>Ga0209212_1009098_pt1 | contig 10469 bp, 10 predicted proteins | sample RifGroC2_FD_183996 | JGI IMG/M metagenome (GOLD analysis project Ga0209212, IMG submission 183996) | Groundwater microbial communities from Rifle, Colorado, USA - Groundwater C2 (SPAdes) (version 2) | ecosystem: Environmental > Aquatic > Deep subsurface > Groundwater | place: Rifle, Colorado... | reverse complement strand
GTGGTCAGCAGCGGCTGGATGAGATACCATAGCGGGCCCAGGATGGTCTGCTTGTAGACGGCGACGAAGTCACGCCAGACGAAAAGGGCTATCAGGTCGCGGTACCTCCAGATTTCCCTCAGGTCGACATCGAACCAGCCGCTGCGCGGCCTGATTACTTTGTCCCATCCCCTGTCTGCGGCCTTCTCCATCAAATTTCCTTGCATGAACCAAGACGTCGGGCGTTGTCAGGATTTGCTGACCTGAATCTGGATGAATGCGGGCAATCATACAGGATAACTGGGATTTTATATACTTCTTTGTTCAGTCGGGACGCAGGGGCAGGCAATCGGCACGATGCGCCAGCCGCAGACCTGGACGCTGACCTGCCCTGTGCGACAAGCCTGCGGGTCTATGCTAAAGGAAAGAGGTGGGGTTGCTAGCCGCGCCTTGCCCTGTCGAGGACGTGGGCGAAGCTCCCTGCCCCAGCCCGGAAAACCCTCCCCGGCTCATGCATAAGTGCTTCCAGGTAGAGAGCACGGTGCCGCGCCACGAGGAGGAGCATCATGGCCATCTTGTGCCGAAAGCGCATGGAGCGATTCATCGAGCTGCTGCGGATCCGGTAAAAATGCAGCGGCTCCGGCAGCTTGACGAACTGTTTTCCGAGTTCGGTCATCGACATCCAGAAGTCCCAATCCTCCCAGCCGTAGACGAACCTGGAGCTGTAGCCACCGACCCTTTCCCAGTCGCTCTTGCGGTACAGGGCGGTGGCAAAGACGAGATTGTCGAAGAGGATGGCGGTCCGGTCGTAGGGCGGGGCATCCCAGAGCCCCTGCCTCTCCCCGAACAGTTCCTGATCGCAGTACACCACCCCCGCCTCGGGGCGTTCATCGAGTATGGCCGCGGCCCTTTCCAGGTAGCTTTCGGCGATCCTGTCGTCGGCGTCGAGCGGCAGTATATAACTCCCCAGAGCGTTGCGTATCCCGGTGTTCCTGGCCGAGGCGAGCCCGGCGTTTTGGGTGTGAACGACGCGGGTCTTGGGCCTGTCGTAGCTTTTGAGCAGGTCGACGGTAAAGGGGTCTGTCGACCCGTCGTTCACCACCACGATCTCTAAGTCGGTGCAGCTCTGGCGCAAAACGGAAGCAACGGCCTCGTCCAGGAAGACGCCATGGTTGTAGCACGGTATGACAACGGACACCTTCGGCGCCCGGCTCACGACTCTCCTCCGACAGGGTCACCCGAGGCGGAGAAAAGCCTCTTCATGTAGAGCCGGTTTAGCCGTTGCCGGATGAAATACTCCACCCGGTACGGGAACTGCCACTTGCCGCGCTCCTTCAAAAACGCGAGCCTCACCTGCAACTCTTCGGCGTAGGTGGCGCCGGATTCGACGGTGGAGCGGCTGCCGTGGTGCACCGTGAAACAGGTGAAAGGGCGATCGACGGTGAGCGGATCGCCCATGGCCCCCAACCGCAGCCAGAGGTGGTAGTCCATGCAGTAGCGCAGCGACTGCTCGAAGCCACCCGCCGCGAGAAAGGCGCTGCGCCTGATGAAGGTCGCCGAGTGCAGGATGATGTTGGAGTGGATCAGGCGGCGGTAAGAGTAACGGCGCACCCTGACTTCCCTCAGCAACCGCCCTTTCCTGTCAACGAAGTGAAAACCGCCGGTGAGCCAGCCACGGTCGGGGTTCTCCTTGAACAGCGCAGCCACTTCGGACAGCACCTCGGGGTGAAGGTAATACTCGTCCGAGTGCAGGTGCGCGACGATATCGCCGCTGGCCATGCGCACACCCTTGTTCATCGCGTCCGAGATCCCTTGATCAGGCTCGGAAACCCACTTCACCCTCGGGTCCTTTGCCGCAAACCGCCTCACGATCTCCACGGTACCGTCGCTGGAGCCGCCGTCGACGATGACGTACTCCAGGTCGGGGTGGGACTGTCCCAACACGCTGGCCATGGTCCTTTCTATCAGCGCGGCGCTGTTGTAGCAGATAGTGATCACCGATATCTTCATGGCGCTGTCGTCACCTTCCCCTGCCGTTTGCCGCATTTCACTTCCAGCATGAATTGCTCCTAGCCGCGCAAGCTTTTCCAGGACCTACCGGTCCCTGCCGACAAGAAGACGGACGAGTTGAGGAACGCGATCCCACCTGAACAGCAGCACCCTCGCCAGCAAGGTGCAGCAAAGGGCGAGATACACGGTAGGGAAGGCCTCCGGGTACCAGCGCCTGGTGAAAAAGAGCCTGTTCCGGGCATTCCAGTAATCGCAGAGCGCACTTTTTCTGGCGGGATTGCTGCTGGTCCCGACAGTGGCGCCCACCTTGTGGTACACCACGCTCTGCGGCGCGTACAAAAGCGCGAAGCGCCCTTCGGCACGCAACACCCAATCGAGCTCCTCGAAGTAGAGGAAGTAATCCTCGCACATAAGCCCCACCTCGGCAAGGAACCGGCGGGTGATCATGATGGAGGCGCCTACCGGGTAGCTCATCTGCCGCTCCACCTTCTCGCGGTCCACGGCGCGGGGCCAGCGGCTGAACCTCCCGAGGTGCCAGGCGAGGCCGAGCCACTTGCAGTACCACCCTCCCCCCAGCGCCTGAACCGTCGCACGGTCATGGTAGTGAAGGAGCGTCGAGCCGCACAGCCCCCCCTGCGGCGCCTCGGCCAGGCGCTGAACCAGGTGTCCCAGCGCGTCAGGCTCCACTACCGTGTCGTTGTTGAGCAGCCATGCGTACCTGAAATCGTCCATGGCCAGCACGTAGCGCAGGCCCACATTGTTGCCTCCGGCGAAGCCGAGGTTGCCGCCGCAGTCGATCAGAACCAGTGAGGCCTTCTCAGCCGGGTCCCCGCCGGCTTCTGCCTGGTCCCGTCGGTAACGGGCATAGAGCAGGGGTCTTTCCTGCGCCCCTCCCTCGCCTCCCCTCTCAGGGGTGGCTCCAAGTTTGCCCTCGGCCCAGTCGGCGATCTTTTCCAGCGAGCCGTCCGACGAGCCGTTGTCGCAGACCAGCACCCGGAAGTCGGTGTAGGCGCAACGGAAAAGGCTCTCCAGACACTCGACGGTGTCGCGCCAGCCGTTGTAGTTGACCAGGACGATGTAGACGCTCATCGGTAGATGCAGTAGGCGACCAGTATCGCCCAGGAAAGACCGGTGAGAAACAGCGGCAGGTCCTTCAGCAGGGCGTCAGTAGGGTCCCCCCCTCCCCCAGCCTTGACCCTCATGATGTAGCGGAGCAGCCCGAAGGTGCAAAGCGGCACAGTGTAGACGAGCGGAGGCTTCGCCAGGGAGTACATGGTGTAGGTGACCAGCACGGCGGCGCCGGTCAGCGCCATCGCCAGGTCCAGGAACCCCTCCGGATACCCCTCCAGGCTTTTCCTGTGATCACCCGCGCTCTCGCCAAGCGTCCCCTTCTCGCACAGCCTTTTGCCGGTGCTAAGGAAAACGGAAAGGAAGAATACCGAGAGAAAAAGCCAATCCGAAATCACCACGCCGAAGGCCGCCCCACCACCGTAGAGCCTTACCACGAACCCGGAAGCGATGCAGAACAGGTCGACGACAGGAAGCTCCTTGAGCTTTATCGAGTAGCACAGGGAGACGGCCAGGTACGCCGCGACGAAGAGGAAGAACTTGCCGGGAACCAGCAGCGACACGGAAACACCTGCCGCCAGGAGCAACAGCGAGAACACGCCGGCAGCCAACGGGGAAACCGCGCCCGAGGCGACCGGCCTACCCCCCTTTTGGGGATGGTTCCGGTCCCGAGGAGCGTCGAGCGTATCGTTGAAGACGTAGGCCGCGCTGGAGGCCAGACAGAAGGAGACCAGGGGGAGCATACCCTTTTGATACAGTCCCGGCTGCAGCATCGCCCCTGAGAGGAAGGGGGGGAAGTAGAGCATCAGGTTTTTCAGCCACTGGTGCGGACGGGCCAGTTTCAGGTAGGCAATCATAGCCTCTCCCCCCTTAGCTTCTCGGCCAGCCTACGCGCAGATGTCCTGTAGTAGGCGTCTTCGGGGGCCGCATGATAACTCCTTTCAAAGCAGGCTGAAGCACCCTTCGTGTCACCTATTTCGAGCAGGAGCTGTCCGTTGTTGTAGAGGTAGTGCGCGTTGCCGGTCTTGGAGAAGAGAACCTCGCTCACCTTGATCAGTTCGGCTACCACTTCGTCCCTCTCGGGCCCTGGATAAAGGGATTTAAGAAGCTCGTAGTCGGTGCGCCGCAGGGTGATCAGCAGGTCCATGTCTTCCTTGGACAGATCGGCAATGGCGGCGTTGATCATGCGGCGCCGCTCGGCCGGGGTGGCGCCCTTGAGGTTAATCAGCATCCTGTTTCTGGCGATCAGCCTCCGCACCAGGTCGCTGTTGTGCAGCGAGGAGGCTTGGTCCAACTGGGCAGCTGCCTCGGCGGCCCTTCCTGAATGAAAGAGGGCTACGGCGAGTTCGTTGCGCAGCATTCCGAAGTCGGGAGTTTTGGCGACGGTGTCCTGGAAGAGGCGCAGGTTGGAGTGCCAGACCATGGTCCTGTCCACGGAGGCTACGGCCGACACGGCGATGCAGAGGGAGGTGCCGGCTATCGCCAGGCGCCCGAAGCTGAACCGCTCCGCAGCGCGGTGCAGGTACCCGACCCCTCCGAGACAGAAAAAGGCAGAGGGAAGGTAGAGGTACCTTTCGGCCACCATGGTCCAGGCAATGTCGAAGAGTCCCACGGCAAGGGGGGGAAGCAGGAAGAGTCCCCCGAGACAGATCAGGACGAAGCAGGGGCTCTTCCTGGGCGCGCAGGCGACGAGCAGCACCCCGGAAAAGCCTGGCACCAGGTACCAGTCGGAAAGGGTTATGGTGGCGAAGTTCAGCGGCCAGGGAAACAGCATCTTCTTCAGGTAGAAGCCGAGTATCTTGACGGCGAGCAGCAGGGAGTGCGCGAGGTCGAGCTTGTTGCCGCCAAGTAATTTCTGCACGCTGTTGTGGTCACTGTCGAGCCGGCCGACGAAGGCCAGGGCCAGAACAAGGGCGAAGCCTCCGTACAGCAGCAATAGCGCCCTCCCCTGCCGCCTGACATTTACGGAATCGGCATCGGGCCGGAAAAGGGGCCAGTAGCGGACCAGCAACAGGGATCCCGGGACGAAGAGAAGCGCGGTCTCCTTGGCAAGGGCGCCGATCAACAGGAGCAGCACCGCGCTGACCGTATGGCGCAGCTTGCCGCTCTCCAACGCGGTGATGAGGGAGAGGGCGGCAAGGAGCACGAACAGAGTGGCCAGTGGGTCGGTGCGGCCGGCAATCCAACTGACGGCCTCGCAATTGACGGGGTGCGCGGCGAAAAGCAGAGCGGCCAACGCCGGGAGTCCCGAACGCGAAGAGGGAAACAGCCGCAAGGCGAGCAGGAACAGCAGCACCGCGTTAGCAGCGTGGATCAGGACATTCTCCAGGTGCAGGAGGTACGGGTTCTGCCCCAGGAGCAGGTTGTCCAGGTAAAAGCTTAAGGCGATGAGGGGGCGATAGTAATACCCGTCCCCGGGGCGGAGCACATCGTAGATGGTGAGCGTGCGGGAACCATAGAACTTCACGATCCCGAGGTCGTCGATGGTGACGATCGTGCCCCACACCGCAGGAAGGTACAGGGCGACGACCGCAAGGAACAGGATGGCAGACTGCTTTTTAACGGCCTGCTGCTGACTGGTTTGCCAGTATGTCAAGGAAGAACGCCTCCATATCCTTGCGTTTGGGCTCTATGCGCTCGATGATCGCGCCGGAAGATAACAGATCGGCCAAGGTCTGTTGCAGCTGGGATTTTTCTACCAGCAACTCCTCGACCACCCCGGCGCGGCTGATCTGCAGGAGGTAACCCTCCACGCCACTTTGCAGGATGTTGGTCACCGTGTCAACGGCCCGTAATTTCCCTGCGGCGACGATCCCGACGCGGTCGCAGACCACTTCGATGTCCGCGGTGATATGGGTGCTGAAGAAAACAGTCTTGCCCCGCTGCTTGAGATCCTTGATGATCTCCTTCACCAGCGCCCTCCCGACCGGATCGAGTCCGCTCATCGGCTCGTCCAGAATATATAGAATATATAGGTCGGGGTCATGCACCATAGCCTGGGCGAGCCCCAGCCTCTGCACCATCCCTTTGCTGTACCCGCGCATGGGGCGATCGGCGGCTTGGGAAAGCTCAAGGAGGTCGAGAAGCCGGTCCGCAGAATTCCTGATCGCCTCATCGGTCATGTTGAAGGTCCTGCCCACGAACTGCAGGTATTCCCGCCCGGTAAGGAAATCGTAAAAGGAAGGGTTCTCCGGGAGAAACCCGACCTTGACCCGGGCCTGCGGGTCCAGAGCAGGTTTACCGAACACCGAAACCGAGCCTGCGCTGGCATTGATGAGCCCCATCACGATCTTGATGGTCGTGCTCTTCCCTGCGCCATTGGGGCCTAGAAAACCGAATATTTCTCCGGAAGCTACCTTAAGGGAGAGGTCCTGCAACGCAGCAACCTTCCCCTGTTTTTTGGTGCGGTAGATCTTGGTGAGCCCCGAAATCTCCAATGCATTCATTACTGTGTCTCCCGCTGGTGCATCTTTTGGCCTGGTTGGCGACCGCCAAAGGCTAACTTGCTGGTACTGCGCACGACACCCTTTTCATCCAGAAAGAAGCTGCCGCCGTACGGGTCATCGGGGACCTGGGCCAGCAAACCGGATGCGACCAGATCGGAAATCTTCGGTGGGGCGGTGCCGAATCGCCGGCGGTACTCACCGACGGTACGCTCGATGGTCAGGACGGCGACGAGGGCCTTTTTTCGGAACTCGTACAACTGGATCATCTTGGTGTCCGTGGTGTGCTTCTGCATGAATTCGATGAAACCGAGCGCCATCTGGGTCTGCCCGGACTCGTACATGTAGCGGGCAGTGAGGTTTGCCATGAGCGGCTGGCCGGAAAGCTCCGCGGCTTTTTTGAAGTAGCTGGCCGCCGAAGTAAAATCCTTCAGGAAGTAGGCCGAGTTGAAGCCGGCGAAAAACGGGAGTTGGTAGTCCCAGGTGCGGTACCTCATCCCGTAGTCCAGCATCTCGTTGACCTCGCGGATCTTGTTCACCTCCCAGGTGAAGGAGGCCTGGGTGAAGTAGTAGACGTCGGCGTTCCAGGGATCGAGTTTCGAGGAGGTCTGCATCATCTTGAACATGTTGGGGTATTCGGGTTCGAGCACCAGCTTGTTGCTGTGATGCTCGACCAGCGACCCGTAGTAAAAGAGCACCTTCGCCACGACGTACTGCGCGACCAGGTAGCGGTGGTCTCCCGCCATCATCTTGAGGGGCTCGGCCTCGGGAAGCGTTCCGAGCTTCACCACGATAGGGCGATTGGTTAGGGAGGCACTGAAGGGGAGGATGACGGCCAGGTACCCGCAAAGCAGGATGCCAAAGAAGATCCGTCCAATCATGACAGCTCTCTTCTCGAGAAGCTCCAGACGGCAAGGGAAAGCATGATGCCGGTATAGCAGACGAAGTACAGCAGGGTGAGAAGCAGGGTACCGGGAACCAGGGGCAGGGCGTAGATTGCCTGGGGCTTCAGGTCGAACGCGGCGAAGTTGGGTAGCACGTAGTAGACCAATTTGACGACGGACCTAGCGAGAGGGGCGAAGTCCTTGCCGGCGCTGCCGGTAACGAACTCGTACACTTCCTGGCTGGCGCTGCCGGCCATGAAGATGGCGATGGCGCCCAGGAAGGGGAGGTAGAACGAGGTACTGACGGCGGAAAATACGAAGGCCAAAGAGAGCAGCAGCACGTACTTGAGGTAATCGAAGCAGACGGCAACCGCGAAGTTAAGCCAGTTAACGGGTATGTCAGCAGGGTAAACAGATACAGCTATCTTGATCGCCACAAAAGAGCCTGCTGCGAGAACGACCGCGACAACGGCAAGCAAAAGCGCAATGGCGAAGAATTTGCCAAGGACGAAATCAGCCCGCGAGACGGGAAGACCGAGAACAGAAAAGGTGTAGCGCCTCTCGACGTCGCGCCAGATGGAGGAGGCGCCGGTTAGCACGGTGAGGACGAGAAGCAGGAAAGAGAGGGCGGACAGCGAAAGCGTCACGGCGAGTTCCTGCACCTGACGCATCGAGAACAAGCTGAAGGCCGGAATCAGAAAGAGGGAGAGCACCGCCAGGACAAAGAGAAGATGCAGGAGTCGGTCGCGCACCAGCGAGGCGACACTCAACCTGAAGAAGTTTTCAAATCTGGACATGCATAACCCTTCTTGCTTGAAGTATAAAAACGGAGTGCACCATGCGGCGCACTCCGTTTGATGAACTGCAGGAAGCGAAACTTACTTGCTGGCGGTCCAACCGGCAGCGAAAGCGCCGGCCGCGATGCTGGTGGAATCCGGGATGGCCGGAGTGACGTCGGTGGTGGCGCCGATAGCGACACCCTTGTCGTAGTAGAAGATGTTGGTTTCCACGGAACTGGAACCGAACAGCTTGCTGCCGGAGGTGTGGAAGGTCCCGAGGCTGTAGGTGGTGCCTGCAGTCGGATTCGCGCCGCCCTTGTACGCCATGTAGACGTTGGCGGAAGGCTTGATGGTGAGGAGCGGGGTGGCAGGGGTTCCGGAGCCTGCGCCCAGGACGAAGGCGCCGCTGGTCGGAGCGGTCCAGGCCAGATCGTTCAGGCCGTAGACGGCGCTGGCACTCAGAGTCAACAATGCGGCAATCGCTAATAATTTTTTCATAATATTCTCCTTTAATCTAAAAACGATTATTTAGTAGGGGTATACCTGGTTGTCAGCGTAGTAGGACTCAAGAGCGGTCTTCGTGTTCTTCAGGTCGCTCTGAGCAGCGGAGTTGTACGCTTTCATCCTGTAGGAGGAGAACTGCGGGATGGCGATTGCGGCCAGGATGCCGATGATCGCGACGACGATCAAGAGCTCGATGAGGGTGAAGCCCTTTTTGCTTCTGAGTTTGTTTAACATCTGCTTCTCCTTTTGTTGTGGTTTGCCGACCTGATTGGGTCCATCGGGTAACAATTCTCGGAAACGAATATCACCCAGCAATTTGCAGGCCAAGGGAGAAAAGCCGGATAAGTAGCCGAAATAGCGTATACATCGACTGGGAGAGCGCAAAAAAGAGGGACCCCGAGCCAATAAAACGACAATTTAGGGGACCAAGAGTGACGTTTTTCGTCACTCCTCGTCCATGCCGAATTTTGCCAGGCGGTAGCGAAAGGAGCGGAAGGTCATGCCCAGGAAGGCCGCGGCGCGCTTTTTCACCCCGCCGCACTTCTCCAGGGCCCGGATCAGGAGCCGTTGTTCCAGGGCGTCCAGGTAGGCCTGCAGATCCATCCCCTCCTCGGGGATCTCGAACTCGGCCGCTACCGCCGGGGCGGTCCGGTGCTCCCGCACGCCGGTCGGCAGACACTCGAAGTCGATGACACGGCTTCCCAGCACCACGCAGCGCTCGACCAGGTTCTCCAGCTCGCGGACGTTGCCCGGGAACGGGTAGTTGAAAAGCGCCTTCAGCGCCTCGGGGGTGATGATCTCGCCGGAACCGGACCAGATGGAGTATTTCTTGTAGAAATGCTCGACAAGGGCTGGTATGTCCTCCACCCTCTCCTTCAGAGAAGGCATGTGCAGCTGGACCACGTTCAGCCGATAGAAAAGGTCCTCACGGAAGCTCCCTTCCCGAACCTGCTCCTCGAGGTTGCGGTTCGAGGCGGCGACGATGCGGACGTCCGCCTTGATGGAACTGCTGCCGCCGACGCGGCGGAACTCCCGCTCCTGGAGCACCCTCAGGAGCTTGGCCTGCAGTTGCAGGGGCACCTCTCCGATCTCGTCGAGAAAGAGCGTCCCCCCTTCCGCCTGCTCGAAGAGGCCGGGACGATCGGAAATGGCGCCGGTGAAGGCCCCCCTGGAGTGGCCGAAGAGTTCGCTTTCGATGAGGGTATCGGGGATGGCGCCGCAGTTCACGGCCTCGAAGGGGGCGTTGCGGCGCGGGCTGTTGTAGTGGATCGCCTTGGCGGCAAGCTCCTTGCCGGTGCCGCTCTCCCCGGTGATGAGGACGTTCGCCATGCTCTCGGCGACCTTGGCGATCAGGTCGTACACCTCGCGCATCTGCTTGCTCTTGCCGATCAGCCCGCTGAAGGAAAACCGCTCCTGCACCTCCGCCTTGAGCCGCTTGTTCTCCTCCTCGAGGCTCCGCTTTTCCAGCGCCTTGCGGACCAGGACCTTGACCTCTTCCACCTTGAACGGTTTGCCGATGTAGTCATAGGCGCCGAGCTTCATCGCTTCCACGGCCTGCTCCGCCGTGGTGAAGGCGGTGATCAGCAGCACCGCGGTCTCCGGGGACTGCGCCTTGATCCTGGAGAGGAGTTCGATGCCGCTCAGGCCAGGCATGCTGACGTCGGAGATCACCATCTCGTAGCGCTGCTGGTCCATGCAGGCCAGCGCGTCCTCGGCGCTCTCCGCCTGGTCCACCAGGTACCCCTCCCCGTCCAGGAGGATGGCGAGAAACTCCCGCATGCTCAGCTCATCGTCGACCACCA
>Ga0209212_1009094_pt1 | contig 10476 bp, 8 predicted proteins | sample RifGroC2_FD_183996 | JGI IMG/M metagenome (GOLD analysis project Ga0209212, IMG submission 183996) | Groundwater microbial communities from Rifle, Colorado, USA - Groundwater C2 (SPAdes) (version 2) | ecosystem: Environmental > Aquatic > Deep subsurface > Groundwater | place: Rifle, Colorado... | reverse complement strand
CCACCCGGACGGCTCCGTTCGACGCCTTTCCCCCGACGAAGTGCGGATCGAGACCCTCGGATACTGGAAGAGCCCGGAGACCGGTGCGCGGTATCCTTCCCGCTGGCGGATGCTGCTCCCGTCCGAAGGGCTGACGCTGGAGGTCGTCCCACGCATCGCGAACCAGGAATTGCGGACCTCCATCCTGTATTGGGAAGGGGCGGTCGGGGTCCGTGGCACCTCCCGCGGGGAGACCGTCGAGGGGGACGGGTACGTCGAGTTGACGGGGTACGGGGAAACGGGCGGACGCAAACCTTGATCGAAGGGGTATGACCCGCTCCCCCCGGACCTCTCCGATTATGACACGGAGCTTCCCCCGGCAACACCGTTCCCGCAATGCCCCGATTTCACCCCGAATTTCCGGGTGATGATGATCCGCTTCCCCGTTGCATAACGTTATGCATTATTGGTATAACGCTTCCATAAGTGCTCTTCTTCCGTTGCCGCTTCCATCGAAGTGGGCGCGGCAACAACCAACGGAGATCCGTCCGATTACGCCACCTCTCCCGCTAGGGGGTCCCGAGACGATGGATACGGGCCCGGACAGCCGCCGGGATATAACGGGGGTGATTCTCGTCGGCGGGAAGAGCCGCCGCATGGGGAAGGACAAGGCATTCCTCGAGTTTTCGGGCGAACCGCTCTTTGAACGGGTGTTGGAAATATACCGGGAAAGTTTTCATCGAATCGTGCTGGCGGGCGACAGGCGGGAGCGCTTCGCCGGTTACGGTCTGCCCGTATTGGAAGACATTTTCCCGGGCAGCGCCCTGGGGGGGCTATACACCGGCCTGTACCACGCGCAGACGGAGTACGTCTTCGTCTCGCCTTGCGATTTGCCCTTCCCCAACAAGAGGGTCCTCGATCACATCTGTTCCCTTCGTAAAGGATATGACGCGGTGGTCCCCACCACCCACCGCGGCTTCGAACCCCTCTTCGCCCTCTACGCGACAACGTGCCTTGGACCGATGAGAAAGCAACTCGAGAGCGGCAACTATTGCGTTTACGATTTCTATCCGCAGGTCGGCATCCGGTATGTTCCAGGCGAGGAACTGGCGCCGTTGGACAAGGAGGAAACATCCTTCTTGAACATCAACACCCCGGAGGATTTCGCCAGGCTTTGGAAAAGGTTGCCCTCATGACCGTCAAGGCGGTGGCGTTCGTGTCGAAATCCGGCACCGGCAAGACGACCCTTCTCGAGAAGGTCATCCCCCGGTTGAAAGACCGGGGATATCGGGTGGGGGTCATCAAGCACGACGCCCACCGTTTCGACATCGACCGGCCGGGGAAGGACAGCTACCGGCTCACCGCCGCCGGTGCGGATACCATGGTGATCTCCTCTCCCGATAAGATGGCCTTGGTGAAAATGCACGCGGAATCTCCTCCGGTCGAGGATCTCCTCGCCGCATTCTTCACGGATGTGGATATCGTCCTCGTCGAGGGCTTCAAATCGAGCTCCTTGCCGAAAATCGAGGTCCACCGAAGGGAACGCAGCGCCGACCTGCTTTGCCGAGGGAGGGAACACGACCCGATGCTCCTTGCGGTGGCCAGCGACGAACCGTTGGACCTTGAAGTTCCGCAACTGGACATCAACGATTCCGCCGGGATTACGGACTTCATCGAGAGGAAATTCCTTCTATGAACGACCGGGATTCCGGACTCCGGGTGCGCTCCAGGATCCGGCGGGGTCCTCAGCATGGAATCGTCGCATTGCGCCGCGAATAGAACCACCACGTCACCACGATGCAGGTGACATAAAAAGCAAGGAAGCCGTATAGCGCCGACTCGGGGCTTCCGGTGAGGCGGATGGAGCTTCCGAACGCCTTTGGAATGAAGAAGGCGCCGTAGGCGGCGAAGGCCGAGCTGAATCCGATGACGGCGGCGCCTTCCTTGGCCGCATCCTTGAGGGCCTGCTCCTGCGCCGCCGCCCCCTTCCCTTCCGCATCCCGCTTCCGTTCGGTCAGGAAAATCACCGGGATCATCCGGAACGTCGAGCCGTTGCCGATCCCGGTGGTGACGAACATCAGGATGAACATCCCAAGGAATCCCCAGAAGTTTCCTCCGGAGCCCCCGTGGGGAAGGAACGCGAGAATGCCGCCCGCGCTGGCCGCCATGACGATGAAATTCCAGAAGGTCACCCTCGCGCCGCCCAATTTGTCCGCAACCCAGCCCCCAACCGGCCGCATGATCGCGCCGACCAGCGGTCCCAGAAACGCATATTGGGTGGGATTCACCCCGGGAAACTGGGATTTTATGAGGAGCGGCATTCCGGCGGAGTAGCCGATGAAGGAACCGAAGGTTCCGAGATAGAGCCAGCACATGAGCCAGTTGTTCTTCCGCCGGAAGATGATCGCCTGCTCGCCGAACGATGCCTTTGCGCTTGCGACGTCGTTCATGCCGAACCACGCCGCCAGTGTGGAAGCGACGATGAACGGCACCCAGATGAACCCGGCATTCTGCAGCCACATCGGCCGCGTCACCCCTTTGACGACGGATATCTGCGGCTCCCCGCCGAAGGCGCCGAACACGCCTGCGGTGATGGCAAGCGGCACCAGGAACTGCATCGCGCTGACGCCCAGGTTCCCAAGTCCCGCGTTCAGTCCGAGCGCGGTCCCCTTTTGGGCCTGTGGGAAGAAAAAGCTGATGTTCGACATGCTGGAGGCGAAGTTTCCGCCGCCGAAACCGCACAGCAGCGCGAGGATCAGGAACGTCGAATAGCTCGTCTCCGGGTTTCGCACCGCGAAGCCCATGCCGACCGCCGGAATCAGCAGGGAAGCGGTGCTGAGGGTGGTCCATTTCCGTCCCCCGAGAATCGGCACCATGAAGGAGTAGAAGATGCGGAGCGTCGCTCCCGCCAGCCCGGGCAGCGCGGCGAGCCAGAAGAGCCTGTCGGCGTCGAATCGGAAACCGATGGACGGGAGGTTCACGACCACCACGCTCCAGACCATCCAGACGGCAAAGGCCAGGAAGAGCGCCGGGATGGAAATCCAGAGATTCCGGTTCGCGATGGCCTTGCCTTCCCGTTCCCAGAACACCTTGTCTTCCGGATCCCAGACCGTCAACACGCGAGATGGCATCGGATCGCTCCTCGATCGGTTTGTCGCCGCGTAACCCTCATTCCCCGGTCTTTGGAGACCGCCAGCGATAAAGAATGGGCGGGTCCTTGAGAAAGCCGATCGGGAGAAAGAGAAGGTGGACCAATTTGGTGAACGGCAACAGGGCGATGATCAGGAACGCCCCCCCCGCATGCAGCTTGAACACCAAGGGGAAGTCGGCCACGTACCCGACCTGCGGATTGAACACCAGAAGCGAATGGAAGTAGGGGACCGCCGTGTGGAGGTACCACTGGGATCCCCAGCGCATGAAGAGGGCCATGTAAACCCCGGTGGCGGCCTGGACGGCCAGAAGGGAGAGAAGGACCCAGTCCGCGGCGGAGGTTACCGGCTTCAAGAAGGGGCTTTGCGCCCGGCGCGCCATGAGCACCAGGCATCCGAAGAGCGCGAACAGCCCGAGTCCGAGCCCGATGCTCTCCAGGAGAACCAGGGTTTGCCGGTTCGACAGGAGGGCGTTCATGGGACCGGGCGCGATCACGCCCAACAGATGGGCGAGCAGCACCGGAATGATGCCGTAGTGCCACGGATTGCTTCCCCAGTAGAGCTTCTCCTGCTCCAGGAACTGGGTGGAATAGGCCGACCAGGTGAGCCGGTTCGAGAAGTACCGGTACGGGGTTACGAAGAGGAACAGCGCCAGCGCAACATAGGGGAGAACGACGAACAGGAAGACATTCAGCATGGTTTGCCCTCCTCCTGAATTGCAGAGTCCGCGGCGCACAGGAGTCTCGCCGCTTCGACAACCGGCTTCCAGGGAGAATCCCCGCGGGCGGAAAAAGCGGCGCCAAGTCGTTCCACCCCCGGGAGCACGCACTCGGAGACAAAGGACCGACGGACGCCGTCTTCCCCGTTCCGCGCCAGGAATGCGAGGAACCCAAGCAGCAACGGCAGATGATCGGGGAGGTCGTTGCCGGAAGGAGTAAAACCACGGCGTCCGAACTCCTGCTTCAGCCGGATCAGGTAGGTTCCCTTTTTCTGATTGTCGCCGAAGAGGTGGTGGCCCAGATAGAGGGCGACCGCCGGATTGAAGTCGAAGGTCGCGACGTATTCCTCCTGGATCTTCTCCATTGTCGAGGTCTCCACGAACCTGCCGAAGGGCTCCAGCGGGGATTCAATTTCCTTTTTCCGCAGGAACCCGCTGACGGTCCCATGATCCGCCAGCATTCCCTCCTTCCTTGCGGGATAATCGAGCATACGGGCGGCGGAGGCGTAACATTCCGCGAGACTCATTTCCCCCTCCCCGCCTTCGTAAGGATCCCGAAGCCGCTCGCCCCCTTGCGGGCGTATGGATCCTGCTCCTCTCTCTGCTGTGCCGGGATGACGTTCCGCTCGTCGTACCCCCCGATGGCGAACAGGCGGTAGAGGCGAGCGGCCGCCGCTTCATCCAGGCCCGCCCTCTCGAGAACCCCTTCATCGACGGGTTGGTTCAGGTTCCTTGCCCGCATGAAGGCGCGCAGTGCGATGAGTTTCGCGAGCACCGCCGCCACCACCTCCCGGTTGCCGCCGGACAGCAGGTTCGCCAGGTAACTCAGGGGAGCCCGCAAGATTTCCGCCTCCGGAAACAACCCGTGCTCCATCAATTCGTGGGAATCCCCCAGCGTGGAGAGAACCGGTGAGAGGGAGGGGATGTAATAGGCCATCGGGAAGGTCCGGAACTCGGGGTGGAGAGGCAGGGCCAGGCCGAACTCCTTGACCAGGGCATATACCGGCGATTTCACCGCCGCCTCCAGCCACAGGTCGGAGACGCCGTTCTTCCTGGCCCCGTCCCGAACCGCGGAGTCGCGAGGATCGAGGATCACGGCGCGGTGTGCGTCCACAAGCCGGTCATCGGGTTCGAGAAGCGCCTGCTCGACCCTTTCCGCATCGTAGAGAAGGACGCCGACGTACCGGATCCGGCCGACGCAGCTGTGGGCGCAGGCATTGCACTGCCCCGTCTCGGTGCGAGGAAAGCAGAAGATGCATTTTTCCGCCTTCCCGCTGTCCCAGTTGAAGTACACCTTCTTGTAGGGGCAGGCGCTGGTGCAGAAACGCCACCCCTTGCAGGCGTTCTGGTCCACCAGGACGACGCCGTCCTCTCCCCGCTTGTAGATGGCCCGGGAGGGGCACGAGGCGACGCACGCCGGATGCAGGCAATGGTTGCAGATCCGCGGAAGGTACTGCATGAACATCGTGCCGTACTCTTCGACGATCCGGCTCTCTTCCAGGTTGACGTCGTTTGCGGCGTAGAGCTGCGACCCGGAGAGATCGTCGTCCCAGTTGGGCCCCCCCCGGATCGTCTCGATCCTCCGGCCGGATATTTGGGAGAACGCCTCGGCCACCGGCTGGTCGGTCCCTTCTCCGGCCCCGTAGAGGTTGCCGTAGTCGAAGTCGAACGGCTCGTAGTAATCCTCCATCTTCGGCATGTTGGGCTGGAAGAACATGTTGAGGAGGGTCGGCCCTTTCCCGAGGGCCCGAAGCCGGAGGTTTCCGCCCTCGACGACCCAGCCGCCCTTGAACGTTCCCTGGTCTTCCCACTTCTTCGGATAGCCGACCCCCGGCTTGGTTTCCACGTTGTTCCACCACATGTATTCGGCGCCGCGCCGGTCGGTCCAGATGTTCTTGCAGGAAATGCTGCAGGTGTGGCATCCGATGCACTTGTCGAGGTGGAACACCATCACAAGTTGCGCTCGCGCGTCCATCGCCTCACCCCCCCAGCTTTCTTACGACGACATGGCAGTCGCGGTTCACTCCGGTCGGCCCCCAGTAGTTGAAGTAGTAGCTGAACTGGGCGTATCCGCCGAGCATCAGCGTCGGCTTGAGACGGATGCGGGAGAGGCTGTTGTGAACGCCCCCCCGTCGTCCGCTCCTTTTCGACTTCTTGATGTCGAGGGTCCGCTCCGGCGCGTGGTACATGACCGCCGCCCCCTTCGGGATGCGCGACGAGACGTTCGCCCGGCAGACGACGACGCCGTTGTCGTTGTAGACCTCGATCGGATCGTTGTCTCCGATCCCGGCGCCCGCCGCGTCTTCATGATTCAGCCAGACCACCTGCCCGCCGCGGGAGAGCGTGAGCATCCGGAGATTGTCGCTGTAGGTGGAGTGGATGCTCCACTTGCCGTGGGGGGTCAGGAAGTTCAGCACGAGCCCGGTTTCCCCTTCCGTCTCGTCCAGAAGCGCCGGGGGGATCTTCCCCTTGAAGGTGGGGAGCCCCTCGTGGAACTCGGCGTAGAAGGGATGGTCCAGGTAGAGGGATTGCCGTCCGGAAAGTGTTCGCCACGGCACTCCGTATTCCACGTTGAGGGTATAGGGGGCGTACGGGCGTCCCTCATTGACCAAACCGCTCCAGACCGGAGTGCTGATAAAGCGGCGGGGTTTCTGCGTGATCTCCTCCCAGGTGATCCGGAAGTTCCGGTCACCGGCCGCTATTTGCGAAAGGGGCTTCCCGACCCTCTTCTCCAGGTTCCGGTAGGAGCGGTAGGCCAACTCCCCGTTGGTCTCCGGCGCGAAGGCCAGGATCACGTCGGCGACCACCTTCTCGTCCTCGAGGTCGATGTAGGTCTTGCCGTTCCAGGCGCGTGTCGGCATCCTCTCGAGGAGCTTTTCGTGGACGTCGCCCGCCTCCCAGTTGACCCCGTGGGCACCCAGCTGGCCGATGGCGGGCCCCAGCGACAGGAAGCGGTTGTACAGGTTCACGTAGTCCCGCTCCACGATGGCCAGGTTCGGCATGGTCTTCCCGGGGACCGGCTCGCACTCGCCGAGCTTCCAGTCCTTCACGGACCTCTGCGCGATTTCCCCCGGCGTGTCGTGGAGGAGCGGGGCGGCGACGATGTCCTTCACCGGCGCGGGGAAATGCTTCACCGACAGCTCGCTCACCTTTCGCGCGATATCGCCGAAGATCTTCCAGTCCGGCTTCGACTCCCACGCGGGCGGCACGGCGGCGTCCATGCAGTTGACGAAGGAGTGCATGTCGGTGGTGTTCAGGTCGGATTTTTCGTACCAGGTGGCCGCCGGCAGGACGATGTCGGAATAGAGGGTCGAGGTGTCCATGCGGAAATTCAGATCCACCACGAGGTCCATCTTCCCCTCGGGGGCCTTCTCGTGCCAGACCAGGTCTTTCACCGCCCCCTTGGCGGCCTCCTTCGCGGTGAAGCTGCTGTTGGGGGCGCCGAGCACGTGTTTCAGGAAGAATTCGTGCCCCTTGGCGCTGGCGGAAATGGCGTTGGCGCGCCAGATGAACCAGACCTTGGGGGAGTTCCCCTCCCCGTCCGGATCTTCGATGGCGAACCGCGTCTCGCCGCTCTTGAGGCGGGCCACAAGCCAGCCGCGGATCTCTTCGTCCGTCCGGGCCCCCGCCGCTTTCGCCGCATCCACCAAACGCAGGGTGCTGTCATTGAAGTGGGGGGTAAAGGGAAGCCAGCCGAGCCGGGCCGCCTTGGCGTTCATGTCCGCGGCATGAAGCGGCATGTTTTCCCCGGTTTCCGGCTTGAAGTAGTCGGCGAAGCTCCGGTCATACCTCCACTGGTCGGAATGGATGTACCAGAAGCTCGGGGTGTTCTGCAGGCGGGAAGGCTTCACCCAGTCCTGGGCCATGGCGATGGATGTCCAGGGGGCCAGGGGCACCACCTTCTCCTGCCCGACGTAGTGGGCGAGGCCCGCCCCGTTGCGTCCGACGCTACCCGTCAGGATGAGGGCGGTGATGGCGGCCCGGTAGATCAGGTCGTTGTGGAACCAGTGGTTGATGCCGGCTCCCACGATGATCATGTTCCGGCCGCCGCTCTTCTCCCCGTTCTCGGCCCATTCCCGGGCGATCTTCAGCATGGACCCGGCGGCGATACCGGTGTATTTCTCCTGCCACTTCGGCGTGAACGGCTTCTCCTCGTCGTAGTTCCGCGGATAGTCGCCGGCCAATCCGCGCGAGACGCCGAACTGGCCCATGAGAAGGTCGAAGACGGTCGTGACCGTCACCTCGCCGTTCCGGGTCTTGACCCGCCGGACCGGGACTTCCCGGACGACGTCCCCGTCCGTCTCGAAACGGAAGCGGACCCGGCCGGTTTCGCCCCCGAGAAAGCTCAGGCGGCAATCGATCTCCGAACCATCGACCATGTCCTTCATATCCAGGTTCCACTTCCCCTCCGCCTTGCTCCAGCGGGATCCGAGGCTGCCGTGGGGTATCTTCACCTCCCCTTTCCCGTCCGCCACGCAGAGGGTCCAGTCGGCGTGCTCGATCCCCGAGCTCCGCTCGAGTTCGTCGGCCCGAAGAAACTCGCCCGGCAGCGAAACTCCGTCCTTCTCCCCCAGCTTCACGAGGAACGGAAGGTCGGTGTACTTCCGCGCGTACTCCTCGAAGAAGGGGACCTGCCGGTCGGCGTAATACTCCTTGAGGAGGACGTGGTTCACCGCCATCCAGAACGCGCCGTCGTGTCCCTGCTCGACAGGAAGCCAGTTGTCGGCGAACTTGGTCGCCTGGGAGTAGTCCGGGGACATGACCACGACCTTGGCCCCCCGGTAGCGTGCCTCGGTGAGAAAGTGGGCGTCGGGGGTCCTTGTCATCGGGACGTTGGAGCCGCAAAGGACGATGTAGGAGGCGTTGTACCAGTCGGCCGACTCGTTGACGTCGGTCTGCTCGCCCCAGACCTGCGGCGAAGCGGGGGGAAGATCGCAGTACCAGTCGTAGAAGCTCATGCACACCCCGCCGAAGAGCTGCAGGAACCGGGTTCCGGCGGCGTAACTGATCATGGACATGGCGGGGATCGGGGTGAATCCGATGACCCGGTCGGGTCCGTATCTCTTCGCCGTGTAAATCGTGGAGGCGGCGATCAGCTCGACCGCGTCGTCCCAGGAAGCCCGCCGGAATCCTCCCATGCCGCGTTTCCCGGTGTAGGCTTTCCGCGATTCGGGGTTTTCCACGATGCTTTGCCAAGCATCCACCGGGTCGGCGAAGCGTTGCCGCGCCTCCTTCCAGAGATCGATGAGGGCGCCGCGCATGTACGGATATTTGACCCGCAGGGGGCTGTAGAGGTACCAGGAGAAGCTGATCCCCCGCTGGCAGCCGCGCGGTTCATGGTTGGGGATGCTGCCGTCGAACTGGGGGTAGTCGTTGGCCTGCAGCTCCCAGCCGACGATGCCGTCCTTTACGTGCACCATCCAGCTGCATCCGCCGGTGCAGTTGACCCCGTGGGTGCTCCGCACCACCTTGTCGTACTGCCATCGGTTCCGGTAAAACTCCTCCCACCCCCGGTCCGCCGGGGTCCGGTCGTCCTTGATCCGCCCGCTCGACATTACCGGATCCTCCTTTTATACAGCGTCAACCCCACGATCAGGCAGGCGAAGATGACGACCCCCGCCACCGGAAAGTACGTACCGGCGGGAACCGTCTTGCGCGCGACGGCGTCCTTGGAAAAAGCGACCAGCGCGGTGATTTCCTCATCGGTCAGCGGCATGTCCGCGTAAATCTTCCTCATGATCGGGAAATTGAGACTCTTCAACAGCCCCCGGAATCCCTGCTCCCCGGCCGCTTCCGCGCGTGCGCCCAGATCGACGGCCAGTTTTCCGCCAGGCACCCCCGCAACCCCGAAGCCGTGACACCCCACGCAGGGAGCACCTCCGTTCGCAAAGGGGATGCCGCCGGTGAAGAGGGCCCTCCCCTGCGCGACGAGTTCGGGAGTCGCCACGGTTTCCACGGGCTTCGGCGACGGTTCGGCGGGCGGGGCGGTACCCGAAGACAACGGGACCCGGGAAACCTCCTGAAGATAGGCGATGATCTTTTTCGCATCCTTCCGGCTCATCCCGAGGTTCGGCATCTCACCGCCGTACTGCTTCACCAGCCCCAGCTGGATCGGATCCTTGTCGGCAGTCAGCTTGTCCGGCTCGACGATGACTCTCTCGAGCCAGTCGGCCGGCCTCTTCCCCGTTACGCCTTTCAGGTCGGGGCCCCCCGAATCGCCGCCGCCGATCGTGTGGCAGCCTGCGCACTCCTTTTCGAACAACTCCTTGCCCGAGTCCGCCCGTGCCGGGGCGGAGAAGAAAATCACCAGGATGAGCAGGAAGGGGATATAAACCGGGCGCTCTCTCATGTCATCGCTCATGGGATCTGCCCTCTGATGGATTTCGTGCAACAGCATCCGCCGAATCCACGTTTCATTTATTGATCTACGTCAAGGAATTACCTGCTTCCGCATCTTTTTGCATTATTTTTTATGTGGACGCAAGAATCCTGGTGCGTTTTCGCTTCAGGACCCCGACGAGAAGCAGGGAGGCCATCGCCAGGCAGATGAAGACCACGAACCCGTTCGCGTAGCCTTCGATCCCCTGCAACTGCACGATGGTCCCCATGATCGGCGGGATGGCGAACCCC
>Ga0209212_1009093_pt1 | contig 10477 bp, 11 predicted proteins | sample RifGroC2_FD_183996 | JGI IMG/M metagenome (GOLD analysis project Ga0209212, IMG submission 183996) | Groundwater microbial communities from Rifle, Colorado, USA - Groundwater C2 (SPAdes) (version 2) | ecosystem: Environmental > Aquatic > Deep subsurface > Groundwater | place: Rifle, Colorado... | reverse complement strand
CCCGTGGGGAGAGAGGGGGAACCTGCAAAGAAAATATGGAGAGGCCAGGGCCAGTAGCGGCTTTCCTCGAGATGGACGCCGCCCCTGGCCCTGGCCCGCCTTAACTGCCCCGCCCAAATTAAGGTACAGCAGAATTACCCACCCAGGAACAAAGAAAGTTATCCACTCCGCCGTAGCATACTCCAGACTGGATTCATTCCTGGTTAATTTGCGAGTCTCACCACCTTATAGATAGAATAGCTTTCAATGCATATAACCTACCTTATCGGTGCAGGAGCCTCATGCGCCATTGCGCCTAAGAATATCCCCGGGATGCAAATGCTTGCATCCATGACTGAATATTTTCCAAAAGAGATTGAGCGATTGAAAGAACTACTTGTAGAGACTGGTCTTTACAAGGAATTTGTTTTTAAAGGAGACTTGATACGACCAGGCAAAACAATGCCGGAAAGTATCTCGACGTTAAATATTGAGAAGCTTCTCCAAGAACTGGAAGATGTCGCATCCTGGGGCACACACGACCAAGCAGGGGCAGCGGATTTTGCGCATAATCTCATCCAGTCATTGCTTAGCCGCCTCTTCTCGCGTTTAGATCTTGATTTTATTTCAAAAGCAGAAAAGAACCCCTACGATCTTTTAGCTGCTGCCATCGCCGCAGACCGCCATGGGCACACACATCACTTCATCTCATTTAACTACGATGTCTGGCTGGAGCAGGCCCTGCAAAGACACGGGCTATGGAATCCGGTAAATGGCTATCTAAAGAATAGCGTCAATCCCTTACCGCTCCGCTACATCGCCGCCGCTCGCACTTTAGAGCACTTACCATCACACCAACCATCCCCTACTCTCGTGTTGAAACCGCACGGCTCACTTTCCTGGCTTACACCTCAGGATGACCCTTATGGTATCCCCGTCCTTCTTTTAAATAAGGACGGCCTAACGGAAGGGGGGGCAAATACCCAGGGAGCTCCCGCATATCTTCCACCAGAACAGGATCGTGTAGTGGTTATACACCAATCGCAAAGGCATGAATTTTCCCCCTTGATAATACCGCCAGTCCTCAATAAAGCTGTAGGAGGCGAGTTCCTTTATAAAGTCCACAAAGCCGTTCAACGGGAGTTTGAGAGTTCCCAGGCTGTTGTTATTATAGGCTGGAGTATGCCGCCGACTGACGCTTCCATACGCCAGCGGATAGCAGATGGGCTTGCGCCTCGCAGCGACGCAAACAATCTGAAGTGGTTAATAGCCTGTAATTTCATGAAGACAGATTTATTTTATAACCGCTACCGTGCTACTATCCCGGCACAGAGAAGTTTAATGTACGACGACGGTTTTGGGGATGGTTTTATCCATGCAGCTCTACGCCGGTTGTGGGAAAATAGATAACCCCATTATTGAGCGCCCCCTCGGTGAGGCTGAAACCGGCACTCATTTTATTCACAGCACAATCTCCTCTATTCAAACCACTGCTGTCAGCATTCCGCCTCTTGACAACCGCTCAGATAGCTGTTATAATGTATATTGAGTAGTCAATCAATATATCAAAGTACTTACTGGAACCATGAGAGGTCCCAAATAATGAGAAAGACGAAACCAACCGGGCTTAAACAGAGCGAGCGTTCGGAAAAGACCCGAAGCTTGATACTTAAGACTGCGATCAGGCTGTTTGCCCGCCATGGGTTTGACCGCACCAGTACCGCCGCTATTGCGGATGAGGCCGGAGTTTCCCAAGGAATTCTCTTCCATTACTTTAAGACAAAAGAGAAACTGTTCTGGGTTTCTATTTTTGAGGGGATTGAGCAAATTAATGAGGGTGAAAAAGCTTCCAGGGAAAGCACCAAACCACATGATCTTGTAGAAAAGCTAAAACTTGTCGGCGACAGTCTGGCCCACAGGGCGGAGGAGTTCCCGGACATAACCGAGTTGATCACAAGACATCTTCCGGCAATGGATATTCCCGCGGAATCCCGGGAAGCGCTGCATATATTTAGAAGAATGACGGTACTTGAAAACATGTTTGAAGAAGGGAAGGCCTCCGGTCTTGTTAAAAAGGATATAGACTCCCAGATAGCGGCATTTTCGCTTATCGGTATTTTCAACTTCAACTATCTCCGCTGGAAGATGCAGGTAAAAAAGACTAGCTTGCGTGATACTATACGTAAAGCATTTGCGATGTTCATATCAGGGGTAACAACTAAGAAGTAGAACTCAGGCTCTAGCATGGCAATATCCATGCGGATTTTTTTCGACACTTATTGAGTATCCGCTCAATTAACAGGAATACTATATATGCGCACCACACCGACAGACACCAGCCGCCACAACCGGACAGACCTCCGGAGAATCTCCAATTTATTTACAGCCACACTGGTTATTCTTGTGACACTATTAACTACTCCAGCTTATGCGCAGCAAGAACAACTTGAAGGAAAACCGATCGTTGCCATAAATATCATAAGCAAGCGTACCAGCCCAGAGGAAATATCCGCGCGCATCGTGGAGTTGAAAAAAGGAGGACCCTATAGCCTTGAAGCCGAGAATAAAGTTAAAAAGCGTCTTCACGAAATGGGCGTCTTCCGCAAGCTGGAAGTAAAAAGCCGCTACGATGAGGCTGCACATGGGGTGGTGGTAGATATAAATGCCGACGACGGCTGGTTCATTGTTCCTCTGCCGCTAGTGACCTCGGGCAGCAGTGGCAGCGGGTACAGCCTTATGCTGGTATCGGGTAATATGTTCCACCGCGCCGAAACACTATTTTTGCGCGGCACCATCGGGCCTGATAACCAGTCCGCAATAGCTGCAATCGACAAAGGCAATTGGCGCATGGTGGCACAAGTCAGCAACGCCGATTATACGGAGAAGCAATACGCAGATGGCGCGTATAACACCTTGGGGGCAACCCCGGATACCGCTAAGGTGGGACAACCCGTGAATAGGTACACCCGCAGTACGGAACAGTCTAAGATAGCCATCTCACGTAAACTCAATGACAGCCATACCATCGGAGTTTCGTTCTCAATGGCCAAGTTCGATCTTAAGGACGGTATGCCCCCGCTTAAGGATGAACCAGGGCGGCATAATATGATCGGGCTTAAATACGCTTACACCCACGAGGGAAATGGCGGCATATCACAGCAAGGCGGCGGCATGGGCGTAGTATTTGGCTTGGGCCTATCCGATCTGGATGACCGTGTAAACAAGCGCAAGAATATCGGGAACTTGCAGGTCCTGGAGTTAAACGCTATGAGCGCGGGCGGCCTTAGCGGCTCGCAATACGATTATTCAATTATGCAGGCGGCCTGGCGGGGCGTATGGGAATTCAACAGGCACGACAAGCTTGCATTCCGCGTAAGCGGTTCAAAGGGCTGGTCGCTGCCGTTCACACAACTTATCCCCACTGGGGCAGATGTCGGTCTTCGCGGGCAATACCGACGAGAATGGCGAGGCACGGAGGGGATCGGCGGGACTGTCTCTTTTTCCCACTTCCTAAACCGCAGCAAACGCGGAATTCTCGCGGTGGAGCCATTTGCCGAAAGCGCATGGGTCTGGAACGACGGCAACCGATACAATCAGTCCGGCGCCGGAATTAATTTTTATTACCAGTTCTGGCGCTTCCCTATGCCACTTGGAATAAGCTACACCTGGAGTTTTGCAGACAAGGATGGGATGATCTCAATGGCGGCCGGCTTTGCCTTTGGAAAATAATATTATGAACACGACTCATAAATACACCTTGGAAGAGAAAGTAGCGGTTGTGCAGGAGTGGCTGCAACGTGGCGCAGACCTTGATGAGATTTGCTGGAATTACAGCCTTCCTAAGAGAACCGTAAAACAATGGCGGACGATGCTTGAGCATAGCGGACATATCGTCGCCGAATCACAGCTATTACACCTAAGACAGCAACTTACCGAACTTAAGAAGGTCGCCGGGCCTAAAGCCGCGGCTCTTGATACTTTGGAAAAGGCATTAACCAATTGGATCAAATTGCCGAATGGGACAATTGCGCGTATCCAGAACCGATAACTATCTATCCAATTCTACGGAGAACTCCTCATGGGTAAAAAACGCAGACTGTACTCGTATAAGCCAGAAGTGGAACTGGCAAAGGGCGCAACACTCACAGTGGCATCATATGACACCACACAACGAATTGAAGCTATCGCGGATAAAGTCACTGTCGGTGGAAAGTCGGGCATAGCTAAAATTACAGGTATTGCCACCGGGCAACACGACGCCAGCATAAACGGAACCTTGAGTTTGTGGCTTTCTATTTTTCGATATATGCGTCCGGATGGCAGTATCGATCATGTCGCCGGGTGGAATATTTTTATTCGGCTAAAAGCAGGAGAAACAGCTATTGGAGCCGCGGAATCTTTTGCGCAGCAGATCAATGATGGCAACAGGCCGTACAAAGCGGCGGCATCCGGTGAGCAAGAAACGGCGGAAATAGCCATAATTTTTTACAATAAAAAGAATTGAGTCGAATTGAGGGGGGAGAAGTGAAAACTATAACTTGTTTATTCATTCTGTTAGTTTCTTCGCCGGCAATTGCAGCAGAGAGTAAGCCGGTTTGGAAATGGGTCTCCGCCAATGAGTATTATTTTATCCTTCCAGTAGCCCAGAATCTGCACTTATCAGGCCCGGACAAAACTGTAAACGTCAGCCCTTGGGGTATCGGCTTTAGAGCTGTAGGGAACGAAGCTTTCTCAAAGACAGGCGGCCTTCAACTCCAAAGCATAAAGGTAGACAATCCCGCCACCGGGAAAGACACTTTCTATCTATTGGAACTTTTGCTCGGTATGGAGTATATCTCGACTAAGGCGCAGTGGAATCTGTTTCGTTATAAAGCTGCCGCATTTGCCGACCTTGGGCTATCAGACACGACGCTTTACGCCGCGCCAGTGCTTTCCGCAGGCCTCCTGTACACGACAGATGAATTTGCCGATACTCCAACCGGCCTCACCTTTGATATTTTTTACCGGCTCACAGATATTGACCTGGATAACGTGGGCGGGGGACAGGCTGGAACGTTGAAGCCCGCGTTGGGGTTCAAGCTAGGCTATATCTTTGAGGGATTCTGGACAACGAAAGAGAAGTCTAAAGATTAATGATTACACATAAAAACAAGAGGATAACGTATTTCTAACCCGACACTAAGTTGTCGGGATGATGTTTTATACTATTGGCATGAAGACTGGGCAATAAAGAGGTAGAATTCTTTAGGGGGAATGCTATCCCATTAACACTGCTGTAAATCTTAAATACTGAGCGGAATAATTATGAGCACTTTAAGCGACAACGAAACTAATATAGATCTTTTAAATAATAAAGCAATCGCCGACACGATTGTGAAAATGCTACGGGAGCATCCCGCTCGCCCAATTACCGTTGGCGTTCATGGAGATTGGGGAGCTGGCAAATCAAGCGTACTGGCGATGATTGAAGCCAATCTGGAGACGGACAAGGACGTGCTATGCATAAGATTCAATGGCTGGAAGTTTCAGGGGTTTGAAGATGCGAAAATAGCATTGATTGAGGGAATAACCTCAGCCATCCTGGAAAAGCGCCCCGCACTGACAAAGGCAAACGCAGTCGTCCGCGAACTATTTAAACGCATTGATTGGCTAAAACTCACCAAGAAATTAGGCGGACTTGCCCTAACAGCATACACTGGTATTCCGACCGCAGATCAAATGCATACTTTGCTCTCTGCACTGGAAGCATTAAAGAGTAAGCCCTTGGATATTTTCACAAAGGATAATATAGGAGCTACGGTAGACGGGATTAAGACATTAATAAAGCCTGCCCTTGAGGAGAAAAACGTCCCCGAAGAAGTGCGCGCCTTCCAGCTCGCTTTTGAGAAACTTTTAGAAGAGGCCAAGGTCGGCCAGCTTATTGTTCTCATAGACGATCTGGACAGATGCCTGCCAGATACGGCTATAGAAACCTTAGAAGCTATCCGCTTATTTGTATTGACCTCCAAGACTGCCTTTGTGATTGCAGCAGATGAGGGGATGATCGAATACTCTGTTAAAAAGCATTTTCCTGGCTTATCCGAAACCCCCAACGCACAAAATTATGCAAGGAATTATCTCGAGAAGTTAATTCAAGTCCCCTTTCGGATCTCAATGTTAGGGGAGAACGAGACCAGCATATACACAACACTCTTACTGGTTGGAGCAGAATTGGGAGAAACTGACCAGGGTTTCTATAAGTTAGCGGAATCAGCGCGCAAAATACTACTGCGCCCATGGGAAAATGTGCGACTTACAAATGAGATAATTTCTGAAACTCTTACTGATAAAGTTTCCGCGGCAAAAGATGCCTTAAGATTAAGCGACCAAATATCGCCAATTCTTGCCAGGGGCACAAAAGGCAACCCACGCCAAATTAAGCGCTTCCTGAACACCTTATTACTTAGAAGGCAAGCAGCGGCTGCGCGTGGCTTTGCCGGCGAGATAAAAATTCCTGTTCTTGCGAAACTAATGCTTGCGGAGAGGTTTATTCCGCATTTGTTTGCGCAGATCGCAAGTTTAGCAGCCTCATCCCCCGATGGAAAATGCGCAGAACTTGCGAATCTGGAAGCAACAGCTCCAGATAAAGAACAAAAGGAAAAAGTCTCTCTCTCCAAAAAAAGCAAAGGGGAAGTTGAAGAAGAGAAACCTGCTGAGACAGCGATTTTATCTGACTGGAAATCTTCTCCTGAAATCACAAATTGGGCTGTTATTGAGCCACCCCTTCGCGAAATTGATTTACGTCCATATCTTTTTGTCTCACGCGAACGCAAAGACTATCTGGAAAAATCATCAATCCCAGCGCATCTACACGGGTTATTCAAACAATTATTTGGCCCCAAACTTGCTGTACAGGGCCTTGATACGGAACTACGTGCTCTTTCCACGCCAGATGCAGCACAATTGTTTGAAGAACTCCAAAGAAGAATTTTATCTCTCGATTCTTTTAACGCTCAACCTGCGGGTATAGAAGGGATAGGGGTCATCTTAAAGGCCCATCCGGAACTAAATCCACGGCTACTGACATTCTTGGACAGCCTGCCTTTAGAGACTCTTGGGCCATGGATCGTAAAAGGCTGGGAGAATCAGCTTAAGGACCCGGCATTTAAGCCCCGATTTACGGCAATCTTGAGCAAGTGGACAAGCTCTAGCAATCGGCTTCTTAAAACCGTCGCAGATCAAGCGCTCAAACAAACTGGAGGAAACAACTAATGGGAACATCAGGATCATACGGTGGACCAAAAGGACGCACTCCATTAATACCGACTTGGCTTGACACAAATGATAATCAAGAGCAACTACCAGGGACACCTACTCCAACTCCGGATTCCGCCCAACCCACAACACAAAATTCGCCACAATTACCGAATATACCGGCCTTAGAGAATCCGCGTAGATTTACTGCGGTTCGCAACAATTTCTCCCGCTATATCTCTTCCGGGGGGAATGATACTCGCAGCCGGGGGAGAGCGATTGCGGGATATATCGGAAGCTCGTCAGGAGGCGCAAAACAGGCAGCACGCAAACTTGGGACTTCTCGGCGTGTGGCGGGACGATTAGTTAGTTTTTTATCATCCGCAATTCAAAGTGGTGCAGCAGCAGCCTTACACGCTTTAAATCTCGACAAATTAACCGGCCATTCGATAGAAGAAGTATTTACCGCGCTAGCAGGTTCCATTGTACCGGCTGAAGGAACAGTAGATGCCGGCATTGCTCGCGATGCCATAATTGAGACCGCCGGGGAATTGGCAGACAGCGGGATTACCGACCTAAATAAAATCACTTTTGATCAACTACTCACAATCCTGGAGATATATACTAGTCGCACTATTTTCGATAAATTGTGCAACGAAATTGGATCGAACTCGATTACTTTACCGAAAGATATCCATCAAGTTGAAAAAATCCAGGTTCAGTTGCTGGATTTTATACGACGTGCAGTCTCAGATGCAATAGCACGTGAAACGCCCGGCTCAAAAACCCTATCACAACAGCAAATCAATGGTTTTGTAAACACCGTATACGAACAGGCCCATGAAATACTCAGGCAAATCAGCGAAGAGGAGGGCAACCGCAAATGAAACGACACTTAATCGCCGGACACTTTGGAAACACCGATAAGCCGACCATCCCCACTCCGGTTGATACAACAATTGTTCTAGTTGATTTCCTACACAACGGAGCCCTCGATCATGGAATCGGACGTGCGCTTAATGACCTCTGGAAAATGGGCATTTTCCCGACAGATATAGGATTAGACATAATAATACTCGCCGCGCATGTTTATGCCGCAGACACACGCATTTCACGGCAGACAGAATCACAAGACACCTGGACAAGAGAAATACAGTTGCACGTACCGGTAAGCAATCCAGCCTTGTGGGGAAGCACGACAGACACCCTCATTTCAGCCCTTAATTTTCTGACGGGGGACAAATGGACGATAACTTTCAGGAACAGGAGCTTCACACCACAGAGCAAAACAAAGCGAGATCAGACATTGACCACGCGGTTTGACAGTATATGTTTACTATCAGGAGGCTTGGACAGCTTGATCGGGGCTATTGACCTACTGCAAAGCGGGGCTTCTCCTCTTTTTGTAAGCCATGCCAGCGACGGAGCGACGAGCGGTGCACAGGTGGATTGTTTCTCTGGACTAAACACTTTTTATTCCAAATCTTTTTTTAACCGAATCCGAGCGTGGATCGGTTTCCCGAACGGTTTGGTGCCAAGAGTAAATTCCGAAAATACGACTAGAGGGAGATCTTTTCTGTTTTTCGCACTAGGCGTTTTTGCTGGAACTGGGCTGGGCAAGAAATTCACACTACTAGCGCCGGAGAATGGACTAATTGCAATAAATGTTCCGCTTGACACTCTTCGTTTGGGATCACTCAGCACACGAACGACTCATCCATATTATATTGCTCGTTGGAACGAATTATTGACACGCCTTGGTATTGATGGTTCCATCATAAACCCTTACTGGGATAAAACCAAGGGAGAAATGGTTAAAGCCTGTTTAAACCCCAAGTTACTATATAAACTGATTCCCGATTCTCTCTCATGTTCTTCTCCTTCGAAAGGGCGCTGGAAAGGACGCCCCATAGAACATTGCGGATATTGCCTTCCTTGCCTGATAAGACGAGCATCATTAAGTTATGGATTGGGAAATAAAGTTGACCCAACAACATATACCCTCTCAAACTTAACAGCGAGGAACTTGAATCCATCTATTCCCGAAGGTGAAACCGTCAGATCCTTTCAAGTAGCGACTGAGCGCCTAAAATCCAAACCTGGAATCGAAACCGTATTGATTTCGAAGCCTGGACCACTAAATGATATTTCACCCACTGACCGCAAGAAACTTTCAGGGGTATACAAAAGAGGGATGCTAGAGGTCGCGGCGCTCCTCAAAGGGGTAAAGACCTAGCACCTACTTTCATGACTTCCCTTGTTGATTTCCATTGCCACCTTGATTTATTTCCTGACCCAGAAGCGATTATATCGCAGGTCGAGGGAGCCAGAATTCGCGCACTGACCATGACCACCACGCCGCGAGCCTGGCCCCATAATCGTGAACTCACAAAGGACAAAACTTATATCCGCCCTGCGCTTGGATACCATCCAGAGTTAATCAAAGGGGATAGTTCGGAGTTGCAACTATGGGAAAAGTATTTGCCCGAAGCAAAGTATATCGGAGAAGTTGGGCTTGATGGACGACCAGAAGCGAGACGTTTTCTAGCTGAGCAGAAAGAGGTCTTCAGCCACATTCTTCACTCTTGCGCAAGAGAAGGCAAACGAATCCTATCTATCCATAGCACATTCGCTGTTACAGAAGCCCTCAACCTAATCGAAGAACATCTGCCACCAGCTCGGGGCAAGACAATTCTGCATTGGTTCACCGGCACCAGCAAAGAAGCCATAAGAGCAATAGATCTCGGCTGCTATTTCTCAATTAATTCGGCGATGTTATCCAGCACCAAGAATTGCGCTATGCTCGCAGAATTACCCACGAATCGAATCATTACTGAGACCGACTCTCCATTTATCCTGCTGAATGGTCAAACGCAATCGCCATTAAATATCGAGGTAACTGTAAAAAAGTTATCAAACTTAATACACCGAGAGCCAGAAGCGACAGCACAAATTGTCCACGAGAACCTCATCGCACTGCTTTCCTAAGTTTTTACTGCCACCAAAGAAAGAATCAAGGTAGTTCCTTATCGGTGGCCATAATTTAAAAATAATAAAAAAATTAAATTCTGCGCTGTACGGGCCGCTGTTGCGGCCCGGGAGCGGTTGTGCCAAGGCCCACGTTTACTGGGCCGGCCAACCGCGCATTAGGAGGTGTTTATAAGATGCAGCCTACCGGCGGAGCAAGAGCGAAGGCGCGTAGTGCCGAGCCTTGCGAACCCGCTTCTCGCGGCAAGGAGCAGTGCGGGGCCGCGCTGCGTGGCCA
>Ga0209212_1009092_pt1 | contig 10477 bp, 10 predicted proteins | sample RifGroC2_FD_183996 | JGI IMG/M metagenome (GOLD analysis project Ga0209212, IMG submission 183996) | Groundwater microbial communities from Rifle, Colorado, USA - Groundwater C2 (SPAdes) (version 2) | ecosystem: Environmental > Aquatic > Deep subsurface > Groundwater | place: Rifle, Colorado... | reverse complement strand
AAGTTTACGACTCCTTCCTGTCGTGCCCCTTCGATCAGCCGGGTCAAATTCGAGGCGGGAGTCGCCGCTTGTCCCGGCCGATGAGTAGTTGCCAGTATAAAAGAGAGGAAAATCAAAACCAAGCCGGCTTTCAGTTTCATTTTCTGATTCCTCTTGCACCAAGCCGGATCTATGCCTGCCTAGCGGATATCTAAAACGTCCGCAAGTCTGTTCTCGCTCTTTTCGAAGTCGTCCGGCCTTTCCGCCAGGGCTTTCATGTCGCGAAAGAGAAGCTCCTTCCCTTGCACGAATTTGTAGGCCGGAGTACCGGAGACAAAGAGAGAGGACCTGCCGGTGAGATTGGCCCAGATCTCCTGACCTTCCGGAGTCAGGGAGAAAGCGTTTAGAAGCCTGGCACCATTGGGATGCCGGGCCCTCTTGGGAACTCCCATCATATCGAAGAGGACGGGGACCGGTGTCACTTTGTCCGCGTAATCGATGGGCATCCCCCGCCGCTTGGCTTCTTCGACAAACGGAGAAACTTGGTTGGCAGCAATGATGTATTCACCGGATGCCAGACGGGTTTGAATCTCCGGATACAATACATAAAGCGGATCTTGTCCTTTGAGGCGCTTCAGGAATGCTACCGTTTTTTCCTCCCCCCACACCGAAGACAGAGACTGCCAGACTTGCACGTACTTGGGGACGAGGATTTTCCCCTTCCATTTGGGAGAAAGGAGGTCTTCCCATTTCCTGGGAATATCCTCGCCTTTCACCAAATTCGTGTTGTATATGGGCAGGCCGAAAATGGTGGCAATGAGAATCCCCCCGTTGTCGAAGTAGACGGAGTCTTTCGTTATATGGCCGAAGGTTCCCATCCAATCGAAAGGATCCAGAAAGCGCCGAGCGAAGATTTTGACCAAATTCACTTCGGTTAGGTAGACCAAGTCGTAGGCCGGAGGCTGACCCGACTGGATTTCCGTGATGACCTGGGCCGCAATGGCCGGGTAATTCGTCGAGGCGATATAGTTCATCTTCAGATTTAAGCTGTATTTCTTGTTGAGGCCGGCAATGAGAGTTTGGGCTCCCTTGGGGGTCAGGGAAGCTGGACAGGAAAAATCGATGATGTCCTCCTTCTTGGCGGCCTCAACGAGACTCGCCAGTTTCTCGTTTTGGGCGGAAGTCGCGGCGAAAGACACACCCGTGCTCAAGAGGAGCAGCACTGTCAATGCCACCATCCGGAATAAAAAATCCCCAGGTCGAACTGAATGACAACGATTAGGCCTCTCTTTGCTATTCATGTTTCCTCCACGGAGTTTGTAGAAAATTTGCATGGCGTTGTTGAAAAGCTTGTAGCTCTTGGGGCTCGCGCTCCTGGTTGTTCCTTGACGTGATGGCTACCGTATACCCAGCACGTCCGCCAGCTTGTTTTCCAGTTTCTCAAACTCCTCCGACCTCTCCACCAGGGCTTTCATATCGCGAAAGAGGAGCTTTTTCCCGCCGGCAAACTTCGAGGCGGGAGTCCCGGGTATAAAAAGAGAGGACCTGCCCGAAAACTTCTGCCAAACCTCCTGGCCCTCCGGGGTCAGGGAGAAGGCCGCCAGAAGCTTGGCGGCATTGGGATGCCGGGCCTTTTTGGGTACCCCCATCATGTCGAATTGCGTGACCACGGGGCTTACCTGATCGGCATACTCAACGGGGATTCCACGCTGCTTGGCCACGTCCACGAACGGCGAAACCTGGTTGGCGGCGATGGGGTATTCGCCCGACGCCAGACGGGTTTGAATTTCCGGATACAGGCTGTAGACCGGTTCCAGGGCTCTCAGACCCTTCAGGAAGTTCACGGTCTTTTCCTCTCCCCAAACCTGAGAAAGAAAAACCCAGGGCTGGACGTACTTGGGAACCTGCATTTTCCCCTTCCACTTTGGGTCCAATAGATCTTCCCATTTCTTGGGGACATCCTGCGGGGAAACTATTTTTGTGTTGTAGATGGGGAGCGTGAAGATCGTGGCGATGATGATTCCCCCATTATCGAAGTAGACGGAGTCCTTGGTTATGTGATCAAAGGTTCCGGTCCAGTCCAGAGGATCCAGAAAACCGCGGCTGTAGAGTTTGACCAAGTTCGCCTCGGTCAAGTAGACAATGTCGAAAGTGGGAGACTGTCCAGCTTGAATTTCAGTGATCACCTTAGCCGCCACGGCAGGGTAGTTTGTTGCGGGGACATAATTGATCTTCAGGTTCAAGTTGTATTTCTTGTTCAGGCCGGCAATGAGGGCCTGAGCCCCCGGAGGGGTCAGGGAAGAGGGGCCCCCGAAATCGATGACCCCTTCCTGCTTGGCGGCGTCAATCAGCTTCGCCAGCTTCTCGGATTGGGTTGGAGTGGCAGCGGAGGAGATCTCCGACAAAATTGCGAAAAGAAGAAGCAGACCCGACAAAGCGGCGAGCCAGACCCGAGACCCCCTGCCTGTTCCGGGGTCCAAACGACCACCGACTCTTTGGTACGTCATAGGTTTCTCCTCATGTGTCTAATGGATTCCCAGCGCTCTTGCAAACTTGGGACTCATGGATTCCCAGTACTTGATGATGAAATCCAGGTCCGAGAGGAGCAGTTGCTTTCCCTTGGAAAACTTCTCCGCGTCGCTCCCTTTCGAATAAATCGAGGACCGCTTCCCGTAAGTCCACCAGACTTCCTGTCCTTCCGGGGTTAGTATGAATGCCGTGAACAGCTTGGCGGCGTTTGGATGACGGGCTTTCTTGACGACGGACATGAGGTTCAGCATCACCAGCGCCGGCTGCACCTCCGTAGCGAAGGCAACCGGGGCCCCTTTTTCCTGGGCCTCGATCACAAACGGGGCGAGTTGAACGATGGCAAGGGGGTATTCTCCCGAGACCAGGCGGGTTTGAATCTCCGTAAATCGGCCCATGATCGGATTTTGCTCTTTCAGCTTGCTCAGATATGCCGCGGTCTTCTCTTCTCCCCACATCTGGCCCCAAAGGGTGGTCCAGCCGTCGATATAAACCGGAATTTGAATCTTCCCCTTCCACTTGGGGTCCAGGAAATCCTCCCACTTCTTGGGAACGTCTTTGGCGGGAACGGCCTTGGTGTTGTAGGCGGGAAGGGCAAACATTGTGTCTGTCAACAAGGTTACTCCCTTTAGCAGGACCGAGTCTTTGTTAATGTGCGGAAAGATGCCGATCCAGTCCACGGGCTCAAGGACGCCCCGGTTCACCAACGGGACAATGGTGCTCTCGGTCTGAAACGTCACATCAAACGTGGGGGGCTGGCCGGCGGCTGCCTGCATGACGAGTTGTCCCGCGACGGTCGGGTAACTGGAAGCCGGCACGTAATTGAGTCTCAACTCCAGGTTGTACTTCTTGTTGAGGGCCGCAATGAGAGTCTCAGCTCCCTTGGGAGTCAGAGAACTAGGGCCGGAGAAATCGATGACTCCCTCCTGCCGTGCTCCCTCAACGATCCGCGATAGGGCATCTCCCTTTGCAGTCTGGGCGGAACAGGGCCCCGCCAGCAGAAGAAGGGCCACTGCGGCCAGGGCCAGCAAATTCCCGAAACGATGGAGTAGATTGAGGTTCCGCAGGTCCTTCATCTTTTTTCCCTCCCTAGTTGTAAAGACAAGCACATCCCGGAAATCCCTTTGAACCATCAATTTCCCAGTCCCAGAATTCGAGCATATTTTTTCTCCAATCCGATCCCTTTCTCCTCAAACCAATCGGGGTCCTGGAGGACGAATTTCTTGCCCTGCAGAGATTCCCATTCCGGGGTTCCGGGAATCAAACCGGAACTGCGGGCCCCGAACTTGGACCAGATCTCCTGTCCTTCGGGGGTTACGCTGAAGGCCGCAAAGAGGATCGCCGTATTGGGATGGGGGGCTCCTTTCACCACGGCGTTTAAATCGCTGCTCACCATAATGGGCACCACGTTGATAAACTCCACGGGCGCTCCCTTGCTCTTTAGCTGGGTAACGCCCGAGGAGTGAAAATAGGCAGTCAGGGGATATTCACCTGCCCCCAACCGGGTTTCAATCTGTCCATAGGTCCCGTAAGTCGGGTTATTGGCTGCAATTTTCTGGACGATCTGGGTGACTTTCTCCTCTCCCAGCTCTTTGGAAAGATAGGCCCAGACGTCCGCATAGGAAGGAACCATCATCTTCCCTTTCCACTTGGGATCGCCCAGGTCTTCCCAGGATTTGGGCAGATCCTCCCGTTTGAGGAGCTTGGTGTTGTAAGCGGGGGCCCGGGAGCGGGTGGCGAAGAGCACGGCCCCTCCCTCCAGACGACCCGCATCTTTGGGGATGAAGGGAAAGAGCTCGGTCCACTTCGGCTTCAAAAGAAGATCGGCATGGAGGAGCTTGGTCATGTTCCCATCGGACATGGTGACTAGATCAAAGGAAGGAGGCTGGCCAGTCTTGGTCTCAGTGATTATGCGAGCGACGATGGCCGGATAGTTCGTTGAGGGAATGTAGTTCACAGTGAGATTGAGCCCCCACCTCTTGTTGATCCCGTCCATCAGGGTCTGGGCGCCTCTGGGGGACAGGGTGGAAGGCGAGGCGAGGTTTAGGGCCCCTTCCTTGCGGGCCGCCTCGATGACTTTGGCCAATTCTCCTCCCACTGCCGCGTGCGCCGCGGGAATGAAAGGGGCAAAGATAAGAAGAACCAAGATGGAGATTGTGATTCTCACCGTTTCGACGCGGAGAATACGGATGGCCGGTCTGATCATGGTTCCCTCCCTTGTACAGAAACGCAAATAAAGGAACGTTCCTGCCGAGCGCCCGAAAAAATGCCACCACGAAGCGTCCCGATTGGGTGCTGCGAGGTATGTGCCGGACAAAAGGTTCAAAGCCCTTCTACCGCGCAGGCAATCAGCAAGATGTTCAGATTAACATTTTCGAGGTGGACCTTAGCATGAGTTCAATAAGGAAGTAAAACAAAAAATGATCACCCAAACTTGAAGCTTCGATGTACGGATTTTCTTCTGCAAAAACTTCTTCGGGATGGCGGGCGTTATGCCGGATTTCTTCCATGTGCGGGAGCCGTGAAACGGTCAGTTCTGTAACCAGACCAGGAACAAGTCTTTAGATATCCGGTGGCCGTTGCCCGCTCGCGGGCGATCTGACTGGCGCGCGCCCCGGCTGCCGTGTGCCCACATAGGTGCGGGACCTGGGACGAGTAACCCCTTTGCCGGTTGCCAGGTCACGGAATGCTTGCTCCAGAACGGATAGGCTCTCCTCTGGCGTCATGAGTCCCTGAACCTGCTCGTCGGTAAGAACCACGATGTCAGTGGGCGATTCCATGGCGACTCCTTCCACCGTGATCTAGATTCAATAGCTTTTACTTTCCCAGTCCCAGGATTCTGGCGTACTTTTTTTCCAGTTCGGCCCCCTTCTCCTCAAACCAATCAGGGTCCTGGATGACGTATTTCTTCCCCTGCAGAAATTTCCACTACGGGATCAGAGCAGGCGCGTCCTTACTGGCGGCTTTGAGCGCTCTCAAGATTTTCTCCGGCGTCGCCGGCAGGTCGTAGATCCTCACGCCGACAGCGTCGTAGATGGCGTTGAGAATCGCCGGCGCCGTGGGGATGAGAGACGGCTCTCCCACGCATTTTGCTCCGTAGGGTCCTGTGTCGTCGTGCGTTTCTACATGAATGAAGTGGATATCCGGCACATCCAGTGCGGTAGGGATTACGTAGTCCATCAAGTTAGGGTTTAATGTATGTCCGTCCCGCAGCAAGATCTCTTCGGAGAGGGCCATGCCGATCCCCTGGGCCACTCCACCGGCGATCTGACCTTCGGTGAGCATGGGATTGATGACCACACCCGAGTCGTGTGCGGCCACCAAGCGCAGCACGGCCACTTCTCCCGTCTCCGTATCCACCTCGACCTCTGCCATATGGGTGGCATAGACGTAGGTTGGGAAGGGTGTGCCCTGGCCGGTTTCTCGATCCGCCATCGTCGTGGCGGGGGCAAAGGTACCCGTGCCAACCGGGGGTTTTCCTCTTTTCAAGATCGCCTCCCGGGCCACCGTGGGAATGTCGAGAGAGATGTCGGGATTGTCCTGCCGCCACAGCCTTCCCTCGCCAATCTCCAGGTTCTCGGCAGGGGTGTTGAGCAGCTCGCCGGCCACGGACAAGAGCGTCTGTTTCGCCTGCTCCACTGCGATCTGGACCGCATGGCCCGTCACGTAGGTCGCTCGGCTGCCAAGCGTTCCGAAGTCCTCGGGAGTCAGCTCGGTGTCGGCCGTGACCAGTCTCACCCAATCCAGAGGGACGCCCAGCGTGTCGGCGGCGATTTGTGCCAGGGCGGTCGTCGAGCCCTGGCCGACGTCGGTCGTGCCGGTAAAGACCACCAGCTTGCCATCCTCGTTTACCTGAGCCAGGGCAGCGCTGGGGTGGGGGGTACCCGCCGGGCCTATCGGGTACCACATCACCGCCATCCCCTCTCCTCGCTTCTTCATGATCGGCTCTCCCGACGCCAGTCAAAGGCCGCGGCGGCCTGGCGCATGCTCTCCTTCAGACCCACGCTGGTGAGCGTCTGCCCGTACGGCGTCGTGTCACCCTCCTCGAAAGCGTTGAGCAGCCGGAGCTGCAAGGAGTCCATGCCAAGCCGCCGGGCGATGGTTTCAATGTGTGACTCCCATGCGAAGCAGGTCTGAGGGACCCCGAAGCCCCGCATCGCGCTGGCGACCGTGTTGTTCGTAAAGACCAGGACACCCTCCGCGAGAACATTGGGCACCCGGTAGGGCCCGATACAGGTCAGGGTGGCCTTGCGGATCGTGACATAGCCCAGTGCGGCGTATGCGCCCGTATCGAGGACCAATTTGACTTGCCGGGCCAGTAGTTTTCCGGATGAGTCAACGCCGCTGCGGTAGTGCATACGGATCGGGTGGCGAACCGTGGAGGCGGTGAATTCCTCCTCGCGGGAGAGCACCGCGCGGACGGGTCGGCCCGTCTTGAGAGCCAGAAGGCCGACGGCAGGCTCCAGCCAGGGGTCGTTCTTGCCTCCGAAGCCGCCGCCCTGGGGCATCGCGATGACACGGATCTTGAGGAGCGGAGCCTGGAGGACTCGCGCCACCTCGGCGCGTATGGCATAGGGCCTAGCGCTGGGAGTGTATACGATCAGGTTTCCCGCGAGGTCGGGCACGGCCACGGACACCTGAGTCTCCATTCCGCAATGCTCCACCATCTGAGTCTGATACGTCTCCTCCACCACCAGATGGGAAGCGGCGAATCCGCGTTCCACGTCGCCGCAGCGCAGCCCTTGGCGCACCAGCACGTTGCTTTCGCCGTGCAGTATGGGCGCGCCGGGTTTCATGGCTTCCACAGGATCGTAGACCGCCGGCAGCTCCTCGTACTCGACCTTGATGAGACGCAGAGCCTGAAAGGCGGCTTCGGCTGTCTCGGCCGCCACCGCTGCGACCGGGTCTCCGATGTAGCGCACGCGGTCGTCGGCAAGCACCGGCTGGTCCTGCACGATGGACCCCATACGATTATAGGGCACATCGCCGGCCGTGATCACCGCCGCCACACCGGGTGCCACCGCTGCCTGCGTGGTGTCAACGCTCAGGATGCGGGCGTGGGGATAGCGGCTGCGCAGAAACCGCGTGTGCAACATGCCCGGAATCCTGAGATCCTCGGTGAAGCACACCTTGCCGGTAACCTGATGGATCGCGTCGTGGCGCGGAACACGCTTGCCGACGGCGCGCTGAGCTTGCCGCGTTTGGGAAAGGGTCTCGACAGCCATCACTGGCCTCCGCGCAGCCTGTCGGCCGCGTCCATGACGGCATCGATCATTTTTATATAACCAGTGCATCGGCAGAGGTTACCCGCCAGAGCACGCCTTACCTCCGCCCGGGCAGGAGTGGGGTTCGCCTCCAAGAAAGCCTTGGCGGTGAGGATCATCCCCGGACCGCAGAATCCGCACTGCGGCGCGCCGTGGTCGATGAAGGCCTGCTGCACGGGGTGCAGTTTGCCGTTGTCCGCCAGCCCCTCGATGGTCATCACTTCGCGCTCGCGGATGGAGGGGGCAAGCACGAGACAACTGCTCACGGGCCTTCCGTTCACAAGCACCGTGCAGGCCCCACACTCCCCGCCGTCGCAACCGTGCTTGGTTCCGGTCAAGTCCAGCTCTTCTCTGAGCAGATCGAGCAAAGTCTCCTCCGGCCGCACCTCGAGGTGGCGGCGTGTGCCGTTCAAGGTGAAGGAAATAATCATGACTCTCCTCTCTCGGACCGCCCTTCCGACCGTGCGACGGCGAGTCCTAGGGCCCGCTCGGTAAGAGGCGCCAGCACCTCCCGCTTGTAAAAAGGTGAAGCCCGGATGGAGCCCTCGCGCGGCTGGGCCGCCGCCGAGACCAGCCTCCCGGCCTCGCGCAGCACGCTCGGCTCCGGGGGCTTACCCTCCAGGAAAGCTTCCGCCTCCGTTACTCGGCACGGAACCGGCGTAGCGACTCCGAATGCGATCCGTGCCGAGGTGACCAGTCCTTCCCGCAACCTGAGCGCGGCCGCCACCGAAACCACCGACAGCCCGAGCCCGTGGAAGCGGGCCAGCTTGCAGAATGCGGACCCAAAGCCTTCTCCCGCCTCGGGGAGTTGAATCTCCACCAGTACCTCCGAAGCGCGCAGCGAGGTACAATAGGGCGCAACGAGAAATTCGGTGATGGGGACTGTGCGCTCGCCATCAGGCCCTTTCAGCTTGAGAAGGGCTCCAAAGGTAAGAAGGGGCGGAACCAAATCCGCGGATGGCACCGCATAAGCGACATTTCCACCGATGGTGCCGAGGTTCCTGATTTGCGGCTCGCGGATGGAGGCCGAGGCCTCCGCCAGCGACCGCCAGGGACCTTGCAGCAAAGGGGATCTCTCGATCTCCGCGTGGGTTGTCATTGGTCCGATGCTCAACCCGCCCTCTTGGGGGTGCAGAGAGGACAGGCTTGGGATCCTGGACAATTCGATCATGTATTCCGGCTCGATCCTGCGAAGCTTCATCATCGGTACCAGCTCAGTGCCTCCCGCGATAAAGTGAGCGTGCTCGACGCGCTCCTGCCGCATGGCGATCGCTTCGTCTACGCTGGATGGAATTAGATACTCGAATTGTCTCACTATCTCATTCCTTCATTCTGCAGAGTTATTTCCCCAGTCCCAGGATTCTGGCGTACTTTTTTTCCAGTTCGATCCCCTTCTCCACAAACCATTCGGAATCTTGGATGGTGTACTTTTTCCCCTGGAGAAATTTCCACTCCGGGGTCCCGGAAATCAGACCTGAACTGCGGGCCCCGTACTTGGACCAGATCTCCTGTCCCTCGGGGGTCACGCTGAAGGCGGCAAAGAGCATGGCCGCGTTGGGATGCAGGGCTCCTTTCACCACGGAGTTCAGATCGCTGCTCACCATGATGGGCGCCACGTTGATAAACTCCACCGGAGCTCCCCTCTCTTTTAGTTGGGTAATGCCCGCGGAGTGAAAATAGGCAGTCAGGGGAAATTCACCTGCCCCCAACCGAGTCTGAATTTGTGCGTACACGCCATAGATCGGGTTATTGGCTGCAATCTTCTGGACGATCTGGCTTACTTTCTCCTCTCCGAGTTCCCGGGAGAGGTAAGCCCAAATGTCAGCGTAGGAAGGAACCATCATGTTGCCTTTCCATTTGGGGTCGCCTAAATCTTCCCACGATTTGGGAAGATCTTCCGGCCTGAGGAGCTTAGTGTTGTAAGCAGGAGCCCGGGAACGGGTAGCATAGATGACGGCTCCTCCCTCTAGGAAAACCGCATCCTTGGGAAGGAAGGAGAAGATCTCGATCCACTTGGGCCTGAGGAGGAGATTGGCTTTATGAAGCTTGGTCATGTTCCCATCAGACATGCTGACCAAATCAAAGGAAGGAGGCTGGCCGACCTTGGCCTCGGTGATGAGGTTGGCGACAATTGCGGGATAGCCGGTGGAGGGAGCGAAGTTCACGGCCAGATTGAGCCCCCACTTTTTGTTTATCCCATCGATCAGAGCCTGGGCGCCCCGGGGGCTTAGAGTCGACGGGGCTGAGAGCGACAGGCTTCCCTCTCTGCGTGCCGCCTCGATGATCTTGACCAGATCACTCCCTGCTGCTACCTGGGCGGCAGAGATCAGGGGGAAAAAGATCGGGGAGATCAAGAGCGAGGATATAACCCCCGCCATTTCAAAAACCAGAGTACGAATAGACTTCCAGCTCATAGTCTTCTCCTTTCTTCTTCTGGAACACTCCTACGGAGAGAATCCGGCCCGGCGCATATAATATTCGGACAGTTGGGTTTCACGCCAAAGGCACGATGATCCCGCCAAAATACCGGGAGTAAGCCCGGATATCGCGCAGGGTCTCGCACTACGGGGTTTCCCCTTTTACACGGGTCTGCCGCCCGGCCATCTTCTCCCCTAATTTCAAATACTCACCTTGCACCATGAGATCCGCGTTCTCCTTGTGATCCTCCGTCCACTTGCCAAGCGTGTAACCATACCAAGGGGGCCGCA
>Ga0209212_1009088_pt1 | contig 10480 bp, 11 predicted proteins | sample RifGroC2_FD_183996 | JGI IMG/M metagenome (GOLD analysis project Ga0209212, IMG submission 183996) | Groundwater microbial communities from Rifle, Colorado, USA - Groundwater C2 (SPAdes) (version 2) | ecosystem: Environmental > Aquatic > Deep subsurface > Groundwater | place: Rifle, Colorado... | reverse complement strand
CCATCAGGAGCACTTCCGGCTCGACGGCGAGGGCACGGGCGATGCAGAGGCGCTGCTGCTGTCCGCCGGAGAGGGACACCCCCGACTGGTTGAGGTGATCCTTCACCTCGTTCCAGAGGGCCGCCATGACCAGCGACCGCTCCACCTTCTCGGAGATGTCCGCCCGGGAGAGGTTCCTCCCGTTCAGCTTGAGCCCGACGGCGACGTTCTCGAACACCGACATGCGGGGGAACGGGTTCGGCTGCTGGAAGACCATCCCGACCCGTCGGCGGAGGTAGACCGGGTCCACCTTTTCGGAGTAGATGTTCGTCCCGTCGAGGAGGATTTCCCCCTCCATCCGGAACCCCGGGGTCATGTCGTGCATCCGGTTGAGGCACCGGATGAAGGTGCTCTTTCCGCATCCCGAGGGGCCCATCACGGAGGTGACGGAGTTCTTCGCGATGTCCATCCGGAGATTCTTCAGGACCTGGTGTTCCCCGAACCAGCTGCTCAAATCGCGGATTTCGAATACGTTCTCCATAATCCTTCCGCCTCCTACCGTTTATCCCGGGTGAGGACCCGGGCAGCGATGTTGATCAGAAGCACCATCGTGATCAGCACGAGAGCCCCCGCCCACGCCTTGTCGTGCCAGTCCTCGTAGGGCGAGATCGCATACGTGAAGACCTGGAGCGGAACCGCCGCTATCGGTTGGTCGAGCCTCGTCTGCCAGAACTGGTTCCCCAAGGCGGTGAAGAGCAGGGGCGCGGTCTCCCCTATGATGCGCGCCATGGCGAGGAGGATCCCCGTCAGGATCCCCGGCCATGCCGTCCGCACCGTGATCCGCAGGGTGGCTTTCCAGCGCTCGATCCCGAGCGCGAGGGCCGCTTCCCGCACCGTCGTCGGCACGGTCCGGAGCATCTCCTCGGTCGTCCGCACGACGACGGGGATGAAGATCATGGAAAGCGCGGCCGCTCCCGCCCAGGCGGAGAACCGCTTCATCGGGAGGACCAGGAGGATATAGCCGAAGATGCCCATGATGATGGAGGGGACGCCGGACATCGTGTCGGCGGCGAACCGGACCGCGGAGGCGAATTTTCCCTTCCCGTACTCCGCGAGGTAGATCCCGCACAAGACCGCCGTGGGGACCGACCAGAGCATGGTGAGAAGCGTGATCACGATGGTCCCGACGATCCCGTTCGCGATCCCCCCTCCCGGCTCCCCGACGGGGTGGGGCAGGTCGATCAGCAGCGTCAATTTAAGTTCCTTGCCCCCCTTGATCAACAGGTCGAAGAAGATGAGAAACAGCGGCAGGATGACGAGGAACGCGCAGAGCGTGAATACCCACTTCATGACGCGGTCTGCGGCTTTGCGGCGGAAGGTGATGGTTCCCGGCACGTCAGATCCCCCGGGAGGCGCGCGCGACCATCTTCGTGAGGATCCCCTTGGCCGCAAGGTTCACGGCGAAGGTCATCGCGAAGAGGATGAGCCCGATGAGGACCAGGGAGGAAAGGTGGATGTCCCCGACGGCCTCGGTGAATTCGTTGGCGATGACCGCCGCCATGGAGTATCCCGGCTGGAACAGCGAAAGGAGGGCCTCCGGGCGGTTCCCGATGACCATCGTGACCGCCATCGTCTCTCCCAACGCCCGTCCGAGGCCGAGGATCGTCGCCCCGAAGATGCCGGGGATGCAGTGCTGCCCGATCACGATCCGGATCATCTCCCAGCGGGTTCCGCCCAGCGAGAGCACGGCCTCTTTCTGCCGTTGGGGAACCGTCGCCAGCACCTCCCGGCTGACCGACAGGATGAACGGGATGATCATGATCGAAAGGAGAACCCCCGCCGCCAGCATGCTCGGGCCGTACACCGGCCCCTTGAAGAGAGGAATCCAGCCGAGGTACTTCGTCAAGGGTTTCATGAGCACGTCCCGCAGGACCGGCACGAGGACGAAAATCCCCCACAGTCCGTAGATCACGCTGGGGATCGCCGCGAGGAGCTCGGCGAGGAACGACACGGGCGTCTTCATCCAGGGGGGGGCGAACTCGTTGATGAAGATCGCGGCCCCCACGCTCAACGGCACGGCGATGAGGATGGCGAGAAATGAGGAGACCACGGTTCCGTAGATGAAGGGCAGCGCGCCGAACTTCTCGAGGACCGGGTCCCACGTCCCGGTGCCGAGGAAGGAGGCCCCGAACTTCCGCAGGGCGGGGAGCGACTCTCGCAGCAGCACTGCGAACAGGAGCACCGCCAGGAAGAGGACCAGGAAGGCGAAGGCTCCCGTGGTCCGTTCGAAGAGGAGGTCCTTGATGTTTTCGCCGGTTTTACGGGCCATCCTGGGCGTTTCCCCGCGGTTCGTAGAGAAAGGGAGGGGGGGATTTCCCCCCCCTCCCGATCATACAACAGAGATGTTACGACAGATCGGCACCTCGCGGACGGAAGAGGCCGGTCAGTACAGGGATTTTCCCTTGAAGGAGATCTGCTTCAGCGCCAAGTCGACCTTTTCCACCACGGGTTTCGGAAGCGCGGCGTAGTCCAGCGCGGCCTCCATCTTCTGGCCGTCCCGGATCGCCCACTTGAGGAACTGGACGATGGCCTTACCCCTGGCCTCGTCCTTCTGGTCCTTGTATACGAGGATCCAGGTGAGCCCGGAGATGGGCCACGACTCCTTTCCGGGGGCGTCGACCAGCGAGACCCGGAAATCGTCCGGCATCGACTTCGCCATGCCCGCCGCGGCGGCGGAGGTCGCCTCCAGGGTCGGCGTAACGAAATGTCCCTCCTTGTTCCGCAGCGACGCTACCTTCATCCTGTTCTGCTTGGCGTATGCGAGCTCGACATATCCGATGGCCCCCGGGGTCTGTTTCACCACGCCGGCGACGCCCTCGTTCCCCTTCCCGCCGATCCCCACCGGCCAGTTGACGGACGGACCGCGGCCGACCTTCGCGCGCCACTCGGTGTTCACCGTCGTCAGGTAGTTCGTGAAGATGTCCGTGGTGCCGGACCCGTCGGATCGGTGGGCGACCACGATGTCCGCGTTCGGCATCGTCACGGTCTTGTTCAACTCCGCGATCTTCGGGTCGTTCCAACGGGTGATCTTGCCGAGATAGATGCCCGCGAGGACGTCCGGCGTGAACTTCATGCCGGCCGGAACGCCGTCGAGGTTGTAGACCGGGACCACCGCACCGAGCGCCGTCGGAATGTGGAGAATGGCTCCCGGAAGCTTTTTCATCCCCTCTACCGTCATCGGCGCGTCGGTGGCGCCGAAGTTCACCGTCCCCGCGGTGATCTGCTTGATCCCCCCGCCCGAGCCGATCGACTGGTAGTTGAACCGGACGCCCGGGTTGGCGTTGGAATATTCGTAAAACCACTTCGAGTAGAGCGGGTACGGGAACGTCGCCCCCGCGCCGTTGATCGTCAGCGGATCCGCCGCCGTCGCCCCGGTGGCGACGACAAGCGACAGGATGATCGCGGCTGCGGTCCTTGCCAGAATTCCGAAAACGTTTCGCATTGCTCTTACCCTCCGTTGTGGGGTGTCTTTACGTCTGTGAGGGTACCGTACGTTATGTACATCAAGGGGAGGTGAGGGGAGTGTTAAGTTCGTGTTAAGAAGCGGAAGCTCCGGCACGGCGCCAATGTCGAGGCGTGCGCCGAAAGCCGAAAGAACATGAGATGGAAAAAATCCCCCGGCGGGGGAGGACGCCGGGGGAGGAGGGGGCCTCGGCGGTTTTTCCCCCGAGGCCCGTCCTTTCTTCTTCAGAAGTAGAGTTGCCCCTGGATCTGGAAGATGTTCTGCTTGTCGTCGTTCGCGAGGAATCCCTTCGCGTTCTTCTCGAACTCCGTCATCGCGTAATTGGCGCTGAGCTTCACGCCGTGTCCCTTGAGGTACCAGTTGACGCCCGCGGTGACCGTCCTTTGCTCCGTGTCCGCCCTGTTCGAGTCCTGTTCGTAGACCTCGTACCGGACGGCGGGTTCCGCGTTCACACCCGGGATGAAGTATCCCGCCTGGACGTACCACCCCTTGGGTTCCTTGCCGGCGCTGGAGGGATCGTTGAACTCCTCTTTCCAGGCGTTGTACTCCCCCTGGACGGTGAAGCCTTCCCAGTGGCCGGACAGGTCGACTCCCCAGAGACTCCGGTCCTCCTCGAAGGGGCTCGACGCGTATTCGATCCCGTCCTGGGCAGCGTAGTTCGCTCCCACGGTAAGGTGCCGACCCTTGCCGAGATGGGCGTCGCTCTGGCTTTTTTCGGCCCATCCCGGCGGAGAGAGCTCGACTCGGGCGGCGTAGAGAAGACCGGACTTGTGAACCGTCTTGCCGTTCACCGTGCTTCCCGGTTCCCAGCCGTCGCCGACCGCAAGGGAGTATGCGAGGATTCCTTCCGCGAGCTTGCCATGGAGGAGGAGGTGCGCCTGGTAATAGTCGTCGAAGAGCTTCTTGGCGTCCTCCGTCGAGAAGGGCCGCTCGATGAGCAGTTGCTTCGAGGATGAAGTGAGGGAGACCCGGGAATAGGGAAGTTTCGCTTTCCCGAACCGGACGGAGAAGGGATCCGCGAACTTGTAGTTCCCGTAGGCATAGAGGATCTTCACCTCGTTGCTCGACTTGCCGGGGGCCTTGCCGTTCTTGTCTCCTTCGAAGGTGAGGTTGTACGTCAGGTTCTTCACGATGTGACCGCCGAGCTCCAGCCGGATCCTCCGCAGGTAGAAGTCCGTCTCGCTCTCATAAGAGGCCGGGGTCGCCTCGTCGCTCTTGATCAGGTCCCCCGCGTCAAACCGGGGCTGCAGGCGTATCCGGATGTTCAGATCCGTGTTTTCCGCCGCCTTGACGGTGACCCCCTTGCTCTCCTCGCCCAGAAGAAACTCTTCCGCGTGGGAGATGCCGCCCAGGAACAGGACCGCTGCCGCGACCGATGCGACCGTTCGAACGATTTTTTTCCCTGGCTTCATCACTCCTCCTTCTTGTGGGTATTGATCTTGGTCGAACGGTGGAGATCCCCCGCTGACGGGCTCAGAATGTCCGCACGATGTTACGGTCGTATAACGAGGACATTAAGCGTCGGTGAAAATCGGCGGCGGATTTTGGAAGGACGAGGCTTATAAGGGGATATGAAGCGGGGATGGAGAACGGATCAAGGCAGGGGGGGACGGCACCGGGGGAACCCGGCGCCGTCACCCCGCCGATCGTCGTCTTGTTGTAGTGGAGCACGTCGTAGGTCAGGTCGAAGGTGCGGGTCTTGCCGTTCCGGTACGTCACCTTCGCCTTTGCCCCGGTTTAGGAGACGGCGCGCTGCTCCGGGGTGGCGGGGGCGGCCATCCCGAGGAATTCGACCGATTGGACGCTCGCGGGGATCGATCTCCCGTGGGAGCCACCGGCCAGAGCGTGTGTCACCGGTGCGACGGTGAGGGCGAGGAGGAGTGACCAGGCAAATACCTTGTGAGGATTCATCGCGGACTCCTTTCCTGAAGGATCGTCGATCCGTGCGTCGGATCGCGTGAGGAAGGATAGTCCGCCCGGCTGTACGCCATATTTTTTCCAGGTCAAATTTCACCGGAACGCGTGTCTTCTCCGATCGAGGAGAACGCTCTCGCCCCGGTTCGTCCGATTCGTCGCCCGCCTGGCGATATGGAGCGAATGGCATCGGAACGGGAACCTCATCGCGGTTTCGCTGGTGCGTGTCGCCGGTGTCCTGCTGGACAAGGCATCCGGAAACCCGCTGATCTGCGCGAAAGTGCGGGATGAACTGAAGAGGCGGCTTCGGTCGGTCAAGGTCTGCCCTCCCGGCTGGAGAAAGACGTGCTTCAATGCCGCCGACAGGCGTTTCGGGTCGCCGACCCTATAGATCTCGCATATTGACTATCTTGGAATCCGAATTTATGATTTCACTCAAATTTACCTGAAGGGGGTACCTCGATGAGGAAAGTGGTGTTGTGCACAGCTCTGGTCTTCGCGGTGGTCTTCGCGGTCGGCACGGGATTCGCCGCGGCGCCGGACAAGCCCCTCGTCCTGAAGGCTGCGAAGTCCAAGGGGCCGGTCACCTTCGACCACGCGAAGCACGGCAAGGATTGCGCCGCATGCCACCACAAGGACAAGGCCGGAGCCGAGCAGATGTGCGGGAAGTGCCACGGCGGCAAGACCGAGGGGAAGAAGCTCTCCGCGAAGGAGGCGTTCCACTCCCAGTGCAAGGATTGCCACAAGAAGACGAAGAAGGGGCCCGAGAAGTGCGACGGCTGCCACAAGAAATAGGAACGTCCGCCACCAGGGGGTAACGCCTCCGGCGGCGGCAGACCGAAGGGGCGGGGTTCCTCCACCGCCCCTTTTCTTTTTTCTTCCGTGCCGCTGAACTTCACGCGTTCTTAACCCGCCCGGGCCCCGGAAACATCTATCATTTGCCTTGCGAGAAATACTCCCCTGGTGAAGGTCCGGACCGACATGGTCGGATTGGAGGGGACCCTTTCGGAGCCGGGGCGGGATATCCACCCGTCCTATGCACCCAGCGCCGCGAACCTGTTGCACTACATCGCACTGCGGCGACACGACGTCCGCCAGCCCCAGGAACAGCTCGCGGCCCTGGGCCTTTCCTCGCTGGGCCGGGCGGAGTCCCACGTCCTTGGGGCGCTCGACTCGGTCCTGCGGATCCTCTCCCGGCTGACGGACAGTGACCGCGAACCCCTTCCCGAAAGGCCAGGGTCGCCGATCCGGTTCAGCGACGGGAAAGCGCTGCTGGAAAGACATACGGAGGCCCTTCTCGGTTCCAAGCCCACGCAACGAAGCGTGCGGATCATGGTCCCCTGCACCCTGCCGGAGGTTTTTGATACCGTGCGACCGGGGGAGAGGATCTGGTTCGACGACGGGAAAATCGGCGGCATCATCCGCGCCGTCTCCGCGGATCAGATCCGGGCGGAGATCGCGGACGCCGCGATGGGGGAGAGGGCGGAGTGTGTGATGCTGAACAAGGGCCCCCACATCGTGGACGCCATCCGCGTCCTGGACAACATCCTCTAGCGGATGCAGGCGCACCAGAGCAAGAAGCAGTCGATGCTGCGTCGCCTCCACTGGTGAAACAAGGCGAAGGGCCCGGTCAAGGCGTGAAGAAGGGGGATGTTATCCGACGAGAGGGTTTCTCAGGCGATCTTGCCTTTGATGATCGTTGTCTCCATGGTTTCATTGGGGGGGTAACCCCCTGGCCGACCTCCTCATACGGGGATCGAGCGGGAAGGAGAAGCTATCGCCATGGACAGGGAAAAACGGGAGATGAAGAAACGGATCGGCAAGCTCGTCGATCCCTACCGGGTCACCCGGGGGAAGAAGTTCCGGCTTAAGGACTTCGACCCTGGCGATACGGGAGGCCTTGGGTCCGATCAGAAGCCGATGGCCCGGGATCTGCTGGGGAAGGGGATCCAGTGGCTGGCCGAGGAGCAGGACAAACTCTACGCCCAGGACCGTCACTCGCTGCTGCTGCTGTTCCAGGCGATGGACGCCGCCGGCAAGGACGGCACCATCGGGCACGTCATGTCGGGGGTAAATCCACAGGGATGCCAGGTGTTCTCGTTCAAGCAGCCTTCCATGGAAGAGCTGGATCACGACTACCTGTGGCGCTGCCGGAAGCGCCTGCCGGAGCGCGGCCGCATCGGCATCTTCAACCGGTCGTACTACGAGGAGGTCCTCGTGGCTCGCGTGCACCCGGAACTGCTCGGGCGGCAGAAGTTGCCGCCGGGGCACGTGACCGAGGGCATCTGGAAGGAGCGTCTCGACGACATCGCCGGTTTCGAGCGGTACCTTGTGCGGCAGGGCACCACGGTGCTCAAGTTCTTCCTCCACATCTCGCGCAAGGAGCAGAAGCGCCGTTTCCTGCAGCGCCTCGAACAGCCGGAAAAGAATTGGAAATTCTCCCCGGTCGACGTCGGGGAGCGGAGGTATTGGGACGACTACATGGCGGCCTACGAGGACGCCATCCGTCGCACGGCCTCCCGGGAAGCCCCGTGGTACGTGGTGCCGGCGGACAACAAGTGGTATACGCGGCTGGTGGTCGCGGCGGCGATCGTCGAAGCGCTCTGGAAGCTCGATCTGGCGTATCCCGGGATCGACGCGGCCCGCGGGAAGGAAATCGCCGAGGCGCGGCGTTCGTTGATGCGGGAAAAGCGATAAACCACGTTACAACACAAGGAGATCCGGACGTAAGCCGGACTTCATTCGTTTTTCACACGCCGTTCATCATGAGATATCGGCGGTTGGTTACAATGACCGGAAAAAGGGGGATCCATGTCCATTGCGAACAGTACGCCATGTTTTTTCCCGGTCAAATTTCACCGGAACGCGTGCCTTCTTCGATCGAGGAGAACGCTCTCGCCCCGGTTCGTCCGATTCGTCGCCCGCCTGGCGATATGGAGCGAATGGCATCGGAACGGGAACCTCATCGCGGTTTCGCTGGTACGTGTCGCCGGTGTCTTGCTGGACAAGGCATCCGGAAACCCGCTGATCTGCGCGAAGGTGCGGGACGAACTGAAGAGGTTGCTTCGATCGGCCAAAATCTGTCCTCCCGGCTGGAGGAAGGCGTGCTTCAATGCCGCCGACAGGCGTTTCGGCTCTCTGACCGGATAGATCTCGCATCTTGACAGCAGGCCGCCTCCCGAGGGGGATCAGTTCCTTGATGCGCCGGCAAGGCGGGAGGCCGTCCCCTTGCCGTCCGTCAGCCAGAGGAACTTCGCCGTTCCCTTCCCGACGCTTCTCTCCACTTCCAGGGCCACCACGGCTCCCTTTCGCAGCGGGAATTCTCCCGGAAGCGCCAAGAGCGTCGCCGCGAGGTTGCCAAGGTCCGGTTCATGTCCGACGAACGCCGCTTCCACGGGATTTCCCGCTTTGGCGAGCAGGGAGCGGAGCGCCCGCAGGTCGAACCCCGGGGAGATCTCTCCCGCAACGACAATCGGGCCTTCGTGCTTCAGGCGTTCCGCGAGGATCTCCGCGGTCTGGACGGCGCGAACGAGGGGGCTCGAAAAGATGAGGTACGGAGAGCTCCCGAGTTTCCGCACACGGCGGGCGATCCTGCGGAAGGCGGAGCGGCCTTTCGGCGTGAGATACCGGTTGCCGTCCGGCATTGTTCCGGACCGTTCGATCGCTCCCGCATGGCGGACAAGGTACAGTTTCATCATACCGCTGGAAGCCGGAGGACGAACCGGGTGCCGACGCCGAGGCGGCTCTCGACGCGGAGGATTCCCCCGTGCGATTCGACGATATGTTTCGCGATGGAGAGACCCAGGCCCGTCCCCCCCAGTTCTCTCGACCGCCCCTTGTCGACACGGTAGAACCGCTCGAAGATCCGGGGAAGATTCTCCGGGGAGATCCCCGGTCCATCGTCGACCACCTCGAGGAGGCAGGCGTCTCCCTCGATCCGGCCGGAGAGGATGACACGTCCTCCCTCCTTCCCGTATTTCAGGGCATTGTCGATCAGGTTTGAAAGGGCGAGGGCGAGCTTCCCGAGATCGGCGCGGACTCTCCCTTCGCTAGCCGTCATGTCCAGGGTCTTTCCCATCTGGTCCGCCTCGGAACGATGCGGGTCGGCCACGCGGGAGAGGAAGGCGGAGAGGGACGCCTCCTCCATCTCCAGTTGCAATGCGCCGGACTCTGCCCGGGACAGTTCGAGGAGGTCGTCGATCAGCCGCTCCATCCGGAGGGCGTTCCCGAGCGCCACGTCGACGAAGGACGGTTCCGGCGCCGATCCTTCCCGCAGCGTGTCCTGGATCGCCTCGAGGTAGCCGCGGATATTCGTCAGTGGAGTGCGCAGCTCGTGGGAGGCGTTGGAGACGAAGTCGCTCTTTACCTGCGAGAGCCGCCGCTCCTCGGTGACGTCCCGAAGGGTGAGGAGGACGTCCGCGTTCGATTCCCCGGGGTACCGTACCGTCGTCCCGGAAGATCGGACCGTGCGGCTTCCCCGGCGCGTCACGATGGATACGTCCCGCGGCTTCGGTTCCTCCCCCTTGATCCACCCGTCGATGAAGGCGAGGGCCTGGGGATGGCGGATCACCTCCGGGTACGGGCGTCCCGCGCCCATCGTTTCCGAGGCATCGAAGATCTTCCCGGCTTCCAGGTTCATCATCCGAACCGACCGATCCGAGGAGATGACGATGACCCCGTCGTCGAGGTTGGCGAGCAGCGTCTCAAGGCGGGCTTTCCCCGCATCCAGCTGTCCGATCGTGTCGGCGAGGTGCGACGCCATCCGGTTCATCGCGTTCGCCATGTCTTCGAGCTCGTCGCCCGTCCGTACCTGGACGCGCCGGGAGAGATTGCCGCCGCCCATCTCCTTCGCCGCCGCCTGCATCTCCCCCAGGGGACCTGTGACCCTCCGCGCCATGAAGGCGGCGCCCCCGAGGATCAGGAGGAGCGCGAAGAGGCCGGTTCCCCAGATGATCCCCGTGATCTGCCAGAGACGGCGGTCCAGGGTCGAGACGGGGACCGAGGCGCGGGCCGCCCCCAAGACGGTTCCCCCGATCGTGATCGGGAGGGCCGCGTACCGCTGCT
>Ga0209212_1009085_pt1 | contig 10482 bp, 11 predicted proteins | sample RifGroC2_FD_183996 | JGI IMG/M metagenome (GOLD analysis project Ga0209212, IMG submission 183996) | Groundwater microbial communities from Rifle, Colorado, USA - Groundwater C2 (SPAdes) (version 2) | ecosystem: Environmental > Aquatic > Deep subsurface > Groundwater | place: Rifle, Colorado... | reverse complement strand
TATAAGGATATCGTTAAAAACGGCAAGGAAACGCTTATAGGAATTGAAACCGATAGTCCGGGCGAGAGCGGCGCCAGCCGCAGATATGTAACAAAGATCTACACCTACAGGTAGGCGCCGGGAATATTTTTCGTACGCACCCCTCTTGAGCTTCCTACAGATACTTGAATGCCCGGAACCCAGGCTGCCTTGAATTTATGAAATAATTAAATCCCGCTGCGGGCTTAGCCGCGCTGAGCTTAAAAATAAATTAAGTGGCGGATTTTCATTATACAACGGTATACTATCAGCGATTATGAAAAACAATATCAGGAAGTTTGCCGGGAAAAAGGTGCTGATTCTAAACCGTGACAGCGCAGCCGTGCTGTCTTTGGCGGGAATGGTCAAGGATCTGGGCTGCGAGTCTGAAACAGCGGCAACCTGGCAGGAGGCGATAGTTCTGTGTGCCGAGGCGAAAAAAGCGGAGAAGCCGTTCAATATCGTGCTTCTGGACGCCTCTACCGTAGACGGGAACGCCTGCGCGGTCGCCCAGAAATTGCGGGCGCTTGATCGCAATATCAAGCTTGTGTTTTCTCCGGGGCGGGCGGGCGGATTGTCTCTTTCAGAATGGCAAAAGGGCGGTTTCAGCGTAACTCTGCCGTATCCGGTCAAGTTGGATGAACTGACCAGGGTGCTGGCTTAGGCTGCCAGGGGGGGTATGAAAAAGAAGCTCCTGATAATCGACGATAATGACGCATACAGGGGCCTTATACCGCAATACTTCAGCGGTAAGGGCTACATTGTGGACGCCGCCTGCTGCGGGCGTGAGGGGGTGGAGAAGGCCATCCTGGGGCGTCCGGATATAATCGTGCTGGACGCCATGATGCCGGACCTTTCAGGCCTGGAGGTTCTGCGGGAATTGCAGATGGATGACCTTACCGCCTCTATTCCGGTCTTATTGGTCAGCGGGCATGCCTTTGATAATAGTATAAGAACGGTCTTCTGCCAGGAACCCAACTGCCGGGATTTTCTGCCGAAAACCACGGACCTGTCCCTGCTTCAGAGGAAGATCGAGGAGTGCCTCTTCAGGTGAAAAAGATACTGCTGATAGAGGATGATTGGAATTACCAGGCCCTGATGTCCGTTTTTCTTTGTGAGAACGGCTTTGAAGTGGAGAGCGCCGACAGCGGCAGGGACGGCATTAAAAAAGCTCTTTGTTTGCGCCCGGACCTCATACTTATGGATTATAACCTGGGCGATATGAACGGGCATGACGCCGCTTTCTGGCTCGAATATATGAAAAGAACCCGCAGTGTCCCGGTTCTCCTGCTTTCCGCTATAGGGGGGGATCCCGGCATTGCGGACAGTTTCAGGAAACACGCCGTATGCCGGGGTGTTCTGTCCAAAACACAGCCGCTTGCTGAAATACTCCGGAAAATCCGCTCTGTTCTGGGAATGTGCTGCGAGGCTGATCTGTGACACGACACCTGTTTCCCGGAAGCAACCTTCCCCGATAAAACACGGTCTCAAGATCACCAAAGCGGCATGCCGGCAAAATCGGCTTCATGATTGGGGAGGGTTTCTTGTTGTATAATCCCGGTGTGCCGAACCCACGTCTTATCGTATGAGAACGACCCTGCGCCTGCATTTGATAATACTGGCGGCTTCGCTGCCGCCTATCCTGGTTCTTCTTGCCTGCGTGCCGGGGTTTAAACCTGGTTATACGTACGCTTTCCTTATCGCCGCCGCGGCAGCCGTGTTTTCCGCTTTTTTTTCGGCCAGGGCTATTCTCTCCGGGATGGTGCTGCCCGTGGCGAAGGTGTCCTCGGGAGTAAGAAATTTTATCGCGGCTGATTACAGGCTTGAGGCGGTCATTCCGAAACAGGGCTGGCCCGAGGCCAAAGATCTTATTTCCGGGCTCAACAGGCTGATGCTTGAACTGAGCGCCTACCGCGCCTTCCACCTTAACCAGGTGGTAGAGGACCGCGCCAAGGCCCAGGCGCTGATAGAAACAATAACCGACGGGGTCATGCTCGTGGACGACCGCGGGCAGCTTATCTACTCCAACCAGAAAGCCCTCAATCTGCTTTGTATCCCGAAACAGGAGCCTAATATCGCGCTGCCGGGCTGCGTGCGGCAACAGGACTTCCTCGCAGCTTTAACCGATATCATGTCTTCGCAGGAAAACAACATTAAGGCCGAGGTCGAGGTCAAAAGCCAGGATGAAACGTATTCTATCGTCAAGAATTTCCAGGTTATTGCGCGGCAGTTCTCGCTGGCAACCCTCAAAAGACCCGGTCGCATAATAGTTCTCCGCGACGTTACCGTGGAAAAGGAAATTGAAAGCGCGCGGGAAACCCTTTTCCACATGATAACCCACGACATGCGGGCGCCCCTCACAAGCATACAGGGCTACGCTCAGCTTATGAGGAAAAGCGTCGGCGCGTCCCCCGCGGCCGAAAAGGGGCTGGATATCATCCTGCGCTCTTCGATCCGCCTGAGCGGGATGATCGAGGATATACTCAATACCATAAAGCTTGAGCATGGCGATATGAAACTGAGCCCTGTTGTTATCAACGCGGGAGACCTGTGCGCGCGCGTGTTCGAGGTCCACGAACCTCTGGCCGCGAGGAAAAATATTAAATTCTCCCTTTTCACGCCGTCCGAAAAGACGGAGTTCAGCGGCGACATCGGGCTGCTGGAGCGCGTCATAACCAACCTTGTGGGCAATTCTCTGAAGTTCACCCCGTCCCGCGGAAACGTGGCGCTCTCCTGCCGCCGGGCCGGAGGCGAGGTCGTGTTTTCCGTAGAGGACAACGGGCCGGGCATCCCGAAAGGGAAGCACGCGGAAATTTTCAAAAAATACGCCCAGCTTGATGAACACAAATTTATGGGGTTCGGTCTGGGGCTTGCCATGTGTAAGATGGCGGTGGAACTCCATAAAGGGCGCATCTGGATAGAATCTGAAGAGGGGAAAGGCAGCACATTCGCGTTCGCCGTCCCCGTTAAATGATCTATGGCTAAAATACTCATTGTTGACGACGAGCCCGCGATACGGGAACTGTTTAAATATGTTTTCGAGGACTCCGGCCACGAGGTAGCGACAGCGAACAACGGCCTGGAGGCGCTGGACGCGCTTCAGAACGGAGCCCCGGATTTTATGGTGCTGGACATCTCCATGCCGGAAATGTCCGGAACGGAAATGATCACGGAGCTTGGCCGGCGCGCGGCGCGGGATCCGCGGCTTGGCAATATTCCTTATGTCGTGATGACCGGCGAGAACTTTATGGAGAGCGAGTTGAACAGTGTCTTCGCGGCGGCCTCCGGTTTTGTTTGTTTTTTTCCGAAGATGACCCCTCCCGAGAGGGTGCTTGAGAAAGCGCTGGAGGTTTTTAAAAACCGCGGGCAGTGAGTTTTTTACGAAAGGGAGAATATGCGCATATTTGTTGCCGAAGACGACGAGGCGCTCAGTTTCCTTCTTGCCGATTTTCTTGAAGGAATGGGGCATTCCGTCAAGAGCGCCGGGAACGGCGCGGAATTGGCAGAAATGGCTTTGTCCGAGCGCCCTGATCTGGTGATAACCGACCTGCATATGCCGGGAATGCCCGGGAATTCCATGATCGCCATGCTGGATATGTACCCGGAGCTCTCCGGGATACCGGTGATAATAATTTCCGGCGCCACCCCCGGGGAATTGCTGGATATGGGCATACCGAAAGAGATACCGGTCCTGCCCAAACCTTTTGATTTCGACAGGATAAGTATGGAACTGGAGCGTGTATCCCAAAGAAGAGGATTATGAAGCGAATATTGGCCGTAGATGACGATAATACGATGACGGAGTATTACAAGGCCCTTCTTGAAGAGGCCGGCTACCAGGTGCGGACAGCGGAGGACGCCACGTCCGCGGTAATGGTGTTCAGGGATTTTAACCCGGACCTCATCATCCTCGACGTGGAAATGCCGTCCGGTGGAGGGGAAAGGGTTTTCGAAATAACCCGGGAGATATGTGAAGGCGGTTTCCCGGTCATCTTTGTAACAGGCCTGCCTGACCGTGTGGAAAAATTAGTTCTTAAGTTCCCCAATGTGGGGATAATGCAGAAGCCTGTTAAATCGAAAGAACTCCTGGGTGTTGTATCCGGGCTCCTTGGCGAAGGCCGGTAAGGGGCCCGTTCGGAATTCCTCACTTCATGATTTCTTCGGGATTTCCCGCGTTTCTGCGTATAAACTATCAATAGGTGTATAACCTATGAATAGCGGAACCGCCAAGATCCTTGCCGCCGCCGTAGCTGTTACGGCTCTCTTATGCTCTATCCCGGCTTACGGCGGGGGCGCGGGTTCCTCTGCCGCTTCCTTCCTTAAATTCTCTCCCAGCCCGCGCGGCACCGGCATGGGGGAGGCCTATACCTCCATCACCGAAGACGCTTATTCCGCCTGGTGGAACCCGGCCGGCCTGGCCGGCGTGGAGGGAACTGAGCTTGCGGCTACCTATAATGATTCGATGGAAGACGTAACCAGCCAGTACCTGTCCCTGGCCTATCCCGTGCGTTATGGCTCCACCCTGGGTTTTAACATTACCCGGCTCAGCGTGGCGCCTTTCCAGGGGTATGACGCGCAAGGTATGAAGATAGGCAAGGTGGAGGCTTCCGATATAGCGGTGGGCGGGGCCTATGGCCGGGTCCTCCTTAAAGACGAAATTGAGCGCCCTTTGTTGAATGTGGGCGCGGGACTAAAAGTTATAAGCGAGAAACTCGACAGCGCTTCCGCCAATACCGCAGCCCTGGACCTGGGCGCTGTTTATTATATAAGGCCGGCCAATTACTGGATAAGCAATGCGCCTGCGCAGGAGTTCCGCGTCGGCATAGCGGTAAGGAATATAGGCCCCGGGCTGAAATTCGACCGGCGGTCTTCTCCGTTGCCGATAACGGCCACTCTGGGCGGCTCCTGGCATTCCCACCCCGGCGGCAGCGCCAGCCTGATACTGAGCCTGGACCAGACCTATGCCAATGATGAGAAATATTACGCCGCGTTCGGCGCCGAATATGTGGCTTTCCAGTTGCTCTCCCTCAGGGCCGGTTACCGCACCGGCCAGGCCATAGGCAGCGGCTTGCGCGTGGGCGTGGGTTTCCGGCTTTCCTACCTGGATGTGGATTATTCAATGTCTCCTTACGGTGAGCTGGGTGCCATGCATAAACTGGGAATTTCGATGCGTTTCGGGGCAAGTGGCCGCTCGCAGCGCGTGGCCGGGGGCAAGTTGATGGCGCCCAAGGAAAATATAGAAAAGCTTGAGGATTTCGCGAATGATTTCCTTGCGCTCGCCCGCAAAGACCTTGAAAACCGCAGGTATGTTCTGGCTTCCGACAATATAGGCAGGGCTTTTAACCTGGAACCCAGACTTAAAGAGGGGGAATGGGGTAAGCGGGACAGCCGCCTGAGCGCGGTAATTGACGGGTTGAGACTCAGGGATATTCCCGCGCGCGGCGCGGTACTCTCCAAAGGGACCGAGCAGTCCGGCGTAGCCGCCGAGGCTATATCCGCCTACCTGGAAGGCCGCGACCTGAAAGCGCTACTGCTCAGCCATGCGGCGCTGGGCGTGAACCGGCATGGAGACGCGCTGTTCGAGGAACTGCTCTCCCTGGTCAGCGACCGGGTGAAAATACACGTGAGGCGCGACGAAATACTGCCCAGGACCGCCCTTATAAAGGAAAAGCTGAGGAAGGCGGCCAAGAACTTCTACATACAGCAGTTCGATGCGGCGGCCAGGGAGTGCGAGGAGGTGTCGGTGCTGGACGAGGGAAATCCGCTGGCCTGGACGCGCCTTGGCTCGGCTTATTTTATGATGGGAGACAAGGAAAAAGCGAGGAAGGCTTATCTTAAGGCGCTCGAACTGGATCCGAACGACCTTGTTACCAGGCAGTTCGTGGAGGCCCAGGGGTGGAAGTAGGCCGAGGCTATGGAAATACTTATAATCGCGCTCATTCCGCTCTCATTCCTGCTTCTCGGAGCCGGGTTCCTGGTGGTGGCCCAGGTGTCCGGTTTTATGCAGTCGGCTTTTTTTAACCGCAGGCAGAATTTTTCCAATATGGTCATACAGCAGTATATGGAGCGCATCACGCTGGCGCAGGGCCAGCTTTACCAGCGTAAGCAGGAACTGGAGGGGATGTCCGTCAAACTTTCTCTTTCCAATCAGGAGCTGGGGCGCCTTAACGACATGAAATCCAAGTTCCTCTCCATGGTGGTGCATGACGTGCGCACCCCCCTGGCTTCAATAAGGGGCTTCAGCGAGCTGCTTATGAATAAGAATGTGGGAGAACGGGAGGGAAGATACCTGAAAAACATCGTAAGTTCCACGGACCAGCTTGGCCGTCTTATCGCGGACCTTACGGACCTGGCCATGATAGAGGCGGGCAAGCTGAAAATGGAGAAGGCCGTTTTTGACTTTCCGGATATGGCCAAAGACATCCTGCCCGGCCTCTCTATAAACGCCCAGAAAAAGGGAGTGGAGCTTGTGGCGCACGAATTCCCCGATGGAGTGACGGTGGATGGGGATAAGTTCAGGCTCTCGCAGGTTTTTATGAACCTGGTGAACAACGCGATAAAATTTACCCCGGCCGGAAAGCGCGTGGAGGTTTCTTTCCGGCGCGAGGGGAAGTACATGCACACGCTGGTGAAGGACTCCGGAATAGGCATACACCCCAGCGAGACAAAGAGAATATTCGAGAAGTTCTACCAGGCCAAGTACCAGAAGGACGAGAAACTGCGCAAACAGGGGTGGGGCCTGGGGCTTTCCATCGCGCAGGAAGTGGTGCGCGCGCATAAGGGCGATATCGGCGCGCTCAGTCCCGGCCTGGGGAAAGGCTCTACGTTCTGGTATAGAATACCGGTGAATCTTTAGGGGTTCGCCGGCACACTGCGGCGGAGGAACTACATGGACATTACAACGGTACTCGGGATAGCGGGCGCGGCGGGTCTTATCTTTGCCGGCTTCGCAGGCAACCAGATCTCCGCCTCGCTTATAAACATGCACGGAGTCGTCGTGGTTATGGGCGGCACCCTGGTGGCCACGCTTATGAGCACGCCTTTAAAATATATCATGCGCGCCGTGTCCGGGCTGGGGTGGATGTTCAGGGAGAGCGACGAGGCGGCGCCGGAAAAACTTATCCCGGTGCTTGTAAACCTGGCGGAGCAGTCCCGCATGCGCGGGCTCACGGCCCTTAAAGAGGCCGACACGCGCGCAGCCAACGGGTTCCTCAGCAGGGCCGCCACCGCCGCGCTTGAATACAATGACTACAACTTTGTGCGGCAGGTGCTGGAGCAGGAAATAAACCAGGGAGTGGACGATATGAACGAGGTCGCGAACGTTTACCGCACCATGAGCGTTATGGCGCCCATGTTCGGCCTGCTGGGCACCCTTATAGGCATTATAGGGGTCTTGAAAGACCTGGCCAACCCCGAGAGCGTGGGGCCCGCCATGGCGGTGGCCATAACCTCGGCTTTCTACGGCATATTTTTCGCCAATATGGTCTGTGTGCCCATAGCCGGTAAAATGCGGGCCAAGGTGTGGATGGAAGTGCGTATGAAGTCAATGATACTGGAAGGCGTGCTGGAGATAATGAAAGGCAGCATGCCGCTGGTAGTGGAAAGGCGGCTTCAGGCTTATCTGTAGGGGATGGAGCGTGGTATCTATGAAAAAAATAGAAATTAATCCGGCGTTGATGCTGGTGTTGCTGTTTTATATGGCGGTTCCCGGCCTTTTTGCGCAATCGCTGCCCTTTGAGGACAAGGCTAAATACGAGAAAACCCTTGAACAAAAGGTGGACGAGGTGCTGGTAAAAATACTCGGTCCGAATCAGGCCAAGGTTATCGTGGAAACTACCATGGACTTCAGCCGGACCGAAAAACTGGAGGTCAGCTCAAAGGTGACCCCGGACACTGAAAACGGTTTTAAAGATTACCTGGTCCCCGGGTTTCCCGCGTTCGGAAGCATGGGTACGGAGAACAAATCCTACAACAGGGAAATGCTCTACCCTTCGGCTTTTGTGAAAAAAATGACCGTCAGCGTGATACTTAACCGCGATATCCCGGACCAGGACGCCGCTAATTTACGCGGCGTTGTTTCAGAGATCCTCATGCTGGACCCTAAAAGAGGGGACCAGCTGTCGGTTATTAAAGCCCAGTTCGCCCCCCTCTGGCGCACCATCTGGTATACGCCGGAGGCCATAAGCCTGGTGCTGAAGTATGTGATGCTGTCGCTGATGGGGATTATCGCCATGATAGTGGTGGCTGTCGGCTTCCTGAAGCTCGCCGGGGCCATGAGCACCATGGCCAAGGTTCAGCAGAGCCACCAGATAACTATGGAATTGGGGAAAAACGGGGCGCCGGCCCCGGGCGGCGCGGACTCGGGATTGCCGGCGCTGGGCGGGCCCGCCTTAGCAGCGCAGACCGCCGGCGGGGAGGATTCTCCACGTGCAGAGGGGGGGGAGATCGTGTTTAATATACGCCTTGAGCAAGTGCCTTTCCTGTTAAACATGATGGTCAGCGAAGATCCCGCCAATGTGGCGCTGGTGGCGGGACACCTGCCGCAGGAAGTCCGGGGTGAGTTCCTGAGAAAACTTCCACCGGTTTTCGCTTCCGATGTCATCATTAATATGGCCAAAATACGGTTTATCGAGCCCGAAATAGTTACTACGCTCAAGGACGAACTGGAAAGGCGCTTGAGCGGGGCCGTGGGAGGTCTTGACGGGGTGCTGAGCGCCATTGAGAGCATGAACCTGCGCGCCAGGAAGATCATGCTTGCGGAGCTTCAGCAGAAGCATCCGGAACTGGGCGCTGAAGTGAGGCGGCGCATCCTTATGCCCGACCACCTTTCGCTGCTGGCGGAAAAGGACCTTTCTCTTATGGTCAGCGCGGTTAAGGTGGAGGAATGGTCGTCCGCCCTGTTCGAACTGCCGGAAAATGTAAGGCAGAAGATCAGGGGCCAGATGGCGGAGAAGACCTGGCAGATGATAGAGCAGAGCATGAGCTACGGCACCCCCTCGGCGGAGAAAATCGAGGAAGCCGTGGAAAGCATAATGGCCAAAGCGGCGGAGATGATAAAGGACGGCCGCATAGGAAACCCGCTGGACGGTGAGCGCATGATAGCCACTGATCAAGCCGCGGTTTAGCGGAGGACTTATGGAAGCAAATAAAAACAAAAAAGATTCCGTGTTTTCCGGTATATTCCCCTCCAGCGAGGCCGCGCCTCCGCCTGTTCACGCGCCGCAGACGCCCAGGCCGGCCGTGCCCGAAGAACAGGTGGCCGCGCTGAACAGGAAAATAGAGCTGATGGAGCGCAATATGGCGGGCCAGATAGAGAAAAAACTTGCGGAGCAGGTCCTTCCTCCGCCGCCCCCGTCCACCCTGGCGCCGGCGGTGATCTCGAAAATAATCCAGATGGAGGAACGCTTGAAAGAATTTCAGGAGAAATTCATGCTTGGCGCGGCGCAGATAAAAAATATAGAAGAATCCAAGATAGGCGCCCGCCGCGAAATAGAGGAACTGCTGAAGGTGGTGCGCGAGCAGCAGAAGTATTCGGAACTGGACCGGCAGATGCACGACCAGCTTGAAAAAGCCTGGTCGCGCGTGGAGGCGATGGAGAAAAGGATGATGGAGGTTTACTCCGCGGCGGCTAAAAAGCCGGCGGAACCCGCCATTCCCGCCGCAACCCCTGCGGAAATAGCCGCCGCGGTGCAGAAAGCCGTGGGCGCAGGGCTCGAGGAGCGCCTTGCGCCGCTTGAGGCCGCTTTAAGGTCCGCGGCCGCGGCGGCTAGAAAGCCGGCGGAACCCGCCGTTCCCGCCGCAACCCCCGCGGAAATAGCCTCCGCGGTGCAGAAAGCCGTGGGCGCCGGGCTTGAGGAGCGCCTTGCGCCGCTTGAGGCCGCTTTAAGGTCCGCGGCCGCTAAGATCGAGGCCTTCCCCGCTGCTGCGCGCGGTCTGGAGGGCCGCGTGGAGGAGCTTTCCGCCGCCGTCGACGCGCGGCTTGCCGGTCTTTCCACGGAAATACGTCAACTGCATATTGATAATTTCGCGGACAAGGAGAGGATGGGAGACATGCTGGCGGAAACCGGGAAAGACATTGTTTCGTCCGTCAGGGAGGCTTTTGATAAAGGCGGCGGCGCTTTTATCAGGCATATTGACGCCGCCGCGGTTGACGGGCGCGAGCGGATGGACGCATTGGGGAAGCTTCTTGTCAGCCATCTGGACGAGCTCACCCGGCGGGGCAGGGACAATGGTTTACAGATCGAAGCTCTTGAAAGCTGTGTCAGAGCGGAGAATGAAAAGGTGCTTTCGGGGGTTTTATCCGTGCATCACGGGCTTGAGAAAGTCTTGCTGGCGCGTATTGATGAGGCCTCGGCCCGGGTGGCGGCGGAAAACAGCAGGCAGCTTGAAAAAATCAAAGAGGCGTATGGCCTGTCGGCTTCCAATACCGCCGCCATAGCCGCCGTAACGGAAAATATTGTGGAA
>Ga0209212_1009083_pt1 | contig 10482 bp, 12 predicted proteins | sample RifGroC2_FD_183996 | JGI IMG/M metagenome (GOLD analysis project Ga0209212, IMG submission 183996) | Groundwater microbial communities from Rifle, Colorado, USA - Groundwater C2 (SPAdes) (version 2) | ecosystem: Environmental > Aquatic > Deep subsurface > Groundwater | place: Rifle, Colorado... | reverse complement strand
AGGCAATCACCAACGCATCATGCTCGACGCCGCAAGAAAAAGGAGGTCTCATGCCTGAACTGCGCAAGGACCCCATCACCGGCCGCTGGGTCATCATCTCATCGGAGCGAAGCAAGCGGCCCATTGATTTCCATGAGCAGCGCACAAAGAAGCGTGCCGGCTTCTGCCCCTTCTGTGCCGGCAACGAGCACACGACACCGCACGAGATCCTTGCCTATCGGGACAATGGACAGGCCAACGGCCCCGACTGGCGCATTCGCGTGGTACCGAACAAGTTCCCGGCGCTCCAGGTGGAGGGAGACGTGAACAAGCAGGGCGAAGGCATGTTCGACAAGATGAACGGCATCGGCGCCCATGAAGTGATCATCGAGAGCCCCAATCACAACGCTACCCTTGCCGCGCTTCCCGAACGGTCCATGGAAGAGGTGCTCTGGGCCTACCGGGACAGGATGGACGACCTGAAGAAGGACCGGCGCTTCCAGTATACGCTGATCTTCAAGAACGAAGGCCTCGCTGCGGGCGCAACCCTGGAACATACCCACTCGCAGCTCATCGCTCTGCCCATCGTGCCCATCCAGGTGCAGGAGGAACTGGACGGATCAAGGAAGCATTACAAGCTGAAGGAACGCTGCATTTTCTGCGACATCATCAAGCAGGAGATCCAGACCGAGACGCGCGTCATTCTCGAAAGTGCGCACTTCATCGCCCTTGCCCCCTTTGCCCCGCGCTTCCCCTTCGAAACATGGATCATGCCGAAGAAGCATATCTCCTGCTACGCCTGCACGACGACCGATGAGTTCCGCGATCTCGCCTCGCTCTTCCAGAACGTGCTGCGCCGGATCGACCGCGCCCTGGCCGTACCGCCCTATAATTACGTCATCCATACCTCGCCCTTCAAGGACGAAGAGAACGACTACTATCACTGGCACATCGAACTCATGCCGAAGCTCACGAACGTTGCCGGCTTTGAATGGGGATCGGGATTCTACATCAACCCGACGCCGCCGGAGGAGGCGGCAAGGTTCCTTCGGGACGTGAAACCATGAAGGCCCTCTTTGCCGCGTCCGAGGCGGCCCCCTTTGCCAAGACCGGGGGGCTCGCTGATGTGGCGGGCACCCTTCCACCGGCCCTGGCGGCTCTGGGCCACGATGTCCGCCTGGTGCTTCCGCTGTATCAGGCCGTTGACCGGGAGCGCTTCGGCCTGCAGCACGCAGCGACCTTCACCGTGCCCCTCGGGTCCTGGAAGGAGCGTTGCGATGTGCTGACCGGCTCCCTGCCCGGCGGCGTAACGACCTATTTCGTCCGCAAGGACGTCTATTTCGACCGGCCCGGGCTCTACGGCACGACGCGCGGCGACTTTCGCGACAATGCCGAGCGATTCATCTTCTTCTCGCGAGCCGTCCTTGAGCTCTGCCGCGCCCTTGATTTCAGGCCCGACATCATTCACTGCAACGACTGGCAGACGGCGCTTGTTCCCTTTTATGTTAAAAAACTGTATGGGGAGAGCGAACTCTTCAGGCGCACCAGGACCGTCTTCACGATACACAACCTCGGTTACCAGGGCGTCTTTTTGCAAGAAGACATGCGCTACACAAGCCTTGGCATGGACTCCTTCACGCCCCAGACGCTGGAATACTGGGGCAAGATGAATTTGATGAAAGGCGCCCTATTGACCGCCGATGCGATCACCACGGTAAGCCGCTCGTACAGCCGCGAGATCCAGACGCCCGAGTACGGATACGGACTGGAAGGCGTCCTCATGGACCGCGCGGCTGATCTCTACGGGATCGTGAACGGCATCGACTATGGGACATGGGACCCTGCTCACGATCAGGCCATAGCGCAGCAGTTCGATGCTGATGCTCCGGCAGGAAAGATCGCCTGCAGATCCGCTCTCCGGAAGATCACCGGCCTTCCGGAATCAGAGGCGCCGCTTGCCGGCATGGTGGCGCGCCTTGCCGCCCAGAAGGGGCTGGACATCCTGACAGAGGCCCTCCCCGGACTGCTCGAGCAGGGCCTGCAGGTCGTGATCCTCGGAACAGGCGATGATAAATATCTCAAGCTCCTTGCGCTTGCCGAGAAGCAGTACCCGGACCGGATGCGCCTCATTTCCCGATTCGATGACCCGGCGGCCCGGGCCGTATACGCCGGCTCGGACCTGTTCCTGATGCCTTCGCTCTATGAGCCTTGCGGTCTCGGACAGATGATCGCCCTGCGGTATGGTTCCGTCCCTGTTGTCCGTAATACGGGCGGGTTGGCCGATACAGTGATCGATCATCCCGGCGGGATGGGCACAGGTTTTCTGTTCGAGGAATACTCTGCCGAGGCCCTAACGGAGTGCGTCCAGCGCGCGCAACGGGCCTTTCAGGACAAGAAGGAGTGGGCCGCTCTGATGCGGAACGGCATGAAACAGGATTTTTCCCTTGAACGGATGGCAGGGGAATACGTAGCGGTCTATGAAAAGCTCTTGGGAGCGCATTGATCCGAACAGACGGAAACGAAGAAGCTCTCGCCACCCCCGCTCCCCCGGCCCGTGTCCGATCTTTATTGAATCCGGGGCGGGCGTGTCAGACATCTTATTGATGCGGGACGGAGACGGAGGAAGACACTAAGGCACGAAGAAGATCAGTTAAAGAGTTCTGCTTTTCTTTGTGTCTTCGTGACTTTGTGGTAAAATTTCCTTTTTTCGTAAAAATGCATTGCCCTGATAGCGACGCCATGAAGACGACGGAAAAAACAGAACTGCAGCTCCTGAGCGAGATCAGCCGGATCTCGAACTCCTCCATCGAGCTGCAGGAGAAGCTGCAGCGCATCGTGGAGGCCGTGACACGGGGCATGGAAAAGGACGGGGCATCGCTCTTCCTGATCGACCGCTCGGGCCGCAACGTGTACCTTGCCGCCGCCATCGGCCTGAACCAGGAATCTGTCGGCAAGCTGAGCTTCCCCCTCGGACAAGGCATCGCCGGCTGGGTGGCAGAGCAGAAGGTCCCGCTTGCCCTGGAAGACCCCTTTTCCGACCCCCGGTTCCAGTATGTGCCTGAGACCGGCATCGAGCGATTCAAGTCCCTGGCAGCCGCGCCGATCCTGGACGGCGAGAATTGTCTCGGCGTCATTTTTGTGCTCTCCGCCGCGGTCTGGCACATCACGTCTTCGGACATAACGCTCGTCACCACTACGGCGAACCAGATCAGCGGCGTGATCCGCAGCGCGCAGCTTCTGCGCAACGTGCAGCAGCGCCTGTCAGAGCTCGGCACGATCCATGAGATATCCATGGCCATGACATCGACGCTGGACCTTTCGCAGCTATTATCGCTCATTGCAAAGAACAGCGCCCAGGCCCTTCACGCTGAAGGGTGCAGCATTCGACTTTTGAAACTTCCTGAAACCCAGTCCCTCGAAACAGCACCCGCTTACAGCCTCTACGGCGAAGGCGTAAAGGACCTTGATGCGCGCATCGGCGAGTCACTGGCGGATATGGCCATCCAGGGCAGACAGCCGGTCCTTATCGGCAGTTCATCGCCGCAGACGCAGCTCCCCCTTCCTGCCGGCGGATCAGCCATCAGCGTGCCGCTCCTCTTTCATGAACGCGTGATCGGCGTTATCACCGTGTACAACAAACAGGGAGGACAATCCTTTGCCGAGGACGATCTTCAGTTCCTCTCTACCATTGCCGGCGGCGCAGCCACGGCAGTGGAGAACGCGGCAATGTACGAGCGCATGCAGGACCTTGCCCTGAAGGCGGAAACGCGGGCCCGCGAGCTCTCAATGCTCTTCGATATTTCCTCGGCCCTCAGCTCGACCCTGAACCTTGACCGGCTGCTGCGCATCATTCTCACGTCCGTGACCATGGGCGGCACCGGCCTGGGATTCAACCGGGCCATGCTTTTGCTGACCAATGAGCGGTCCAACTTCCTCCAGGGCATGATGGGCGTGGGCCCCATAAATTGGGACGAGGCAGGCAAGGCCTGGAGCGAGGCGACAGGCAAGCACACGAACCTGATGGAATGGATCCGCACCGGCGATCTCTTTGAACGGCGCGACGTGGCAATGAACGCCCTGGCCCGCGGCATCCGGATGCCGCTGGACCCGAAGGAAGGCGTGCTGGCCCTGACCGTTCTGGAGAAGCGGCCCTACAACATAATCGACGCCTCTGCTTCGCCGCTTGTTGGCCGCAAGCTTCGTGAGCTGCTTGGCGTGAACAGTTTCGCTGCGGTCCCGCTCATTGCGAAGGATCGGGTGCTCGGCGTCATCGTTGTGGACAACATGTTCACCCAGCGCCCGATCACCGACCGCGACATGCGTTTTCTCGCCACCTTTGCCTCCCAGTCGTCCCTCGCCATCGAGAACGCGATCATCCACACGAACCTCGAGACCCTCACCCGGGACATCCGAACCATGCACAAACAGCTCGTACACTCGGAAAAAATGGCTGCCCTCGGTACAATGATGGCTGAGATCGCCCATGAGATCAGGAACCCCCTCGTATCGATCGGCGGATTTACGCGGCGTCTTGCAAAAAAAGTGCGGAATGAAGACACCAAGCGGTATATCGATATCATCATGAGCGAAGTGACCAGGCTGGAAGGCATCATCAACGACAACCTTCAATACATCAAGGAGGCGCCTGCGCAACGCGGTGAGGAGGACCTGAACGCCGCCGTCGAGGACATACTGACCCTCTACGCTGAAGAGCTGCTCCAGAAGAACATCCGTGTCGAAAAGAGCCTTGACGCTGCGATCTCGCCGCTGTTGATCGACGTTGCCCAGATGCGCCAGGCAATCATCAACCTGGTGACGAATGCCATGGAGGCGATGGAGAGCGGCGGCGTCCTGACCATCCGGACCTATCGGATACCCGGCTCCGGACAGGTAGCCGTCGAGATCGGCGATACGGGCGTCGGGGTCACCCCCCAGGCCATGGAGAGCATGTTCAACCCTTACTACACCACGAAGCAGCGGGGCACCGGCCTGGGACTTCCCATCACACGCCGGATCATCACTGCTCATGGAGGCACCATCGAGGTCGGCCGACGGGACGAAGGCGGCGCGGTCTTCACGATCAAACTGCCTTATATGACCCGCAAACCGGCAGGGCCATGAGACCACCGGCCCGGACAACGAGGCCGACTATCGCTGTACGATGACCGTTCCCGCTCCCCCGGCTCCGGTTCCCCGGCCCGCATCATAGTAGTATTTTATCCGGGGCGGGCGAGAGTCCCGCGTCCACTACTATTGGCAAAGGTGCGGGACCCGTATCCGATCTTTATTGAATCCGGGGCGGGCGTGTCAGATTATATTTTTGGACGCGGGACGAAGAAAAAAGGCGCAAGAAACGCAAGACAGATACACCCTTTTGCGAATTTTGCGCATCTTTGCGGCTGTCCGCTTGGGTAAAATTTTTGTAATTTCTTTAGCTACGAAACGGAGGCCCACTATGAAAAAGATCCTGGTGATCGACGATGAGGAGAACATCCGCCAGCTGTACAAGGAAGAGTTTGAGGAGATGGGGTTCGAGGTCACCGTTGCCGGCGACGGTCCCTCGGCCCTTGCCGCGATGGAGAAGGTAAAATTCGACCTCGCCACGCTGGACATGCGCATGGAAGGCATGGACGGGATCGAGACCTTGCGCCGGATGAAGGAAAAGGACAAGGGCCTTCCCGTGATCATCTCGTCGGCCTATGAACAGTACAAGAACGACTTCGGAAGCTGGGCCTCCGACGCCTACATCGTGAAATCGGCCGACATGACGGCTCTCCGCGAAACGGTGGGAAAGATCCTGGGATGAACGAGAGCGTTGAAGTAACGATCGAGAAACTTGTTCACGGCGGCAGCGGACTGGCGCGGCTCGAATCGGGCCAGCCGATCTTTGTGCCCGGCGTGCTGCCCGGAGAGCGCGTCGCGGCGGTCATCAGGCGCAGGAGAAAGGGAGTATACGAGGGCCGGCTTGAGAAGGTACTGTTTCCCTCAGCGGACCGCATTGATCCGCCCTGCAGCGGCGAGATCGAGTGCACCGGCGCCACATGGCAGCATATCGCCTATCCCGCGCAGCTCCGCTTCAAGCAGGAGATCCTGCTCGATACGCTCAGACGCATCGCAGGACTTGAACCAGCACGTGCGCTGCCCGTCATCCCATCTCCGTCGCTGGACCATTACCGCCTCAGGACCCAGTTCAACGTCAGGACCATCGGAGGTCGTCAGCAGATCGGGTTTTTCCGGCAGGGCTCCTATGATCTCGTGGAAGTCCGGAACGCCTTTCTGGTCCACCCTGCCATCAACAGGACACTTGACGCCCTGCGGAAGCGTGCTGACATGCTGCCCCGTCTGCAGGAAATGCACATGAATGCCGGCTCGGGCGGAGAGGTCCACCTGCTCCTCTTGAGCGATGAACCGTCGCTCCCCCCGCAGGAGGCGCTGTTCGCTACGCTCCAAACCGACGTGCCCGAGCTTGCGGGGATGACGGGATATGCGCGCCGAAAAAAGTCCTTTTCTCTCGGCAGGAACTACCTGGTCCTCGAAAACGATGGCCTGACCTATCATGCAACAGAGGGAAATTTTTTCCAGATCAACTGGGGCCAGAACAGGAACATGGTAAAGACTGTGCTCGACTTCGCTGGACTCCAGGGCAGCGAGACCGTCCTGGACCTCTACTGCGGCATCGGGAATTTCACCCTGCCGCTTGCCCGGTCCGCCAGGGCCGTGATCGGTGTTGAGTCGGGATTTTCTGCCGTTGATGACGCGCGGGAGAATGCGAAACGGAACAACATCACGAACGTTGAATTCATTGCCGATGACCTGCAGAAGGGACTGAAAGCCCTCATTGCCCGCAAACTGCGGTCCGAAGTGATCGTCCTTGACCCTCCCCGGGCCGGGGCCACGCTCAAGACCCTGGAGCGCGTCCTTGCCTTTGTACCGCAGAAGATCGTCTACGTCTCCTGCAACCCCGCCACCCTCGCCCGGGACCTGAAGTTCTTCGCCCTCTTCGGCTTCCGCCTCGACCGGATCCAGCCCATCGATATGTTCCCCTGGACCTATCACATTGAGTGCGTGGCTGAGATGGTGAGGGAGGGATGAGGGGAATGCGGATTTCGGAGTGCGGAATAAATACCGGGGAAAGAATGGGACACGGATAACAGCGGATGAACGCGGATTTACACGAATGGGGCGAAAACAAAAAACTCATTGCCGCGGATTTGCACGGATGGACACATGAAGAAGCATAGAGCATAGTGCACAGCGCAGAACGCTTGTAACCCTCGGCTCCATGCGCCATGCCCTCTGCGGGTCCAAACCATATCCGCCCTTATCCGGAGTTCCCGAATTTTCCGTGTCCAGAAGGTCTTGATGTTGGACGCAGATTTAGTAAAATTTAGGATCGCTCCTCGATTCCCTCCGCCCTTATCCCCAGTTTCCGGATTTCCCGTGTCCGAAGAATCGTGCTGGCAAACAGGATTCGCCAATGCCGCAATCAGCACATGCCGGAAGACCGCGGCGTCTATTTTATGCCGATAAAAGATCCGAATTTCAGAAGAAACTTACGAATATCGCCGAGACGGTCTTGCAGTATTCTGAAAAGCTCTTCGACATCGACTTCCCAATAGATGTGGACAAGTCGGTTCCGAAAGCGAGCCATCTGCATCAATGCCTTGGTGAATTCATCGTCAAAGACGCCCTTCTCAGCAAGGACACGAAAGGTATCCGCATAGTCCTCTGGCGTACGAAAACCGTTCTTGGCGATAAGGTGATTGGCAAGATCGAGCAGCATAAGATCGGCAACGATCAGTGAATACTTCGCGCTGCCGATCTTATGCTGGTCGCGCAGGAAATCAGCTTTCGGCAGGCTCTTAAGCTCCTCCAGCCTCGATAGAGCAGCCAGAATCTCGGAAGTTATCTTCCTGATCTTATCCTGATTAAACTCCAGAGCCAAGAGTCTCCCTTACATACATCGCCCGATATGGCGCAAAGTCAAAATAGTCGGCCAGTGTCGCCTCCTGAAAATCCGCTCGACGGTCGTCATCATTAACGATCAACGGGATACCGCCCTTGATCACCTGATACCGGAATGAAAGCGGCGCTCCATTCAGGATCCTCACATCGACGGCATAGGGACGGGCAGCCTCCATGAGCTCGGATTCCATCGCCAGTTCATACTGCAAGGGTGATTCGGGGGTCTCGTAGAGGTACAGGGCCACGTCGATGTCCGCAAAGGTTTCCTCTGCGGCAAATGAGCCATGCACATATCCGAAGCAAATCTCCCGGCGCTTCTCAAGGATCTTCTTCAATACGTTCAGAATCGTTTGCTTCCCGGCATTATCCTGCCTATGTCGTTTCGTCATCATGGTCAGATATTAGCAGAACAGGCATGGAAACACAAGGGCCTGCCCTGTCCTCACTGCCCCTGATTGCTCATGTCTTCGGCTTCCGCCTCGACCGGCTCCAACCCATCGATATGTTTCCCTGGACCTATCATATTGAATGCGTGGCGGAGATGGTGAGGGAGGGATGAGGGGAATGCGGATTTCGGAGTGCGGAATAAATACCGGGGAAAGAATGGGACACGGATAACAGCAGATGAACGCGAATTTACACGAATGGGGCGAAAACAAAAAACTCATAGCCGCGGATTTGCACGGATGGACACATGAAGAAGCATAGAGCATAGTGCACAGCGCAGAACGCTTGTAACCCTCGGCTCCATGCGCCATGCCCTCTGCGGGTCCAAACCATATCCGCCCTTATCTGCAGCTTCCGCATTTTCCGTGTCCAAAGGATTTTGACGTTGAACGCGGATAAACACGAGCCCCGCCCATTCATCGCTCACAACGCCACCTCTTTCAATCCGGCATGTTTCGCCACGAGAGGATAATGACCGTCTGAGTGCATAAGCGTACACGTGTAATGGATAGAGACCGCGGCGATAACCGTATCGGCAAGAGGAATGTTGGCGCCTTTCTTTCGAAGCGTGTAGGAAAGTCTCCAGGCTGCTTTCCATACAGCATCAGATACGGCAAGTCGCGGCAAAGCAAGCAAATCTTCGGAGAGAGAAGTGTATTCCCGGTCCGTCTTCGCGCCTCGCAACAGTTCGAGAATGATGACCTCGGTGATAAACACCCGGTCTTCCAAAACCAGCGACGCGACCCGGTCTTTCAGGCTGTCGTCCAAACCTCGCAGATACTTGACCCATATCGTCGTGTCGAGCAGAAACTTTTCACCGTTCATCTTCCCGGAACCTTTCAACGTCTTTCAGCGTAAGTGTAATGGGCGAGGTTCCATACCGGCTCAGGAGATGCTCGATCTTCTTCCTTCGTATGAGCTCCTTGAGCGACAGATTGATAAGTTCCTTTTTGGTCTTGACCGAGGTCAGTTTCTTCGCTTCCTGGAAAAGCTCGTCATCTATATCCACTGTTGCCCTCATGATGCATCCTCCTTATAGGCATATAATAATCCATATTATTGTGCCTGTCAAGGGCACACAAATATGACATAAAGCGTGCCTTTTCACGGCCGGCTCGGCTCATCCCTATAGCAGGTGGATGCTTGCGCTCACCAGAATGCAGTATAAAGGCTTTTCTCTGAGTCCTCGGTGAACTCTGTGGCTAAAAACGTGGCCTTCCCCGGTTGATCTCTCTTTCTGCTTAATCCGCCCTTATCCGGCGCTTCCGAATTTTCCGTGTCCAAAAGGTCTTGATGTTGGTCGCAGATTTGCGCTGATGGACACGTGAAGAAGCGTAGAGCATAGTGCACAGCGCAGAACGCTTGTAACCCTCGGCTCCATGCGCCATGCCCTCTGCGGGTCCACACTATATCCACCCCTATCCGCAGTCTCCGATTTTTCCGCGTCCAAAGGATATTGATCCTGAGAATTTTATTCAGTAGAGGCGGAGCGGAGCATGTCGCGCGATAGATCCGAAGTGGGTGTCAAGCGTGAGCAAGGCGATGTCATTTGCCAATGCGATCTGCGCGATAAGCAGATCCACCGTTCCAATGGTGATCCCCTTGTGAAGAAGAAGGCGCCCCAATTCGCCGGCATCACGAAAATATTCTTCCTTGGTTTCGACATAGCCGATCGACCCGAACAATCCTTCGAGAACATCCAGTTCCTTTTTTGATCTGGCGCCGCGGAACAATTCAGTCGCAATAAGACCCGCATAAACGGGCTGGCCGGTGCGGAGAAGTGACTTGAGCTTATCCGCCAAGGCATGGTCGGCCTGCCTGAAAAAAGCGATCCATGCCGATGTATCGACCAGCACCCTATCGTGCATGACGCGCCTTTTCCCAATCATCAGAAAATTTGAGCTTTCCTTCCATACCGATGATATCCTCCAGTCTCTTGCGGCGGATATACTCTTTCAGGGCGGTAATGATCGCCTCGGTCTTGGTCCTGCTTTTGGAAAGCTGCATGGTCTTCTTTACGAGGTCCTCGGGTATGTTCAATGTTGTTTTCATCATACCTCCACTATAAACAGATTGTATGTATATTTTATA
>Ga0209212_1009081_pt1 | contig 10487 bp, 4 predicted proteins | sample RifGroC2_FD_183996 | JGI IMG/M metagenome (GOLD analysis project Ga0209212, IMG submission 183996) | Groundwater microbial communities from Rifle, Colorado, USA - Groundwater C2 (SPAdes) (version 2) | ecosystem: Environmental > Aquatic > Deep subsurface > Groundwater | place: Rifle, Colorado... | reverse complement strand
GCTGCCGGGAGGGAGCTACACCCTTTCCGGCAACATCAAGGCCAGCCTGACCAACGGCAATGCCTTTTGCCGGCTGGCGGTCAATTATACCACCTGGGACTTCCCGTTGGCTCAATATGACCTGTATACCCCATCGTCGTTCATCTGGAGCAAGACCAACAACAGCATCCCGGCCAATTCCAATACATCATCCAGCGACGGCCGCATTCCCTTGGGCGTCTCGACCGGCGGTAGCGGGCTTTCAACCAGCCCTTACGGCACCCCAACCGACAGGGGGGATAGCGGTGCATTGATCGGCTCTGCTGTTATCAAGGAAAGCGCCAATTCCTACAGGATGTGGTACTCCGGGAATGACCACGGCACCGGAGGAGCCTATCGTATCTATTACGCCACTTCGACAAACGGTATCGACTGGGTCAAAGGTGATACCACCCTGCCGCCGGTTCAGGATGCCGGGGTCACCCCAACCGGCAACAAGGGGTGGTTGCCGCTCGGAAGCGATGTGGCCGGCATCGGCGACCGGCTGCACATTGTTGCTTCCCCGGCAGTGATTAAAGATGTTGCCGCGGACGGCACCACCCCGCTGTATAAGATGTGGTATGCGGGGCATGACCGTTCCTATTGGCGCATCTATCACGCCACCTCGCCGGACGGCCTCAACTGGACCAAATATGACAACAGTGTCCCGGCGGCATCAGACACTACCGGCACCAACGGCCGCATTCCGCTGGGAACCGCCATTGCCGGTGATAAAACAGGCATCTATGCCCCGACCGTGGTCAAGGATACCAGCACCACTCCGGCCACATACAAGATGTGGTATTCGGGTTCCGATGGCAGCTCCTGGCGCATCTACTACGCCTATTCCACTGACGGCGGCCTGACCTGGACTAAACAGAACACGACAACACCAGCGCGTTCGGACGCTTCCGGCAGCAGCGGTCAGGTACCTTTGGGGAGCAGCGCCAGCGGCAAAGGGGACGACTTTTACGCCTACTGGCCCCATGTGCTGTGGGAAGGGGGGCAGAATTACAAGATGTGGTATACGGGCTATAACGCATCGGCCCCCAACGATCCGACACCCAGAATCTTCCGGATATTCCATGCGACATCCAGCGACGGCGGTCTGACCTGGACCAAACAGGATAATACGATCAGAGCCGCATCTGACACTGTCTCCGGCAATTACCAGCTCACCAACGGCTCTCCTCTGCGGGGCGACTCATTCGGAGCTCTCGCGCCATTCGTATTGAAGGAAGATACCAACAGCTACACGATGTGGTATGCGGGCGCGACCGAGGGTGGTACGCTCAGCATCTACCGCGCCACAACCAGTGACAACGGGAGCAGTTGGACGAAGCAGGACAACACCATTCCTGCCCGTTCCGACGTCTCAGCTACCAACGGTCGTATCCCCAAGGGGGCAAATGCCGTGACCGGCGATACCATGCACGCTGTTTTCCCAAGCGTGATCAAGGAAGACGCAACACATTACCGGATGTGGTATACGGGGCATGACGGGGCAAACTGGCGCATCTTTTATGCCACTTCGCCCGACGGCCTGGCCTGGAACAAGCTGGACAACTCGGTTCAGGGGGTCTTGGACACGACGGGCAGCTCCACGAACGGCCGCCTCTCACTCGGCAGCGCCGGCAAGGGTGACAGCTATCATGTCTATACGCCAAACGTGACCAAGGAGAGCGCAAGCTCATACAAGATGTGGTACGACGGACATGACGGCATAAATCCGCGCGGCGTTTATCTGGCTACTTCTGCAGACGGCCTTGCCTGGACCAAGTACAACAATAGCGGCTTTACTGTTGCACAGGATACCGGTGCCGCGCCTGGCGGCGGCCGTCTCTTCATAGGAACAGAGAGTCCCAGTACTATCGGTGACTGCCGTCAGCTCAGGCTTGGTCACGGCTCGGTGTTATGGGAGGGGGGCTCGAATTACAAGATGTGGTATACGGGGTATAACGGCTCCAACTGGCGCATCTACCTGGCCACCTCCAGTGACGGCGGCATAAGCTGGATAAAAGCCGACAACACTATCCCGGCGGCATCAAACACGTCCGGCACCAACGGCCGCATTCCGCTTGGCTTGGCCGGAAGCGGAGACAGTAACGGCGTCGGCTTCCCGATGGTTGTAAAAGAAGATGCCACCCATTACCGGATGTGGTATTCGGCGGCTGACGGCAGCGGTATCTGGCGTATCTATCACGCCACCTCACCGGATGGACTCACCTGGACGAAACAGGATACCTCCCTGCCGCCTGCAACGGACGGCACTTCAATCAATGGCCGCCTGGCCGTGGGCAACGACGGCAAAGGCGATGCTTCCCATGTTCAGGGTCTTTATGTATTGAAGGACGGCTCGACCTACAGGATGTGGTATTTAGGTTACGATCAGGCCACACTACAGCGTCAACGTATTTACCATGCCGTTCAGGGGAGCAGTACCGTAAATCTGAATGACAACCAATGGCACTCCTTCAGCCTGCCGATCACACTCAAATCCGCGCTATCCACGGCTGACGCCGCCAACCTCCGCATACAGTGCGGCATAAGCAGGGACAACAGCGGCACCGACGGCCTGACCGACACCGCCAACTTTGACATGATCCAACTGGTTCCGAACAATCTGGCCGCCTTCAATCTGACCGCTACGAAGGTTTCCGAATCCCAGAACAGTCTTGCCTGGACCGACATGACCACGGACGAGACCGGCTATAAAATCTGGCGCTGCAAAGACCCGGACCAGGTCACGGCCTGCACCGACTTTGGGGCGAGTCCGCTCGCCACGGTGGCTGCCGGTGTAACCTCCTTCCAGGACTCGCTGGGCCTGCAGCCGAACACCACCTATCGTTACAAGGTGATCGCGTACAAGAACGCCCCTGGTTCGTGCAACGGCGGCTGGGAAAGCAGCTACAGCAACATAAACTTCGCAAAAACCGATGACGCGGCACCTGTGGCGCTTACCGCCAAGGCGGTCAGCACCAACCTGATCGATCTTTCCTGGACAGATAAATCATTGGGCGAATCGGGCTTCGCCATCGAGCGAAGCACCGACGGTGCCAGCTTTGGCCCGCTGTCAACGACCGCACCCAATGCTACCCTGGTTCCTGTCAGTTCCACCGTATTTTCTGATACGACAGCCTGTCCCTCCACCACCTACACCTATCGTGTCAGGGCGCTCAACCGGGGGCTTTCAATGGACGGCGGGCGCGGCAACAATTGCGCCGCTCCCGGCGATGGCTGGAACAAGCGCAAACACCTTGTCATAACCGGCTTCCAACCCCAGTATCCAATCTCTCTGTATGTCTCCTTTGTCACCGGGATGAAGGCTGACTTCAGCGACCTGCGTTTCTTTGACGCAACCGCGGGCAAAGAGCTGCCTTACTGGATCGAAAGTGTGGCCGTAAGCCCCGCCATTGCCAAGGTTTGGCTGAAGAGCGGCGACGCCAATAATATCGACATGTATTACGGCAATACCTATGCCGCAAATGCCGGCAATCCGGCCAATGTATTCGAATTCTGGGATGATTTCAGCACCGGAGTGATTGACACAACGAAATGGACTGTGGTCGATGCAAGCGGATTAAGCGTATCGAACGGCTATCTGCATGGTACGAACAGCTCGGGACAGATCAAATCCATTGCAACCTTTCCGGCCGGGAAGACCTTGGAATACAAGGCCAAGGTCACAAAATGGGCCGACAATCCCTGGTATATCGGTGGATTCGATACTCCCTCCGCTCCCACATATTACCTTGGGTGGGTTCCCTATTACAAATGGTGGGTAAGCACTACCATCTGGCCCGACCAGGACGGCAGGGGTTTCTATTACCTCTACAACTCCGGTTCCTATGTATATAAAGCTAAACCGGCTTATAACGCTACCGACTTCCCTTCGAAAAACGAAGTCATGTCCGCGCATAACATGCTCTACCGGGCCACGGCCAAGGACGCCGGCAACATGGCCCTGCACATCGATGAACTCGACCGCCTTGACGCGCAAGGCAAACCGCTTGTTCTGGCGGACGTGGCCAATGCTACATTCACCTATACCGATGCGCGGATCGTTATCGGCGGCAGTGTCGCCAATCCGGGCGAATCGATGCAGGTCGATTGGGACTGGGTACGGGTGCGCAAGTATGTGGCAGCTGAACCGAGTGTCGCGCTGGATTTTGAGGTCTCTTCATCGTCGCTCACCCCTTCCCAGACCTGTTTCAGCTTCGCCAATCAATGGGGAGATGAAACTGCTGGAACCAGGTATTACAGCAGCAACAGCAATCCGGCTACAACCGCAACGCTGTTCGCTCCGTCCAATCTGACTGCCAACGAGGTTACGCCAACCCGGATAGATCTGAGCTGGGCGGACAATACCGGCGGCGAGGAGGCCGGCTTCGAGATCCAGGATTGCGGTGCCGGTTGTACGAACACCACCGCCACACCGCTTGCAGTTCCGGCCAACACCACCAAATACAGCTTCTCCAGCCTCACGGCCGGCACGGACCATTGCTATCGCGTGCGGGCCGTCAAGAGCGGTGTCTGCGGCTGGCCGTCCGATTACAGTGCGGCTGCCTGCGTGACTTTGTCAGGCATCATCCACCTGGATGCCACCGCCCAAGGCCCGTTTGCCGTCAAGCTTGATTGGAACAATGTACCCAATGACGTCAGAGGGTTCGAGATCGAGAAGAAACTTGTAAATGGAGATTTCGCCAATATTGCAGCGGTAGGTAATGTTCTGACCTACACCGACAAAATCGGAATCGGGCCACTGAAAGCGTACACCTACCGGGTGAGAAAGTCGGATAAGGCTTCGCGGACAGTTTTCTCAGACAGTTTCTCCGGCGGCTTCAATACGCAGCTCTGGACTGCCGACGCCGGACAGTCATGGAGGGTCGCCGACCCCCTGGCGGTTATGAACAACAATGCCATGGTGTCGGATACGAGCAACGGCACGGCAACATTAACAGCGACACCCGGAAAGCTTCAGTTCTACTCCAAATCCAAAGGCAACACAGGCACCATATATGAGGCGATCTCACTCAATGACCTTGGGCCAACTCAGGGGGATTTTGATGTGCAACTGGATTACGCCATTACCAAGGCAGTCAACTCCACAACACAAAACACCAACAATTATGTAATCCTTCGGTACGACACCTATGCCCCGGCCGGCTACCAGTACAAAATAACGCTTTACCGCACCAGAATAAAAGACACCGACAATGTGATGAAAGATGCCTATGTGGCCCAATATACCGAAGTCGTACCTAATACAACCTACAAGTACATCTTCCCGACCAGTGATCTGTCAGGGAAACTGCGAATTGCCCGGACAACCGGCAGCGATGGCAAGGCCACTATTTCGCTTTACACCTCATCGGGCGGCGCCTGGGATCTGCGCAAAGAATTTGCATTAAAATCAGCCCTGGTTGTGCCGACGTGGTTGTCAGTACAGCAGCAGCTGGCGGCGAATGAGTTGGCTAATACTGACATGAAGGCTGAAATCAGCAACATCACGCTTTCCATCCCGGCCAATATCAACCCTTACAGCAACGAGGCACAGGTGGTAACCAAGGATTCCAACGGAAACGTGATTGCCAACACAACTCCAGCCTTCGTACCTGGCGACGGAGATTGCACCTGCACAATGGTAGGCGCAACAATGGTCTGTACTCCTGGAAATGCTCCGTGATAGTTAAGTTATTTTGCTGGGACACTTGTCTGCTTGTTCCTGACCCCGATAATGGAAGGCACAGATAGGGCACAACTAAAACTGACTTCCTTGTTGTATCCGTCCGGAAAAATTCTATCAACGTGGCAGTCAGCAGCACCTGCTACCCACGCAATATCATGCTATTATTTGTCATGAGATGTTAGGGCACATTTCCTGTAATGGAAACGGCACGTATCAATATCATCGCCATGTTGGCGCACTTTTGATATGGCGACCGCCAATCATGGGAGTCCACTCATGACGAGCAGCACCCCCATCATCGACATTCATTGCCACACCGCCGGAATCGGAGCCGGGGGGAGCGGCTGTTTCGTGTCCCCGGCACTGCGCCGTAATATTCGCTACCGTTTTTTCCTCAAGGCATTCGGCGTCAGCGAGGCAGAACTGGAGAGTCAAGGCGACGGTCTGGTTCTGGAGCGGCTGTCTCAGGGGTTGGAACAGTCCCAGCTTGTTACGGCTGCCGTTGTTCTGGCCATGGACGGCGTGATGGACAGCCAGGGCAATCTAGACCGCAACCGTACTGAAATCTACATCCCCAACGACTTTCTGGCGAGAGAATGCCGCACCCATTCCAACCTGCTGTTCGGCGCCAGCATCAACCCATATCGTCCGGATGCCGTGGAGCGGCTCGACCGCGCCGTAGCGGATGGAGCCGTGCTGTTGAAATGGCTCCCCTCCATTCAGAGTATTGATCCGGCCGATGCCAGCCTGGCACAGTTTTATCGACGACTGGAGGAGCTGAAGCTCCCACTGCTTACCCATACCGGCACCGAGGAGTCCTTCACCACGGCGCACAACGAACTGGGTGACCCCCAGCGGCTGCGCCTGGCCCTGGAGATGGGGGTGACCGTCATCGCTGCCCACTGTGCCAGCAACGGCCGCAACGCCGGACAGCGCAATCCGGAGCGGCTGCTGCCGCTGTTTGACGAGTTCCCGAATCTCTACGCAGACTTTTCCAGCCTGACCCAAGCCAACCGGTTGGGACACCTGCCCAGGATAATGCACCATACAAGAATTCACGAGCGACTGCTCTATGGCAGCGACATGCCGATCATCAACAGCTTCATCACCTCCCCCTGGTGGCACGCCTACCGCATTTCGCTTCAAAAAGTGCGCCGCATCGCTGCCATCCGAAACCCCTGGGACCAAGATGTAGCGCTGAAGCGCGCCCTGGGAGTGACCGAGGAAATCTTCGGCAATAGTGCGAGGATTCTTGCGACAAACATCCCTAAAGAAAGGGGTGTACTGACATGAAATTGTTTGCAGAAAAAACATTCCTGTTTCTCTCTGTCATGATGCTCTCCATCTCATGCCAGGGATGCGTGGGACGCATGTTTTACCAGCCTGATCGAACTGTTTATGATACACCTGACCGGCATGGGCTGAAGTATGAGGAGGTAACCTTTCAGAGCAAGGACGGCACCCGTCTGTCAGGCTGGTTCATCCCCGCTGTTGGCAAGTCCAGGGGAACCGTAATCCACTTCCATGGTAATGCCCAGAACATGACCGCCCATTTCGGTTTTGTCGCCTGGCTCCCGGCGCAGGGATTCAACCTTTTCGTCTTCGACTACCGGGGCTACGGCAGATCGGCTGGATCGCCCGGCCGGCGGGGCGTGTTTGAAGATTCGCTGGCAGCCTTGGACTATATCAATAGCCGGCCGGATATAGATCACAAACGGCTTTTTGTGCTGGGACAGAGCCTGGGAGGCGTCAACGCCATTGCAGCAGTCGGCAGTCGTCCTGCCGGCGGTATTCGTGCCGTGGTCATCGAATCGGCATTCGCCTCTTACCAGGGCATCGTCAGCGACAAGATAGCCGCCATACCGCTACTGTCATTTTTCCGCAAGCCGCTTTCGCACATGCTGATTAGTAACGATTTCAGCCCTGAGACCGTCATCGCCAATATCGCCCCAACACCGCTCCTGATCATTCACGGCAGCAGCGACCCGGTAGTTCCCTACTCGCACGCCAAACGCCTGTTTGAACTGGCGCGCGAGCCGAAACAACTCTGGACCATAGAGAGGGGAGATCACACCGCAGCATTTGCCGATCCCGGCTCTGAATATTGCCAGCGGCTGGTGGCTTTTTTCAACGAGGTGGTGGATGCTGGAAAAGGACAGGCAGGTGGTTCAAGGGTGCTTCGATAATGACTTCAATCCTACGGTTTAAACAGCAATGCCCCAGCTACATGCGAAAGAACATGCGAAAGCTGAGGCATTTTACTAAAAACCATATGAAATGGTTGAAAATATTTGGAGCGGGAAACGGGATTCGAACCCGCGACTTCAACCTTGGCAAGGTTGAAAAATACTATTACATAAAATGTCTAAATAAGATAATAAAATCTGTAAAAACAATGAATTAACTAGCTTTAAATTGATGGTAAAATTTCAAAAATCAAACTTAATGTCTTATAAAATCTATTGATACAATCTTGATTAAGGCACAGAAGTTCAAAAAATATAAATCAATATTTGACCACAACCTGAGCTTACTTTGCTTACAAAAGATGATATTTTTCTCGGAATAAATTTTTATGCCGGTGCAGTAGTTGATGCAGTTGATACAGCTGAGCAGTCGAGGCAAATGAATCGGTCGATGCAGTCGATGCAGGTGAATCGGTTGATGCAGATGTTGCATTGTTCAGGATATGAAAATTAACATGCAACCCCGGTGCTGTGGTTGGGAGGCAATGATGTTGTTTCACAACCTGCTATACACGGGCCATCTGCGGGAGAGTATACCCGATGGCCTCACAGGATTCGAGCATAGATTTTCGGGAATCCTTTGACAGGCGATACTCCTTGATGATTTGCAGGATTTCTTCAGTCCTTACGGCCTCAGCCAAAACAGAGCACTGTTGTAGATCCTTCTCCTTCTTTAAGTCCTTGTCTCTACCCGTCCTACGCTGGGCAATAATGAGCTTGTGAAGCATAAGGGCTTCCGGTGAAGGAATGCGGATACTGAAATCTTCGACTAACACTATGATCGGTCTGAGAAATAGCAGATCGATGAACGGTAGTGGCTGGGCGGAAACTTTCCAGGGCGGGATGACCACTGCCGGCGGCCCGGCACCACCTCGACGATGGGTAATGAATTCGACTTCAAAAGTTCCTTGGAGAAACGTCTCGATACCTAAATAATCATGAATAGCGGTGTATCCCAGCCGTTCCAAAACCTGGGGAATCGTTTCGCCGCCGGTTGCAGGAACCTTGACCGCATTATCGACAGCAAAGTCGATGTCATTGGTTGCCAGACCGTAGGGAAGTGTGAAGTACTCGCTATAGACCAGCATGGGCCAGCTTCCTATGAGCAGACCATGGGAGAAAAATCCAGCCTTGTCCATTTCACGCAGGAGATCCGTTACAGGTTGCAGGAATGGACTCTTTTCGAACTTAATATTCACGAGGTTATCCCTTGGGGAGGATGGCATTCAGGGTTACCACCCGTTTCTTATTGGCCTTCAGATCTGCTTGAAGTTTTTTTCGCCGTTCAAGTGCAGGTTTCAGTTCTTCTGCCTTCTCGGGAGCTAGATGCATAAATTTTACTTCCAAGCCAACACGGTACCTCAGGCATGGGTATATGTATTCCTTGCCGTGGCTCTTAACTTTTCTTTGCCCGAGTGATCCTTTTGGCAGCTTGTCGAGCTCGTTGCTTATCTTTTCCATGACTAGGGCGCATCGGTCGCGTTCCGCTTGTAGCATCCTGAAAACGCTCTCGTCTTTTTCTTTTTCGCGCATGACGAACACCTCTTTTGTACCAACACAATAGCATATCAAAATATTATGTGGTACAAAAATATTGTACCAACATTATCTGTTTTAAGGGATTATGTAGTACAAAAAAGACAATTCATTTCCGGTGGTGGGCATTGGCCAAGCACTGGGAATTCTGTGGCAGGTTCTTTGTTCTTGATTCACTGGCGGGCAACCGTCAGCGTGCCATCTTTCGTCCAGAGTGCCAAAATATTCTAAACAATGGTCTATGCGAGCCTGGCGAGAACGTGAGATTCCAAATGGCTACTTTGCCGGCCGCTATTCTGTGTCAAGGAGTGAGTCAGCGAGGCAAAGCACAGGAAGGTAGAGCTGACATTGCGACTCTGATATCCCGACTCACAGTATGTATTGGCTAGCCATGATTCAAACGTTCCAGTAGAGACGTCATATCCTGAACAAAGACGTTAGCGTATTCCTCGCCCTTGTAGGTACCTTCGCTCCGTAGATTCATTCCCCACCCAGCTTCACCGAGCAATGGCCGCATTTCCATGGTCAGGCGGCGAAATTCCGAAGCCAGCAGAAGAGGGTCGAGGTTTTGCCGTTTCGGGTCAATCAACCCCAGCCAGAGGATTTCCAGTGCCCGGAATAGCGGTGACCAGTTTATCCAGGTTGTGGCTTTGCCGTCAGGACGTAACAGATTATCGAGCAGGCCGTGTTGCAACCAGTACTTCTTTTCACGATTACTGCTGCGCATCTCTACCACACCGGAACGGGCCATTTCTGCGAGGGCGTTTTGGGTAGTTCGAGGGAAATACCCAGTCTGGCGGGCAATGTCGGAGGGATGTATTTCTTCTGCCGAGCCAAGCAGGCAAAGCAGCTCGCAGCGTGCATTAACGCCCAAAAGCGCCCTCAGGCGCAGGAGCAGCGACGCTATGCCGTGCGCCGGAAAAGGCTGCGAGTAACCGCGCAACTTTAGCGGTCCGCGCAGCAGGCCGTGAACCTTGAACTCCGGCGCGTAATCACCT
>Ga0209212_1009080_pt1 | contig 10487 bp, 12 predicted proteins | sample RifGroC2_FD_183996 | JGI IMG/M metagenome (GOLD analysis project Ga0209212, IMG submission 183996) | Groundwater microbial communities from Rifle, Colorado, USA - Groundwater C2 (SPAdes) (version 2) | ecosystem: Environmental > Aquatic > Deep subsurface > Groundwater | place: Rifle, Colorado... | reverse complement strand
TACCTGGAAAACCGAAGCGTATCTGGATGGCGAGCTGAAGGAGGGTGTGCTGCACGGCAATCTGGTTTTGAAGGGCTATGGCGACCCGAAATTCACCATCGAGCAATTCTGGCTGTGGCTTGCCGAGTTGCGCGCGCGCGGCCTGCGCGAGATACACGGCAATCTGGTACTGGATCGCAGCTTCTTCGATTTGCCGCCGCATGACCCGGCTGCCTTCGACAACGATCCGGTGCGCGCCTACAACGTCGGGCCGGACGCGCTGCTGCTCAATTTCAACACACTGCGCCTGCGCTACCTGCCGGACGGCGGCAAACTGAACGTCATCACCGAGCCACCGCTGGACGGCATCCGGCTGGACAATCGCCTCACCCCCGGACCTGCGGGCGGCTGTGACGGCTGGGACGACCGCGTCATCGTGCAGCCAAGCGGCGATAGCATCGTGCTGCAAGGCGGCTACCCTGGTGAGTGCGGCGAGCGCGAGCATAACCTTAGCGTGATGTCGCACACGCGCTATGTGGAAGCCATGTTCCGCGCATTATGGAAGGAATTGGGTGGCACATTGAATGGAGAATTGCGTGAAGGCACAACAAGGGGTGATGCGAAATTGTTCTCCACGCATTACTCCGAGCCGCTGAGCGCGATCATCCGCGACATCAACAAATTCAGCAACAACGTCATGGCGCGGCAACTGTTCCTGACGCTGGGGGCATCGGATAAATCGAGCATCGACCGCAGTGTGCAGGTCATGCAGGATTGGCTACAAAAACAGCAACTCGACTTCCCCGAGCTGGTGCTGGAAAATGGCGCGGGATTATCCCGAACTGAACGCATCAGCGCGGCGCATCTCGCGCAACTGCTGCAACACGCCGCCGCCCATCCGCTCAGCGCCGAATTCGAAGCCTCGCTGCCGATCCTCGGCATGGATGGATCGGTGAAAAAACGCCTCAAGGAAAGCCCGTCTGCCGGCCATGCACACCTCAAGACCGGCACGCTGGAAGGTGTAAAAACCATCGCGGGCTATGTGCGCTCGAAGAGCGGCAAGGAATGGGTCGTGGTGTTCTTCATCAATCATCCGAATGCGAAACTCGGACAAGACGCGCAGGATGCGTTGATCGAGTGGGTTCAACAACGCCGATAAGGCAGCCCAGAATTAACTCGCCAGCATCCAGGTGAATGCGCCCTGCCTGAAAATTGTGGCCCACTGTATTATTTCAGCAAGTCAGCATTGAACTCAGTGCGCTCACGTGGTCAAACGTGAAGCGGTATGGGTATATGAAGAAATTAGGGAAAGCAAAATATAGTCTGCCTCCGATTATTAAACCGTTGTTATTGGGAAGCAGGCTCTTAGGCTGCTGCCTTGAAGGGATGATGAGGTGGTTAATCAGTGGGATCTTGATATCCGCCGCGGCAGTTATATAGTCTCTAAAGGTAGAACAAACGACAACAAATTGTCGCTTGTGAAAAGCATTTTGCTGCGGCTGTTTGCCGAAGGCGAACCTCTTTTTTCCGGCGAAGTCTGGAAAAATGCCTAGTCACTTATCAACCAAATGATCTCATTTCATGACAAGATTTCCGTTTTTACAAAGCAGAAACAATGGGTTGGGCGATAAAAATTCAGCGCGCAAAACAACCTGGTGGGAGCGGCGCCCTCGCCGCGATTTGCAGCCCCTGTTCGCGCCGAGGGCGGCGCTCCTACATTTTGGTTCCGGCTCTTAGGAATTACCCTTTGGGCATTTCTGGTAGGTAATGTGTTGGCTGAAACCCATTTGTCCGCCCCCCAGACAATGAGGTTCGAAGATTTTGAAATTGAATTACCAATTGGCCTGAATCGGGAAGATTTTTATCTGCCCCCGGACAATCCGATAAGCAAAGATAAGGTGGCGCTGGGACGCTCCCTTTTTTTTGATCCCCGGCTTTCCAGCGACAATTCCGTCTCATGCGCTAGCTGCCATTCTCCACAATCAGCTTTTTCAGATAACCGTCAAATATCTCTGGGGGTAGATTTACGAGCAGGAGACAGGAATGCACCTACGATTATCAACCGTGCATTTTCCAAAGAGCAGTTCTGGGATGGTGCAGCGAACTCGCTGGAGGAACAGTCCAGGCTACCGTTAATTAATCCAAAAGAGATGGCTATGCCCAGCCACGAGTTACTCGTTAAAAAAATAGGTGCTATCAGGGGATACAAAAGCTGGTTTAAAAGGGTCTTTGTCCGGGATGTGAATATAGATGACCTGGCCAAGGCCATCGCGGCCTTTGAACGCACGGTGGTTTCCGGCAATGCTCAATATGATAAATTCAGGGCGGGAACTCAGCAGGCTTTGAGTGAGTCAGAAGAACGAGGTTTGGCACTTTTTGAAGGCAAGGCACGTTGTTCGCAATGCCATAATGGGCCGAATTTGACTGATGAGAAATATCACAATCTTGGCGTCGATTGGGACACTATTCATGTCGATCTTGGCCGTTATAAGATTACCCGAAATGAGCAAGATATCGGCGCATTCAAGACGCCTACGCTTAGAGAAATTGCTGATACGGCGCCTTATATGCACAACGGAACTGTTGCAACACTGGAAGAGGTAGTGGCCCTTTACAACAAGGGAGGCATCGCCAATCCATTTCTGGACGTTGAAATGAGGCGTCCGAATCGCACATTGGAGCAAATGCTGGAGTATTATGAAAACAGGAAAGATCCGGGAAAGCCTGCTCCAGAAACTGAGCTGGTCAGGTTGGAGCTGACAAAGCAGGAGCAAGCGGACCTGGTGGCTTTTCTAAAGGCGTTGAGTGGGCAAGGTTGGCAGCATATTACGTCCCCCGATTCTTTTCCCGAATAGGCGGGACGTATTACCGCATCTAGATACTAAGGAGACAGCTATGTTTTTACGTACAAATTGCATGAACACGATAAACCATCTGGTCATAATTTGCGGCGCATCTCTCTTTATTTCCGCATCCATCTTTACGGGTACCGCTACCGGGACGGAACATCAACTTTCGGATAAATATTCCATGCACGTCGCCCCTGCTGCAAAACAACAGCTGGGAGAACAAACCTACAACGAAGTGATGGCGTTTTTCCAGTCAGCGGAAAAGGCCATTGAAACAAAAGACCTGGAAGCCCTTATGGCGCTATATTCAGACAACTATGGCGACGGCGAACACGATAAAAAATCTGCAAGAGAGATATGGGAAAGAATATTTTCCAGATTTCAAAAGATGGCAATGCACCATAATATGAAACTTGGAAAAGTGTCGTCCGATAAAAACATGGTCGTTTTTCAGTGCAGCGGCCTTTTGCTGGGTGCGTCTGACCTTAAAGAAATGCCCATTACTATTGATAACTGGACTAACCAGGATCATGTGCTGGTCAAAGAAGCCGGCAAATGGAAATTGATTGGCACATACGGGCCAGAGCACAAACGGCTGTGGTTTGATAAACCGATGCACCCTCTCTTTTAGTGCGCCCTGTCTTCCTGCTTAAGGCTGGTCAGGAAATGTCTGGCACCTGTTTGAGCATCGCCTTGCGCGTTTCCGGTGTCTCAAGGCTGATGTGCCCCAGCTTGCCACTGCGATATTCCGTCAGCAGTATCATCGCCGCTTTTTCCAGATCCGGTTCACCGCCCTTGCCCTTAAGCAGACAGCCGCGCTTCCTGGCGACGGATTCGATCACGCCGATGCTATCCAGCCCCGCCACATCCAGACCGAAACGTTCGGCGAGTTGATCGGGATAGCGCGCCAGCAATGTGTTGGCGAGAAATTCGGCGATTTCTTCTTCGATGACCGCATTGCGGCCGATAGCATGGATGGCGGCGAGCATCAGGCCGTCACTGTGATGTTCGATCTTAGGCCACATCAGGCCGGGCGAGTCGGTGAGCGTCATGCGCTCGTTCAGGCTGTGGCACTGCTGCGATTTGGTCACGGCGGGTTCGTCGCCGACATGGGCGACACGGCGTTTGAGCAGCATGTTCATCAGCGTGGATTTGCCGACATTGGGAATGCCCATGATCATCATGCGCAGCGGTTTGAAGTTGCTGTCGCGATGCGGGGCGAGCGGCTGGCACAACCTGGGTACTTTGGCTGCATCGCTGGCGATCTTGCAGCTTAGTGCCACCGCCTTGACCCCTGCCTGTTTGTTGTAAAAGTCGAGCCAGGCTTGCGTGACGACGGGATCGGCGAGGTTGGCCTTGTTGAGTATCTTCAGGCAGGGACGCTGGCGGTGTTCGCGCAACTCCCGGATCATCGGGTTGCAGCTCGCTTCCGGAGCGCGCGCATCCAGCACTTCGATGACGACATCGATGAATTCCATGGTCTCGGCCGCCTTCTTGCGCGCCGAGGTCATGTGACCGGGAAACCACTGGATCGACATTTGAGATTGGCTTTATGAATGAAGGCGGATTTTACTCCGGGCTGCTCGCACTCACCTGATAAAAACGGTAGTGACCGTCGGGAGTATCAGTCCGGCTTCTGCAGCGCCAGTTGTGCCGCATCGAGATATAGCCCCATTCTCCATTGGCGAGTCGAGTGACGAGGTGTCAGGTGGTCAGCAGGAAGGCAGAGGCTGCAAGGCTCACGCTTCAATAAGGCGCTGTAAATAAATAAAGGTATCAAGTTACTCCATATCCATGCTTGTAAAACATGCAACCAATACCTCAAAGTGAGACGTTAATTTATTTCCAGCGCCTAAGGTGCGCTCGCTGCACGACGCGCGTGCCGATTCGTTGGCCAGCAAGCTGGTTACGCATGCCTCATCGTATGGATTTCATGCGTGGAAGGACGGCGCGTACCCGGGCTGGACGCCAAACCCGTCGCCACCTTTGCTCGCTTTGTGCCAGCAGGGCTACATCGCGCAATTCGGTCAGTCCGCCGGATTGCAGGTGATCCATGCCGGGCTGGAATGCGGCCTGCTCGCCGCCAGCCATCCGCATCTGGACATGATCTCGTTCGGCCCGGACATCCGCGGCGCGCATGCACCCGGCGAACGTGTCGAGATCGCATCTGTCGCGCGCTGCTGGATTTTGCTCAAGGCGATTCTGCAGGCGCTGGCGGCCTGTTAGGTGTGCCGCACCCCCCTTTGGAGTCATTGACCCTAATGCGCGGGCAGGGTTGAATGGCCAATAGTCACCAGGTTTGAAAAGTGCTGACCATGCAAATTCCGCAGCGCGATGGCGACGGCTATCTCGTCGATATGAGCGACTGGACGCCGGAGATCGGTCGCTTGATGGCCAAGGCAGACGGCTACGAGCTGAACGACAGGAAGTGGGAGCAAATCATGAAGGCGCGCGAATACTACGAGGGGTTTGGCTCGGTGCCGCCGATACGCATGTTTGCCAAATACATTGAAGAAGACCATAAGGAGGTATTCGACTTGTGGATGACCGGCCCGATGAAGCCGATCACCAAATACGGCGGCATGCCCAAGCCTACTGGCTGCGTCTGAGCAACTGCCCAATGACCCAGAGAATGCTGAATGAATCCAGCCCCGGTTTTTCTCTGAACGACAACGGACGTTTCAGGATAAACGGAGCGACGTTTTCATAACATGAGCGACACGATGCAATCTGGCCCGCGCGAAATCGTAACTCCTTACAGATCCATTCCTCTCGTTGTGCCGGAGGGAATGAAGCACAATGAGTTTTTCAACAGCACGGAAAATCTTGATGATCTGGTGAACAACAATGGTTTGCTGGTGAATTCGGAAAACCTGTTGCTGTATCGCAAGGCGCTGGGACACAGCACCGAGTTTGATTGCTCGATCATCTACAACACCTCCAAGGTTATTCTCAACCCGCTGGGGCGGCCGGTGCGGCGCACCCAGGTTGCGGACAATGTGAAGCATGTGTGGAGCCGGATGAACCAGATCATCATCGATTACATGCTCGAGCAATATCCCGATCCGGATCAAGCGCTGATTCTGGCGGGCGAGGCGAGTCTGGATGCGACTTGGCCGCTAACCTCTCCCGGCGTGCCCAGCATCCGCATGCTGCACAATCATTTTGTCGTCTTCCCCATGGAAAAGCTGCGCAACGCCAAATTGGCCGATGCCGACAATCCCAACCTGACCGACGGTGGTCAGCACAGCCTGTTTCAGGCATACATGCACGATGTGTATCGCGGGTTTTTCGACAAGGCGCTGAATCTGAAGATTCTCAAATCCGCGAGCGAAACCGATGCGCGCATCGGGCTGACTGGCTACCCGCAGGGGTTGCCCAGTTGGGAGATCCAGGGTGGGGCGGATGCGCTCAGGGACGTGCATTTCTGGAAGGAATACGACGAGGTGCTGAAAGGCTTCATCGATTTTTACCGCACTTTCTTCTCGCAAGTCTCCACGCACAATGCGCCGATGCTGCCGGATGTCTATTTCCCGGAACAGGTGGAAAGCGTGCTGCTGTTCAACAATGATTTCATGAAGACGGCGAAAAAGGTGCGCGACCACTGCATCGTGGATGCGAAATATGCCAATGCCATTCGTTGGCAACCCGCATTCAAGCAGCTTATCTACCGCAACGATGCAGGCAGGCTGATTGTCACCATCAGCCAGAATTCCATCGGCAATGCGATCACCGAACTGCTCGGTGTCGTGGTGAAGCGCATTCCCGATGCGGAGGCCTATGCCAAGTGCGAACCCGCGCTGATCGGGCGTTTGCTTGAGGTGCGTCGCCGCTTGATCGAGGCCGATCTGGGTGACGGGATCGCCACTGCCTACTGGCCGAAAGAATAACCGGTGGCAGAAGTCGAATCGCTCCAAAGCAATCTTCTGTTGGCTAGCTTAGCCAGAGACGTTATACTCCGCGCCTCAGTTTATACATAGCGTCATAAATCTACTGCGCGACTCTGGAACGGGGTCGGGCGGTGCTCACGCTCCTCACATACTGTTGTGTATGCTCCGGGCGCTGCGCTCCGGCCTCCCCCGCCCCAAAGCCGCTCGCTACGATTTCTGTCGCCATGTATAGTACCCCGAGGAGTTCAACATGCAATGCAATATGCTTGAAGCAAAGAACCAGCTTTCCAGGCTGGTGCAGGCGGCGCTGGCAGGGGAGGATGTGGTAATCGCCAACAAGGGCGTTCCTGTCGTGAGGCTGGTTAAAATCGGTGCGCAGGATTTTGCGCGTAAGCCGGGTGCGTGGTCGGGGCTGCCCAAGGCCAAAGCGGATTGGGATTCGTCTGCGACGAATGTCGCCATCGCCGATGCGCTGGCCGGCGACAAGCTGCCGTGAAGCGTTATCTGCTCGACACCCACCTGATTTACTGGTGGATGACGGGGGATGCGCGCTTGGGTAAGGCAACACAGCGCATCATCGCCAAATCCGAAATCATCGTGAGCGCCGCCAGTGTATGGGAAATGGCGCTGAAAAATGCCAAGGGGAAATTACCTTTACCGCAAGGCTCGATAACCGAACAGCTTGAGGCGCAAGGGTTCGTGCTGCTTTCCATTTTGCCGCGTCACATTGAAGCTGCGCGCAGTCTGACTTGCGCGCACACCGATCCGTTCGACCGATTGCTCATTGCGCAAGCATGCGACGAAAGGTTGATGCTATTGACCCGCGATGCGGCGCTACTCGGACTGGAGTTGAATGGCATATTGAAAGGATGAACAGTACATGGGAGCAAAGACCATGAGCAAATCAACCAAACCGAAGTCAGCAGGCAAAGACGCTGTGAGTATGAAAAACGATGTGTTTAAGTGGAATTTGAGGGGGCTATGAAATTATTGGTTATTGGTTCCGGTGGTCGCGAGCACGCGCTGGCATGGCGCCTGGCGCAAGGTGTAAAAGTGCAGAAAGTCTTTGTCGCGCCGGGCAACGCCGGCACAGCGCTGGAAGAGGGGGTGGAGAATGTCGCCCTTACCGCTATCCCAGACCTGATCGAATTTGTGAAGCGCGAAGACGTCTACATGACTGTAGTTGGTCCGGAAGCGCCGCTGGCGGCGGGTGTGGTGGATGCGTTCCGCGCCGCCGGGCTGAAGATATTCGGCCCGACCCAGGCGGCGGCGCAACTGGAAAGCTCCAAGGATTTCGCCAAGCGTTTCATGGTGCGCCACAACATCCCCACGGCGTTCTTCGAGACCTTCAGCGATATTGCTGCGGCGAAAGCCTACGTCGAGAAACACGGTGCGCCCATCGTTATCAAGGCGGACGGACTGGCGGCAGGCAAGGGCGTAGTAGTCGCGATGGACAAGAGCGAAGCGTTTTCCGCCATCGACATGATGCTGTCCGATAGCAAGCTGGGTGACGCCTGTTCTGGTCTTGGTCAAAAAGAAAGTTCGCGCGTAGTGATCGAAGAATTTCTCGAAGGCGAAGAAGCCAGTTTCATCGTGATGGTCGATGGCAAGAACGTGTTGGCGATGGCAACCAGCCAGGATCACAAGCGCCTGCTGGATGGCGACAACGGACCCAATACCGGCGGCATGGGCGCGTATTCGCCCGCGCCGGTGATCACGCCGACTATCCACGCGCGTGCGCTGCGCGAAGTCATCCAGCCCGTGGTGCGTGGCATGGAAAGCGAAGGCATCACCTACACCGGATTCCTGTACGCCGGCCTGATGATCTCGCCGGATGGCGGCATCAAGGTGCTGGAATTTAACTGCCGCATGGGCGACCCGGAGACGCAGCCGATCATGCTGCGCCTGAAAAGCGATTTCGCCGTCATCGTCGAACACGCCATCGACGGCACGCTGGACCAGGTGGAAGCTGAATGGGACCGGCGTACCGCACTCGGCGTGGTGATGGCGGCAGCGAACTATCCCGACACCCCGCGCAAGGGCGATGTCATCACCGGGCTGCCGAAGAAACTGGAAGACGCGCATGTGTTCCATGCCGGCACGACGATGCAGGACGGCAAGGTCGTCACCAGCGGCGGGCGCGTGCTGTGTGTCGTCGCGCTGGGCGACATGGTCAAGGTTGCGCAGAGACGCGCCTATGAAATCGCTGACGCTATCCATTTTAACGGCTGCCAGATGCGGCGCGACATCGGCTGGCGTGCCATTGCCAACAGGAAATAATTGTTCCACCCTAGTGCACTCAGCCGCCGTATTGCCGCTTGCCTCAGGCGCGGCGGCCTGATTGCCTACCCCACTGAATCCTGCTACGGATTGGGCTGCGACCCGGACAATCGCGCCGCCGTATTGCGTCTGCTCAAACTCAAACAGCGTCCGCAACATAAAGGCCTGATCCTGATCGCGGCGAGTTATCGGCAAGTGGCGCGTTATCTGCAACCGCTCACGCCAGCCGAACAACAACAGTTAATCGCGGCTGGCGCGCAAGCGATTACTTACCTCATGCCAGCCCATCATTCCACGCCGCGCTGGTTGCGCGGCTCACATGACACGCTGGCAGTGCGGCTAACCGTACATCCACAAGCTGCTCAGCTCTGCCGGGGCGTGAACAGCGCGCTGGTTTCCACCAGCGCCAATCGCAGCGGACAGCGTCCTATCAAGACTTACGCGCAATGCCAGCGTTTATTCGGACGCAAGGTGTGGGTATTGCCGGGGCGTGTGGGCAAGCGCAAGAAACCCTCCACGATTCGCGCTTGGGCGGGCGGCCGAATTATTCGCAAATAACCCGGACAAAAAACATGAATAGCTTCGATTCCGCCGCCGTCAAGCAATACCTGCTCGACCTGCAAGAACTGATCGTCACGCGCCTGGAACAAGTAGACGGCAAATTGTTCCGCCGCGACAGTTGGGACAGGCCGCAGGGGGGCGGTGGCATCAGTTGCATCCTCGAGGAAGGCAAGGTGCTGGAGCGCGGTGGCGTGGCATTCTCGCACGTGATGGGAGACAGCATGCCGGCCGCCGCTACCGCGCATCGCCCGGAGCTGGCAGGCCGCCGCTGGGAGGCGATGGGCGTGTCACTGGTGCTGCATCCGCGCAATCCCTATGCGCCCGCCACCCATCTTAATGTGCGCATGTTCGTGGCAATGAAAGACGGCGAAGAACCGGTATTCTGGTTCGGCGGCGGCATGGATTTGACGCCGTACTATGGCTTTGAGGAAGACGCGGTGCATTTCCATCAGGCCTGCAAAAATGCGCTCACGCCATTCGGCGATGACCTGCATCCAGAATTCAAAAAATGGTGCGACGAATATTTTTACCTCAAGCACCGCAAGGAACCGCGCGGCATCGGCGGCATCTTTTTCGACGATCTTGCCGAACCGGATTTCGCTACCGCCTTCGCCGTTCAGCAGAGCGTTGGGGATCACTTTCTGTCGGCATATATGCCGATTCTCGAGCGCCGCATGAATACTTCTTATGGCGAACGCGAGCGTGATTTCCAGCTTTACCGGCGCGGCCGCTACGTCGAATTCAACCTGGTCATCGACCGCGGAACCATCTTCGGTCTGCAAAGCAACGGCCGCACCGAATCCATTCTACTGTCCATGCCGCCGCTGGTGAAATGGCGTTATGACTGGCATCCGGAGCCGGACTCGGCGGAAGCGGAGCTGCATGAGAAGTTTCTGGTGCCAAAGGACTGGGTGTAGAGAACCCCGCC
>Ga0209212_1009076_pt1 | contig 10490 bp, 6 predicted proteins | sample RifGroC2_FD_183996 | JGI IMG/M metagenome (GOLD analysis project Ga0209212, IMG submission 183996) | Groundwater microbial communities from Rifle, Colorado, USA - Groundwater C2 (SPAdes) (version 2) | ecosystem: Environmental > Aquatic > Deep subsurface > Groundwater | place: Rifle, Colorado... | reverse complement strand
TTATAAAAGTTTTGAATTCGTCTTTTATCCTTTCAGCGCGCGGTTTCCGATAACCATCGGCGCGGCGCCGGAAGAGGAAGCCGGGCAGGCGGGCGGTATCGAAAATCAAAAAAATGACGATATGATCGACAAGGGTAAAGAACGGTTCGAAAAAAGGTAAAGTGAATGTTTAATTTTTTATTCAAGCAGATAATGGAAATGTTAAAAGTCCTGGGCGAAATGACGCTTATGCTGACAAGCGCCCTGTCTTTTATAGTGCGCGGTCAGGTCAACCTTAAAGAACTGGTGAATCAGATGGCCTCCATAGGCGTCGATTCGCTTTTTATGGTTTCTATCACCGGGCTTTCCACCGGAATGGTCCTGGTCGTGCAGATGGGAAACCAGATGATGAAGATGGGCGCAGAATCATACGTCGGCGGCATAGTCGCGCTCGCGCTGTCGCGGGAACTCGCGCCTAACCTGACCGCTATCGTCGTAGCCGGCCGCATAGGATCGGCCATGGCGGCCGAGATCGGAACGATGGCCGTCACCGAGCAGATCGACGCGCTGCACACGCTTGCGGTCAGTCCCATAAAATATCTGTTCGTTCCCAGGGTGCTCGCCACCGCCATGATGCTTCCGATACTTACGATTTTTTCAAACGCCATAGGCATCGCCGGCGGAGCGTTCGTATCGGTGATGCAGGTGAATATATCGCTTATGACATTCAAGGAGTCTATCCTGTCCACGCTTATGGTGCGCGATATAATCGGCGGATTGATGAAAACGATAATTTTCGGAATAATTATAGGCACTGTTGGCTGCTATAAAGGATTTAAAACATACGGCGGCGCCGAGGGCGTCGGAAAGTCGACCACGAGCTCCGTGGTGCTGGCGATCATGCTTATCCTTGTGGCGAACTACTTTTTATCGGTGCTCGTAGTGAACGTCAACGAAACCTTTTTCGCGCAGTAGCGCGGCGGAAAAAATATTTTCAGGATATTCAATATTTGGATTTTAATGAACGGTGATGAAAGATGATGAGCGAATCGGCTTACTCGGCCGATAAAATAAATAAAGGCGAAACGATAATATCTGTGAAGGACCTGTTCAAATCGTTCGGCGTCAAAAAGGTGCTCAAAGGCCTTACCATCGACGTCAAAAAAGGCGAGATACTGGTTATCATCGGTCCGTCCGGATGCGGAAAGTCCGTGCTGCTCAAGCACATAATGGGATTGCTTTCCCCCGACAGCGGCGCGATCTATTACGCCGGAAACGAAGTTACGAAATTCAGCGAGGCCGAATTCAATATTATGCGCAAGCGCTTCGGTATGCTCTTTCAGGGCGCGGCTCTGTTTGATTCGCTTACGGTCGGAGAAAATATTTCCTTCGGGCTGCGCGAGCACACGAACCTGAGTAAAACCGAAATAGATAAAATAGTTAACGAAAAGCTCGAGCTGGTAGGGATGTCGGGTATAGCCGAGTTGAAGCCCTCGCAGCTTTCGGGAGGCATGAAAAAAAGAGTGGGCCTTGCCCGCGCCATAGCCATGGACCCGGACGTTCTGCTCTACGACGAGCCGACCACGGGGCTGGACCCGGTCATGGTCACAATTATTGATAAACTGACGGTTGATATGAATAAAAAGTTCGGCTGCACAACGATCCTGGTGACGCACGACATGAAATCGGCGTTCCGCATAGCCGACAGGATCGCGATGCATTTCGACGGCCAGATAATCGAAGTCGGAACGCGCGACGAGATAATGCGATCGACCAACCCGGTCGTCAAGCAGTTCATAGAAGGCAGTGAAGACGGGCCGATAACTCTTTCGCACACTACGATAGAAAAGTAGCCGGCGATAAAACCGAAAATAAAACATAAAAATATAAATTGTTAATTGCCCGAATATAATTTTTTAATATAACGAGAGGATGAAGAGGATGCATATAACTCCTGCGATGAAAGTCGGCATAGTGGTCTTTATAGGCCTGTTCTTTCTGGCATCGGCGGTATTTATCATAGGCGACATTCAATTTTTCAATAAACGCTATAACCTGACGGTTAAATTCACCCATGTCGACGGCCTTCTCGAGGGCGCGAAGGTCACATTCGCAGGCGTCAAGGTCGGAAAGGTCGACCGTATTGACATAAAAAGCGGCCTGGTTTTTGTGAGGATATCGGTTATGGAGAAGATCAAACTGCCTAAATGCACCCGATTCATGATAGACACGGCCGGGCTGATGGGCGAAAAATATCTCGGCATGGACATGGTACCATGCGATGAAAAGAAAGAAGAAGGATATTTTAAGGATGGCGAAGAGGCGATGGGGATTGAACCTCTAAGGCTTTCGCAGCTTTTCGGCGAAGGCGAAAAAATAATGCAGAAAGTTTCGAAAAGTATAGAATCGGTTAATAAAGTGCTCGGCGACGACAAGGTCATCGACTCATCCAGGCACATGATAATCAACGCTTACGAAATTACGATATCGGCCAAAAATTTCATGGCTTCTATCGAAGACCGCATCGACGGCATACAGGACAATATCGAAGAACTGATGAAGAATTTCGGCGACGTCGGCGAGGTCCTCACGGGCGTGATCGAAGACAACCGGTCGGCTATCACCGAACTCGTTCAGAATTACCGCGACGCGGGATTTGAATTCAACGAACTCATAAGCGCGAACAAAAAGAACGTTTCCGATCTTTTAAGCAACATGAACAAGACCACCGTGAATTTGAACAAGATGATCAGCAGGATAGAAGACGAAGGCAGGACCGCCGAGAAGATAAAAGAAATGCTCGAGAATTTCAGAAAGACGTCCAAACATGTCGAGGAGGCCACATCATCCGTCAGAGATATCCTGACCGACGAAACGATCGAAAGCGAGCTCAGGGGCTCTCTTAAATCTATTTCAAGCGTAGCCAGAAAGGCGGATAAGATCTTCGCGTCGCTGAAGGGCGGCGCCATGAAACTTTTATATACCCTCAGAATGGACAGGAACACTAAAAAATCCCACAACGATGTGGCGATCAAGCTCAGTACCAGCGGCGATAAATCATTCATAGTCGGCGTGAGGAACATAGGCAACGGAAACCACCTCGACGCTCAGATATGCCAGAAAAACGAAGGCAGCAGGCTTACCAAACGCATGGGCATCATAAGATCGAAGATAGGCTTCGGCGCGGACTACCAGTGGAAGAAGAACGTGCTTTATTCGGTGGATCTGATAGACACTCAAGACACCCAGGTCGAAACGACCTCTGTATATAAGCTGAAAAATAATATTTCTCTCCAGTCGAAAGTGGAAAACGCTTTGAAGAAAAAGGAAAGAAATTATAATGTCGGTATTCAATACGCTTTTTAAGCAAATAAAACTTTTAAGTTTACATTTAAAAGGATTTATAATAAATTTTAAAAACGCCGCGCTGTATTGCGTAAGAGCGTTTTTAAAATTTACCGCTTTTGCGTATTCGATTTTTCTGATATGCCTTAAAAATATACGTTCTAAATCGGCGGAACTTTTCGGGTCGAAATTAAAGCGTTTCGCCTGGCTGTCGTTCAAAATAGCCGTGCTTTCGATCGCGGCGATGCTTTTTACGGCCACGGTCAAAACTTATTTTTTCCAGAAGATAATGGCTTCCGAAATGCTAAAATTAATAGGCGGCGACGTCGCCGTTTCCAGAGTGGATCTCGGACTTTCCGATTTTTCGCACGATTCGGTCGCGATCAGGGACCTTTCGCATACCTCACAGTTTTTTCAGCTCAACGTCAACAAGATCGACGTCACCTACGACTTTATCGAAAGCATGAAAGAGCGGGCCAGGATTCAGATTCTGACGTTCAAAAAGCCCGCGGTCAAAGTGAGCGATTTTAAAGGCGTTATGAATGCCCTGTTCGAGGGGAAAATGGCCGGCGTAAAAAATTACGACTTCCTTTTAAAACTTCCTAAAATAAGCGTGGACAGGGGCGAGCTTGATTTCGCCGACGGCGCCTGGTCGATCGGCGATCTTAATTGCGAGATCACGCCGCTGACCGATTATATCATATTCATCAAATCGAAGGCTGGTTTCAAACGGTCAGGATGCCGACTGGAACTAGCTGTCACGGTGAATTTCGACAGCGCGACCGTTAAATACAGCGGAAAACTTCTGTCTATGAGCCTGGATAATGCTCAGAAGTTTGTCGACGCTTTTTTCGGCGGCGCCGCCGTCAGAAGTTTTAAGGGGAGCGCCGATTGCGAGTTCAGCGGCGCGTTTTCCTACGCCGGGCGCGAGAGCGTGTCGGATTTCAAACTGAAGCCCCGCGGCTGTTCGTTCGTGTGGTCTAAAAATACCGAAAAACAGGTTTTCCTGGATGACGCGGACCTTAATTTAACGTTGCGTACAAATAATTTCGATATATCCGATTACGAGATATCCATTAAAGGCGCCAGATTCACATGCGAAAACAAAGAAATAAGCCTGGCCGGCACGCTGAATAAGGCGGGAAGTGAATTCAACGTTTCGGCCCCGCTGCTAAGCGTCGCGGACTTTGAAGCGGTAACGGGCGTAACGCCTGGCGCCGCGATTAAAAACATCCTGCCCGAATTCGGTTTGAATTTCAAGTATAAAAACGGTTTTTATGCAGCAGATATTAATCTAAAACCGCGCCCGCTCTTCAAGATCGCGAATATGCCTGAAATAAGAATCGCCGGCGGCCGGCTGGTTTACAGCGGCCTGGCGGGCGGGCAGCCCGGCGGCCTTGAAGGCCTCGTAACGCTTTCCGCGGACGTGTCGAGATCGGCGGAAGTTAAAATATCGTCGCGCGGGCTGCGGAATTTTTCGTTTGTTATCGATAATCTGTTAAGGGGCGGCATCGAAGTCAAAAACGAAGGCGCTGTGGCGGAGGTCACGATCGAGCGGACGGCAGTCGGAAAAAGTGCGGGGGCCCGCGCGAAATTCAATATCGAGCTTTCGACTTTAAAATTCGACGCCCTGGTCTCGGGCGTAAGCTCCGGGGACGCTACGGCGGCCGCCGGCTTGTTCGCGCCTTCGCTGATGTGCGTAAACGCGAAACTGCTGGCTTCGAATTCTTATGAACTTACCGCCAGCGGATACTTAGAGCGCGACAGGATGATATCGCATTACTCCGTATCGGCCTCCGGCGGCAAGGGGATTTCAAAATCCTCTAAAAACGTCGCTCGCCAGCCTGTTATAGCGGGCGTGCTCTCGCTCGTAAATTCGAAACCGGGAGTTTCATTCAACTTTAAGGCGGCGGGGAACCTCGCTGAGGCGATAGACATATCCAGCCTGAACAATTTTAAATTTTATCAGCTGATCCGCAAAAAAATATTCAACCAGAACACGGTTCTGAATTTGAGCGCTCAGGACGGAAAGCTGTCGCGCCTCACCGTCGAAACGCCTTCGCTCGCCGTAGACTATGGTTTCGACGGCAAGGCTGATATCGAATACAGATATGGCGGTTTCCTGAACCTGAAAGGCACTTATTACATAAACGATAAAAGGCTTAAAGCCCTCGCGAAACTGAACCCTGAAAAAATGCCGGACGCTATGGCGGGCGCTCTGAAATATCTCGGCGTGAGCGATTTTGGCATCGATTACAGCGGCGGCCTTCTGAAAATATCTTCCGCCGAGAACAAAAAGGACGGCGCGCTTTATTTCGAGCTTAAGACTTCAGGCCTGCACAATATAGCGCATTCAAAAATATCGCTCGACAACGTTATAGTCGAAACCGCGGATCTATCGTACAACGGCGTCGCCGAGATCGATTTCAACGCGCTCGCCTACGTTCTGAATGGAAGACTGGTTCCGACCGGTGTATTCGCCCGCAATCCTCTGCTGAAAACACTGCTGGGCGGCTTCGGCGTCAATCTGGCTGGTTCGTTCAGGGACGCAGAATCGGGCGAAAAGCCTGAAATGAAGTTCCGCGTTAAAAGCGATCTTTTTTTATCGGCCGTGCAGCTTGTTTCAAATTTCAGGGTAGTGTTCGCCGATAAAACCGAGGCGTTTTTCGAGGAAATAAAAGTCACTGACGCGGCCGGCAACGCCCTGTTGAGCGCTTCGGCGGAACTCCGGCGCGATGCAGGCTCGGGAGCGAACTACTATTACGTCTCATATAAAAGTGAAAAATTAAAGGACCTTGTCTTATCGTTGAAAACATCAGCGGGGTCAAGCGCTAAGTCGGCTATCAACGCTCTCGCGCGGATGAAATCCGGCGAGGCCGAAAAATATATGGAACTGGCGGAACGCCATCTTTCGAGCCTTTCTCTGGCCGGCAGCCTGACATTGAAAGACGCGGTCCTGACGGACCATGAATTCGAGATTTCGCTCGGGCTTAAGAACGCAATAAATTTATCGGCCGCTTTCGCGCTCGACGAAAAATCTGGAGCGGGATATAAAACCAGGCTTATGAACTACAGCGTAGGCGGCGTTACCTATAAAGGCGAATGCGCCGTCGATACCGCCGGGCGCAGGGCGTCGGTCAGATTCAAAAACAGTAAGCTCGGAGTCGCGGAAGCGCTGGAACTGCTTACAGGCGAAAAGAACGACATGAGCGGAATTATGACCGCCGACTCGCGGCTTGCGTACGAAAACGGTTCGCTTTCGTTCGCATCGAAGATCAATGTTACCAACGCCAGGGTCGACGCGGAAAAACTCGGAAAATTATTATTGAAGGACCGCTCCGGAACCGGCGGCGATTCGATCAACCTGGATATCGACATCACTATCGGTGAATCGACTTACATTTATAACAAGGTCATATATGCGATGGCGGAAGGGGTAGTGAGCGTCAAAGGGACGCCGGCATCCCCGCTGGTATCAGGCAACATCGATATAGTCAGGGGCAGGATCAATTATTTAAACAGAAATTTCAATATAGACGCCGGCGGTTTCAAGATATCGACGCTCAAAAACGTGTCTAAAACGCTTGAAAAACAGATATCCGGCCGGGCGGTAAGCGCCGAAACACAGGCCCCCGGGCCTTCAGCCGCGGCGAAGCTCCGGGACGGCCGCGCTTCTTCAGGCGCAGCCGTGAACGACGTCGGGAAATACTCTTTCAGGCTCACCGCTGAAAGCCTGCCGGCCGTCGCGCCGGCAAAAAAATCGGCGATAGAGCTCACTACCAATATTTCTGCGTCGACGAAGATCGACGATTACGACATTTATCTGACGATATCGGCCGGCCTCAACCGGCTCAACGCCTACCTTACTTCAAAGCCCGAACTTTCGAGCGAGTCGATTCATATGCTGCTATACGGAGTGAAGCCCGATGCGGCTTCGGCCTCCGGCGGCGGCGAACAGCTCACTTCGGATAAATTCATTGACGTTATAAACAACCAGCTGCAGGACGCCATATATCAGAAGCTGAGCGATTCGCTCGAAAAAAGGCTGAACCTGGACGAGGTAAGAATAAACACATATACCGCCAACAATTCCACTCCGCTTGGCGGACGCATCGGAAATAAAAATGACGGTCAGTCTGAACTTCTCAAGAATTTCGGGCAGTATACCGACGTCGAAGTGAAGATCGGCAAATATGTCGATCCCGCGCTTTTTTTAAGTTACAGCAAAAATTTATACTCGCCCAGGAGCGACAGCCTCGGCATGGAATACAAGGTCAGAAAAAAATTATTCGTCGACGGCAAGGTCAACCAGAACCTTGAATACCGCCTCGGCGCCAAATACGGCATCCCTTTCTAAACCCTCTTTTTTTGCGGGCGCATGCCCGGAAATCATTTCATCTTTTCTCAATTCTTCCGATAATCTAAATAAAAAGATTGACAAAAAGATAAAAATTGTAATATAATACTGACTGTCTAAAATAGAATATCAATAGGCATATAATTTTCTTTTTTATTGTAATTTTTGGGGGTTAAAAAAATGAAAAGGACAACGTTTTCGGCATTAATCATTATTTTATGCGTACATTTTCTTTTAATTTCGCCGACAATGGCCGCGGGTAAGAAAGCGGCGGCGAAAAAGGGCGCAGCGAAAGCCGAAGCGCAGGTTAAAAAGAGCTCGAAGAAAGCCGCGGTTCAGGAATCGCGTCTGGGGAAAGTCGTCGAAATTGAAGTGGCGGGCGCGAAGAACGTCAATCCTTCGATAGTCCTTCTTTCGCTGACCATGAAGGCCGGAAGCGATCTCACCGAAGCGCTCATCGACGAGAACATGAAAAGGGTTTTTAACATAGGCTATTTCACTCAGGATATCGGCGTCGACGTTTTAAGCGTCAAAGACGGCAAAAAGGTCATATTCAAGGTCGTCGAAAATCCTCTCATCAAAAGCATCAAGATCAAAGGCAATACCCTCGTCGATAACGACAAAATACTCAAAGCCATGCAGAACAAGGCGGGCCAGGTTTTTAACTCCGCGCTGGTTTCCACCGACGTGCAGAGCGTGCAGAAAATATTCGACGAGGCCGGCTACACGATAAATAACGTTTACAACGTACAGTTCGACGGCGAGGTCCTCACGCTCTTCGTGCAGGAAAATATCATCGAATCGGTTAAGGTTGTCGGAAACGATAAAACCAAAGACTACGTTATACTGCGCGAACTTAAATTCAAGACCGGCGAAGTATACGACGACAAGAAAATAACCAGAAGTCTTCAGAAAATACAGAATTTAGGCTTCTTCTCAGAAATACGCCCGCGCTGCGAACCCGGCACCGCTCCCGGCAAGGTCGACTTCATAGTCGAGGTCAAAGAGCAGAAGACCGGCACGATAACCATCGGCGGCGGCTACAGCTCGGCCAACGGCTTCGTCGGCATATTCGAAATAGCGCAGAAGAACTGGCGCGGCAAGGGCCAGACGCTCAACGCACGCCTCGAGTTCGGCGGCACCAGGACCTACGAGTTCGGCTTCGTCGAACCCTGGTTCAGAAACAAACGCCTCTCCCTCGGCGGAAACGTTTATAACACACGCACCACGCAGAAATTCTACCAGCCCAACAAACCCGTTACGGATTATACCGAATCGAGAAAAGGCTTCAATTTAAGCCTGGGCAAACCCTTCTCCGAAATAGTCGAAGGCTCGCTCACCTTCCGCGATGAAAACGTCAGCCTCACCGACGCAAATGACATCCAGAACGTTCTTACCCAAAATTATATCCGCGAAGGCCACTATCAAACCATCAGCGCCTATCTCGGCCGCGACACGCGCGACAACGTGTTCAACCCGCGCCGCGGAACTTTCAACGCGGTCAATCTCGATTCCACCGGCGGATTTTTGATCGGCCCCGACTCTTTTGCAAAGCAGAGACTCACTTTAAGAAAATATCAGGCGGTTAACTCCCGCGGCGTCATCGCCGGCAGATTGACCGGCGGCACGATCAACCTCACCAGCGGCACGCTTCCGCTTTACGAAGAATACGGCGTCGGCGGCGTTTACACGATACGCGGCTATGAATGGCGCGAATTCATCGGTAAAAAGATGATGGTCGGCAACGTCGAATACCGCCACAAACTCCATAAAAACTTTGAAGGTTACCTCTTTTACGATTTCGGCGACGCGTGGGATTCAGACAGCTTACTGTCGACCAATACGGCGAGCGAATATAAACTCAAAAAAGGCTACGGCGTCGGTTTCAACTTCATTACGCCCATCGGACCGATCAGAATCGATTACGGCAAAGGCGAAGACCGCACCGGTAAAGCTTATTTCAGCATGGATAGAATGTTCTAACTGAACATAAATTTATATCAATTTTTAAACAAAGGTGGAGGTAGTTTTTTAATGAAAAAAATCGGGATTGTCGGTATCGCTATTTTGTTCTTAATCGCTTTTACTTTTAACGCGGCAAGCGCGAAACCGGTCGAAAAAATAGGCGTCGTAAATATGCAGAAGATATTGAACGACTTCAAGGAAGCCGAAACCGTAAACGACGCTCTGCAGAAAGAAAAAGACGCTCTGCAGGATAAACTCGACTCCGAACAGGAAAAACTTAAAAAGAAAAAAGACTCGATCGAACAGAAAGTCGCTAAATTAACGGACGCCGAAAAGAAAAAAGCGGCCGAAGGCCTTAATACCGACCTGGTTAAGCTTCAGGATGTTTTCCAGCAATACTCGGCGCAGCTTCGTGAAAAACAGGCGGACGCCTACAAAAAACTCGAAGACAAAATACTCGAAGCCATTAACGCCGTAGCCGCGGAACAGGCCATCGACTTCGTCGTTGAAAAAGGCGTAGTATTCGTCGGCGGCGACGACATAACCGGGATGGTTTTAGATAAACTCAACGCCGGCGCGGCTAAAACTCCTAAAAAAGCAAAAGGCAAGTAAGTCAGATAAATAGTTTTTGAGCATTTCAACCCGGCTTTTATACGCCGGGTTGAAATTTTACTCTCAGGGCGCGTTGAAGGTGACGCGTATCAATAAAGAAGGGGCGGCGGCCTTTTAGACTATGATGTATGAAAAACGCGACAAAAAAGTCAGTTTAAAAGAATTAAGCGAATATTTAAACGAAAGTTATTTCGGCGACGGCGACACGCTTATCAATGGAGTGGCCGGCATC
>Ga0209212_1009075_pt1 | contig 10490 bp, 9 predicted proteins | sample RifGroC2_FD_183996 | JGI IMG/M metagenome (GOLD analysis project Ga0209212, IMG submission 183996) | Groundwater microbial communities from Rifle, Colorado, USA - Groundwater C2 (SPAdes) (version 2) | ecosystem: Environmental > Aquatic > Deep subsurface > Groundwater | place: Rifle, Colorado... | reverse complement strand
GAGCGCATCCGGCTCGGCTGGGACAATATCCCCATGTGGTACAACCTGAAATTTTTCAGCGACGTGGAAGATCGAAACGCGATTTTTACTTACGAGACCTACCTGCGCTACGTCTGGGGAGGGCGCATGGACTTAAGCGACCCTTGGACCGCATTTGGCAACAAGCACCTCGATGTCTGGCTCAACTACAGCATCAACCAGCGAATCAACACCCTCCTCGACGACCTGGTGAAGTTTAAACTGGACGGCTTCGTCTTCCACCAGAACCGCAGTTGCAAACGCTTCTCCATGGGGCAACGGGACCTGGCCCAGGCGATTGAGGCAAAGATTGGGGTTCCGAGCCTGTTCATCGAATCTGATATGGCTGATCCCCGAGCCTATGCGGAGACCCAAACTCGAGTTAAAATGGACACGTTCCTGGAAATGCTGGAGGCAAAAAAGCACTGATGTTCTACGCGGGAATCGACGCAGGATCGAATACAATCAAGACCGTCATACTAGGGGATAACGGCATCGTCTCCCATCACGTGGTCAAGACAGGGTCCGGCGGCGAGGAGCAGGCCTCACTGTGTTTGGAGGAAGCCTGTGCGAAGGGCCGTATCAGCCGCGAGGAGATCGCGTGCATCTACGGCACCGGCTGCGGCAGGGAATATCTAAGCTTTCCCCAGGGACGCAAGAGCGAAATCATCTGCCACGGGGCAGGCGTACATTGGGTACTACCCGACGTGCGCACCATTATTGACATCGGCGGCCAGGACAGCAAGGGTATCCGGCTCAATGAACGGGGAGAGGTGGAAAACTTCAACATGAACGATAAGTGCGCGGCAGGGACCGGCCGTTTCCTGGAGACCATGGCCATCGCCCTGCAGGTCCCCCTCGAAGAGTTGGGCGAGTGCGCCCTCAGAGCCCCTGAAGCCGTGCGGGTGAGCAGCACCTGCACGGTCTTCGCCGAGACCGAAGTTGTTTCTCACATCGCCCGGGGAAAAAAGAGGGACGATATTCTCCTTGGGGTCTGCCAGTCCATCGTTGACCGGATCGCCGGGATGGTAAGGGGCATCGGGATCAAGTCTCCCGTTGCCATGACCGGCGGGGTGGCCAAGAACCAGGCCGTTGTCAAGCTCATGGGGGACCGCCTGAGTCTACCTGTGTTCCTGCCTCCCGAGCCCCAGATCACGGGAGCCCTGGGGGCGGCGCTCATCGCCCGCCAGGATGCCCTCACCCGCCAGAAGCCGCTGGCGGCATTGAGCGGGTAAAGCTCGTAGCTGGGGTCGCTCGGGAAGTTGCTTCGCTCGCCCAAAGCAATGGGTTCGCTCGGGACCTGACTCGCTCCCCGAAAGCAATAGGGATCGCTCGGGGGCTTGCTTCGCGCGCCCAAAGCAATGGGCCAGTGGGTTCTTTGAACCGTTTACGCTCGATGCTTTGGGCTTACTCAGCAAGCCCCCTCGCTTTACGCAGCGACCGAGGGAGCTATACTGGGATAAAGATCCGTTGTGGATCATCGCGTTGAATTCGCGAGTACTTTCATGAACCTCGTTCTTCGGCCTTCACTAAGACCGTATGCGGAAATTTCCCTTCCCGAAATCCTCGCTGAGAGCGCCGCCCGTTTCCCGGACAAGATTGCTGCCGCTCACGGCTCCCGAACAGCAACGTTCAAGGAGCTAAATGCGCGGTGCGCCGGGATTGCAGTCGGCCTTGCGGAGCTGGAGCTAAAACCCGGCCAGCGCGTCGCCCTCTTGGGGCAGAACAGCATCGAATACATCGCCGCCTTTTTCGGCATCCTGAAGGCCGGCGGCGTGACTGTCCCCTTTAGCCCGGCCTACTCGGTGCGTGAGATCGGCGCGCAGCTTAAGGACTCAGAGTCTTCAGCCGCTATTGTCGATGCCGATCTTATGGAATCGTTCGTAAAGGGGGGCGGCGACGCAATTGCCGGGAAGAAAAGGATTTGCATCGGGAAGTCTTCGGCCAGGCAAGCTTCTTCTCTCGCGGATCTCTATTCTTCCTCAACGCGAGACGTCTCGTTGCCGCCGGTAGCTCCCGATCACCTTGCGGTGATCGCTTATTCCAGCGGGACCACGGGCGTTCCCAAGGGAGTCATGTTGACCCACCGGAACCTGGCCACAAATCTGGTTCAGTTTCAGCACCAGGATCCAGTGCCCATCACCGACAAGGACATTTTTCTCAATCACCTGCCTTTTTTTCACATTTACGGGATGAACGTATTGATGGCGGAGGCGATTGCCGTGGGCGCCACCCAGGTGATCATGAGTCGCTTCGACCTTGAGGAACTGGCGGCCTTGATCGCCCGCCATCGGGCCACTCTGCTCTTTACGGTTCCGCCCGTGCTTCTTTCGTTGGTTCATCTGCCCAACATCCGGGATCGGGACCTCTCCTCGCTGCGCTATGTAAACAGCGGCGGCGCACCGCTGCTTCCCGATGTGGCCCGGGAGTTTCGGAGCCTGACGGGCGTCCCGGTCAAACAGGGCTACGGCCTTACGGAAACCTCTCCGACCATCAACGCGGATTTTTACGCCCACGCCGAGCTTGAGTCGGTCGGGCCCCCTCTGGCCGATACGGAGGAGCGGGTGGTCGATGTGGAGGATTCCGAGAAAGTTCTTAGGCCAGGCGATGTTGGGGAACTTGTGGTGCGAGGCCCGCAGGTCATGCAGGGATACTGGCGGGATCCGGAACTCACAGGCCGGATTCTGACCGACGGCTGGTTTCACACCGGGGACTTGGCCCGGATGGACGAGCGCGGCTACGTGTTCATCGTGGGGCGCACCAAGGAGATGATCAAGTACAAGGGGTACACCGTGGCGCCGACCGAACTCGAAGCCTTGTTGCTGGAGCACCCCCAGGTAAACGATTGCGCTGTCGTCGGCGTAGCGGACCGGGAAGCGGGTGAAATCCCCAAAGCCTTCGTGGTGCTGAAACCAGGCGCCACTGTAGATGAAGATGCCCTGATGGATTTCCTGCGGGAGAAGGTGGCGGGTTACAAACGGGTGCGGCAGGTCGAACTGGTTGATGGAATTCCACGAAGTCCTTCCGGAAAAATTCTCCGCCGCCTGCTGGGACAAAAGAGTCGGGAGTAATACAAACGCATGAAGTAATGTTACAGAGGTCCAACGCCCACGAGCACGAGCACGTTCTTTTCCTGTTGCCTCTTGTCTGTTTTCTGTCGCCTCTCGCCTAAATTTCCCTTGTCAGGACGCGGGTGATTGGCGTAGAATCGCTGCAATTTTAGAGAGTTCGAGCTCGCCCGGGTGAAGAAGAATAACCAAATCATGCGCTTGCAGTGAGCCCGTGTCTGGCTTGACAGACAGGAAAGTTAAGAACGTTATTGATACAGGCGATCGATGAAGCTGCTTTCAGTTGCCGGTGCCTGGTTTGAATATTTGACTTCTTTCTTCCCTTTACGGCCTTACCCGCGAAGAAATCGCCATTATCGAGGAGAACCTGCGAGACCGGCTAATTATTACGGCTGAAGTAATAGACAACGAAGGGGATTAATATGGAGATCAGCAAAAAGCCCTGGCCGATTCTGTCGGTATGTGGGATCAAGGAGAGGATTGATACCAACCCTGACTTTCAGCGTCCTGCTGTTTGGAGCCGTCCACAAAAACAACTCCTGATCGACACGATTCTACGGGGATACGATGTCCCGAAGCTATACTGGCGAAAGCTTAAGCTCTAGCCTGACAAGTATGACGTTATAGACGGACAGCAACGCCTCAGAGCTGTGTTTGAGTTTCAACAGGACCTCTTTCCTCTACCTAAAGATACGGAACCCCTTGATGAAGTACAGCTCGCTGGATTGAAATATTCGGACTTGCCAGACGATCTTCGATTAAAGTTTGACACCTATAGCCTTGATGTAATTGTAGTCAGCGACACTGACGAAGAAGAAGTCAGGGAGATGTTTCTCAGGCTCCAGAATGGGACAACGCTTAAAGCTCAAGAGCGACGAAACGCAATGCCTGGTCAGATGCGGGATTTCATCAGGGAGTTTGCTTCACACAAGTTTTTTCAAAACTGTGGCTTCAGTAACTCACGGTACACTTTTGACCTGGTCGCTGCCCAAATGGCGGCAATCGAACTCAACGGTGGGCCGTGTAACGTGAAGAACGCGAATCTCAACTCCATGTACGAGGAGTACCGCGATTTTGACCGGACTGGACCAAAGACAAAAAAGATAAGAAGAACCCTCGATTTCCTGCTGAAAGCATTCCCTGAAAAAACTCCTGAGCTCGAGCGGTATAGCGTGATAACGCTGTATTCGATGGTGTCACACTGCCTTGAGAAATACGTGATCCAAGACCGACATGATGACCTCAGTAGTTGGTTTATCGCCTTCGAAGGAAAGCGTACAGCCGAGGACGCTTTGCCGGAAGATCGGCGTGACCCGGAATTCCTCGTTTACAAGGATAGAACGAGCCACAGCACGGATGCTGAGGACTCAATTCGGTGGCGGCACGAGTTCATGCTTAGAAAATTTTTTGAGGCTTCACCAAATATAGAGCAAAAGGACGATCAACGCCTGTTTTCTCACGAGCAGCGGCTAGCCATTTACAGACGAGACCAGGGGATGTGCAGGGTTAAAATAAAATGCAACGGCGACAAGTGTGAGTGGGATAAATGGGAAGCAGACCATGTGAGCCCTTGGTCAAGAGGGGGAAAAACCACAGTGCAAAACGGGCAAGTGGCTTGTTTACCTTGCAATGCCGCAAAATCAGATCTCGTTCAGGTGCAAGGTCAAATTGGCTAGATAAGTCTTGGGGGTGGTCGATGCCAAAGGGGACCAGAGGAGAAACATGTGCCGAGGCGATTCGGCAGGTAATTAAACCAGGCGAAGTCGTGGGCTTTACTGAGTTATTTGGGCGGATCAGAGAGAGAGGCACCTGGAACAATTCGACTATTTGGCAGCACCTAATGTCTCTGGTGGTCAATCTGCCCCCGGCCCGCCACCACTGGCCTCATTCGAAACCCTTTCTTTTTCTCCATGCCGATGGTCGCTATGAGCTGTACAAGGAGACCGGTTACGAATCCTACCGCGAGAAGACATTGGAAGCTCTAGAGGCGCAACCAGCCGGTCTTTGTGAGGAGTGCTTGCAGATAAGCTCTCGTGTTTCCGGAATGGATAATCTCAGGAGAATTTGCGAGGTGCTACAAGCCGGAAACCTTTTGGAACCGGTTCAGGGAAAGTGCTCCAATTGCCGCAGGGATAGAGCCTTAATGAGGCTTAAAAGGGCGATGACTGCAAATCCACAAAGCAATGCGCCGGTAAACCTAACCCGGGACGAGTTGATTGAGATCCATCTTAGATTAGGAAGAATTCTCGATCAATTGGACTCTGCCAAAATACGGGGCGAAGGTTTTTCGTCGAGAGTCATTCGGCTAAGGGAAACGGACTTGCTGCCTGGGAATATAGCTTGCTTGATGCTCACCTTAAATGGTCTTCGTAACATGACCGTTCACGAGCAGTTTATCGTGGGTCCACATGAAGTGGCCGTTGTCCGCAACGCGATGGCAGCAATAGACGCGTGGGAAAGCTCTAGTCCCCTATCAATAAAGGCCCATTAGGGAAGGACAAGAGTGATTGTGCGGGAGGGGTAAGAAAAGGGGACATAAGTATCCGGGGTCTTGGATCTTGTATTTCACCTATCACTCCCAACTTTCACCTTAGGCATGAGACGACAGGCGGAAGGCGGTAGATAAAGTAAAAAGGTAAAAGTAAAAAACGTGTCCGTTGCTCGTGTGCGTGATCGGATGAAGAAAGAAGATGAAGGCGGAAGGATGATGGATGAAGCAAGAATGTCCGGGAGCGGAAGGAAAAAGTAAAAAGTAATGAAAGAAACTAAAAGGTACCGATCTTGGAAAGGTGGCGGACGCGAAGAAGTGAGCGCGCATGCTCGAAGAGGGGCCGGTCAGCGGTGATAAATGGGCAATCGAGCTCTACAGCGAGTGCCAGGAAAGAGGCATCGTAGAAGGTGAGCTTAAACTCTTTGCCGAGACGGGCAGCCCGTTTGAGCAGCGGTGTGGCGGGCGGGGCGATGGTAAATGGCATGGCCTCGAGATTAGAAAGGGCATCGTTCAAGCCGGCGGCGTCAAGGTCAGTCTTTAAAAGTAAGATGTTGCCGACCTCGTACAGAAGTAAAGCAGGCACGTGGACTTCCAGTGGTCGACGTTCTATATCGGTGAGCAGGCGGCGGGCTTCGTTAACGAGTTCTTCGTCTTTGGTCTTGATCCATTTGATCAGCACCGAGGTGTCAACGACGATCTTCGCGGCCATATCTCGTATCTCGAAAATAGCGAATGATGTCGGTCGAGTCCCACTGGCCGATCCAATGCCGCTCAAGTTCCCGCAGTGGAGCTAGTGCCTGTTTCCAGGATCGCGTGCGCGCGTTCTTGCCACCGACAACGGTTCGCAGGGCCTCGCGGATCAATTCGCTGCGAGATCGACCCTGGGCCTGAGCAGTACGATCCACCTTTTTGAGGAATTTATCGGGAAGAGAGATCATCACTTTGGCCATTACAATTTGACCTCCAAGAAAAGTATAGCAGCAGGGCTCTCAAAAGGCAATACTTTTTATATACCGGTATGATTTCGAATTTTTCTCTCAGCGGCCGGCCAGCCGTTAATCGATTTGATGATGGGACGCCATTCCTTCTCTTCGTCCGGCACAGGCAGGCAGTCATAAAGGGAGAGCCGGTCGATCACCCCGTCGTACTTTTTCCGGATCTTTTCCGCCAGTTCCGGGTAGGCGCCGATGATTGCGAACTCGTTGAGCATCTCATCGCTGATCTCCCGGGCCATCCCTTCCCAATCTCCCGCGATCGATTTCTTCTGCAGGGCGCGGGCGGTATCTCCCCAGCCGTGCATTTCCAGGACCGGAAAGTAGTTCCGCGTCGAGGAGTAAAACGCGATCTGGCTCCGGACTTTCTCCTTTGCCTTCTCCACTGCCTCCTTATCCTTGCCGGTCGCTACAAAGGCGGCGACAGATAGAGATACCTCGCGGTAGTCTCTTCCCGCCTTGCCGGCCCCCTCCTTGATCCCCGGCACAATCGCCTCGCGGATAAACTTCACGGTGTGCAAAGGGTGGATGTGCATGCCCTGGCAAAGCTCTCCCGCCAGCCGGCACATGTAGGGGTTGAGCCCTCCGACGAAGATGGGGATCTCAGGATGGCGGATCGGTCCCGGATTAAAGAAGGGCGTCATCAAAGTAAAGGAGTAAAACTTTCCCTGGAATTTGAGTGGAGCTTCATTTTGCCAGCAGTGCCAGATGGCCCTCAGGGCCAGTATGATCTCCCGCAATCTGGGGCCCGGTGAGTCCCATGGAACGCTGAAACGGCGCTCGATGTGGCCACGCACCTGGGTGCCCAGGCCAAGAATGAAACGGCCGCCGGAAAATTCCTGCAGGTCCCAGGCGATATGGGCCATAACCATCGGGCTGCGAGGAAAGGCCACCGCAATCGAGGTTCCCAGCTTCATTGTGCGGGTGTGTTCGGCGGATAAAATCAGGGGGAAGAACGGATTGTGCCGGGTCTCCAGGGTCCAGAGGGTATCAAACCCGAGTCCTTCGAGATAGCGAGCCGTGTCGGGAAAGTTCTTCAGCGAACCCGGGAATACCAGAGCGTCAAGTTTCATGGGCTGCTCCGTTGTGTCACGGCTCTACAGTTGCAACACAACCTTGCCAAACTGCCGCCCTGCCGCCAGAAGCTCGTGGGCGGCGCACCCTTCCGACAGCGGCATCAATCGATCAATCACCGGCTTGAGCGTGCCGGCCCACACCAGTTCCATGACATCGCGGAAATCCTGATGGCTGCCCATCGTGCTCCCGATCAGGCTGATCTGCTTGCCAAAAATAAAGCGCACATCTATCTCGGCCTTGGGGCCGCTGGTGCTGCCCACGATAACCACGCGTCCGCCTCGCGCCAGCGCGCGGATACTGGAATTGAGCGTGGCCTGCCCAACATTATCCACCACCACATCCACACCGCGCTTGCCGGTCAACTGGAAGAGTTTCTTAGACCAATCCTCTACGCGATAGTTGATGATATAATCAGCGCCCAACTCCTGCGCCTTACGCATCTTATCCGGCGAGCTGGTTATGGCATATACTGTCGCCCCGAGACGCTTGGCAATCTGAATCGAGATACTGTTAACGCCGCCTCCGGCGCCCACGATGGCCACGCTTTCGCCGGCCTTGAGCTGCGCCCGCTTGACCAGCATCCGCCACGCCGTCAGGCCCGCCAGGACCGGCGCGGCCGCCTGGGGAAAGTCAATCCCATCCGGGATAGGCAATAGATTGCGCGCCGGCACAGCGACATATTCCGCGCAGCCGCCGCGCACGCCTTCGCCCAGGAGATGATAATGCGGACTGACGGATTCTTCGCCGCGCCGCGTCCATTCGTCTTCGCCCAGCACTACGCCGGGGTCAATCACCACGCGCGTCCCAAGCGCCGGGCCATTTGCCCCTGCGCCGTAGCCGGCCACAAGGCCCGCCACATCCGACCCGCCGATATGCGGCCTGGGCAAATTCAACCCGGGCCATCCCTGGCGCACCCACAGGTCGAGGTGATTGAGCGCCACGGCTTTCACCTGCACCAAGGCCTCGCCAGGCCCTGGCCGGGGATCGGCCAGATCGCCGTATTGCATCACCTCAGGGCCCCCGTGCTCGTTAAAGTACAATGCTTTCATCCGTGTATCCGTCGTCGCCGTTCGGAGACAGGACAGGCGCTCACGCTCAGCGCGAGGGCAACGTCACCAGCACGGGACCCGGCCCGACACTGGTCCCACGGGAGTTCTCAGACCACATCTTCAACTCCACCAGGTTTTGGCCGTCCTGCTGGAACTTGCGGAGGACCTTGCCCTTCACCAGCACAGTATCGCCGGCGGGGTTGAAGATCCTCATGCGGAGGGGTCCGATCTTGCGAATGATGCCCCGCAGGCCGATGTACTCCCGGACGCTCCGCTCCCACATGCCTTGGAGAAAGAAGTTGTTGCAGAATATGTCCGGCGCGCCATGAGAGCGGGCGACCTCCCGGTTATGGTGGATGCCGTTAAAGTCCCGGTTGGCGCCACTCTCCATGACCAGGCGTTGGATGGTGATGGGGAAGGCCACCTTGGGCATTTCGTCCCCTTCTTTCACATCTTCAAAGAAAAGCTGACCGCTCCACTCGCTTCGCGGATCAGTCCCCTCTTCGGGAATGTCCGTCCCGGCACCCGGGGCGGAAGCCGCTCTTGCCTTTTCCTGTCCCTCGCCGGCCGTTTTTCCCTCAAGCCAGGGATGGGGCGCGTAAAGATATTGGCCCGTGCGCGCCACGCCCACCAGCTCACCGCGCTGGTTGCAGAAGCGGCTTTCCCAGGTAAGGAAAGCGCCCTCGCCAACACTGGTTCGTTTCGGATTAACGTCTAGCAGCCTCCGCTCCCGCACCGAGACCCTGTCGCCTAAATAAAGGGGTTGAAAGTACTCGATTTCAACGTCGGTCGCGAAGCCATGGGTGCCCGGCAGGGGGACCTGGCCCTGCTCCACCTGGGCTCTCATGGTAAAGTCGGGATAGTTGCTCCGCCAGAGGGTGGGTTGTCCCGGCTGCCAGTTGGCCGAGCCGCTGTAGGTCTGAAGCATGGTATAGGGGGCAAAGATACCCTTGTAACCTGCCTCTTGGGCCACTTTTTCGTCGTAGTGCAGGGGGCAGCCAAACTCCAACACCTCCAGCCGGCGGCGGATTGTGCCCGCCTCCACCGCGTCAATCCCCCCTCCCTCGGGAACGCTCAGGGTGCGCCCTATCCAGGCCTTTGTATCTTCCCAGGTCACATGCGTTTTGGCAGTATCCAGCATACCATATCTCCTCTTCGGACACGGAAGCTCAAATTTTGTTCACGTTCTTCATGCATAAGCATGACCCGCCGCGGCCATCAGTGATTTAATCGAAGGGTAACCGCCACTTTTGGCGGAGGACTCCCGGAGCTTGACATTTACGGGAGTATGAAAAAAAGCCTCCAGACTGCGAACCGCTCGGGCTCAACGGAGAGGAGGCTCACTGAGCAGCAATATAAAAAGTTTAATATACAAAAGATGGGAATGCAAATGCTATAGTATCGTCAAGGAGTTTTTTCTGAGCCGGAAACCACGTATCGGCATCAGCGCATGCCTTCTGGGACAGAAGGTGCGCCACGATGGGGGGCACAAGCGGGATCTCTTTGTCACGGAGGTTTTGAGCCGGTTTGTCGAATGGGTCCCGGTCTGCCCTGAGGTTGAAGCGGGTATGGGCATTCCCAGGGAAACCATCCGGCTGGTGGGGAACCCATCGCACCCGCGCATGGTCGCCGATCGATCGGGCAAAGACTGGACCCACAAGATGAAAGTCTATTCCCGCAAACGATTGGAAAAGCTGAGCGGCATGAACCTCTCCGGCTACATCCTAAAGAAAAACTCTCCGAGCTGCGGCATGGAGCGGGTCAAGGTTTATGGCAAGGGCGGCGCGCCGAAACT
>Ga0209212_1009073_pt1 | contig 10491 bp, 8 predicted proteins | sample RifGroC2_FD_183996 | JGI IMG/M metagenome (GOLD analysis project Ga0209212, IMG submission 183996) | Groundwater microbial communities from Rifle, Colorado, USA - Groundwater C2 (SPAdes) (version 2) | ecosystem: Environmental > Aquatic > Deep subsurface > Groundwater | place: Rifle, Colorado... | reverse complement strand
AGGCCGCCATGGATACCGGCGTGGCCCGTCGCCCGATTCAGAATATGGCGAAATACAAGGAGATCCTGGAAGCCCTGCAGGGTCGCTCCAAGGAGGTCATGCGTATCCTCATCAACAAGGCCAAGGCCAATCCCAAGCGGATCGTCTTTCCCGAGGGCGAAGAAGAGAAGATTCTCCGCGCCGCCGCAATCCTGATCGAAGAAGGCATTGCCAAACCTATTCTGCTCGGAGACCGTGAAGAAATTGAAACCCACATCAGGGAGCTCAACCTCGACCTCGACGGGATCCAGATCATCGATACCATGAAAGATCCTCAAAGCGAGGTTTACGCGCAAGAGTATTTCAAACTGCGTCAGCGAAAAGGGGTCACCCTGGCGGAAGCCCGTCGGCATATGCGCAAAAACCGTAACTACTACGGGGCCATGATGGTCCAGTACGGCGATGCCGACACCCTTCTCTCCGGGATCAACCATCACTACCCGGAAACCATTCTCCCGGCCCTCGAAATCATTGGAAAGAAAGAAGGCCTCTCCAAGGTTCACGGCATGTACATGATGGTCACCAAAAAAGACGTGGTCTTTTTCGCCGACACCACCGTGACCATCGAGCCGACCGCCGAGGAATTGGCCGAAACCGCTATTCTTACGGCCGAAAAAGCCCGCCACTTCGACATTGAGCCACGGGTTGCGATGCTTTCATTTTCCAACTTCGGCAGCGCCGACCATCCGCTGACCCTCAATGTCAAACGGGCCACGGCACTGGTCAAACAGAAAGCACCGGATCTGATCGTCGATGGTGAAATGCAGGCCAACGTCGCTCTCGATCCGGAACTGGTCGAGAAACAGTACCCCTTCTCCAAGCTTAAGGGAAACGCCAACGTTTTCATTTTCCCCGACCTGCAATCGGGCAACATCTCCTACAAACTGCTGCACAAACTCGGCGGCGCCGAGCAGATCGGCCCGATCCTGATGGGAACCAAGAAACCGGTTCACGTCCTGCAACGCGGTGACGACGTGGCCGACATCGTCAACATGGCGGCGGTGGCCGTGGTCGACGCCCAGGAAGCCCATTAGTATCCGCAAAAACCGGTAACGACCAAGGGGGAGCGTAAATCGCTCCCCCTTTTTTATGCTTTCTCCTTCCCCCTCCCCGCCATTCCTGCTAGAATGCTGCGATTAAAATTGAGGAGCGCATACCATGAAATACATGAGTACTCGCGGCCGCATCCGCGACCTGACCTTCAAGGATGCCGTCATGATGGGCCTGGCCGACGACGGCGGACTGCTGCTGCCGGAATCCATTCCGGCCCTGACTCCAGGGGATATCGCCGCGTTGGAAAAACTGGCCTATCCGGAGCTGGCGTTTCAGCTCATTTCCAAATTTGCCGGGGATATCCCCTCAGCGGATCTCAAGGATCTGATCGACCGTTCGTACGCCACCTTCACCCACCCGGAAATCACCCCGGTGGTCCACCACGATGGTGTGCATATCCTGGAACTGTTTCACGGCCCGACCCTCGCCTTCAAGGACATCGCCCTGCAGTTTCTCGGCAACCTGTTCGAATACCTGCTGAAAGAGCGCGGCGAAAAGATGAACATCCTCGGCGCCACTTCTGGGGACACGGGTAGCGCCGCCATTTACGGGGTCAGGGGGAAAGAAAACATCAATATTTTCATCCTTCATCCTCACCAGAAGGTGTCCCCAATCCAAGAACTGCAGATGACCACGGTGACCGACCCAAACGTCTTTAACCTGGCGATCCGCGGCACCTTCGACGATGGCCAGAGGATCGTTAAAGAGATTTTCGGCGATCTGGCCTTCAAGGCTGAATACTCCCTGGGTGCTGTCAACTCGATCAACTGGGCCCGGGTGCTGGCTCAGGTGGTCTACTATTTTTACGCCTGGGGCCGGGTGCGCAGGCAGACCGACTGCCGGCAGATCTGCTTCTCGGTGCCGACCGGCAATTTCGGCGACATTTTTGCCGGCTTTATCGCCAAGAAAATGGGGCTGCCGATCCGTCACCTGATTCTGGCCACCAACGAAAACAACATTCTGGCCCGTTTCGTCACCCGTGGCGACTATTCCATCGGCAGCGTGGTTCAGACGTTCTCCCCCTCGATGGATATTCAGCTGGCCAGTAATTTCGAACGCTACCTGTATTACCTTTACGACTGCCAGAGCGGACGGGTCCGCGATGCCATGACTCAGCTTTCCGGCACCGGCCGGCTATGCTTCAGCTCGGCTGAACTGGCCAGGGTATCCAACGATTTTCTGGCCATTTCGGTCGACAGCGAGCAGACCCTCACCACCATTCGGGATTTCCACGCCGGAACCGGTTACGTCCTCGACCCACATACGGCAGTTGGCGTCAAGGCCGCCAAGGAATTGACCGGCGGAGAGGTTCCGGTGGTTTGCCTGGCGACCGCCCACCCGGCCAAATTCGGCGACGCGGTCAACCGGGCCATCGGCTGTAACCCCGACATGCCGCCCTCCCTGGCCGGCATCGAGAACCGTGAAAAACGTTGCGAAGTCATTGACGCCGATACGGAAACCGTCAAAAGCTATCTGGCCGCCCACGGCCTGTAACGTCCCCCTTGTCAGGGGAATTCTTCGAAAAATTTTGTATTAACAAAAAAGCCCCCGGCACGGCCGGGGGCTTTTTTGTTGAACAGACAGCGAAAATCAGCAGTCGTAATACAGTGCGAACTCGGTCGGAGTCGGCCGCATACGGTTCGGATTAACCTCGGCTTCAATCTTGTATTCGATCCATTTGTCGATGACGTCATCGGTAAAGACATCGCCTTTGAGCAGGAAGGCGTGGTCCTCGCGCAGATGATTGAGGGCGTCCTCAAGGCTGCGGGCGACGTTCGGCACGTCTTTGAGTTCTTCGGGCGAAAGACCGTAGATGTCCTTGTCCAGAGGCTGGCCCGGATCGATCTTGTTTTCGATGCCGTCGAGGCCGGCCATCATCTGGGCGGCGAATGCCAGGTAGCCGTTGCAGGACGGGTCGGGGGTACGGTACTCGACCCGCTTCGATTTCGGATTATTGGTTACCGGGATACGCAACGAAGCGGAGCGGTTGCGGTTGGAGTAGGCCAGATTGACCGGGGCTTCGAAACCGGGGACCAGTCGCTTGTACGAGTTGACGCTGGGATTGGTGAAGGCACAGAGGGCCTTGGCGTGTTTCATGATGCCGCCGATGTAGTACATGGCCATCTTGGAAAGTCCGCCGTAGCCGTCGCCGGCGAAAAGATTCTGGCCGTCCTTCCACAGGGATTGATGACAGTGCATGCCGGACCCGTTATCGCCGTACAGGGGTTTCGGCATGAAGGTAGCGGTCTTGCCGTTGCGGAAAGCGACGTTTTTGACAATGTACTTGAACCACTGCAGGGTATCACCCATTTTCAGCAGGCTGTCGAAACGCATGTCGATTTCATTCTGACCGCCGGTGGACACTTCGTGGTGAGCCGCTTCGATGCGCATGCCGACGCTCTGCAGAACCTGAACCATTTCGTTGCGCAGATCGACGAAGGAGTCGGTCGGAGCGCAGGGGAAATAGCCTTCCTTGTGCCGGGGTTTGTACCCCAGGTTGGGGAATTCTTCGCGACCGGTGTTCCAGGCGCCTTCGACGGAATCAATGCAGTAGAACGACTCGTTGGCGCTGGAACCATAGCGGATGTCGTCGAAAATGAAGAATTCGGGCTCGGGGCCAAAGTAGGCGGTATCGGCAATCCCGGTCGACTTCAGATAGGCCTCCGCCTTTTTGGCGATGAAGCGGGGATCGCGGGTGTAACCCTCGCGGGTGATCGGATCGATGATGTCGCAGATAATGCTCAGGGTCGTCACCTGAATAAAAGGGTCGATCTTGGCGGTGGTCGGATCGGGAATCAACAGCATGTCGCTGTTATGAATCGGCTGCCAGCCGCGGATCGAAGAACCGTCGAAGCCAATCCCTTCTTCAAAGGTGTCTTCGCTGAATTCACTCATGGGCACGGAAAAGTGTTGCCAGATCCCGACAAAGTCAAGAAATTTATAATCAACCATCTGGCAATTATTTTCCGTGGCAAAAACTACGACTTCTTTAGCTGTCATCTTGCATCTCCTTGAAAAAGTAAGCTTAGCCCCTTCCATACGAGGGGCACCAAACTCAATGGACTATCCGACGGCTCAGAGTGCGTCGTCGCCGCGCTCTCCGGTGCGGATACGGACGACCTCGTCCACTGTCGTTACAAAAATTTTACCATCGCCGATTCTCCCGGTCCGGGCCGCCTCGGCAATCACTTCAACAACCTTCGATGCCATTTCGTCGCTAACGATGATTTCCATCTTGATTTTGGGGATGAAATCGACAACATATTCAGCACCCCGGTAAAGCTCCGTATGGCCTTTCTGACGGCCGAATCCCTTTACTTCGCTGACAGTGATTCCCTGGATACCGACCTCGTTCAGGGCCTCTTTGACTTCGTCAAGCTTAAAGGGCTTTATAACGGCTTCAACTTTTCTCATCTCAATACCTCCCGGGAAATTTCTTTCGTAATTAATGAGCGGGTAAGTATATCATTCTCCGGTGCGCATGCAAGAGAATTGACAGCTGCAATAAAAACCGACTAAAAACCATGCAGCAAATAGTCTGCCCAAATTGAAAACCAAGAAAAAAAACACGTAACATGCCGAATCAACATGACAAAAAAGTTCTACCGGAGGAGTGGACGCCGAAAGGTAAAGCGAGCAACGCAAGGGCAGCGTTTATTTTTTACGCACTCCGGCAAACAGTCTGCACAATCCTTCATCAACCTTCTTTCTCGCCGCACTCGGTGTCGCCAATTTTATCCGATGCGTTAAACTTGACTATCGTGGAAAAAAAAATTAAGGTTTGACAGTTTATTTTTACCATATCAGTCATTACAGTCATTAACATCGGCGTGGCGAACTCCCACATGAGGTCCAAATGACGGAATCCCACCTGATCCTGATCGTTGACGACAGCCTGACGCAACTGGCGGTGCTGGAGGATTTCCTTCGCGCCTCCGGATATGCGGTAGCGACGGCACAGAACGGCATGCAAGCCATCGCGTCGGTGTATCAGTCGCCTCCCGACCTGATTCTTTCCGACATCCTGATGCCCGAACTTAACGGCTATCATCTTTGCCGCCTGCTCAAGAACGACCCCATCACCAAGGATATTCCAATCATCCTGTTAAGCAACCTGATCGAACCTCATGACCGCTTCTGGGGCAAAAAAGCCGGCGCGGATTTCTTTCTGGAAAAATCAACCGACCTCCACCAGATTCTGCAAGCCGTACAAACCTTCTTGTCCGACAAACCGAAAATATCGCCGGCCCCGTTCAGACCTCACAAGGAACCAAAAGGAAAAGACATCCGCGACCAGATTACCGGCATCCTCGATCGTTTACTTTATGAATCGACCATCTCCAACGAAGTTCTCAAACTCACCAGCCTGACCCATGACACCAACCTGCTGGCCAAGGAACTGTTCGGTTTTCTGTCCATTATCTGCCGCTACAGTGCCGCCGGAATTCTGCTTCGGGAAGGAAATGAAAAATACCTGCTTTGCCTGCAACCCACCGAGGCGGTATCGACCCGGTTCGTCGAACAGGCGAAAAAAGAGATGCTGCGGGATGCCGGATTGGACCAGAACAGCCGCGTCAAATACCGCTTCGTGCTGATCGAGCCCGATCATGTCACCGAACGGGCGGTTCCAACCACCTTCCAGGTCATCAAACCCCTGCCGATCCGCGATGGCAACGAACTGCTGGCCACCATCACTCTGTTTGAAAGCGGCAAACGACGCCTGACCGACGGCATGCGCCACGCCCTCGACATCATCGCCGACCGGTTTTTGATCGTTGCCCGGTATCTCAAGAAAATAAAGGAAATCGAAAACGTCAAAGCCGACCTGGTATCGATGCTGGTTCACGACATGCGTTCGCCGTTGACCGGCATCAGCGGCTTCACCGACGTGCTGGCCGAGGGTATTCTGGGGCAGGTATCCAAAGATCAACGGGACGCCCTGAAAAACATCCGGGGGGGATGCGACCAGCTACTGCAGCTGATCGACGATATCCTCGACTATTCCAAACTTGAAGCCGGCAAGATGCAGGTCAACCTTTCGCCGCTGGATATTGGACCTCTGGTTCACCAGGTCGTCACTCCGCTGGCAACCGTTTTTGCCGATGCCGGGCTGAATCTCGTTATCGAAATCCCAGCCAACACACCACAGGTTTTAGCCGATGAAAAGCAGCTGACGCGGGTGTTTGCCAACCTGATCAGCAATGCGGTTAAATTCACCCCAAAGAGGGGACAAATCACCATCGGCGCCCTTCCCCCGGATTGCTGCCCGGACACCTACGGATCCAGATGCCTGTGCATCAGTGTCACCGACACCGGTTGCGGCATCCCCGTGGAACAGCAGAAAATCCTCTTCAATCGCTACGAACAGCTACCCACGGCGACCATCTACCGCAAAGGAACCGGCCTGGGCCTGGCCATCTGCAAAGAGATCATCAATCTCCACAGCGGCGAAATCTGGGTAACCAGCCCGGCGGACGAAAATGGCGAATGCGGCAGTCGCTTCACCTTCACCCTGCCCATCGCACCGGAAAACGACTGACCCCGCTTATTCTTCATCAGCGAAAGACTGGAACAGATCGGGGAACGTATCTCCGGCGCAGAACCCGATCCTCGGTTCGCTTGCCGCCGGGTAGCGTGAATTCCACGATTTGAACAATTCCCATTCCTGTTCGAAATTGGGCGTCACCACCCCGGAGCCCAAAGCGGCCTCAATCTCCTCAGCCGACCAGAAACGCACCTCGTCGATTTCTTCAGGATTAAAGCGGATTTCACCATCGTAGCGAACAAGGTAAGTCCGCACGTTTTCCGATTCGAAATCGTTGCGCATCCGCGACGGATACAGGAACGTCAGGGGAACGCCGACAATGCCCAGTTCTTCTTCCATCTCCCGGCAAGCCGCCACCCGATAATTCTCACCCGGGTCCAGATGGCCACCGACGCTGGTATCCCAACGACCCGGCTGGACATCCTTGGTCAATGCCCGTTTCTGCAACAGTAAGTCCCCGCGGCCGTTGAAAACCAGGACATGGGCCACCCGGTGCGTCAGGCTCGGATCGCCGTGGCACCGGCTGCGCGGAGCCTGGCCGATGACCCTGTCGTTGTCATCGACGATATCGAACAGTTCGGTTTTTTCAGCCATGGCCTTCTCCATCTAAGTTCCGATTAAAAACTGGACTTCCGCCCGTTTCCGCACACCATAAAATTGCTTGAATATCGACTGGAGCCGAGGCAATATGTTCGCTGCTCATCCATCAGAGGAGACCCCTATGCCTGAAATTCACCCCACGGCCCATATTCACCCGGAGGCCCGGTTGGCCGATGACGTCCAGATCGGTCCCAACGCATTCGTCGACGCCGACGTCACCATCGGCAGCGGCACCCGATTGCTTCACGGCGCCCACGTCGGACGCTGGACCCGCCTCGGCAACAACAACATCCTTTATCCCGGCGCCGTGGTCGGTCACGATCCCCAGGATATCGGTTACAAAGGCGAAGAAGCCTGGACCGAAATCGGCGACGGCAACATCATCCGCGAAGGGGTAACCATCCATCGCGGCAACCATGCCGGCACCCTGACCCGGGTCGGCAACAACAACTTCTTCATGGTCAACAGCCACGTCGCCCACAACTGCATGGTCGGCAACAACGTGATTCTGGTCAATGGCGCCCTGCTCGCCGGACATGTCGAGGTCGGCGACCGGGCTATCATCTCGGGCAACTGCATGGTGCATCAATTTGTGCGGATCGGAGCCTTCGCCATGATGCGCGGAGGGTCCGGCGCCGCCAAAGACATTCCACCGTTCTGCGTCAACGACGGCCTGAACTGGATTCGCGCCATCAACGCCATCGGCCTTAAACGCAATGGTTTCGACGTTGGCCGCGTCCGCGCCGTTAAAGAAGCGTTCAAGATCATTTTCCGTTCGGAGCTTCCCCTCGCCCAAGCCTTGGGCAAGGTCGAAAATGAGCTCGAAGTCACCGGCGACGTTCGCCAGATGCTCGATTTCATCCGTGCCAGCAAGCGGGGCATCGGCAGCGGACGCGGATCGAGCAGGGAGTAGCCCTTCCGAAAAGCCCGGGCTGGTAAGCTTCGCCACTTCGGGCGGGGTTGACCTCCCGGTCCAGATTAAAATCAGGAGTTTATGCCGGTTAGGAATCCTCCGCCCGAGGAAAAATGTCACCCCGATGGTGTTGCCGAAAGAAAATCTGTTAAGGTTGAATACCGGTCGGGCAAAACCAACGGAGGCATAGGATGATGATTCCCGTGGTTATGAAAAATGGCAGCGAGCAAAGAGTCTTTCCAAAAGTTCTTAATGAGATGCTGGCCTCGGGCCAGGTGATGTTCTTCAAACGGACCAGTGGATGGGTGGTGGTGGGTCGAGACCAGACCCGCAGAAAAGGGCCAACCATATACGACGGCCGAGAACGCCGAGGACATTTGCCTCAAGGGATCATGTCCTGAGCAATCCCTGGGAAGAGTTGAATTCAACTCCCCTTTTCCAATGGCTTGAACCGTGCCTTGTTGACGGTGGCCAAGGAGACAGCGGTCTTCTCCAATCCTATCCCGGTCGCGATGCGACAAGTACAAAAAGCGAAAACACATGCAGCGTTCTGTTCATTTCTTATGGGTCGCCTTCCAGGCCTTGTGCAAAAGCACCCGGGTGCGACTCTGCATATGGATCGGATTATCCCCTTTGTTCTCCCATTGAGAGACGCTGGCGGCGCTCATGCGCAGTCGCGCCGCGAACTCGACCTGAGATTCGCCGAGAGCCCTGCGCCAGGCATAAACGGCCGCGCCGGTGAAGGGCTCGGGAAAGGATGGCGCCTGGACCGGCTCCTTCTTCCCCGGCCTCTGCTTCAAAACCTTTTCCAGCCAAGCGGTTTTTCCGGAAGCGGTCTTCGGTGCGGACGCCTGGACCGCAGCCTTGGGTGGTTTTTCCGGTTTTGATTTCCTACTGGGAGCAACGGGAAAAGGATCGTCGGCCACGCCCTCATCCGCCAGCTCGATGCCAAACACATCGGCGATGCCGGTCGCGGCGATCCGACGGCGGGAACTGCCCGACTTGGTCGCATCGGCCACGGCGGCGGAAACATCGACCAGTTCTTCATGATTCACCCCGCGCAGCACGAAAAGCATTTCCGGGGACTGATCGAGCCGGGCGCCGACGCCGTAGAGCACCGCCGCCACATGCTTGCACATGCCGGCCCAGTCCGGACAATCGCAGTCGAATTTCATTTCGCCGGGAAGCGGAAAAAGACCGTCCTTGCGGTCGGAAACGATTTCCATGACGCTTTGGTCGAGCTTGCCGCGCAACAGGTCGATCAGCGAAGCGATCTTCCCCGAGCAGGCGCGTTTGACCGTTTCCCATTTGCTCTTTTTAAGCGGGTCGATGCTGATGGTGACGTTATACAAGGTCGTGCCGCTGACCAGGGCCTTGATCCGGCCGCCGGCGATTTCGAGATGGCAGACCGAGCCGTTGCGCACGTAGCTGCGCCCCCGGGGCAGGCGATTGGCGTAATCGCTGAACGATTCCATGTGGTCGCACCAGCCCTTGCCCCAGAAGGAACCGGCGATCTTGCGGCCGCTCAAATGCACGGGCTGGAGGTCCATTCCCTTCTTTTTCATCTTCTCCAGCTGCTTCTGGGCCTTGGCCCGCCGCTCCGCCACGCTGACATAGGGCGCCCAGTCGTAATAACTCATCGTTTTTCTCCCACGCTCATAAGGCGGCCTTTTCCAGGTCGAGGGCCACCAGGTGTAACAAAGACTCGTCGTCCATCTCCGTCAACAGGGATTCCGTCCCTCCCAGCAATTCGCTCGCCAGATCAGATTTGGCGGCGATCAGGGCATCGATCTTCTCCTCAACCGTTCCCTTGCAGACAAACTTGTGCACCACCACATTCTTTTTCTGACCGATGCGGAAGGCCCGGTCGGTGGCCTGATTCTCCACCGCCGGATTCCACCAGCGATCGAAATGGATGACATGGCTGGCGGCGGTCAGGTTGAGGCCAGTCCCGCCGGCTTTGAGAGAAAGGACAAAGAAGGGGGGCCCGTCCTCATGCTGGAAGCGGTCCACCAGTTTTTTCCGCTCCGCCACCGGGGTTCCGCCGTGCAGCACCAGGCCGGGGCGCCCGAACACCTGGGCGAGAAAAGCGGCCAGCGGTTCGGTCATTTCCCTAAACTGGGTAAAAATCAACACTTTTTCCTGGCGGGAGGCGATCTCTTCGACCAACTCGCGCAAGCGGACAAACTTGCCGCTACGTTCCTCGGCATAGTCACCGTCGCCCAGGGACTGACCGGGATGATTGCAGATCTGCTTGAAGCGCATCAGCGATGAAAGGATCAACCCCCGGCGCTGGATCCCTTCCCGCTGTTCCTTGAGAGCATCCGCCAGAGACTTCACC
>Ga0209212_1009070_pt1 | contig 10492 bp, 10 predicted proteins | sample RifGroC2_FD_183996 | JGI IMG/M metagenome (GOLD analysis project Ga0209212, IMG submission 183996) | Groundwater microbial communities from Rifle, Colorado, USA - Groundwater C2 (SPAdes) (version 2) | ecosystem: Environmental > Aquatic > Deep subsurface > Groundwater | place: Rifle, Colorado... | reverse complement strand
CCGCAGCGTCTCCCCCCCTGTGCTGTCCGGCAGACTCAGGTCCATCATCACCAGATCGAAAGGCTCCTCCTGCAGGATAGCAACCGCTCTCGCCAGTCGGTCCGTCGTCTTGACGACCCAACTGAACGGGCTTCCCTCAAGCAATTCATTCAGCAGCAGCGCATCCCCTACATTATCCTCAAGAAGCAGTATCTTCAACGGATTGTCTGCCATCCGACCCTCCATTCTCATGCGATTTCTGCCTGTTTATCCCTGCCAGACCGGGTCGTCCAAGTCAGTCAGTCCGTGCAGGCAGACTGAAGCAGAAGTTGGCTCCCGTCCCTTCCTCCCCTTCGGCGCGGACATTCCCCCCATGACGGCTGATGATCTTTTTGACCAGCGCCAGCCCCATCCCGACACCGGGGAATTCGGTATCCAGATGAAGGCGCTGGAAAGGCTTGAACAGGCGGTCGGTCTGATTCGCGGCAAAGCCGGCGCCATTGTCCTTGACGCAATACCAGTGTTCTCCGTTGTCGTGCCGGGCAAAGAACTGTATGCGCGGCGATGGAGTGCCGGCGGTGAATTTCCATGCGTTCTGCAGGAGGTTGTGTAGCACCGTGCGCAGCATTCCTGGATCGCCATGGCACGATAGTCCCTGCTCCACTTCTACCTCCACCCGGCGCGCCGGGTCTGCGGCACGCAGCTCGCCGATCAGAGCGTCGGCAAGTCCCGAGAGATCGATCGGTTCATGCCGGATCTCCGCCCGGCCGATCCGCGACAATTTCAAAAGTTCCTCGATCATCGCCTCCATCCGAGCGGCACCGGCGATTATCCGCTGCAGATAATCGCGAGGCTGCTCCTCCAGCTTGTCGCCGTATTTCTTGATCAGCAGCGTGCTGAAACCGTACAGGGTCCGCAATGGAGCACGAAGGTCATGGGAGATGGCATACATAAGAAAATCATGTTCCTGCCCAGCTTCAGCCAGGCGGTTCCGTAACTCCTCGATGAGCCGCTCCTGCCGTGCGACACTGTCCGGTCCGTTACTGTTTTCTCCCATTACAGCGCCTCCATCACGGTTCACACCCCGTTATTTCCTGCTACTATTATTACAGCACATTAGCTTTATACAATCTGGCCGCATCCTTCAATGGTGCCCGGGCGGGGCGAGGAGAGCGGATTTACCCGGTACAGCGGGGACACAATGAAATACCTGCACATCCTGCCGGCCTTATTACTGCTTGTTGGCATCAGTTGTGACCGGAACAGTGCCATACAGAGCAAAAACCAGTATGACGAAGCCATCAGGCGCGTTCGGGATTCCGAAAGTACCCTTCCCGGAGCTACGACCGAAAGCGCACTCGAGGTGGTACTGGCTTCCCTCAGCTCCGAGGGGTTTGTGGTACAGCCGGAAGGATGGACCTGCGCCTATCGGGGCAAGCAGTACTATATCTGGTACAACCTGAAGATCGACAAGAGCCCCGTCAAATTCCACTGGGTCGTCTCCGGGCCGGAATCGATTTTTCCGGTAAATGAACTGGCCCGCACCATAACCAAACAATGCCCCTGACAGGTTGTTGAAAACCAGCCATCTCGCCGCCATCCTCGTCTGTGGTGCCATATTCGCGCCCTTCCGCCGGCGGCTCCTCCTCAGGCTCCTCAACGTAGCGCTGCTACGCCTGTGGGCCATCGGTCGTCGCCGACGACGGAATCATCGCGAATCTGTCGCCGCTGGTGCTTTTATGATGTATTGGTAGCGCTGCTACGCCTCCGCGGGGCTTGCTGTGGGTGCGACGATCTGACTGGTTTTGAACAACCTTGAATAACAACCTGCTGGCCTGCCGTCCACCTTTCACATCTCAATCTTGCTTGTCGGTGCCCTGTTTTCTACAGCGGCGGCACGGTGAAAAAGAAGGTGGCACCCCTTTCCGCTTCGCCGGTCGCCCAGACGGTTCCGCCATGCCGGCATATTGCAGCCTTAACTATGGCAAGGCCTATGCCGTTTCCCGGATACTGTTCGATGGGGTGCAATTTGTGAAATGCGACAAACAGGTCAGCGGCATCCCCCATATTGAAACCCGCTCCATTATCGCGGATGTAGTAGACCCGTTTATGTTCAACAGTGGTGACATCGAACTGTATCCGTGCGACTGGCGCATGCCTGGTGAACTTCCATGCGTTGTCGATCAGGTGTTCAAGAACCATACGCAACAGCCTGCGATCGCCGTTCACCAGCAAACCTTCCCGGATCGCTATTTCTGCCATCCGCTCGGGGGATGATTTTCGGAGATCCTCTATCAGCGACCGGGCAAGCATGCTCAGATCGACCTGCTGAGGGGTTACTTCTGCCTTCGCCACCGAAGTGAGCCTCACAAGGTCTTCCACTAGCGTTGCGAAATGCCGGAGATGCTCCTCGATCTTGTCAATTTTAAAATACACCCATCCGGGCAGGGCGGGATAATCCTGTTTCAGCACCTCGATCAGCATCTGTATGCGCCGCATCGGAGCATACAGTTCAGTGCGCGGAATGATGATATAGTTCTGGAGATCGGTCACATGCTGCCGCAGCCGTTTCATGGAAGAACAGAGCTGGTCGACTATGGTGGCGGCGCCGACATTGTCCAGCTCCCCTTTCCGGACGCCCAACTGGTCGCAGATCTTGTCGATTTCCGTGATGGGGCTGTAGACGTTCTCGGAAACGGTAAAAGGGCATTGCACCGGGGCCAGCGACACCGACATGGCCGCATTGGCACCAGGGCGGTTTGCCGAGCGATGCCTGAGCACCAGCAACTCCTCTTCGTCTTTCCGATGGTCCTCCGCTTCCTGCTGCAGTTCCCGGGTCTTTTCCAGAAGTTTTTCCGATAGGAGCACGTTATGTGTCCGGAGAAATTCCTCCTCCGTGAGGATGGTTGCCGAACTTCCCCCACCCCTTGCTGCCATTACGGCGTTCAGCGCGGCAATGATTTCTTCGGGATCCAGCGGCTTGACTATGTAAGCATCTGCACCCAGCGACATGGCAAAATCTCGGTGCTCCGTTTTTTCATAGGTTGAGGTGTAAAATATGAAAAATATGCCGCTGAAGGGAGGTGTCCCGCGAAGGGTGCGCAGCAGTTGAAAACCATCCACATGGGGCATCATCACGTCGGAAAGGATTACGTCCGGCACCTGCTCATGGAGCAGGCGCAGGCATGTCTCGCCATCGGGGACTTCCAGCGCCTCCCATCCCTTGTCCCGTAGAAGCTCCCCCAGCAGGTGCCGGTAATCTGCATTGTCATCGACGATGAAAATCTTCATGTGCAACATCCTCCTGCAAGGCATTTCACGAGCACAAAGAGCCCAGGTTATTAAAATCTCTTAAATGATACCAGAGCACGCCCCTTTTGCACCCGGAGTATCCTTGACTGCCACCGGTTATTGACTATCCTTTGAAATGAAATCTTCGTTTCTGGCGTCGGCAGTACCGGCTGAGTCGACAAAACAGCGAAGGAGGCAGCCATGAGGGTTCAGGAAGGAAGCCGGGTGAAGCTGAGCTTCATCTGCCGCTTGGAAGATGGCACTCTTTATGATTTTACCGATCGGGATCAGCTGGAATTTATTGTCGGCCAGGGAAACACCCTACCCACGCTGGAAATGGGAGTCCTCGGCATGAAGGAAGGCGAACAGCGGTCCATCAAGGTCCCGACGGCGGAGCTTGACGAATTCCCCTACGTTCAGGATGAAGCACCCACCGAACCCGGATTTCCCGCCGGAACTGCGGGAGGCGGGTACGAATTCGGCCCGGGAGAGGAAGGGGACGTCATCGACCAGGCGGCTGCACGCCTCATAACCCCGCCCCGGGAGCCGCCGGCCGGCGGTTTCGTCATTTTCGAGGTGGAAGTAGTGGAAGTTGCGGAAGCCGAGGTCGGAATCGAGCTGTAAAGCGGCAACAGTAGCCAGCGACGCGATCGGAACGTACATCCCGTGAAGGAGGTGGGGCCGTTGACATTCGTACGTGTACAGACGAAATCGGCTGGTAAAAAGGTGGAAGGGCCGGCATCCTTCACTCTCGGCCAGCGGGAATTCCGTGTACAGGAGGTGCTGGACCGCTGGGACGGCAGCGACCATACCTATTTCCGGGTTATTGCCGAAGACGACATCATCTATATCCTCCACCATGACCTGGAAACGGGTCAGTGGGAAGTAACCATGATGGACGCTGCCTCCGGAACCTGCTGAAGGTTAGTTCTGCAACAGTGCCTTCGTATATAATCAAGCGCTTTGCGCGTTTTTTGATTTTGATTTTCTTTTGCATTTTATAGCCCTCCTGATATACTTGAATCACAGGAACGAGAAATGGAGGGCTACATCATGAACGGGAGAATATACGACAAACTGTGCGCTATCGATGACACGGGACGAGCAAGCGCCCTGTCGGCCGAGCCGTCGGTATTCTGTGGAGAGTGTGGCGCGGAAGCTCACGATTCGATTTCGGTATGTGAACCTGTATTGCTGGATGAACGGAAGTCGGGCAGCCGCCCGTAGCATACAGCAGAATAATAGGTCAAATCACTGCACTATAAGACCCGCTGATGCGGGCTTTTTCTTATCGGGAAGGAGGGTAATGCCCTGTTACTTAAGAATCACTACCTCGACCGGTCCTTCCTTTCGCACCACATTTACCGTCACGTCTCCCCGGTATTTTTTCAGAAATAGATCAAGAGTCGAGGTCCCTACGTTAATGTTCCTGATCTGCACCTCTTCGAGAAAAGAGGGGAGCACGGGATGGGTGAACCGGAGCTGGTTTCTCGTCGCGTCGCTGCTCATACCGAGCGTTGCCTGCAGGAGAAGGTAGACTGAGGCCGCCGCCCACGATTGGGGCGCACAGGCGAGGGGATAGAGGATCGGCTTGAGGTCTTCCCTCTTCTTGAAACCGCAGTAGAGTTCCGGCAGCCGGTGCAGGTCCATGGCGAGCGCTGCGTTGAATATTCCCTCCAGGATAGTGCTCGTATGGCGGGTATAGCCGTACCGGGCAAGGCCGGCCGCAATCAGCGCGTTGTCGTGGGGCCAGATGGAACCGTTGTGGTACGACATGGGGTTGTAGCGCTTCTCGCAAGTCCCTACCGTGCGAATGCCCCACCCGGACAGGAAGGTGTCGGACATCAGCTGCTCGGCAATTTTCGCGGCATGATCGGGGCTGGCTATACCCGAATAGAGGCAGTGCCCCGCATTGGAGGCGCGAACCCGGCAGGGACTTTTGGCGCCATCGAGGGCTAGAGCATAGAAGGAAAGATCTTCGCACCAGAAATGTTCGAAGAATTTTTCCTGCAGGGACTGAGCTTCCTTTCTCAACAGGGCAGCCTTCTCCCCCTCCCCCATGGCTTCAGCAATCACGGCCGCCCCGGTTTTGGCCTGATACACGTATCCCTGAACTTCGCACAGAGCGATGGGGGCGATCGCAAGGGTTCCGTCAGCATGAAAAACTGAATCTTCCGAATCTTTCCATCCCTGCTGAATAAGGCCGGTGGAGGAGTGGCGGGCATATTCGACAAAGCCGTCGCCGTCCGGGTCGCCGTGAGTGTCGATCCACTTCATTGCCCGCGTAATGTTGTTCCATATGGAGGCGATGAATTGGAGGTCTGCCGTCCGTTTGTAATAGGCAGCGGCAAGAATGATAAATAGAGGAGTTGAATCGACGCTGCCGTAATAACGGCCGAAGGGTATTTCCCCCAGAGCGGCCATCTCCCCCAACCGTGTTTCGTGAATGATTTTGCCCGGCTCTGCGTCCTGCTCGGGGTTGAATTCCGTCGCCTGGGTCTGTGCCAGGTAGTGGAGGACGCCGCGTGCAACGGTGGGGTTTATCTCGATCATTTCCAGAGCGGTTATTATTCCGTCCCTGCCGAAGGTCGTGCTGAACCAGGGAACTCCGGCATACGGATAGATACCGAAAGGAGTCTCGGTCATCATCATGAGCAGGTCTGCCTGCGAGCGATCCAGCAGGCTGTTGAACAGTTCGTTGTCGGTAAAAAGCTCGCAGCTCTCATTCTTCATCGTCTTCAGGGAGTCGCGAGCCGCAGACGCCGCCATTTCGTATGTCCCGCAAAATTGCCGGCACCCCGCGCATTCGCACGCCACGGAGATCTTGATGCACGACGACTCTTTCGGTTCGAGTTTCATCAGGAACAGGGCTTCCGAATCAGACACCTCTGCGGGTGGCGGATCAAAAGTCATCCGCATTTTCCGCACCGCTCCATCAAGCCCTTCGTACACGATGGCGACACCGGAGTCGGTGACTTCAGGTTGAAGCAGTCGCCCCCTGTTCTCCCGGACCATGCCCCGCACTTCGAAAATGTCGGCGAAATCGGCGCCAAAATTGATGGTGAAGGGGAATTGCAATGGTTCGAGGCTGAAATTTGTCATACGCATCTGCTCGAAGCAGTTCCCCTGCCAGATGAATTTCGAACGAAAAACATGGATCGAATCCCGCCGGATCTGCATGCTGTCTGTGGCGAAATCCGGATTCATCAGATCGACGGCCAGCAGTTCATTGCTCTTGTTGATCGTCGACCCCAGCAATAGTGGTCGCACCCCTGCGAAACGGAATTCCAGCCGCGAAAGGAACCGTGTCCCCTCATGGAACAGCCCCTGGTCGCCAAGGCCGTACGGCTGGATGTCGCCGTGGCAATCGAAGACGGCAAAGGTATCCCCTTCTTTCAACACGCGGGTACAGTCGGCTGCACGATCGGAGGTGGCAAGAATGTAGTACTGATTCTCGATCTGGATAACGTCACGCATCGATGGCCCTCTGCACTCCCCTCGACGGGGTACGGTGCACTATGCTCAAATCTTCTTTCTGACCGTCGCACGCTCCCGCAACCGCTCGATACACGGCCAGATACTCGGCTGCCATCCGTTCAGAAAGAAATCTCTCCTCGAATTCCTGGCGGCAACTTTCACGGTCGATCAGGTGCACGCGCTTTACCGCTTCGACCGCCCCTTCGATGTCATCTACGATGTAACCGGAAATGCCGTCGGTGAGAATCTCCGGAACAGAGCCACGACGGGTGGCGATGACCGGGGTACCGCAGGCCATCGCCTCGATCATCACGAGCCCGAACGGTTCCTCCCAGTTAATGGGAAAAATAAGGGCCAGGGCATTCCCGAGAAATGCCGGTTTCTCCTCATCGCTGATCTCCCCCACATATTCCACGATCGCCGGATCGAGCAGCGGCCTGATTGCCGTCTCAAAATAATTTCGGTCCGACGGATCCACTTTGGCGGCCATCTTCAGTTTGATTCCGCTCCGGCGCGCCACTTCTATCGCAACATCCACCCCCTTCTCGGGAGACACCCGTCCCAGGAACGCGAGATAACTGCCGGCATTCGGCTGGAAAGGCAGGATATCCGCCGGCATGCCGTGATAGACGGTTCCCTGCCAGTTTGCCCAGGAAAGAGGCTTGCGTTGGGAACGCGAGATAGACACCACCGGAATGTCGGTAAATTCTCGGTACAGCGGAACAAGGTCGGGGAGATCGAGCCGCCCGTGAAGGGTGGAAACAGTAGGGAGGGCGTACCGTCTCGCCAAAGGAAAAGAAAGATAATCGATGTGGAAGTGAATAACGTCGAACCGGTCTGCCAATCGATACACCTGCTCCAGCATGAGTATATGGTGGGCAAGGGGATCTATGCATGTTTTGTCGAGCCGCAACGCGTTCCTGCAACACGGGATAAGACGGGCGGCCGTATCGGAATCTCCGCTGGCGAAGAGGGTAACATCATGCCCCATTTGCAGGAGGGCTTCGGTGAGGTAGCTGACAATCCTCTCCGTACCCCCATAAAAAAGGGGCGGCACACTTTCATAGAGAGGGGATACCTGGGCGATTCTCATCGATTAACCTCCCGATGCAAATAGAGATGCTGATTGAAAATCTAATGCTTTAAAAATTCTAACAGCTTTTATTGTGTTGCCAACAGGCCTCACGGGGCGCGTCGTTGCCCCTCTTGCATTGCGATGTGGCAGAAGGGTGTGCAGGTTTGACAACGGGGAAAAGTGTTTTATATTTTTAATAAGCTCTAACTTGCTGGTCTGTTCAATTCTAATCGATGCTCGAAAGGAGGAAGTAAAATGAATTTTCGGTATTTGATGGCGGTACTGGTTACAGCGGCTGCTCTTCTCGCCCCCGGACTGTGCTTGCAAGCGGCTGACTCTGACGACCAGAAGAGCAAAGGAAGCAAGGAATCGATGGGGGAAAAGTTCGACGACGCGACGATCACGACCAAGGTAAAGATGAAGCTGATGGGAAACAGGGCAACCAGCGCACTCAAAACCAGCGTGGACACTACGGAAGGCGTCGTGACGCTGACGGGTACGGCAAAGACCGCCGCAGAAAAAGAGCTTGCCACGAAACTGGCCGAAGAGGTCGACGGGGTGAAAAACGTCAACAATCAGATGCAGATCGATGAAACGGACAAAAACAAGTAGGCTGTTACCCCATGCGACACCAGAGAAGGAGGCTCCCCATGAAAGCAATGTCTATACTCGTCTCCGCCTTTGTCATCCTGCTGATCGGCATGGCACAGGCTTTCGCCCAAACTGACAAACCTTCCAACTACCTTATGTTCAAAGCAGGGTTCTACGACCCGAGTCACAACTTTGAAATAGAAGGGGCGGGAGAAAGCGGTATCGATATCAATGCGGAATCGGGATTCAACGGCGAAGTCGCCATAGGGCATTACTTTGCGCCCTTCCTTGCTCTGGAACTGGGAGCGGGATATTTCGAAAACGAGGGGCGCACTGCCGAGCAAACGGGAAGAGTCCGGCTGAATGTCGTCCCGGTGGTGCTGACCGGAAAACTGCTGGCACCGCTCGGGCGCGTGGAACCGTACATCCTTGGCGGGATAGGCGCCTACCTCACCGATTACGATACCGAGGTCAGTACAAGCACCGTAAACACCAATACCAGGCTCACCTATGGCCTCCATGCCGGAGGAGGTGTCAACTTCGACATCACGCGCATGTTCTTCGTCGGTGCCGAAGCCAGGTATCTCTGGTCGGAACCGGAGTTCGGCGGCAGAGACATCAGGCTGGACGGTTTCACCGCTACGGGAGATATCGGATTCCGCTTCTGAGCCACCGCTGAACTCATAGAGTAACATCACAATGACAGGGATACATCCTGGAAGAGGCCGACCACGACACGCCGCTTCCGGATCTATCCCTGTCTGCTTTAGCAGGTTGTTGAAAAACAGTCAGATCGTCGCACCCGCAGCAAGCCTCGCGGAGGCGTAGCAGCGCTACGCCGCACAAGGAGGCTTGCGAGGACGGCGGCGAGATGGCTGTTTTTCAACAACCTGCTGAAGCAGACAGGGATAGATCCGGAAGCGTCCTTCCAGGATATATCCCTGTCATTGTGCTGTTGTTCTATGGGTTAGCGGTGCTCAGAAACGGAATCCGATATCTCCCGTAGCGGTGAAACCATCCAGCCTGATGTCCCTGCCGCCGAATTCCGGTTCCGACCAGAGGTACCTTGTTTCGGCACCGACAAAAAACATGCGCGTGATGTCGAAATTAACCCCTGCTCCGGCATGGAGGCCATAGGTGAGCCTGGTATTGGTGTTTACGGTGCTCGTGCTGACCTCGGTATCGTAGTCGGTCAAGTAGGCGCCGATCCCGCCAAGAATGTACGGTTCCACCCGACCGAGCGGTGCCAGCAGTTTGCCGGTCAGCACCACCGGTACGACATTCAGTCGTACTCTTCCCGTTTGCTCGGCAGTACGCCCCTCGTTTTCGAAATATCCCGCTCCCAGTTCCAGTGCCAGGAACGGTGCAAAGTAATGCCCTATGGCGACTTCGCCGTTGAATCCTGATTCGGCGTTGATGTCGATACCGCTTTCTCCCGCCCCTTCTATTTCAAAGTTGTGACTCGGGTCGTAGAACCCGGCTTTGAACATAAGGTAGTTGGAAGGTTTGTCGGTCTGGGCGAAAGCCTGTGCCATGCCGAACAGCATGATGACAAAGGCGGAGACGAGTATGGACATTGCTTTCATGGGGAGCCTCCTTCTCTGGTGTGGCATGGGGTAACAGCCTACTTAGTTTTTCTCCGTTTCATCGATCTGCATCTGGTTGTTGACGGTTTTCACTCCGTCGACATCTTCGGCAAGTTTCGTGGCAAGCTCTTTTTCTGCGGCCGTCTTTGCCGTACCCGTCAGTGTCACGACACCGTCCGTAGTGTCCACGCTGGTCTTGAGTGCGCTGGTTGCCCTGTTTCCCATCAGTTTCATCTTTACCTTGGTCGTGATCGCCGCATCGTCGATCTTCTCACCCATGGTTTCCGTACCGCCCTTGCTCTTTTGGTCGTCAGAGTCAGCCGCCTGCAAGCACAGCCCGGGAGCAAGAAGAGCAGCCGCTGTAACCAGTACCGCCATCACATACCGAAAATTCATTTTTCCATCCTCCTTTCGTGCAGCGATTAGAATTTGATCAGGCCAAAACGTTAAAGCTTATTAAAAATATAAAACACTTTTGTTCGTTGTCAAACCT
>Ga0209212_1009068_pt1 | contig 10492 bp, 8 predicted proteins | sample RifGroC2_FD_183996 | JGI IMG/M metagenome (GOLD analysis project Ga0209212, IMG submission 183996) | Groundwater microbial communities from Rifle, Colorado, USA - Groundwater C2 (SPAdes) (version 2) | ecosystem: Environmental > Aquatic > Deep subsurface > Groundwater | place: Rifle, Colorado... | reverse complement strand
CGAATGGTCTCCTTGTGTTTCAAAACTAACATTGATTGTTCAGTATGTTACTTTTCTCTATAAAAGTAAAATACAAAATAGTATGTGTTCTCTTCGTGGTAGTTTCATAACTGGCAGACTTGACGTAATAATCGGTTGCGGGTGGTGAAGCCAGCCTTTTGATGTTGGGGTAGGGAGAGCGATGGAGGTTGGTTTCTTTTGGCAGCGTAGCCAGGCTGTAGGGCACCAGACTTGTTTTTTCTTGATGCTGACTGTAAGTTTAAGAACCGTGAAACCCGAAGTTGGATTCTACTGGTTTTTCTACGGAAATCTCTACGGCTGCAAGTCGTATTATACCTGCTGCCTGAAAAATACAACGACTCGCAAGCCGTCTTCTAGTGAGCTTAAAAGCAAAAAGCCCATCCTAGGATGGGCTTGAACAGGGGCGGGAGGATTCGAACCTACGAAATGCCTGCTCCAAAGGCAGGTGCCTTACCGCTTGGCTACGCCCCTTCGCCATTTATTGTGGCTCAAAGAAAATAACACATTTTGGCGCTCTGTGCAAGGCAAAGTGAAGGCTTTCCGTAATTCTCCATTTGCCTGCCTATGAGGACTTTGCGAGATATTTCGTTTGGGCCATTTTTCTGGCACAGTTATCCGAAAGCGATCTGCACGAATCCGTTGAAAAATGAATATAAAAGTAAAGCGAGATGCCTCTAGAACCCTCTTCTGTAATCAAATGTATTGTTGCTGGCCGGCTTGATGAGAGCGTGCAGTTTATGGATTGTGATCGGGGCGGTTTTCGGGTTTGTTGATCTCGTCTTCGTAAGCGCGCAAAATTGTCTGTTTTATCTGCTCTGAAAGCTCGGTGCTTATGGCGAAAACAGTTTCGCGCCAGGTGCCATCGGGCATTTTTCGGCTTGGCATGCCGACAAAACAGCCGCTGGTGGCTGAAAAAATTTGAAAATCCTTGATCACCAGGGCATCATCAATGGTCAGGCTGGCAAAGGCCATCAGCTTGTTGCGCGGGGATTTGATGATCTGAATGCGAACGTCGGTAATCTGCATGACCGGTCAGAATTTTAAAATGAATTCTGTCCAGACCTTGGTGTCTTTGCTTGATTTGGTGTCGGTTACTTCGGGTCTGACCTCGTTGTTGTAACCGGCTTTGATGAGAACATTCTGGTTTGCTTCGACGATACCTTCGACCTGAAGCTTCTCTTCTGATTCAAAAGTGTCGATCATTGAGCGCTTGAACGATACTTTGCCCTTAAGCGTTGGCTTAAAGCTGTAGACAGCTTCGAGATAATATCTGGAAGCCAGTGCCGCACTTTTTTCATGTGGTTCTGGTTTTTCCTGGCCGCTGTTTTTGCTCTCTATAACCGAGGCGCGTATCGCGTTGCCGTTAGCCTGGTTGCCAAAAGCATTGCTGTTTTGTGTGTTGAAGGTCGTCATGTGTTGTTGCTCAAACTCGCCATAAACACTCAGTCGGCCGGATTCTTTGCCGATAGAAAGACCAGTTGCCGTCGGGTCGTTCGGGCCAATTGAGTTGTCTTCGTAAGCGCTGCTGAGCGTAATGGTTGGTGCAAATCGGTGTTTTTCTGTTGCCCGGGTGGCGCGAAGCTTGAGTTGCACAGGGGTCTGCAGTTGCATCTGGCTTGTGCTGCGGTCGCCAAAATCTGAAAATGTTTCAGCTATTTCGACGCGCGAAACTTCTGTTGTCGGTGACTCTATTGGTCTGGCGCTTTCTTCTTCGGCAAAAAGCTGGCTGCCCAGCGACAGTTTAAATTCTCCGTTGCCAGGAACTGGTTTCGCTTTGTGATGCCGGTTTGGGCTACGGTTGAGTTGCAGGTTAAGATTGTCGATTTTCTGGGCGTGAAGAACTTCTGCAGGCATGAATAGTGCCAGCAAGACGACGAACACAAGCATGTTAATTTTTCTTAACATTTCGCTCTCTGCCCTAAGTATAACAAATTTTAAACTGCAATCAACCACATAATGTACCGCAAAACCGTCTTGTTGACAAGCATATTTTTGTAAAACAACGTGCGGACCGCAAAAATTTACAAAATTTCAGAGCAGGTTGGCTTTCCAGAACAGGTTGCTATATTTGTGGTCAGCTATTCTTTCAGCTTCGGCAAGCTCGCTGTTGTTGAGTGGTTGCTTAATCACTTCCAGCTTCAATAACTGAGAATATGAGCTGGCGACTGACTGGGGCAGGTCACTGATTTGCCCGGAAGTGCAGAAATCTTTCAGCGCCGCCATATTAACATTCTGGCTGACCTTCTGTTCTCCGATAAAGATATGTTCTGGCGGAAAACTTGCCAAAACCGGTATGGAGCCATGAACAGTCAGGCAATTTTGCCTGAATACGCCGGCAGCGCCAACCAGTTTTCGATTGTCGGCGTAAATTGAATGCCCGGCCGCAACAGCATAACAATGTAGACTGCTAGAAGTATGCTGCATCTCACGCGATGATGCGAAACGCGCCGGCACGCCAATGTTCTTTAAGCCTTCCACTAATGGGGCTATTGCCAGCATAAACATCTCAAGAAATGGCTTGCCGCGCCCAATCGCCTTTTCGATAAAATCGCCCGACAGGCCAAACGAAAAGGTGAATTCGAAGTTGTGAAAAACCATTTTGCCGCCCGTCATGCGTCGAACCAGGCCAATTCCGCAGGCTTTGGCTGCTTCTATGTCGATGAGGCGATCTATTCTCTGGTTATAGCCAAATGAAATGGTTGCCGGCTGCCACTGATAAAATCTCAAATATGCGCTGTTTGAGTTATCGGCCAGGGTGCCGGCCAGAAGCTCATCAATGGCCATGTTCATGGTGCCGCTGAATGTCTCGCAGTCGATAAATCTAAGTTTGTGCATGTGCAAAATTCTAACCCGCCGCCTGACAATCTGCAAAATATTCGTTAAGCAAACTTCACCTTCTGACGACAGGGTTCATGGATTTGTTTGCCTCCTTATTTTCAGGGCCGGGTTAACCCGGTCTTTTTTTTTGCCGAAACTTCGTGTTATCAAAACAGACGACAAATTTATTGAAAAAGCTGGCTGTGTGACAGAAATTTCGGTATAAATACTTAACACTTAAGCACCCGGGTAAATAATATGAAGATGGAAAGTTCTCAGCTCGACAAGGTTTTTCATGATTTTCTTACACTCAAAAAGTTGCGCCGCACTGGCTGGCAGTTGCGCGGAATTCGTAATGGCGAATCTATCGCTGATCACTGTTTTGGAGTAGTTCTTCTTACCTACATGCTTGCCGGAAACATGACCAGCGTGCAGATAAATCGCGAACGGGCCGTGTCAATAGCAATTATTCATGAACTTGGCGAAAGTCGGGTTGGTGATATTCCTTATACCGCTTTGAAATATTTTCCTGATAAGAGTGCAATCGAAATGCAGGCTGTCGAAGATATTTTGACTCCTCTCGGTGCCACGTTAACCAAAGAGAGTCTTGAATTGTTCAAAGAGTTCGAAGAGGGCGGAAGCGTTGAAGCGAGGTTTGTAAAAGCGATAGATAAGCTTGATATGCTGATTACCGCTGCCGAATACGAAAAGACCGGTTTTGCCGGCCTGTCTGACTTCTGGCATAACAACGCTACCTTTAAGCCGCTCGAAGAATTTCCGGAAATTGCAAAATATGCCGAACATCTCAGGCTGTCGCGCGAACGAAGAGTTTCTGGCCATCATGATCAGCATTAAGGACCTCAGAAAGAGTTTTAACGACAAGGTGGCCGTCGATGGAATAACTCTTGAGGTGCCTCGTGGCGCAGTTTTCGGCTTTCTTGGCCCGAATGGCGCCGGCAAGACGACAACGTTACGCATTTTGATGGGCCTTCTTCAGCCTGATTCCGGTCGGGTGGAAATTGATGGCATCAATGTCGCTGCTGATCCGATAGCGGTTCGCGCCCGAGTTGGCTATCTGCCTGATGAGATTTTTCTCTATGACTATTTGACCGGATACCAGTTTCTTGACTTTGTCGCTGACGTTCATCAACTGCCGAAAGCTGACAGAAAACAGCGTATTGAGGAATTGCTCGCTCAGTTCGGTCTGTCTGAGGCCGCCGATGAATACACAGCCAATTACAGCTTTGGCATGAAAAAGAAAATGGCCTTGGCCTCAATAATCATACATGCACCCAGAGTATTGATTCTAGACGAACCCTTCAATGGCCTCGACCCCCAGGCAACCCGCGATTTTCGCCTGTTGCTCGACAAGATGGTCGAAAACGACACGACGATAATTTTTTCGAGTCACGTTCTCGAAGTCGTCGAAAAGCTGGTAACGCACGTAGGCATTATTGCATCTGGTTGTCTGCGCCTGTCAGAAAGCATCGAGAAGGTCACTCAGAACTGGGGCAGCCTCGAAAAAGCTTTCTTTGAGCTTACCGACCCCGAAAAGCAGACAGCATAAAACTGGTCCTTTGCCTTCTTATGCTTTCACTCTGGTTTGACCGGAAGTTTTCGTTTGCGCAGTCTGACCCTACTGGCCTGTTCGAGGTTATTGTCGGAAAGTCCGGTTATCGTCCGCGATTCAAAGAGCACTTCGAGGTCGGGTTTGAGATTTTCGAGGACTTCTTCGGTCAGCGTCGAAAAGGCAAAAAAGACTTCGCGACCGTCATGAGCTTTTATAATACCCATCTTCTTTTCGACGTCGTAACGCTCGATCTTTCCGGGCATTGATTCTGAAACTTCACCCTCGCCTATTTTCTCAACCTGCACTGCGATCGGACTCATCGAATCTTTGACAATGCCGAATCGCACCTGGTCGCCCTTTTTGAGCTCGCTTTCGCTCTCGTTTTTAATCGCAGAATAATGCAGCAGCACCTCAGGGTATTCGTTACAGGTTAAAACTCCCATGCCAGTCTCAGGGTTATACCACTTAACCAGACCCTCGACATAGGCGTCAGGCGCTGGATCGTAAATAATCTCTTCTACGGTTCTGCCGATTTCGGCCCTGATGATTTCAATCTGTTCAATCAACTGTTTGACTTCAGGCTGATCCGGGCTGTTTTTAAGGCTGTCGTGCAAAGTTTGTACCGCCATTCCAAGCAGGCGGCGTTTGAAATATACCAGCCCGAGATACAACAGTGCTGCCGCATCGCCAGGTAAGATGCGCAATGCTTCGAGCAGGTGCTGTTCTGCTTCTTCAGCCATGTCGAGTTCATACATGACGGCGCCAATGTCGCGATGATAAGCGGCTTCGTAAGGAAACCGGCGCAAAAGCTGGCGATAAAGGTCGAGCGACTCGTCGTAAAACTTCATGCGACTGTAAATATCAGCCAGCTGTTCAATAGCCCCGACATTTTTGGGGTCGACCTGCAGAATGTTTTTAAATGCTTCGGCGGCTTCGAGATAATGGGTGTCTGAGTTGTCTTCGTCATGTTTGAGTCGGTAGATGTCGCCGAGATTGCGGTGAAAAAAGGCTTTGCGTTGCCCGGTTTTGAGCCCCTGCTGAAAACTGCGCAGTGCATTGTCGAAATCATTGGCCAGTCGGTAGGCCAGCCCTATGGTCTCATAATAGTCGGGCTCACCAGGATCTTTGCTGATACACCAGTTGATCTTGTCGACGGCTTTTTGCAGATTGCCGGCAGAAAGGTCATTGACTGCCTCGTCATATTTTTCGTGCAGTTCTTCGAGAAAATCAGCGAGTTTTTCATCATATGCTGCGCGCTTTTCGTCGTCAGCCAGCAGATCAAAAGCATCTTTCAGTTCGCGTAGTTTTGGAATATTGGCCAGTGGCGAGTCTGAAGAAAAAAGTTCGGCATATTTCTGTTTGTAGGCGGCGGCAAGTTCTTCAAGGGTGGCAAAATTCGAAGCGCCAAAGAGCTGATAAAGGTTTTGCATTATTGGTATGATTTTCCCGGGTTCAAGATTAATGCCGTAAAATTGTAACCCCTCTTGCCAGTAATTGACAAGCCCTAATAAAGAACTATCGACACGATAATGATCGGGCGCGCGACCTGACTGTTCCACGCGCGCAAAAGATAAGTGAAATTAGCAACAGGTGTACCCGATAGTATTTTTAAGCGGATATATGAAAAAATAGAAAAGTGCTTGATAGGTCTACCTCTGATAGAGTAGGATGCATACCCAATGGCAAGTAAGATAAAGACCGTCGACAAATATATTTTAAAAGAGCTGCTCGAACCATTTCTTTTCGGCATGGCTTTTTTTGTCACCATCTGGCTGATAGACCTGATGATGGAACTTATCAACCTTATTTTTGCCAAGGGCGTGCCGGCTTCTGTCGTCGGGCTGTTTTTTATCTACAGTCTGCCGCCAACGCTGGTTATAAGTTTTCCAATGGCGCTTCTGCTTGCCAACCTGGTTGCTTTTGGGCGCATGTCGTCAGATTCCGAGATTACAGCGCTTAAGGCCGGGGGGTATAGTTTCGCCCGGGTAGTGACGCCGGCTATACTGGCCGGTTTGTTCATCACTCTTCTGACGCTGTTGTTTAATGAAAAGCTGGTTCCGGTTGCCAACGAAAAATTTACGCGCCTGTTCAGGCGTGAGGTCACTCTCAAACGCCCTTTGCCGAAAATCGCCGAGAACCGGTTCTTCGAGGCCGGCCCCGGTCGCAAGTTTTTTGTGCGCAAATTCAGCGAAGAGACAAAAGATATGTTTGGCGTTGTCATGTATGAAGGTCAGGCACGTGGTTTTCCGCGGGTTATTGAGGCAGAACGCGCCCGTATCGAAGGCGGGGTTTGCTATTTCTGGGATGGCAGGGTTTCTGATATTCACATGAGTGGCGAAGACCGCAATTACACGTATTTTAAAGATATGGAATATCCGATCGATACTCACTACGTGAATCCTGATCATGTGCCGGACTCCAAAAATGCCAGCACGATGAGCCTCGAAGAATTGTACAGGTTCATTCGCGACTCTGAAGCCAAAGGAATTTCACCCGGTGTAATAACCCAGCACTGGATAGAGTTCTGGGCCAAGACATCGATTCCTTTTGCCGCACTGATCTTTGTGTTGATAGGCGCTCCGCTCGGCTCGCAGACGACGCGCTCCGGCACCGGTATCGGTATCGGCATGTCGGTGGTAATCATATTTCTGTATTATGTTCTCTTTGCGGCTGGCAAAGCTTTTGCCAAGGGAGCTGTTCTGACGCCGTTCATCGGTGTGTGGCTTCCCAACTTTCTCATCGGGGCGATAGGTATCTGGCTGATCTTCAAATCAAAGGCCTGAACATGGCCATTGTTAAGGGACAATTATGAAAAAGCAGCTAATCTCTCTCATTCATCAACGACTCAAAGAACTTTTTACCAGCTACGGAATCGAAGATTATGGCTTTATTGACGTTCAGGTTCCTCCTGATAAGACGAACGGCGACTTTTCGCTGAACGCTGCAATGAAGCTGGCCAAGGCCGCAAAGTGTGCCCCACAGAAGCTGGCTGCCGAAATGGTTGCCCGTCTCGAAACCGAAAAAGACTGGTTCAGCAAGGTTGAGATGGCCGGGCCGGGATTCATCAATCTTTATCTTGCTGATCGCGTCATCGAAAACAGTTTTAACGAACTGGCTGCCCGGACAGTTATTGTTGAACAGGCGCCAGCGGGTGGCGAGAAGACTGTTGTCGACTATTCCAGCGTAAATATTGCCAAGCAGATGCATGTCGGACATCTGCGTTCAACCATAATTGGCGATGTTCTCGCCAGGGTTATCGAAGAACTGGGTAACCCGGTTGTGCGTCAGAACCACCTTGGCGACTGGGGTCTGCCCATGGCGATGGTCATCTGGAAAGCTGAACCGGAAATAGCCGCTATCGAAAAGCGTGGTGTTGACCTGACCAGTGAACTGACACTGGCTCGGCTCGAAGAACTTTATAAGAGCGCTTCAGCGGAGTGTAAGGAGAATCCGGCAGCTGCGACGGCCTGCCATGATTACCTGGTTCAATTGCAGCAGGGAGATAAGGCGCTGCTTGATCTCTGGCACAAGATAATCAGAATTTCGATGGCCGAAGTTTATCGAATTTACCGGCTTCTCGATGTGAAGCTGTTCGAAGAAAACGAGCGCGGTGAGAGTTTTTACCGTGATATGCTTGCCGACACGGTTGCCGAACTTGGTAAAAGCGGCAAACTTGTCGAATCTCAGGGCGCGCAGTGCGTGTTTCTTGAGGAATTCAAGGGCAAAGACGGTAGCCCGTTGCCGGTGATCGTGCAGAAGTCTGATGGTGGCTTCAACTACGGCACCTTTGATCTGGCTGGCCTGCGCTATCGCACGGCAACGCTTGGCGCTCAGCGCATTGTCTATGTTACCGATGCCCGGCAGGCATTACATTTTAAGCAGATTTTCGCGGTAGCACGGGCAGCCGGTATTCTGGCTGTTCCCGATGTAAAGCTCGAACATGTGCCTTTTGGCACTATTCTCGGCGAAGCCGCTAAAAACCCGCAGTGGTGAGAATGTTAAACTGGCAGACCTGCTTTCGGAGGCGGTTGAGCGTGCCTATCAGGTCGTCAATGAAAAGAATCCCGGCCTGAGCGAAGAGCAGAAACAGCAGGTTGCCAGGACTGTCGGGATTGGTGCGGTCAAATATGCTGACCTGTCGCAGAATCGCAACAACGACTACGTGTTTTCTTTCGACCGCATGCTGGCTCTTAACGGCAATACCGCGCCATATCTGCAATACGCTCATGCCCGCATCTGTTCTATTTTTCGCCGCGCTGGTCTCAATATCGATGAATTTGCCGCTGCTGCAGTTATTTCGCAGCGCGAAGAGCGTGATCTGATGGTTAAACTGATGGAATTCAGCGCAGCTGTGTCGGCGGTAGCCGCGGAGCTGCGCCCGCACATTCTGTGCAATTACCTGTATGAACTGGCAGTATGTTTTTCGGCTTTTTACGACAAGTGCCCGGTTCTGAGCTGCGAAGACGAAAAAATCAAGGCTTCACGCCTTATGATCAGCAGCTTTACCCGGCGAACTCTCGCAAAAGGTCTTGAACTGCTTGGTATCTCAGCTCCCAGGGAGATGTAAAAATGGCGATCTGCCCGAAATGTTCTTCTGACTCTGTTGTTGGACGCTATTGCGGCAATTGCGGTGCCGTTGTCGACAAGAAAAGCTCTGCCAGGCCGGATGTAGCTAAAAAAGTTGCACCGACTCCGGCGGTCGCTGTGTCGCGGCCCGACATCGAAGCTCTCGAAAAGCTTCTCAGAAAGAAACCGGCAGTGATCGACAACTATCTTAACCTTATAACAGCGCTCAACAGTATCGGGCGATATGAGCAGTCCTATTCAACCTTTCGGGCTGCCCGTGCCATAGCTCCCGATAATCCTGAGGTTCTCAAGTTTGGTTCGCAGGTTTATGAACTGATGAATCGCCGCGAAGAAGCCATAGAATGCCTTGGTGCAGCACTTGAGCGCAAGCCTGATGACGCAGACGCCGTTTTCCGCCTGTCCGGACTGCTTTATGACAGTGGCAGAAAAGAAGACGCCCTGCTTCGCCTTGAGAGCCTGTTAAAGAAGAATCCGCGCAGCAATGAAGTACTTATCCGCATGGCACAGATCCACCTTAGCCTTGGCAACGCGGCTGAGGCTCAGAAATATCTTGCGGCATACAAGGAACTCGCCGGCGCGACTTCTGAGATGTATCTGCTGCTCGGCCAGACCATGCTGGCGCGTCAATTCTACGATGGCGCGGTAAAAAACTTTCGTGAGGCGATTCGCGCCTTTCCTGATGACCCGCAGATGCGCTTTGGGCTTGGGCGTGCCTACCTGGGCATGAGCGAAAAGGGGCAGGCGCTGCTTGAATTCGAACAGGCGCTTAATAAAAGTGCCGACAACCCTGAGATTCTCATCGAACTCGGCAAGTTGCAAAATTCTATGGGCATGGAAGACCAGGCCGACCAGACTTTTGGTCGGGTTGAAAAGAACAAAAACTCCAACGGTGAATGCTTTTTGAGCATTGCCAGGCATTTTGGCGAACGCAACAATCTGCCGCGTGCCATAAAATATCTTGAAATGGCTCATGAACTCAGCCCTTATCATCCTGATATTCAGAAAACCCTTGGCCAGACACTTGCCCGCCAGAAACGGCATGCTGAGGCGCTGGCGATTTTCCAGCAGGCGGTTGACACTTATCCTAACTGCGAATGGGGCCACGAAGGCATTATCAGCAGCGCTGATGCTACCAGCGCATTTGCACTCAAGGCCGGTTCTCAGAAAAAGCTGCTCGAAATAAAAAAATCAGGCGCCGAAGACTGGTGCGATTACGGCGAAACCCTGATCAGACTCGGACGTTTCGATGACGCTCAGGACGCTTTCGAAGCTGCCGCCAGACTCGATCCGACCTGCGTGCGCGCTTATCAGGCTCCTGAGCTGATAAAGATCGAAAAAGCCCGTGCCGAGGGCGAAAAAATGGCGTCACAGGGCCTTGAAGCTCTGCAGAAAAAATTCTTTCTTACCGCGGCCGAGCGGCTTGAGCGAGCTCTTGAGCTCGTTCCCAACCAGCCCGACTGGATCAAAACACTTGCTGAAGTTTCGCTCAAGACTGCC
>Ga0209212_1009062_pt1 | contig 10499 bp, 5 predicted proteins | sample RifGroC2_FD_183996 | JGI IMG/M metagenome (GOLD analysis project Ga0209212, IMG submission 183996) | Groundwater microbial communities from Rifle, Colorado, USA - Groundwater C2 (SPAdes) (version 2) | ecosystem: Environmental > Aquatic > Deep subsurface > Groundwater | place: Rifle, Colorado... | reverse complement strand
CCCGCCATAATGCTTATATGATCTGAGTATATCCGTAAGGCCATCACCATTTATATCAGTAAACATTCCACCCCAGGCATCACGAGACTGGACATCTATGGGAGAAATGTATCCACCATACCAGTAATTATTAGTATTTGGATTATCAGTTTGATATGTGAAAGTTACATTAGGGAAATTTGTAATGGTGCCATTATCTGCCTGACCAGCCACACCAACACTTATTAAAAGATCATCACCTGTATTACTACCGGCTCCATAACTTAAATTATATTTTCTAGTCCATTGACCAAATATTGAACTAGTAATTTCAGTAACATGATATATAGTTTTTACGACAAATCCTGTGCTGTAACTTAGATAAGGCGTATTTCGTAAGGTACGTATAAACTCAATTGTAAATTGCCCATCAACACTACCGCTACCCGTGTAAAAAATCTTACTCGGATAAATTTGGCCTTGATCCTTAACATACTCATAACGCACAAAATTATCATTCACATCTCGTGTTTCTTCTAGTAACCACTTATATACCTTAGTAGGATCAGTAGGATTATCTTGCCTAGCTTGAGCTGAATTACCAAATTTATAAGTTTTTCCTTTTTTATCCTTAACTATCCATGAATTATTGGAAAATGAATAATTAAAAAACTCTCCGCTTTCTACTTTAGAACCAAAATTACCATTCCCTAAATCTGTTAATTCACCCGATAAGGAGGACATAAAATCATTTCTACTATACATTTGATTCAAACCATATTTAGCCACACGCTCAATAACTGGGATGCCGATATTCCAGCCTAAGCCAAAATAACTACCCCTATCTTTATTCTGGCTATTGTAGCTAAGTGAAAGATTGGGTGCTAAGCCATTCCTGCCCGAGGAAGTTATGATTGGGATTTGGTACGTAAGTGCTCCAGTACGGCTATCAGTTTCAGGTAAAATGGGGCCTTTTTTTAAGGGCTCGTTAGGATTACTGTTCAAATTATTCTCATCGCCTGTAAGACTCATTAGTTGGGTACTTTCCAATCCACTATCCTGAATACCAGTGTCGCTTTTATCATTTTTTTTCTCTTTATCATTACCTAGCGTTTCTATTGTCTCGGCAAGTGCAGGGTTCTCATTAGTTGGTATTTCAGAAGGCCCAACCGATTGCTCAGCGGGCAAAGTAATCCCTTGATCAATCTGAATGTTAGATTCCTCAACTTCTTGCCCCAAAGCCGGCCAGACCGGACCGATAATAAACAAAAAAGTTAACATGATTACTGTTAACTTAACTAGGGTGCGACTTCCACCTTGGTCTAGGTGTAAACCCTGACCAAATAAAAGGAAGGGCGATATGTACTTAAGCCTGCTCATAAGCGTTTATGGCTAAGATTTAAGCGCCCCTACATTAACGCGAGCTAGCTTTAAACACAAGGACATATTATCCCCAAAATATTAACAAGTCAACAATTCAAGCGGCCGCTTGAATTGTTGACAATAACATTAAATAATCTTACTCTTATACTCAGCCCTCCAACAACCTACTTTATGAAACAACCATCTAGGCCTAGTCGCCCAAAAACCTCTCGCTGGCATACTTTAAGATCACGCACCAACCGCGCCCTCCTCCACTTTATACGCGAAGCCAGCCAGGCTACCATAGAAACAGTTGATCTATACAGCTTTTTTCTCAACTACCAACGGGCTATTGCCCGCCAGGGATTTATCTATGCTCGTGAACTTAAACAAATCCACGATGCACAAGACTTAAAACGCCGTTTAAGAGAGCTTAAGCGACAACGCTTTATTGAGGCTCGTAAAATCGGGGAAAGAATTGAATTTGGTCTAACCGATCAGGGTGCTATAACTATGCATCTTGATAAATTACGCTCTAATAAAGGTGCCGGCAAAATTGCAACAATAATTATTTTTGATGTTCCTGAATCACAACGTTTTATACGCGAACGATTCAGACTATTAATTAAACGGGCTGGATTTAAAAAATTACAGCAGAGTGTATGGATGATACAAGGCGATTCATACGAGTCCGTCAAGGAATTGATACAATTCTTAAAGGCTGAAAAATGGGTATCGGTTATGAGAACAAGTGATTTGGCGCATATCAAATAATTTTCATTATTACTAAATCAATAACTCAAGCGGCCGCTTGAGTTATTGATGATGAGAATTTTACATTTTCAGCGTGAGTACTATACCCTAAACTACTCATTCCACTAAGCGGGGTTCGGGTACGGGGTTGCTCAAATACCAATTTGTTCTAGGTCTCTGTCCAAGGCGGAGAAAATCAAAAACAACTTTATTGTTTATAAGTAATACCAACCTTGTCTGCTACTTGGCGTATCCACTCCTCCACCCGATCAACTCTATGGATTAGTACAGACATCTCTTTGTGATAATTGTCTGCTTTACTGGAATATAAATCCACTGAAGTGGTTAAGGCGCTTAACCGCTCCTTAACATCACCTATATCCTCTTTGGTAGCAAAAACCTCGCGTTCGGCTGTAATAAGATTATTGATATCTTCAGGTGTCAACATATATTGTAAAATCAGCTTAAACCAAGCATATGCTTTAGTCAAGATAAGGGCGGGGCGGCGGGAGCCGCCCGGTTCAGTTAAGCAGTTTTCCTTAACACAACACCACCCCGACTTTATGTCGGGGTGGTGTTTGTTCTAGGTCGGCTATGAAGCCAGCGATAGAACTTTTACTAAATTGACTTTAAATTACTGCAAGGCGTAGCCCCAAGCGCGCACTACTGCCCAATTTAATGGGGAAGTAGGCGTGTATCCGAAGACGGCACGGAACTTGGTGATACCAGCACGTTCTTTGTTCAAATCGCGATCAAAGCGTACGCGGTACATCATAGTGTTCCAAGCTAGGTCTTCAGCTGCATTCTGGAAATTCGGCCTGTGGCCGACCAAGCGCTCATAAGCTGTTAGAACCTGGGGTAACTGGGCTACTTCATTTGGCAGGTTACGATCAGTTGGCTTTTGACCGTTCGCCAGCTGCTCTAGGGCAGTCAAGCTAATACGGCCAAGGGTTTGTAACTGATCGCGTACAAGCGCCAAGCGCTCACCACTACCAAGCGCTATTGCAGCAGGTGTTGTGCCATATGTAATAAAGTTAGCAGCCAAAGTTTTGGCGACATCACTTATAGTAACACCAAACTCAGATGCACTTGCACCTACTTTCCCAGCATTAGATGATTCTCCAGCCTCATCACGCGGTACGCCAAGTGTTTGGGCTAATAAAATTGCATCGTTTGCCACTTGTGAAGCCGGGGAAGGTAGTGTAGCGACTGGAGTTGTAGTTGGTGGAGTGGTGGGAGGAGTAGTTGGGGGTGTAGAAGACCCACCGCCACCACTTGGACTACCACCAACTGTACCGCTACCAGATGTGCCTGCGGCTGTAACAGTACAGGTACCAGAAGTAGCTGGGGTTATGGTAACAGTTTTAGGTCCTATCACGTAAAGCTGAGACAGGGTGAGCTGACAAGATACAGGAATAGATTGATTGTTAGTTAGCTCTCGCCTATCAGTGTTCTGGATAGTAAAGTGACTCCCGGTTGGCACTTCCACCACAATATTAGTTGTATTCACTGTAAGTGTTGTAGCTTCTGAACCAGTAAGTACTGTCAACGTAACGCCAGTTAAAGGTATGCTGGTGTCCTCAGTAAAAGTTACATCAGGTGCCGTTGCTAAGACAGCAGTGGCAGATAACGCCAATGTTAGTGCGCCTGCCCAAGCTAGGCTCTTGTACACTGACCGCCTACTGAATCGTAGGTTATGCATGTTCAATTTCATAGGCGTGGTTATTAATTAAGAAATTAAATTTAACCACGCTTACCACGTATTAACCACTATCCAAGCTGCTCCGCTGTATACGCACAAGGAACCACCGTCAGTACCATCTGCAGCCGCGAAACAGTCTTGTTCACCTCCATCAACTGCGATGGACCCTTCAACTGGTCCTGTTGGGTCAACTGCATCGGGGGCGGTGTTATTAATATACGGGCGTACCCAGCCACTTACCTTTAGACCTCCGTCAGTTGCGTTATCAATGGTTTCGCCATTTTGTAGAGAGATATCTGTTGTCATTGCACCCTCAAGTGAAATTCCGGTTACGGCTGGAGCGGTAATCTGAATTCCTTTAGTCCAAGTCTGAGTTCCTTCTGCCGGATAGTTCCTGATCAATAGTCCCGAACCCAAAGTTCTTGACGCAGCACTTGCGTCATTAGTCTGGATTAATACTCCGTAAAGAGAAGTATAATCAGCCAAACCCGCAGCCAGACCAATCTGGAATCTGCCAGCCGCGGCTCCAACGTTGCTCTGCTCTGTCAGGGTCAATGTCCCGCTGGTAGGCGCATATTGAGAAATCTGCGATTCTATGCCATAAATTGGGCCAACTGTTGTATCTGCCGAAATGGCTTTCATCTGGGTTTCAAAATAACCGCCGTGTATTGAACCCAGGGCAACACCATTATTAACTGTATTAACTTCAATGCCTTTAAGATTACCACTGGCATTGGCTGTGTTTATTTGCGGCCTAAGATACATTCCTTCAAAGGTATTGTTTCCGATTCCAGTCCAATCCGTTACGGTGTATCTAAGCTCTGCACCTTCGGTGTAAGCATAGGTGCTATCTAAGGTTAAAGCTGCACCAGCAGCCGACCCGGTTGATAAACGACCATTAAGAATCACACCATCAGCCACAGCGTCACCCAATGTAGCACTTCCAGTGGCGGTTAAGCCAATGGTAGTAATGCTGGTACTAATGGTGGTAGCCGAAACAGCTGTTGCCACTACTACGAACGCGGCAGCGCTTACTAGCAGACTGCGGCGGAGCGTAGATAGATTTGAAATAAATTTTCGCATGGGATTTTATAGTTAATAATTAAAAATCCTATTTTAAAGATTTTTATTTTAAATAATTTTAAATTAATAATCTAGTCAAACTTCACAACTGCGGCAGTAAGCATTCATAACAGGCAACTCGACCTTAATTTGCCTGGTATCATACCGCTGCAGTTAAAGTATGAATTAATAAGTTTATTAATAACCCCTCTTTATTATTGTTTTTGTGCCTTTATAGTGTAAGTAATCATACTTAACCAAGGCCATAAACTAGACATAATTATACAACAAAACCTTACAATTTAGAAATCAATACCACCTATGTGGATAAACTAGGTCTTTTATACGACGCAAAAACAACCCCGCTCTTCGCGAAGAGCGGGGTTGTTTAATATCCTCCGTAGGACTACGGAGAGCTTTTATTAGCTAATACAAATACTCACCTACCTATATTAGAAAGAAACCCTCCGCTTTATGCGGAGGGTTTCTTGTGCCTCGGGTCCTCCGTTGTTACAACGGAGAGCGGCGAGGCTTTTGGACCCTAGATAGTAGTCCACCAAAGGCGGACACTACCGGGCAGGCTACCGATTACCAATCGGCCATACCTGCGGTATGCAGGCAAGACACCTAAAAATTAATAGGTGTTGGAGAAGGTAACAGTAGTAGAGAGTGGAGCAACAACTGTGATACCATCCATATCATTACTGCCAGCTGTATCGCTGTTGTCATACCACACGAAGTCTCCAGCGGATGACACGTTGCCTGTGTCAATAGACACGTTCAATCCTTCAGCCACACCCGAGACATCAACAGCCATAATCGCTGTAGTGCTGCCTTCCAAGTCAAGTGCCAAAGCTGAAGAAGAGATTTCAACATCGCTGTATACAGTTACTACGTCAACATCAGCGCCGTTACCGGCGATAAGCTTAATAGTAGCTGCCGCTGTGGATGTGCCATTATAAGCACCATACATACGAGTGGTACCACCGCTGTCCTTCAAACTGAACATGGAACCGTTCGCTGAAGTAATTGCAGCAAAGTCACCAGCAAGATCCACATTGAGTGAATCCCTGTAGAAGCGGAAGTCATCAATGTAGATGGTCTGTGCGTCCATGGTGCCATCGTTGGCCGCCTGGTAGATACCAGCGTACTGAGCACCTGTTGGGGCTACAGCTACGTCAATGTAAGTCCACCTGCCAGTAGTACCCACTGCACCAATACTAATATCGTCAATCAAGCCAGTGAGGTTAGCAGTATCGTTGGTGAAGAGATTATAGTCTCCAGCGACAATAGCCACTGAAGCCCTCACCCACATACTAGCGCGGTTGTACTTATCAAGTGCGGTTGCTGATCCGAAGTTATAGTACGCACCATCGTTCAAAGCATCTGAGCCATCCTCAGAAAAGAGGATTGATTCTGAACCAGACACTTTCTGAGCAGTAGAAGCAGCTACGGTTGGCGTAGTGCCCAAAACAGCCCAGCCAGTAGCAGAGCCGTCCGCTGCTTTGGTGGAGCCACGGAAGAGAGCGTTACTAGTTGAAGTGGCGCTCAGGTTGTAGCTGGCCACCTTTTGCGTGGAAGAGCGAGAACGGGCAGTGCCATTAGGAGTTCCGGAACCAGCGGCCACAGTCAGAATCGTGCGGTACACGTTCTGCCGGTTGCTAGTTACATCTGAACCCCAGCTGAGGTCATCAGTGCCAGAAGCCACACCAGTTGCCAAGTTATTGGAATTGGTGTTGTTGGCATCTAGACTGAAGGCAATATTCTCATCTTCTGAACCAGTCAACTGAGTGAAGGTAGCAAAGTCAGCTAACACTTCCAAAGTACCAGAACCATTTTGTGGTACGTACATTGGAGTATCGCTGATGTCTACGAGGTTAGTAATGCCGGAAAGACCAACAGTGCGAGTTTCGGTGCCGCCAGCCTGCTTAGGATAGCGGACCTTAAGTACCGCAATGCGGTCATTTGAAGCAGCATCTACTGCCGGTGAACCATCATCCACATAGGGCATGAGGTCAAGCTTCTTCACGAAGAATGATTCATTAGTAGCCTCAAACTTGTAAGCAGCTAAAACCTTATCGGTTGTACCGCTAGCTACCAAACCAGAAGCTGGATTGGTAGGAGTTGGGGCTAATGCCACTGTCAAACTACCAACGGCACTCAAGGAGAGCACGGCATCGGCGGCAGCACCAGAAGTTAGAACACCATTATCATCAGTATCACCAACAATCTCGTTGGTTGTAGTTGGACTCTCAACCACAGCTGCATCAGCTAAGGTATTACCCTCAGAATCAATAGCTGTAACATAATTATCAAGGTCAATAACAAACCTTAAGTAGTTCGGGTCTGTTCCCAAGGAAACTGCGCTATTTGTAGTAATCACTACATCTAGCTTCTTGGTTTGAGAAGCAGGAATGGTCCAACTTAGGCTATCAAAGGTCGCAAGACCTGAAGAGAAAGTCTTGGTGTTGCCTACCTGTGTAGTGCCATCCATTAGCTTCACTGAGAGTATGATGTTCGCTACCGTGGCTGAACCACCAGCGGCAGCGCCAGAAGCGCCATAGGTATTAGCTGCGCCACCAACGCCAGCCCTGACAGCTAATGAGGTGATTTTTACCGAACTGCCAGAACCAGCGGCAAAATTGAAGGCAGCAGCAGTGAAACCACTGGCGCCGACAATAGTCGTTTGGTCAGTTGGTGATGGGGCCATAGTGACTGTTAGAGCAGCAGCCGTTACTGTTTGGCTCTTACCAGCCACTGGCGTGGAAGGAACGATGTCGGTACCCAAAGTTAGGTAGGTGTTGGAACCTACGTTCTTAATATCGCTCACGGAGAACGAATTGGTACCGTCGCTCATAGAAGCAAGCAAGTTCAATGAACTACTAGCTGGAGTGTTACGAATATCGGCTGAGAAGCCAATATGTGTAGTTGAACCAGCGTTGAACGTGTAGTCGTCAGTGAATTGCAAGTTCTGCACTAAGGTAGAAGCGCCAGTGGTAGTGGAGAGTTCAAGAGGACCAGCGATAACAGTATTGTTATCTAAGTTCCATAGCTTGAGGTCTTGCACGTACACTGTGGCAGCCTCTGTTGCGTCCACAACATCATCTTCGGCGTTAGCATCATTGATCAAGTCAATGGTGTCATCATCCTGATCTTGGATGCGGAAGCGCCAGTTGCGCACTTCAACCTGGTTGGCTGAGTAGATGGTGCCCTTCCAGAGCATTACATCAGCCGCAGCGTTTGAAATGTTGGCAGAAGCAGGACCATCAAATGAGATGGTGAACTGACCGCCCTGTAGCGCAAGTTGGTGAGCTAAGGTGGAGAGGTTCATCGGGCCGGGGCCGGCAGTAATGTCGGACGTCATACCGACGCCAAACGTGCCACCAGTAGCCATAAGGTCAGCAGATTCATCAATGTAGAACAAGATGGTGTCAAGTGGTCTGCCATCCACATCGCCGAATAGTTCAAAGATGCGGTTATTACCCTTTTCAATCTTGAAAGACGGGCTGAACACAAAGTCTAGGCGATCGTTGGAAGCAATAGCCGAGGCTGAAGAGACTAGCACGCCATTCTGCTTAAGCATGAAATTGCTCATAGCAGAGTTGCTAACATTGCCACCCTGGGTAAGGGTAACTTGGTTTATCCAAGCATCCTCAGTTGAAGCGGTGAGTTTGAACTCAGACATCTTCACACCGCGGTCGCCTACGCGTGGATTGGAAACCGAGCCTGACTTATCAAGTTGAATTTCACCAGCGGTAGCACCAGCGATTGAATGCTTATTGGAGTTAATGGGGAATATTCCATTAACTGAAGCCGCGTTCGAAGAAACCTTGGAGGCAGCCGACACGCCAAAGACGTGCTCGTCGCCAGCCGCAGCAGTAGTGGAGATACTTACATAGAGAGAAAGTATCTTGGTACTACCAGCTGGAATGCTGAGATTCAAAGTGAAGGTAACCTCATTGGTGGAGGTATTGAGAGTGCGACTGCTGGTTAAGCGGTTGGCACCATCATACACATACAATGCTGAGATATCAGAAGTGTTACCGACGCCTGTGCGGCCCCAGGTAACTTGATTTAAAGTCACTGCACCTTCTGGACCGGCAGCAAAGTTCCACTCACCAACCTTAACTACGTTAGCACCCTTAGGTAAGGAGGTTGATGCGGTCATAGTGCCACCTGATACTGTGAGGCCAGCAGCGGAAGTACCGACGGTGGAAGAAGAACCCGCGACGTTGGTTAAGGCCGACTCCATACCGGTGATGGAAGAACCATCCGGGTAATCCATAGTGGTCTCAATCGCGAAAGCGGTGTTCATCATGTTGGCAGTCAAAGCCGCATCGGAAGCGAACGGCCTCTCATTGCCATTATCAACGTAGTAGTATGAAGTACCACGCTTGATCAGGGAACCAGTTGGGTGAACATTAGAGGAAAGTGCTGTACCAGTTGAATAGTTCACAAAGAACGCATCACTGACATCAACAATCATCTTGTTCCAATTGGCGCCCCAGAGAGCCAAGGCCCTGCTCTCGCTGTCCACATGGTGGAGAACTCCACCGGGAGTAACAGCGTACACCTTGGGGTCGGTGGTAATCTTTACCATCCAAGTACCAGGGCGCATGGTGACATTGCCACCAATAGGGTAGGTCTGTAGCTCGGCTTGCGAGATTGTCATCACTCCGGAGAAATCCTTGTACCATGTTTTGTACACATTCTCCTGAGGGAAGACATAGCGCTTTGTTCCGTCAAAGTAATACACGGCACTGTTGCCGGCCATCTTGATCAGGCTGCCAGCAGTAGCGGCACTTGCTCCGGAAGGAACAAAACCGACTACGCCGAAGACTGTCATGACAGATACTGCGACGAAGAAAAGCTTTTTTAAATTAGACATTATTTATATAATCCTTTTGTTCACGAGTTTTGGCTAGCAAAACTAAATTAAGTGTTCGCAAGTTCTAGGCTCGTGAATGAATTTAAGATGGAACTCATCCTCATCGTATCCTAAAGCTTAACGCTTCGGGGCGACTCGACCTTTGGATTGGCAGATGGTTCCTAGTTCCCTGCCTGCCGTCAGGCAGGCTAGCCACTAGTGGCAAGGCGCCAGCAAACCATTACCGGAGGACTATCCGTCATCTGTTTTTAAAAATTAAGTAGAGCAAAAAGTGAAGGCACTATAGATTAGGCCTGACAGGCCAAAGCTACCATTTTTTCTTAAGAGAACATTGCATTCTTAATCAAGCCGCCCATGGGAGGAAAAAGCGAATACGCAATATCAAATTTCAAATGACAAATGTCAAATAAAATTTGTAAAGCGCGCTTTCCAACCTTTATTCCGTTATAACAACTACTCTGTTGTAACAACGGATTGCGGGTTAAACCCAGCCAGACAGAGAATGAAAAGCCCTAAAAGAATTTTGTGGCGCGCTTTTTCGCCAATCAAGTTTCTAACTTTAGGCTTCGCTCTCGCTTACTACTTTATTTTCTTAAAGAACAGACGGGGGGTCCGAGAGACCCCGCGTCCGAGGCCGAAATTTTCAGCCGAAGACGCGGGCTCTCGAAATTTCAAATAACAAATATCAAATTACAAATCAATTACTTTTATGGATTCCCGCTTACGCGGGAATGACACACTAGTAGTACTGTC
>Ga0209212_1009061_pt1 | contig 10500 bp, 7 predicted proteins | sample RifGroC2_FD_183996 | JGI IMG/M metagenome (GOLD analysis project Ga0209212, IMG submission 183996) | Groundwater microbial communities from Rifle, Colorado, USA - Groundwater C2 (SPAdes) (version 2) | ecosystem: Environmental > Aquatic > Deep subsurface > Groundwater | place: Rifle, Colorado... | reverse complement strand
GCGGGATTTCCTGGAGAGGGAGTGAGATAGTACCTTTTGATTCGGATGCAGAGTCGAATTTTGAGAGAAATTCTTCTGTTAGCGCTGTAACGTTACAGATGTTGAAAATGACGGAATCAAAATTAGATCAGTATAAAAGGATAAGAAGGAGACACTATAAAATTGTAGAGGAGGGTCTTTCTGTTAAGAATGACGTTGCACGTCCATTTTTTAGTTCTTTACCTGAAGATGTGTGCCCTTATTTGTTTCCAATGTGGTTACACGAAAGTATCATAGAAGATGTTTACTACAGATTAAATAAAATGGGTGTTCCAGTTCAAACCTGGCCTGACTTACCACCGGAGGTGAAAGAAAAACCATCGACTCACGGCACGGCTATTAAGATTAGAAAAAGTTTATTGACAATTCCTGTCCATCAAAGTCTGACTGAAAGACATATGCAGTATATAGTCCGTAGTTTGAGGGGTGCTATAGGAAAAGTGTTCGGGGGTTGAATGACAGACGGCATCAGAATGATAACGGTGGAAAACAAAAAAGAGTGGAACGAATTGCTTTTTAAATGTGAGAAGGTTAGTATCCTGCAAACATGGGAATATGGTGAGGCAAAACAACATGCTGAGGGTTGGACACCAATCAGGAGTTTGATTACTGATGAAAATAAGCCCATAGGTATTGCACAGATGTTAGTTAAAAAAATCCCATTATTAGGAAAAATTGTGCGAATTAATCGCGCCCCCTTGTTTTTTTCTAAAGATCATAAGGTATGTAGTGATACATCAGTTGAGATAGTACAATTTCTTTATTATTATTGGGTAATACAAAAGAAGACTCCGTTGTTTGTTGCGCCAAATATTATGTATGGTGAAATCTGTGATGAAGTATTAACCCAAATAGGGTTTGATCATAATACTGAGAATAGGTGGGCATCTATTACAATAGATCTATTCCTCGAAGAAACTACCTTACGCAAAAACTTACATCAAAAATGGCGAAACTTATTGAATAAATCAGAAAAAGTTGGGCTTAAACTGGAAATGGATAACTCTGAAGACGGATGGTCATTTCTTATGAGTAAATATAATCAGTTAATGACCGAGAAAAACTTTTCCGGTACATCAGAGAGATTATTGCGAGAATTGAGAAATGTCACGAAAGACGCATCTTCTGTCCAGGTCATGTTTGCCTGTAAGGATGGCAAAAGGATAGGTGGCGTCCTCATCATTGGCTGCGTGGATACATGTCATTATCTTGTTGGATGGAATAGTCCGGAAGGGAGACTCTTTCAATCAAATTACTTCCTGCTTTGGCAGGCAGTATTGATTTTCAAAAAAATGGGGTTTCATTGGTTTGATTTTGGGGGGGTAAATGAAAAGTTGACTCCTGGTATTACGCACTTTAAGAGAGGGATTGGAGGCGAAGAGTATACATTGATTGGTGAATTTGAAGCATTTCCTGATACAGTCTTTTCTCTGATAATAAAGCTGATTGTGAAATTAAAACTACGAAAGAAAGTATAAATAATTTAAATATGCGCATTGCTATAAATGCCTTATCTGCCGTGGCGGGAGGCGGTGTCACCTATTTAAACCAATTATTTAAATACTTATCGGAAATAGATAGGAATAATGATTATCTCATCATTACCACGAAAAAAGGAGACGGAGTCCTTGTGGCGAATTATAGAAATTTCCAGGTACTCTCATTCAAATTCCCGAGTATTTCTCCTGTCTTCCGGATCTTTTGGGAACAATTTTATCTTTGGTATATATTAAAAAAGAACAAGGTAACTATTCTCTATGCTCCTGCAAATATCGGTTTAATTTTTTCTTCAATTCCCACCGTTTTAATGATTCAAACAGTGGCGCCTTTTGATTATGAAATGATAAAAAAACAAAATGTTTATTACCGGTTAAAATTTAATCTTTTGCGAATATTAACTAGTTTATCTATAAAAAAGGCAAGAAATGTTATATTTATCTCAGATAAGGCGAGAAAGGAATTAAGTCATTACTACAAACTGCAAAAGGATAATACTTCGCTTATATATCACGGCAGGAGTGAGATATTCAAACCAGATTTGGACAGCAGGCGTTTGATGGAGATTAAGCAGAAATACGGGTTGGATGAGTTTGTTCTCTATGTTTCAAACATCTATAAGTATAAAAACTTTTCCGAATTGATTCATGCCTTTTCATTAATTAAAGAACAGGTTAATGCCGGCTTGAAACTTGCACTTGTTGGAAAAAGTTTTGACGAGCAATATACTAAATCACTCAAAGCTCTTGTAAAAGAAAAGAAAATGGAAGACCGTGTTATCTTCTTTGGACATGTACCCTATGAGGAGTTGCCTTATTTTTATATACTTTGCCAATTATTTGTTTATCCGTCAACATGCGAAAACTGTCCGAATATTCTGATTGAAGCTATGGCTTGTGGAGCGCCAATTTTATCATCGAATATAGAACCGATGCCTGAGATTTGCCAGGATGCAACGATATATTTCGATCCCTTTAATCCAAGAGACATTGCCGAAAAGATCCAAGCGGTATTAAAAAATAATAATTTATTACAGGACTTAAGATTGCGTTCTTTAATAAGAGCTAATTGTTTTAGATGGGAAGAAACTGCAAAAAAAACACTTCAGGTACTTGAAGAAAATGCCCGATACTCAGCTTTTCAAAAAACAGAGAGGTCTAAACAATAACTGTTATGACAAGAAATAGTATTCCACGAGTTAAGAAGGCGCTCTTAATTAATCCTCCTACTGGTATTTGTTTTCGTGATGGAAGGTGTCAGGGTTCCATTGAATTGCTAACTGCACAACCGGAGAGAATTCCACTGGAATTGGCTTATATGGCAGCGCTGATTCAAGAAAAGGGCATCGTAACTCGTTTGCGGGATTTTCCTATGGAGAAAGGAACATGGCAAGACGTTGAAGCAGAACTCACTGGATTTTTACCGGATTTATTGATAATAAATGTTGGGAGTCCAACAGTTGATTACGATCTGTCTGTTTGTGCACTCGCAAAAAAAATCAACCCTGAAATAATAACCCTCGCCAAAGGGGCGCATTTTGAGATATTTGACAAAGATTCATTGGAGAAATTTCCTCTGCTTGATCTTGTGATTCGTCATGAAGTTGAGGCTGTTATGGTCAAACTACTAGAGGTTGAAGAATTAGATGACATTTCTGGTATCACATTTAGAGCCGGTGATAACAATATAATCAGAAACAAAAATCATGCTATATTTACGGAACTTGATACACTCCCGTTTCCCGCAAGAAATTTACTGAAAAACGAGCTGTATACGAGGCCTGATACTGGTGAGCCACTTACAATAGTAATGACTTCAAGAGGATGCACTTATCGCTGTATCTTTTGTCTGGCAGGGGAACTTTCTGATTACAATTTAGTTGTTCGCGATTATTCAAAGGTAGTGGATGAGATAGAAGAGTGTGTGAAAAAATATAATATAAAGAACTTCTTTTTCTATAAAAAGAAGAGCCATTAATATATATTTATGGACATACTTTTTAATGGTCTTGATTTTTGTTGAACATTGGAGGTTTTTTCAGATACTATCACCTTCGTGGTTTAAATTAGAAGCACTCACGGTTCCTGCTTTTGGTTCTTATTATTCATATAAAAGTTTTTGGGAATACCCTTCAAATTACCTTTCTGCCTGGCAAGCGGGAGTGATTATTTGGCCTATACTCATTGCGGTTGTAACTGATTATTTGCATCGTCTCTGTCAGCGGCATATCAAAATTCGAGTTTTGAAAAATTCTGCAAATATTTTTGCCCTTATTTTACTCTTTTCTTTCATAGGGTACGAATTCAAAAGTGCAAAGCGATATCCAGAATTTATCTTAAAAAGTGATTACAATGCATTAACATGGATAAAAGAAAATTCTTCCTATGGAAATACTTTAATATATTCTCCTTTTGATGATTCAGTGCCAAATTATTTAACCTCATTTTGGGTGCCCATAGTTTCAGAAAGAAAATCAATCCCTTTTAGAAATTACAATATATCTGGTCAATTTAACTTCCTATCTATAGATATACCCATTACCGAAAAAGTAAGTCAGTTGCAGAAGGCAGCGTATTCAATAACAGATTCAACATCTTATAACATATTCAAGGATATGAAAATCACGCATATTTTTATATCGGGATTTTTGGTAGGAAAATTATTCAATGTTTACCAAAACGCTCCCTTTGTAGAATTAATACATTATAATACTGTACCAGACCAAGGAACTGCGCTGGTTTATAAGGTAAAATAATCACCGACAATAATAACTTATAGTAGTGCTCGAAAATCGAAAAAGGTTTTGGTCAATATCAAATAGTGGGCTACTTTTCATTATGTTTAGATAAATATAAAATCATTTTTTATGATCAAGCTTGTTGAACAGTTCAAAAGGTTTCGCTTTGCTCGTAAGATAGTCTTACAGAAACAAATCTCCTTTGATTTTCCTATGCGCCTGAATATCGAACCCACCAATTATTGCAATCTCAGTTGTTCTATGTGCCCCAGAGAGCTTAATCGACCATTTGGTTACATGGATATAAATCTTTTCAAAAAAATCATTGACGAAAGCGTCCTTTATGGCAAAAGACTCATAATTACTATTAATAAAGACGGTGAACCATTATTACACCCAGAACTCCCTCAAATGATTAAATATGCAAAGGACAAGGACGCCGCACATAAAATTAATTTTTATTCAAATGGTATATTGTTATCGGAAGCAAAATCCATAGAACTAATAAAATCAGGTCTTGATACTATCCACATAAGCATAGACGCATTTTCAAAAGAAACTTACAAAAAAGTTAAAAATAGTCAAAAGCTTGAAATAGTCGAGGAAAATGTGAAAAGACTTATTGAACTTAAAAAAAAGTATCATTCAAAAATACCGCTCGTTATTGTAAAAATTATTCGTACACCTGAAACACAAGCGGAAATCAAACAATTTGTCGACAAATGGAAAGGTATTGCTAATTTTATTGAAATAGGTGAATATCATACCTGGGATGGAACTTTAGATAATTCGAGCGTGTTTGATCAAACAGACTCAACGATGAGAAGAAAAAGATATCCATGTACTTTTTTGTGGTATAATCCCGTGATTCTTTGGGATGGACGTGTAACGACATGTTGCGTGGACTACCAAGGGAAGGGAGTTTTCGGTGATATACAAGAAGAATCTCTTGCAAGAATTTGGCAGGGCGATGTTTTGAAAAGCCTGAGAATGGCACATTTAAATGGATTATATAAAAATATTCCCCTATGTGATAAATGTCAATTTTGGAGATGTGAAGTAGATATAGGAAAATGGCTAAAAAAGCAAACTGTTTATATTTAGGATACATAACAATTAGAAGAAATTATTGGGCAAAAACGATCAAATGAAAAACACTTTTAAAAAAGTTCTTATTCATTGTGATAAATTCATTATAGGTTTATTACTTGCAACTGTTGTTATTGTACCGCTTTTCTTTGATATTCGTCTTTATAGTGTTTTCGACCTAAGCAAGGTAATGGCTTTATACTTGTTAACGATAACTATCTTAGTCATATGGGTGATCCTGCTTGCCTTTAAATACGATTTTAAATTATCTCATACTGCACTTGACTTCCCTATCCTCGCCTATATATTCATCTTTATAATTTCATCAATGATATCTATAAACCCTATTATGAGCCTTTTTGGCACCTATAAGCGATTTGAGGGTTTAACTGCTACTTTATGTTATATCCTTCTTTTCTACGCCACAGTTAATTTTGCAACTACACAAAGGAGACTTTATTTACTTATTGTTGCAACTGTTGTTGGTGCTGCCGTTTCTTCAGTTTATGGGATTGCACAGCACCTTGGATTCGATATATTTAAGTGGAGCAGTTTTGAGGCAAGGCGGGTATTCTCCACCTTCGGGAACCCTGTATTCTTCTCGGCCTACCTTGTTATGACTTTACCATTAGCCGTTGTACTATTTTTTAGTAATTCCTCGCAACAAAAAGAAATATCTAGTTTGAAAAACTTATATATCACATGGATTTTTTTTGTATTATCTGCAATCATATATACCACTTTTTGGCTTACCAATACCCGCGCATGTTTTGTGGCGCTCCTCGGAGGGTTGTCTCCATTCCTTATTGTACTCTTCAAAAAACAAACTACAGAGAGATATAAATTTGTAGTCCTGGTTATTTCATTTGTTCTCATTGGAACATTCTTCAATGTGAGACACGAAACATCTGTCATCAAGCACTTTGCGAGTGATGCAAGGACTACGGAGTCCTTGACACAAGTGTCGGTTTCTGACAGCAAACCAACCCACCCAAGACCGTGGATTACCAATAAATTTTCTGTTACTGGTTCCTCATTTTCCCGCGTTTTTCAGTATTTAGCTGCAACAAGGATTATTAAAGACTATCCTGCATTGGGTATCGGTCCCGATACCATAGGTATTGTTTATCAGAAAAATTTAGCAAAGGTATTTTCTTCAATTGAAAGTGATAATGGTTTCCAATTTCCAAGACAAGATAGAATTCATAACGATATCCTTGATACCGCTGCCACTCGCGGTATTTTTGGGCTGGGAACTTATATTTGGCTATTGACTGCCTTCGGTATGTACGTTGGTAAAAACTATAGGCAGTTAAATAATCAAAATAAAATACTCATATTAGGACTTTTATCAGGAATACTGTGCTACCTCATACAAAATGAATTCAGCTTTGGAAATACTCCTGTTGTGACACTTTTCTGGATAATGATGGGGCTTTGTATTTCTATAATAAAGATAAACGAAACAGAAATATCGTTAAGTACCGAGGGAGGAGGATCAAGGATTAAGGAAGGTTATGTAGATGAGAAGTTGAGAGGTTGGGAAGGCAGGAAACCTGGATCTGCTCAACTTCCCAAGTTTCCATCTTCCCAAATTCCTGTCTTTTGCAAATGGGTAGGTTGTGGAATCGTGATAACGGCAATAGGTTTTTCTACGGTCTTTATCCTTCGATTCTACAGGGCGGATGCTTATTTTGAATATGGAAGAAGGATTTTAGATTACGAAAAGGAAAATTTACCTGCTGTTACAGAAAAGGGTTTATTTTTTATGAAACATGCCATACGCCTCAATCCATACGAGACCTTCTATCGCGATGAACTCTGCAGAACATATATACAGATGGCATTTAAAACAAAAGATGAGGCCTGGATACAGAAGGCATATGTGGAGGCCAGTAATTCTTTAAAATTGATTCCGCAGCATTATATGGGTTTTTTCCATCTGGGTATGATTCAGCAATTTTTGGCAGAACATTTCAATCGAAATACGGCAGATAGCGCTATTAATTATTATAAAAAAGCCATTGATTCTGATCCCTTCCAAGCTCCTTTTCATAGTAACCTTGCCTCTTTATATATTAATAAGGGAAATCAGGATCAGGCGATTGAAGAACTCTCTCAGGCATATCTTATTCGACCCGGTGAATTAAACCATGCAGATCGCCTGGCCAATGCTTATTTGCAAAAAGGTGATTTGGATAAGGCCCTCTTTTTCTCAAGGAAGACCATTGAACTCAATCCTTCTGAATCCGGTTATTACAATAATCTAGGGGCCATACTGAGTAAAAAAGGTATGTATGAAGATGCCGTTAATACATTCAAAAAGGCTATAGAAACAAACCCGAAAGAGCCAATTTATCTCGATAACCTGTTAAAATTATATCTGTCATTGGAAAAGTATGATGAATTAATACCTTATTATAAGAAACTAATCGCCCTCGACCCTTCGGTGGCAGATTACCATAATAACCTCGGTGCAATCTATAAGAGGAAAAAACAACCAAAAGATGCTATAGAATCATTTCAGCAGGCGGTAACATTAATACCCGATAATCCCATCTATACCCATAATCTGGCCGGTGGATACGTTGATTTGGGTAAATACGCGGAGGCAAAAGATATCCTTCAAACATTTAATAAAACATATCCCAATAACAATTATATAAACATTCATTTGCTTCTAGCTGATTTGTATTTTAAAGATTCCGATTGGGAAAAAGTTATCTCTGCGTGTGAGCAAGCGATTAAACTAGATGAAAAATCCATTGCAGCATACAAGATGCTTGGCATGGCATACTATAACATGCATAAATATGAGTTTGCAGAGAAAATGTTAAATAAGACCCTTATGCTCGATCCCAATGATCAAGGGGCGAAAGATTTAATTGCAAAGATTTCAAATAGGGCAAAAAAGGATTTATAAGACGAGTAATAAGTAACGATATACAACTTCAACAAAATCTACCATAAATTACTGCTGCGGCATAATGACAAACTTACATGGACACCTTTTTTAATCCCTCCTCCGTTGCCATTATTGGCGCCACGGAAAAACCAAGCAGCCTGCCTGGTATCATCCTAAAAAACCTCCTCGATATGGGATTCAACGGCAAGATGTATCCCGTAAACCCAAAATACCATGATGTTTTTGGCCTGAAATGTTTTCCTTCGATACTTGATGTTCCAGATGAAATAGCATTGACCGTGATTGCCATACCTGCTCCGTTTGTATTGGATGTGTTGAAACAACAGGCGCAAAAACGAATTCAATATTCCATCATCATCAGCGCCGGTTTCCGGGAAATGGGTACAGAAGGTGTTGAGATGGAAGAGAAGATCAATCAGGTTGCGATTGAAAATAATATCAGAGTTTTAGGCCCTAATTGCTTAGGTGTTTTGGACAATTACACAAACTTTACCACTTCTTTCTTGCCGTGGGAAAGGGTGAGCAAACCTAAAAAGGGCTCTCTGTCAATTCTCTCGCAAAGTGGCGCCTTTGCTATTGCCCTGCTAGATTTAGCTGCTCAGGAAGGGTTGGGCATAGCAAAGATGATAAATTACGGAAATAGAATAGATATAGGAGAAACGGCCCTTTTACCATATTTGACAGATGATGTTAATACAAAAGTTATTGCAATATATATGGAATCCGTTGATCATGGCAGAAGGTTTATCGAGGTGGCTAATGCCTGTTCAAAGAAAAAGCCCATTGTGGCGTTAAAGGTTGGAAAGGGCGCTGCTGGTATTGCCGCAGCCAAATCTCACACAGGCGCCATCGCAGGAAAATATGAAATCTACAAAGCAGCATTTTTAAAATCAGGCATAATCGAGGCTAATGGTCTGGAGGAATTTATCGATGGTGTAAAGGCCCTTTCCATGCAAAATCCGCCAATAGGGAATCGAATCCTTATTGTTACAAATGGTGGAGGTTTTGGCGTTATGGTAACTGACTATTGCACAGAAAATGGTTTACAGATACCCCATCCATCACCTCAATTGAAAGAAAAGTTAAAAAACAAATTCTCAAAATTCTACGTAGTTAATAATCCCATTGATTTAACGGGAAGTGCATGCGACGAAGACTATCGAATAGCCTTAAGTACATGCATGATCGAAAGCGATGAATATGATGCTGCTATTATTATACCACTTATGTCTCCCCAGGGTATGACAGAGAAAGTAGTTGATCTTGTCGATGAAACGATGAAATTATCAGGGAAGCCGGCGGTTATCTGTACCGTGGGCGGATCGTTCACCATGAAAATCAAGCAATTATTTGAAGATCGTATGTTTCCTGTCTATCCTTCTCCTGAACGAAGCGCAAAGGCTATGTCCCTTCTGTTGAAAAGGAAAATATTACAGGGAGGAACTGTGCATCCGATACTATAAAAATTACTTGCATTTACCTGGAATGCCGTTATAGTAGTCATTTAAAAATATTCACTTCTTCCATTATATAAACTCCTCTTTGGAGAAAAGATGAGTGTCAAATGCATCTTAAAAAAGGTGTTACAAGTTCTGATTCATGATCATTTAGTAGTATGCGTTTTATCCATCTCGATTTTTTCTCTCCTTACCCCTCAACCAAGTCATAGCCAGGAAGCAAATAAAATAGCAGAGACCTTCAGCCATTTGCAGCAGCAAGGCACGCTTATTGAAAACCGGAATGAACAACTTGCTCCTGATTTCCAGCCATCTGCCTCTACCCGGGGTATGAGAAAGATTGCAAAAAAAAGAGGTGTAAAAAAAGCACTATCGTATACTCCTGTATTCGACAAAAGTGGCAATATTTATCTCGCTTCCTGCGACGGCAAACTCTCCGCCATTGATCCTGCTGGGAACACAAAATGGTATATCCAATTAGCTGATAAAATTAATACGAGTTTAGCGATTAGTCCGGACAGTACCTTATATTTTTGCTCAGAAAAAACACTCTATGCTATTGGTTTAAACGGTGCACTCAAATGGATATTTAGCGCGGATAATGTAATCGATTTCCCGCCTGTTTTAGATAATCAAGGGAACATCTGTGTTGTAACTAAAAAGGATGACTTTTTATATGCCATCAGGCCTGATGGGAGTTTGTACTGGAAGTCTCATATAATAAATGGCCATATTTCCACGCCGCCTTCCATAAC
>Ga0209212_1009060_pt1 | contig 10500 bp, 10 predicted proteins | sample RifGroC2_FD_183996 | JGI IMG/M metagenome (GOLD analysis project Ga0209212, IMG submission 183996) | Groundwater microbial communities from Rifle, Colorado, USA - Groundwater C2 (SPAdes) (version 2) | ecosystem: Environmental > Aquatic > Deep subsurface > Groundwater | place: Rifle, Colorado... | reverse complement strand
AGATCGCAACGCGCCGTGGCGAGCTCGTCGCCGAGCGTCGCGCACATCGCCACGATCTCGCCCGACGGGGCGATGATGGCACTCTGGCCGATGAGGTCGCAGCCTTCCTCGCGGCCGCACTTGGCCACGCCCACGACCCAGCTGCCGTTCTGATAGGCGCCCGCCTGCATGACGAGGTGATTGTGGAAGGGGCCGAGGAGATCGTGCTCCGGCGCGGGCGGATGGTGCGCGGGCGTGTTGTAGCCGAGCAGGATCATCTCGACGCCCTGCAGCCCCATCACCCGGTAGGTCTCGGGCCAGCGCCGGTCATTGCAGATGCACATGCCGAAGAGCCCGCCCAGGACGCGCCATACCGGCCAGCCCAGGTTGCCCACCTCGAAGTAGCGCTTCTCGAGGTGCTGGAAGGCGCGCCAGGGCTCGTGCTCGGCATGCCCGGGCAGGTGGATCTTCCGGTACTTCCCGACGAGGTGGCCGGCCTTGTCCACGAGGATGGCGGTGTTGAAGCGCCGGGTCCGGCCGCCTTCCACGCTGAGCTCCGCATATCCCAGGCAGAAGCCCATGCCGAGACGCCGCGCCTCGTCGAAGAGCGGCACCGTCTCGGGCCCCGGCATCTCGCGCTCGAAGAAGGCGTCGATCTCGGCCTGGTCCTCCATCCACCAGCGGGGGAAGAAGGTGGTGAGCGCCAGCTCGGGGAAGACCACCAGGTCGCAGCCGCGCCCATGGGCCTCCCCGAGGAGAGCCAGGAGCCGCTTCACGACCTGGCCGCGCGTCTCGCTGCGGGCGATGGGGCCCAGCTGGGCCCCGCCCACCGTCACCATGCGTGCCATGGGATGTCTCCTTCACCAGGGGCGGGCACCCGGGCTGTCGCCCGCCCGCCCCCGCCGGTTGCTCCCGCTGCGCGACTTTCGTCGCCCGATCTGAGTCGCCGTCGACCAGGGGCGGGCACCCGGACTGTTGCCCGCCCGCCCCCGCCGGATGCTCGCGCTCCGCGATGTCCGTCGCCCGATCTGAGTTGCCGTCACCCCGGCGGGCCGGCACATCATGGCGACTTGCCGAGCAGGCCGCGCGCGATGATCAGCCGCTGGATCTGGTTCGTGCCGTCGAAGATCTGGAGGATCTTGGCGTCCCGCATCATTCGCTCCACCGGGTGATCTGTGACCACTCCGTAGCCCCCCAGGGCCTGCACGGCATCCACGGTGACCTGCATGGCCATGTCCGAGGCGAAGAGCTTCGCCATGGCGCAGAAGTGGGACGTGGAGCTGTCGCGGGCCTGCATCCGCCGCGCCGCCTCGTACGTCAGCGCGCGGGCGGCCTCGAGGCTCGTCGCCATGTCCGCGAAGAGGAACTGCATTCCCTGGAACTCGGCCACGGGCTGCCCGAACTGCACCCTCGACCTGGCGTACCGGAGCGCGTAGTCGAGGGCGCCCTGGGCGAGCCCCACGCCCATGGCCGCGGCATCGAGCCGGGCCTTGTCGAGCGCTAGCATGCAGATCTTGAACCCCTCTCCCTCGCCGCCCAAACGGTTCGCGGCGGGAACGCGCACGTCCTCCAGGGTCAGCTCGGAGACGTTGGACGCCCTGAGCCCCACCTTGTCCTCGATCCGGCCGGGGGTCAGCCCCGGCGTCCCCCGCTCCACCAGGAAACACGAGATCCCGCGCGCCCCGGCCCCCGGCGCGGTCACCGCAAAGATGAAGTACAGGACCGCGACCGAGCCGTTCGTCGCAAAGCACTTGTGCCCGTTCAGGACATAGCTGTCCCCATCCTTCACGGCCCGCGTCTCCATCCCTGCCACATCGGAGCCTGCCTTGGGCTCGGTGATGGACAGACAGGTGACCCCCGCCTCCCGGATGAGCCTCGGCATGTACCGCCGCTTCTGCTCGTCGGTCCCGGCGATCAGGAGCGGGAGCCGGCTACTGGCGATGCCGGTGAAGGTGTGCGCAGTGGCCGTGTTGAACTTCGAGATCTCCTCGACGACCATCGTGCTCGTGATCAGGTCCTTGCCGAGGCCCCCGTACTCCACCGGGAAGAACATGGAGGTGAGGCCGGCCCTGGCGAACTCCTGGATGATGTCCCAGGGGAACTCGCCGGTCCTGTCCATCTCCGCGGCTCTGGGCGCGAGCTTCTCCCGGCAGATCCTGCTCACCGTCTGCCGGATCGTCTCCTGTTCCGGCGTGAACTCGACCATCGCCTCTCTCCTGAGTCGCTCTCCCCCGCCTCGACTCCCCGGAGCGCGGAGAGGGGCGCCAGCCCCGCGCTCGCCCTCGGGCCCCGGGCCATCGTGCGCCGCGGGGAGGCCCTGGTCAAGGAGCGTCGGCAACCGGCAGAGCAGATCGCGCCATTGACGTTCCCCCGTCGCTTGCCCCATAATTCCGCTCAGTGTGAGCCATGAGCCGCCCAGCGTCCAGTCGGTGTCGCCAGCCAAGGACCGCATCCCAACCGCGGCCCGATCTCCGCGCCCGAGTGCCATGCCCGTTGCCACGGACAGCGCTGACCCCCGGCCTGACGAACGGCGGCAGGTGATTCCACACGGGCGTGCGCACTAGCGGCGGAGGCGCCGAGCAACTCCCCCTCGGGCGCTATCTCGCCGAAATAGGGGCGCGGCGCGCCTCGGACCTCTTCCTGCGGGCCGGCTCATCGCCCGCCTTCCGCGTTGACGGGCGCATCGTGCGCAGCGAGCTGCCAGCCCCGACCCGCCAGGCGATGGACCGCTTTCGCGACGAGATCCTCACCCCCCTCGCCCGGGAGAGGTTCCTCGCCCGGCCGGATATCGACGTCGCGTACACCCTCGCCGGCGTGGGGCGATTCCGGGTAAACCTGTTCCTCAGCACGGGCGAGCTCGGCCTCGTCGCTCGCGGAATCCCGGACGGCCAAGTCGAGTTCGAGCCCTTGAACCTGCCGCCGGTCATCCGCGAGTTCAGCGGGGTCCGCCAAGGTCTCCTCCTCATCGTCGGGCCGACCGGGTGTGGGAAGTCGACGACGCTGGCTGCGCTGATCCACCAGATCAACCGGATGCGAGAGGACCATATCGTCACGATCGAGGACCCGATCGAGTTCGTCCACGACGGGATCCGCGCGCTCATTCACCAGCGGCAGGTCGGGTACGACACCGCCTCCTTCGCGGAGGCGCTCAAGCATGTCGTGCGCCAGAGCCCGGACGTGATCATGATCGGGGAGATGAGGGACCAGGAGACGGTCGAGACGGCGCTGTCCGCTGCCTTGACCGGGCATCTCGTCCTGTCAACGCTCCATACCACGAATGCAGTCCAGTCGATCGACAGGATCCTGAACTACTTCCCCCCGGAGGCGCGGCGCCAGGCGCAGGCCGACCTGGCGATCACGCTCGTGGGGATTGTCTCGATGCGGCTTCTCCCGGCAGCAGAGGGTCCCGGCCGCTTCCCCGCTGCAGAGATCTTGCGCGGCACGCCCACGGTCAGGCGCCTGATCACCGAGGGCGCGCTCTCCGAGCTGTACGATGTCATGAGGCGGGGCGGGCCCGACGGGATGACGACGCTCACGCAATCGCTCGCGGCTCTCGTGCGCGCAGGCCTGGTGTCCACGAGCGTTGCCATGTCGCACGCGCCGAACCCGGACGAGCTCAAGCTGAACCTCGAGGGGATGTTCACGGGAATCGAGTCGATCGACAGGCGCATCGAGGAGGCCCCGTGGAACGCTCGTCGCACGTGACGCCGCACCAGGCCGGGGCGCTCGCAGCCCCCGCCGGCCCCTTGACGATGAAGGTCCTCTTCGAGCAGGCGGTTCGCTCGGCCGCGAGCGATCTCCTCGTCACGGCGCACGTCCCGCCCCTCCTGCGCATCCATGGCGACCTCACGCCGCTCGGGAGCCGAGCGCTCGCGCCCGAGGAGACGCGACATCTCGTCTGGAGCCTCCTCAACGAGACCCAGCAGGAGATGTTCGAGCGCAAGAAGGAACTGGATTTCTCGCTGTCTGTGAGCGGGGCGCTCCGGTTCCGAGCCAACGTCTACTACCAGAAGGGGTGCGTCGCCGCGGCGTTTCGCCTCGTTCCGCGCCAGGTGGCAGACCTCGATCTGCTCGGGGTGCCACAGATCGTGAAGGAGCTGACGCTTCGGCCCCACGGGCTGATTCTCGTGACGGGGCCGACGGGGTCCGGCAAGACGACGACGACCGCCGCGATGATCGATCTGATCAACAGCAGCCGGCGCTGCCATATCGTCACGATCGAGGACCCGATCGAGTTCCTCCACGAGAGCAAGCTGGGTGTGGTGGACCAGCGAGAGGTGTACGCCGATACGCTGTCGTTCGCCAACGCGCTCAAGTACGTCCTGCGTCAGGACCCGAACGTGATCTTCATCGGCGAGATGCGAGACCTCGAGACCATCGCGGCGGCGCTCACGGCCGCCGAGACCGGGCACCTGGTGATCGCGACGCTGCACACGAGCGACGCGGTCCAGGCGATCGACCGGATCGTGGACGTCTTCCCGCCGCACCAGCAGACGCAGGCCCGCATGCAGCTGTCCTTCGCTCTGCTCGGAGTCGTCGCGCAGCAGCTCATTCCGCGGCGGGACGGCCAGGGGCGGATCCTCGCGGCAGAGGTCCTGATTCGCAATGCCGCCGTGGCCGCCCACATCCGGGAGGGCAAGATGCACCTGGCGAGATCGACGATGGAGTCCGGCCGGAAGGAGGGAATGATCACGATGGATGCCCGCCTCCAGGAGCTGCTGGAGGCGGAGCAGATCTCGTACCGGGAGGTGTCGCGCCGGGTGACGTCCCACAAGGTGCTGGACATGATCCAGCACGGAGGGAAGCGCGCGGGGCGGAAATGATCGCGACGGGATGGTCGTCGAGGCGCGCGCGGCCCGGGTCAGTCGCTCGCTAGGTCCAGCCAGAGCCGGAGCGCCGCGGCCACCTGTCCGCGCAGGGCGCTGTCCCCGAGCGAGCCGATGGCCGTCGAGAGTCGTCGCGCCGAGACCGTGCGCACCTGATGGGCGAGGACCAGTGAAGCCGCCGGCAGTCCCCCGGTTCCGGCAGGCAGGAGGACCTCGGTGGGGTACACGCGCCGGCCCTCCTTCCACGCGGTGAGGGGCAGGACGGTGGCCAGGCCGATGGGAGCCGCGATGATGTCGTTGCAGAAGACGAGCGCCGGCCGTCGCCCGGCCTGCTCGTGTCCCACGCCCGGGTCGAGAAGCGCCCAGACGAGGTCCCACTTCCGGATGCTCACGGGAAGGTCCCGCTCGCCTCGCGGTCGAGCGGCGCGAAATCCCTCTGGACGGCCTCGTTGTCGGCCTGGAACTGCGGATCCTGGGCGGCCTCGGCGTACAGCACCGCCAGCGCCCGCTGGTCCTGGGCTGCGAAGTAGAACGAGAGAGCCTCGGCGACGAGTCGGCTCTTGCCTCGCTCTGACCCTGCGCTGCGCCGGTCGACCTCGCTAGCCACGGGCTCCGGCAGGCTGTAGGTGACCTTGCGCGATCCTCCGTCCCGCCGCGCCAGCCTGGGAGCGGCACCGCTCGCCATCCTCTTGGCCATACGTTCTTATGGCACGATAACCGCCTGCCGTCAATAGCCCAGGCACCGACCCTCAGCGCACCTTGAGCAGGTCGCGGAGGCCGTCGCCCACCAGGTTGACGGCCAGCACGGTGAGGGCCAGGAAGGCGCCAGGGAAGAGGATGATCCAGAAGGCGCGCTGCACGTAGGCGCGCCCCTCGGCCATGATATTGCCCCAGGACGGGATGATGGGCGGGGTGCCGGCGCCGAGGAAGGAGAGATAGGCCTCGAAGAGGATGGCCGAGGCGCAGATGTACGTCCCCTGCACGATGAGCGGCGCCACCAGCGCCGGCAGGATGTAGCGCAGGAGGATCCGCGGCGTGCGGGCGCCGATGGCGCGCGCCCCCTCCACCATGGTCTGCTCGCGCAGGCTCAGCACCGAGGCCCGCACGAGCCGCACCACGCGCGGGATCTCCGGGACCACGAGCGCGATGATGACGTTCCTGACGCTGGCGCGCATGAGGGCCATGAGGGCCAGGGCCAGCAGGATGGCCGGGATGGCCATGAGTCCGTCCATCACCCGCATGACGAGGGTGTCCACGCGGCGATAGTAGCCGCTGACGAGCCCGACGGCGACGCCCAGGCAGAGGCTCGTCACGCCCACCGCCGCGCCCACCGCGAGCGAGATGCGCCCCCCGTAGAGCGTGCGCGAGTAGACGTCGCGCCCGTACTGGTCGGTGCCGAACCACTGCTCGGCCGCCGGCGGCCGGAGCCGCGCCACCGGGCGCAGGGCCTGCGGGTCGGCCGTCCACCAGAGGTCGGCGCCGAGGCCGCTGAGCGCGATGAGCAGGAGCGCCACGAGCCCGGCCAGGAGCGTGGGCTGCCGCCGGAGGAGGCGCAAGCCCGAGCGCCAGCGCCCCGGCCGCGCGCGCGCCTCGGCCGGGAGGGCGTCTGCGCCGGGGGGCGCCGCCGCGCCCTCAGTACCGGATGCGTGGATCGAGGACGACATACACCACGTCGATGACGAGGTTCAGCAGCACGTAGACGCCGGAGACCACCAGCACCACGCCCTGGACCACTGGGTAGTCCCGCCGGACGATGGCGTCCACCGTCAGCCGCCCGAGCCCGGGGATCGCGAAGACGCTCTCGGTGACGACGGCGCCGCCGATGAGGAGGGCGAAGCCCACGCCGATGATGGTCACCACGGGCAGCGAGGCGGCCTTGAGGGCATGCGCCAGCAGCACGCGGCGGGGCGCGAGCCCCTTGGCGAAGGCGGTGCGGATGTAGTCCTCCCTGAGCACGCCCAGCACGCTGGCGCGCGTCATGCGGGCGATGAGCGCCATGTAGACCAGCGACAGCGTCACGGCCGGCAGGACGAGGTGGCGCAGGAACTGCCAGGGCCCGGCCTCGAGCGGCTGATAGCCCTGCACGGGGAGCACGCCCGCCTGGATCGCGAACACCCAGACCAGCAGGAAGCCCAGCCAGAACACGGGCATCGAGAAGCCGGACACCGAGAAGATCATGATGGCCCGGTCCAGCCACGACCCCTGGCGCCAGGCCGCCAGCACGCCGAGAGGGACCGCCAGGGTGACGGAGATGAGCATGGCGAGCGCGGTGAGCGCCGCGGTGGGCCCCACGCGCTGGCCGATGAGCCGGGTCACCGGGAGCCCCGAGTAGATCGAGACGCCGAGATCGCCCCGCGCCACGCTGGCCAGCCAGAGACCGGCCTGGGCCAGCAGCGGGCGGTCGAGGCCCAGGCGGGCGCGGATCCGCTCGATGTCCTGCGTGGTGGCGTAGTCCCCGGCGATGATGACCGCCGGGTCGCCGGGCGTGAGGTGCAGCAGCCCGAAGACGGTCAGGGCCACCACCCCCATGACGGGGATGGTGGCCAGGATCCGTCGGGCGATCAGCGGGAGCACGACTCCTCGCGCGCTACACGGAGATGTTCCAGAGCAGCGTGGCGCCGAACTGCAGGACCCCCTGCACGTTCTTGCGGAAGCCGCTGGGGACGACGAACTGCCCCCAGGACACATACGGCACCTCGTCGTAGGCGATGAGCTGGATCTGCTCGGCGATCTGCTTCTGCTTGGCCGGGTCGGGCTGCCTGACGAAGTCCGCGCGCAGCTTCTCGACGGTCTCGTTGGTGGGCCAGCCGAACCAGGCCTTCTCGCCGGCCCCGCCGACAGCGGCGTGCACGGCGGGGGTGATCACGTCCAGGCTCGTGGACCAGGTGTGGAAGATGTTCCAGCCGCCCTGGCCCATGGGCCCCTTGTTGGCGCGCCGGGCGAGCATGGTCGACCAGTCCATGGCCGCCACGTCCACGGCCGCGCCGATCTTCTTGAGGAGGTCCGCCGTCACCAGCGCGGGGGCATGCGCATAGGGGGAGTCCGTCGGGTCCAGCACCACGATGGGCCGGCCGTCGTAGCCCGACTCCTTGAGGAGCTGGCGGGCCTTCTCGAGGTCCTGCTTCGGCGCCCCCACCGCCGACTCGTAGGGCGTGCCGCCGCACATGAAGATCGCCGGGCAGGTCTTGTAGTACTTGGCGTTGCCGATGACGGTGTCGAGGTAGGTCTTCTGGTCCGCCATGTGCAGGAGCGCCTGGCGCGCCTTCTTGTTGTTGAACGGCGGCTGGAGATGGTTGGGGCGGAGCCAGCCCTGGCTGCCGCGGGTGTCGGTGACGAAGACCACCAGCCCGGGGTTCTTCTCGAGCCGGGGCGCGAAGTCCAGCGGGACATTCTCCCAGAGGTCCACCTCGCCGGCCTCCAGCGCGGCGCTGGCCGTGGCGGCGTCGGGGATGTAGCGCCACTCCAGGCGATCCACGAAGACGCGCTTGGCGCCGGCCGCCCCGCTGGGCGCCTCCTTGCGTGGGACGTAGTCGGCATTCGCCAGGTAGACGACCTTGTTGCCGGGCTGCCACTCGGCCGCGGCGAACCGGTAGGGGCCCGAGCCCACCATCTCCTTGACCTGCTCGTTGGGGTCCGTGGCGGCCAGGCGGGCCGGCATGATGAAGGGCACGTTGCTGGAGGGCTTCCCGAGGGCCTCGAGGACCAGCCCGAAGGGCTGCTCCAGGTCGATGGCGAAGGTCTTCCTGTCCACGGGCGCCATCTTGCCGATGGAGGCCATCAGCAGCCGCCCGAGGGCATCGCGCGCCCCCCAGCGCTTGATGGAGGCCACACAGTCCTCGGCCGTCACCGGCTGGCCGTCGTGGAACTTGAGCCCGTCGCGCAGGGTGAAGGTCCACTTCAGCTTGTTGGGGCTGGCCGTCCACCGGTCCACCATCTGCGGCTGGACCTTGAGGGTGGCGTCCATGGCGAAGAGCGTGTCGAAGACCATGTAGCCGTGGTTGCGCGTGATGTAGCCGGTGGTCCAGATGGGGTCGAGCACCTTGAGGTCCGCATGCGGCACCACCCGCAGCAGGCCCCCTTTCTTCTGGGCGTGGACATAGGGCCCCGCGGCGAGGGTGGTGGCCGCGGCCGCGGAGCCGGCCAGGAATGCGCGTCGCGTGATCGGTGTCATGGTGTCCTCCGTGCTGTGGGGCCCCGGACGGGGCCAACCCGGTCAGATCGGCATCGCTGCGCGGAGCCTACCACGGCGCGCCGTGCCGATAAAGCGGAAGGCCGGGCCGCGTCGCGCCCGGGCAGGCGCGCTGCTCCGGCTCAGCCGATCTCCTCGAAGAGGATGTCCTGCGCGCCTTCCCACAGCACCAGCCGCCCCAGCTCCTGCAATGACTCGCGCCCCTCGACGACCGTGAGGAAGTGGTTGCCGGCAAGCTGGCCCACCTTGCTCGCGAAGCGCGTGCTCCCGTACGGGAACAGGATCTCGGTCTCGCTGATCCCGCCGGGGTAGAGGAGGATGTTGCCGGGCGCGGGGTAGCTCGTGGGGTTCTCCCAGCCGAGCCCGAGGTCGAGCGAGCCGAGCGGGATCCAGCAGGCCTCGCCGCTCCAGCGCGCCTGGATGAGCTTCTGGCGGTACGGCAGGAGCCGCCGGAAGGCCGCGCAGCTCCGGGGCGCGGCGGCCTCCTCGAGCCGCGCCTCGAACACCAGCCGCCCCACGCTGATCCGCACGCGGCTCATGCGCTCACTACCCAACCCGCGGGTCGAGGGCATCGCGCAGCCGATCGCCGACCATGTTGATGGCCAGCACGGTGAGCAGGATGGCCAGCCCGGGGAAGGTGGGCAGCCACCACGCCACGCTCACGAAGTCGCGGCCCAGCGCGATCATCTGCCCCCAGGTCGGGTAGGCCCGGCCCGTGCCGACGCCGAGGAACGAGAGCGCCGCCTCCTGCAGGATGGCCTGCGCCACCTGGAGCGTGGACATGACGATGATGGACGAGAAGGTGTCTCCTCCTCGCGGGACCGACAGGGTGCGGTGGAGCGGGCGCCAGCGACCTCGGGTGTTCAGAGCCTATACCACGGAGCCCGCCCGATCGCAATGGCGCCGGGGGCCTCTTTTGCTCAGCGCGGGGTGACGCGGGCCCGCGCGGCCTCGAGGCCCAGGCGGAAGGCGGCGCGGTTGAGGCGGAGGACCTCGTCGAGGAAGCGCTCGGCGAGGAGCGCCTCGATGGTCGCCGGCTCCACCGGGAGCCAGCCCGATCCGGCCAGGGCCCCGAGGAGGGCAAGGTTCTGGGCGCGCATGTCCCCGGCCTGACGCGCCAGCTCCGTGCTCTCGATGACGAGGACCTCCGCGGCGAGCCGGCGGAGGGCGGCGAGCAAGTCGGCCGGGTCCGGGTACGTCGCCTCGCCGACCTGCACCGCCAGCGGGTAGACGGGACGCGGGTTGACCAGCACGCGCGTCGTCTCCCGGCCGTAGTCGGCGAGGATGCGGAGCGCCTCGAGCGGCTCGAAGGCGACGACGACGTCCACCATCCCCTTCGGGACCAGCGGCCCCGGCGTGGCGTCCCGGGCCGCGCGCACATGGCTCATCACCGAGCCGCCCCGCTGCGAGGCCCCGAAGGTCTCGCCGACGCTGACGCGATAGCCGTGGCCCGACAGCGCCGAGGCCAGGAGCTCCGAGGCCACGACATTGCCCTGGCCCCCGACG
>Ga0209212_1009058_pt1 | contig 10505 bp, 7 predicted proteins | sample RifGroC2_FD_183996 | JGI IMG/M metagenome (GOLD analysis project Ga0209212, IMG submission 183996) | Groundwater microbial communities from Rifle, Colorado, USA - Groundwater C2 (SPAdes) (version 2) | ecosystem: Environmental > Aquatic > Deep subsurface > Groundwater | place: Rifle, Colorado... | reverse complement strand
CGATCCGGTTTCCCAGTTCACCGGCGCCGACCTTGCCGTCTATGATGTCCGCGATCGAGATGTGGCGCAGCGTGCGGCCGGGACCGTAATAGTTGATCGGCATGCGCCCCCAGCGGTCCGTCGGGATCACCGTCTGCCCCACTACGATGGAGTGGGTCGCCCGCACCTTCAGCTGTTCGGGCGCGATCCCCTTGAAAAAGGCGGCGCTGCGCAGCCCGAGCGAGGGGTAGAGCTGGTTGCCGTAGCCGACCAGGAGCGCCTCCCAGCGCAGGGTGCCGTCGAAGTAATCCGGCAGCATGCTGATATGCGCCAGGGACATCGCGCTCTCCCTGAGAGGCTTGACCGGCACGATCGGGATGCCGCCGGAGCTGATCGGCGGGTAACTGCGGTAGAGTTCCGGCTCCTCTATGCCGACCAGCGCCGACTGCTCCAGATCGGGGTTCGGGACCGGCGCGGCCTTGGTCTCGAAGTCGAAGGCGACCGGGAGGATGACGTTCCCGGCGTTGCCGATCGCCCGGCTCAGGATGTCGTCGTTTTTGTCGCTCTCCGGAAAGATGACGTCGAAGGCGACCACGGCTGCGTTCGCCTCGGTCAGCCTGTCCACCAGCCGCGCCATCACCTCGCGGCTCCAGGGCCAGCGCCCCAGCCGCGCCAGGCTCTGCTCGTCGATGGCGGCGATGACCACCTTATCGGGCGCCGCGACTGTGCCGCGCAGATGGAAGCGCAGGTCGTAGAGCTTCGCCTCGGTGACCTCCAGGGGGAGCGGATTGTTCACCAGCAGCAGGCAGAAAGCGGCAGTAACGGCACAGCCGATCAGGAAGCGGATTGTGGCTGTGCTGAGGTTCTTCATGGCATCGCCTCAAAATGGACAGTCTCGGTCACAGCTCTCGAATATTTCTTCAGTACTACGCAGCTTTTGCCGATTACTCTTACCTATACTTTTCGGGTATACTCTCTGGAACTTTAAGACAAGCTGGCAGCATTACGATTAACAAGGACCAATGCAACCTCACCAGAAACCGCCTCTGTAGGAGCGGCATTCCTGCCGCGATTGCCGCAGTCAAATCGCGGCAGGAATGCCGCTCCGACAAGAACTGTTTAAGTTAAGTGACCACGCAATCTTCGGTAGCGCACGATTAACAAAGGACCCAGTGACATGCCAGAGACCGATCTCCTCAAAGAACAACTGGAACACCGCAAGCGGTTTATGGAGAAGATCAACGAGATCCATTCATCGGGCAATTTGAACACGATCCTGATCCAGCTAAAGGACAGCATCGCGGACCTGTTCAAGGCCGAGCGGCTCACCATTTACGTCATAGACCAGAAACAGAAAATCCTGATGTCGAAGGTGAAGTCGGGGGATGAAATACAGCAGATCTCGGTCCCGATCGGCAGCAACAGCCTGGCCGGCTACTGCGCCCTTTCAGGATTGGTGCTCAACATCAGGAACGCCTACGACAGCCACGAGCTGAAGATGATCAGCTCCGATCTCAGCTTCGACATCAACTGGGACAAGAAAACCGGCTTCCATACCAGGCAGGTGCTCTGCGTGCCGATGAAATTCAACACCTCGCTCATCGGCGTGATGCAGCTCATCAACAAAAGGGGGGATACCGCCTTCGGGGAACCGGACCTGAGCTACGCCTCCGAACTGGCGACCTCCCTGTCCATCGCGATTCACAACATATTCCGGCTCTCCGCCTCCTCGAAGCTGATCCGCAACAAGTCGCGCTACAACTACCTGCTGGACAAGAACATGCTGGAGGAGGCGGACGTCCAGAAGGCGTCGAACCATCCGGATGTTGCCGCCATCGGGCTCGACCATCTCCTCATGCGCGACTTCAACATCCCGCGGGAGGAGATGATCAAGTGCCTGAGCCTCAACCTCGGCACCGAGTTCGTAAGCTTCGACCCGGAGCTGCCGAGGCTGGACGAGATCCTGAAAAGGATCAGGCCGGACCGCCTCCAGAAGGAGCGCTGGGTACCGGTGAAGGTCGACAACAGCGTGCTGCAGGTCGCCATGGAGGACCCGACCGACCTGGCCAAGCAGGACCTGATCAAGTTCATCTTCCAGGAGTACAAGAGGATCAGCTTCGTCGGGGCGTTCAGGGAGGATATCGGGCGGATCATCAACCACTGCTATCGGCAGGACGGCAGCGGCGATGAGAATCCCCCCAGCGTATCGGAACTCTTGAGCAAGCTCGACGTCTCGGAGGACCCCGCGGTGGAGCAGGAAGTGCAGAGGGTCTCCGAGCAGGACAGCGTCATCGTGCAGCTGGTGAACAAGATCATCTCGGAGGCTTACGACAAAAACGCCTCGGACATCCATATCGAGCCGGCGCCCGGGCGCGAGGACGTGCTGGTGCGGATCAGGATCGACGGCAGGTGCATGGTGTACCAGCGGATCCCGTACAAGTACAAGCACGCGGTCACCTCGCGCATCAAGATCATGGCGGGGTTGGACATCGCCGAGCGGAGGAAACCGCAGGACGGCAAGATCGACTTCAAGAAGTTCGGCCCGAAGGACATAGAACTCAGGGTCGCCACCCTGCCGAGCGCGGGGCAGCTGGAGGACGTCGTATTGAGGATCCTCGCCTCCGGGGAGCCGATACCGTTCGACAACCTGGGGCTCACCGAGCGCAACAGGCGGGTCTTCACGGACAACATCAAGAAGCCGTACGGGCTGATCCTGGTGGTCGGGCCGACCGGCTCCGGCAAGACGACTACGCTGCATTCCGCCGTCTCCACCATCAACCTCCCGGAGACCAAGATCTGGACCGCCGAGGACCCGATCGAGATCACCCAGAAGGGGCTCAGGCAGGTGCAGGTGAACAGCAAGATCGGCTTCACCTTTGCCGTCGCGCTCAGGGCCTTCTTAAGGGCCGACCCGGACGTGATCATGGTCGGCGAGATGCGCGACGAGGAGACCGCCGCCATCGGTGTCGAGTCCTCGCTGACCGGCCACCTGGTCTTCTCCACGCTGCACACCAACTCCGCCCCGGAAACGGTCACCAGGCTGCTCGACATGGGGCTCGACCCCTTCAGCTTTTCCGATGCGCTCCTTTGCATCCTGGCCCAGCGTCTGGCCCGCAGGCTCTGCAGCGCCTGCAAGGAGAGCTACCGGCCGCAGGAGAGCGAGCTGCAGGAGATCATCACCGAGTACGGCGCGGAGCAGTTCAGGAAAACGGGGCTCGATCCGGCAGCGGTGACCCTGACCAGGGCCAAAGGGTGTCCCAAGTGCAACGGCTCGGGCTACAAGGGGAGGCTTGGCCTGCACGAACTGCTCGAGTGCGGCGACGAGATGAAGGTGCTCATCAAGGGGAAGGCGGAGGTGGCGGATATGAGAAGGCAGGCGATCGCCGACGGCATGACGACGCTGAAGCAGGACGGGATACTGAAATGCCTGCAGGGGCTGACCGACATCCACGAGGTGCGCCGGGTCTGCATCAAGTAGGGGGGCAGCGCCGGGCCGAATCATGGTCGCCCCGGCCTGAAAAAGCATCGGGCCGGGGGCAATGGCGCGGTTCGCCGAAGTCCTGCGAACTCGGAAATCGGGCGTGTCTGCTTGTTTTTCTTTTCCGGATACGTTATAAAGTTGTGTCTGCTACGGAACCCGCTGGCAAGCACAAACTTATGATCAATAAAAGACTGCATCATAAAAACCTACTGATACTGGTTACCTGCGTCACCGCAGTCTGCATCCTCTTCATGGGGATGCGGGTACCGGATATCTCGCGCCCCCACCGCCCCAAGCCGACCCACCGCGCCTTCATCGAGAAGCAGGCCAAGACCTGCCAGCAGGCGGTCAAGAAATCGGTGGAAGTCCTCGCCATCCTGGCGAAGCCCGGCCAACCACGCACCGCCGCCACCTATCGGATTCATCCGCTCTTCGCCTTCCAGTTACCAGGGGTCCCTCCCCTTTTCCCCAACCTGTCCCGCGCTCCTCCAGTCTTCTCTGCCTGACATTCAAACCTCATCCTGAAAAACCGAATTGTCATCCAGGCGGCGCTGTCATTCTGTACTTCTGCACGGTTGCGTCCGCTGCACCCGGTCCCTTGCCCAAAAGCGAGTGAGGACATAAGGAGAGAACTATATGAACGGGAACCTCAAACGGCTCGTGCCGATCTTTTGCGCCGGTATGTTCATCTATAGCGGTTGCACCAAGCAGCAATCCGTGAAAACGGACCCGTCGATTGCCCCGTCGGTGGCGACAGGGTCGGCAAGCATGCCGGCACCGGCCCAGCCCGGCCAATCGGGAACCGTCCTGCCGGAAAAAGCCGCATCCGCGTCGGTCGCCAACGCGTCGTCTCCCAGCGCTGCCGGGCAGGCCGGGCAGCCGATAGCCGTGCCAGCCACAAAGCCGGAAAGCGCAAAGGCAGTGGCGACTGCCGATGCGCCCAAGGGGTTCGAGAAGATCTATTTCGACTTCGATTCCTCTGCGCTGAGCGAGCCGGCCCGTCAAACGCTGACCGGCAACCTGGAAAGGCTGAAGGAAAACCCGCGGGCCAAACTGCGCATCGAGGGGCACTGCGACGAGCGTGGCTCGGACGAGTACAACCTCGCCCTCAGCGAGCGCCGTGCCCAGGCCGCGCTCAAGTATCTCGCCGCGCTCGGGATAGCCGAGGAGCGCCTGTCGGCCATCGGCTACGGCGAGGAGAAGCCGGCCGATCCGGGGCACGACCAGACAGCCTGGGACAAGAACCGACGGGACGAGTTTAACATCGTTAAGTAAAGGGAACCGGAGCCGCCGGTCGGCTCCGGTCTTTCAAGAGGTCCTATGAATCAAACCTTACGAGGCCGGGCATACCACGCCGGCATACTGCTCCTTGCCTTTTTATCCTGCGGGTTTACCTGGGGCGGGGGGAGCAGGGATGACTGCAACGAGGCAAGGGAGCTCAGCGAGGCTCTCTCCCTGCAGACCCCGATTGCCGAGCGGGCTAAGGCAGAAAAAAAAGTACTGCAACTATGTCCTGACGGCGGTGCCGTCTATTACCTGAAGGGGCTTTCCCTTGAAGCCAACCGGAATCTGGAGGAGGCGATCGGGGCGTATCGCAACGCCAGCAAGAAAGATCCTTTGCTGGCAGACGCCCATGGCCGGCTCGGGCTATTACTGTTAAAGCGCGGCGAGTCCGATGAAGCCTCCGTTGCCCTGTTCGAAGCGGTGCGGCTAAAAGCCAATCCGTATTATTCGCGCGCGCTGGCCGAGATTTTCCTGAAAGGTGAACTGTACGCCCTGGCGTTGCATCACTTTCGGCAGGCGTTGCCGGTCATGGCAGAAGACGCCTCCCTGCTGATCGCAATGGCAAAAAGCAACTCGGGACTGGGGGAGCATGCCAAGGCCCGCGAGGCATTGCTGGAATCCCTCCGTCTGCAGCCGGAGAACGTAGCTGCGCACCTGGAGCTGGCCAGCGTCTACCAGGAGCAAAACCTGTACGACCAGGCGGCCGCTCACTTACGGCAGGCAGCCGCAGGCGATCCGAACAATGGCAAGATCCATTTCCGCCTGGCCCAACTGCTGGAACTGATGGGTCAACCGGAGCAGGCAGACCGGGAATACCTTCTTTCTGGCGTGCAGCGCAGCGTCTCTCCTGGCGACCACCTGACGAAGGCCGCCAGGTACCTGGATGCGGGTAACCCTTCGCTGGCGGCTGCGGAGTACGGAGCCTTGCTGGTAAAGCAGCCGGATTCGCCCGGTGTTCGGGAAAAGTTGGCTGACGCCCGGCTGGCAGCGGGCCATGACAGCGAGGCCATTGCCGCTTATGAGGATGCCGTACGGGCCAAGGAAGGCTCCAGCCGGATCAGGTACAATCTCGGCGCCCTGTACGAGCGCAAAGGGGATCTTGACGAGGCGCTGCGGAATTTCGCCGAGGCGGTCCGGCTCGATGCCGCCAACAGCGACGCCCGCCGGCGGCTGGCAGATATCTACACGCTGCGAGGGGACTTCAGCGCGGCGGTCAGAGAGTACCGGGAATTGACGGCGCGCCATGGCGACAACCCGCTGCACTACTACAAGCTGGCCCGCTCGTTGGAAAAACTGCGGGACTACAGCTCCGCGATAAACGCCTACCAGAAGGGGGTCGAGCTCGACGCCGACAACATCGAGGCGCACAGGGGGATCGCCCTCCTCTACCTCCGGCAGAAGATGCCGGAAAATGCAGAAAAGCACTTCCAGGAGGTTTTGAAGCTTGATCCCGACAATGCGCCAGCCAGAGACGCGTTGATCTCGCTCTATGTGAAGAAAAAGCGCTACGACGAGACCACCAGGCTTTTGGAGAACGATGTTAAGCTCAACCCCCAGAGCCCCGACAGCCAGTACCGTCTCGGCGTCATGTACGCCTTCCGGAGACAAAACGAAGCGGCTCTGGGCCAGTTTCAAGAAGCGCTCAGGCTGAAGCCGGACCACGCGCGGGCACTGAACGCGCTCGGCAAGCTTTATCTGATGACAGGCGACAGGGAAAAGGCGAGAGCATCATTAGCCGCGGCGAGAAAGGCCGATCCCGATTTGTTGGAACCGGTCGAGCTATTGAGCAAGCTGAACGTGTCTGCCAAAAAACAGGTGGCCGCGAAGAAGAAGTCGTATTCAAGGAAGAAGTCCCTGTCCAAGAAGAAGGCTGCGCCGCGCAAGGGTAAAACGGCGCGCAAAAAACTGAAGAAGTAACCGGATGTAGGTACCGCAGCACACGGTTAAAAAAGGAAGGAGGCGCATGCTGCATGCGCCTCCTTCTTGATTTGGTGCCGTTACACTTTTTCCGTCATCTTCTCCGCCATCCGGCCCAGGCGGGCACCCCGCCGGCATCGCGCAGTTGCAGCAGTTCCTCCCCTTTTCTCAGCTCCGCCGCAATGATGGCAGGCTTTCCGTCCACCATGACTCGGGAACCCTTGACCTCGACCCGGTCCCCTTTCTCGATCCGGGTGTCGAGCCGCTCGATGAACCAGGAGGGGCCCAGGTGGACTGAAACGGTCTCCCTCTCGGTCTTGAGACGGAGGTGAACCCCGTTTTTCATCCCCTTGGTCGGCGTCATCTTGTCCACACTGACGACTTCGCCGCTGACCGTCTCCACCTTGGCCGGATCGTACATCCGCTGATAGGCGCCCTCCATGCCCCAGCCGCCGCTGCCGCGCCACTGCTGCCAAGGAGCGGCGCAGGCCGGTGACGCGAATGACGCGGAGATTAAGGCTGCCAGAAGGACCGAAAACCGCTTTGCTTTCATGTGAACCTCCTTTTCGGTAAAATGCCCTGCAGCATGGCATCGTTCCTCTTTCTGCTCCAAATTTTGCTGCAGCTTCAAGTTTTGGGTGCGGTTCAAGCGGAGCCGTTGGAAACATCGGCGCTTTGCTTCCTCAGGATCAGGTAGCCGATGCTGCCGGCCAGCACCGAAGTGAGCAGGATGCTAAGCTTCGCGTTATTTATGATCTCGGGATCTTCGAAAGCCAGCAGGGTGATGAATATCGACATGGTAAACCCGATGCCTCCGAGAAAACCTGCGCCTATGACATGCTTCCAACGGACGTCATTGGGCAATCTCGATATGCCGAGCATCACTGCGATGTAGCTGAAGAGGGCGATCCCCAGCGGCTTGCCGACCAACAGCCCGGCGAGTATTCCTAAACTGTTCGCAGTTGCCAAACCTTCAACCCAGTTTCCTGTCAGGGCGACGCCGGTATTGGCTAGGGCGAAAAGCGGCATGATGATGAATGCCACCGGCTTGTGCAGGAAATGCTGCAGCCGGTAAGATGGCGACTCATGGTCGCCGCCCCTGAACGGCACGGCAAAGGCGAGCAGAACGCCCGCGATTGTGGCGTGGACTCCGGATTGCAGCATGAAATACCACATGACGAAACCAAAGATAAGGTAGACCGAGAGCGAGGTTGCTCCCCGCCGGTTCAGAACCACCAGTCCCGCGAATACCCCTAGAGCCGAGGCGAAATAAGGGAGCGAGAAGTCGGCTACATAGAATATGGCAATGACCGCTATGGCGCCCAGGTCATCTATGATGGCCAATGCGGCGAGAAAGATCTTCAGTGACACCGGCATCCTGTTCCCCAACAGTGCCAGTACGCCAAGGGCAAAAGCGATGTCCGTCGCCATCGGGATGCCTGCGCCTCCTGCTGTTCCGGTGCCCCGGTTGAGCAGGAAGTGAAACAGGGCAGGTGTCGCCATGCCGCCGATGGCGGCTGCAATAGGGAGTGAGGCGTTTTTAGGATTAGCCAATTCCCCGAGATAAAGCTCTCTCTCGATCTCAAGCCCTATCAGCAGGAAAAAAACCGCCATCAGCCCGTCATTGATCCAGTGCTGCAGGCTGTGGTGCAATACTTCGACATGCCAAAGCTGCAGGTAATCGTCTCCGTAACGGGAGTTGGCAATCGCAATTGAAGCTACCGTGCAGAGGATGAGGACGATCCCGGAAGCCTTCTCGCTTTCGAAGAACTCCCGGAACAGGCCGACCAGCTCTCTTGTCACTTTTTTCATCGGTTTGGTAGCCACGGTTGGTCACGTTTCCTTTGCGCTTGAGGCGATAGCTTTCTTATGTAATACACCGGAACCGGAAGATACCAGAATTCTGCCAAAGTTGCAGTCGTTTCCGACAGAAACGAAAGGATGCACGGATTGCCCGGAGCCGACCTCAAGGTTTCCCGGCGGTGTGGCAATCGGTGCAGGGCATCTGCTGCCAGGCATCGCCGATCTCCTCGGGGTGCCTGAAAGCCAGGCTCTCGCCTATCCGCGCGTTTTCCATCCCCTTCCCCGGAATCCCCTGGATACCGATATCGTGGCACAAGGTGCAGTCCCGGCTGATGGTCTCCCCCTGGTCGTTTGAGTGACCGCCGTTGTGGCAGCGAAAGCACCCTGCGAAAAAGAGGTGGCCGATGTTGTCCGGATAGGCGTTCCAGTTCACCCCCATGCCGGGGAAGATGTTTTGCGCGAACTCCCCCTGCACACCCGTCACCCCCTTTTCCACCAGGCCCAGTTGGCGGGCCTGCAGTTCGGGGTAGTTCTGCCGATAGAAGTCGACGATCCCGGCGCGAATCTCCTGCTGCGCGGCTTCGGCTGACGGATAGGGGGGCGTGCACAACCGGACCGCGAGTTTCTTTATTTCCGGGAGTGCGGCCGGAATCCGTCCTGCGGTAATGGCCTCATCGATGAACTGCGCCGGCGGCCGGTACAGGTGAGAGGGCCGGTTGTGGCAATCCATGCAGTCCATGGTACGGATCTCTCCCGGCGCCGGCGCGCCTGCGCCCTGCTGCGTTTTGTCGCTGAAAACCTTCACCTGGCCGCTGTCGAGGTTGGTGTAGCGCACCCAGGGGATCCGTTGTCTGCCGGGGTCGGCGGCCCGGTAGTCGATCCGCACCCGGGGGTTGATATGCCAGTGGATCCCCTCTATCAGCCCCAATGCCTCCTGGGGCGGGCCGATCTTGAGGTTCAGTCCGATACGCCAAGGGGTGTTGGGCGGGTCGGAGAGGTAATGGGTACGCAACTGCAGCTTGTGACCATAGAACTTCTGCGGCCAGTGGCACTGTTCGCAGACGGCACGCGCCGGGCGGAGGTTCTTGATCGGCGTCGGGATCGGGCGGGGATAGACGTCTGCCACCACGGCATAGACCTGGTACAGCCCCGAGAGCTTTGAGCGGGCATACCAGTCGGCTCCCGGCCCGACATGGCACGCGACGCAGGCGACCTGGGCATGGGGCGAGTAACGGTGGGCCGTGTGTTCCGGTTCCATCACCGTATGGCAGAGCGTGCCGCAGAATCCCGTCGATTCCGTGTAATGGAAGGCCTGGTAGCTGCCGACGGCGGAGAGGAGCACGAAGATCGCCGTGCCGACCACGAAGATGAAGAAGGCGTGCCGGTGCCTCGGCTCATCCAGGTCGATCTTGGGCCACCCCGCCTTGGGGTGCTCACCGGCACGCTTTTCCCGCTTCAGCTCGCGGACCATGCCGGCCGGGATCAACAAAAGCCCGACGATCATCACCGCCGGCAGCAGGATGTAGGTCACCAGGCCGAGATAGACCAGCTCAGTCCTCACGACCGATGCCACGATGAAGAGAAACAGGATCATGAACAACGCGGTGAGGGCGATGATCACGCCAGTCAGGGAAAGCCAGTTTTTCGCAGAGGGGGGAAACATGATCTTCATCGGGAAACCTCCTGGGGCGGAGCAGTAAGGACGCCGATCGTGTCGGGAACACTCTCAGCGCACGGGACAGCTCCGCAGGGGTACCGGGAATTGTGACGGTTGTTCTTCAAAACGGGGAAAGCAGGGCCGGAGGGCCTCGGGGCAAAACTTGGCGACAGCAGGTTTGGTTATTTTAATTAACGATGAATATTATCATGCAGGTCCGGGTTATCAAGATCACCGCTCGCTTTTTCAGTTTTTCGCAAAGGGGGGAGGATTTGGGGCAGCGTCTTCGTATCTTTTCCAGCCCGATTTGATCGCATTCCTGGTCCGTCTCGATGATCATCATGGCATCGGCCCCCACGAGTTCCCGGGCCACCTTCATCTGCG
>Ga0209212_1009057_pt1 | contig 10505 bp, 11 predicted proteins | sample RifGroC2_FD_183996 | JGI IMG/M metagenome (GOLD analysis project Ga0209212, IMG submission 183996) | Groundwater microbial communities from Rifle, Colorado, USA - Groundwater C2 (SPAdes) (version 2) | ecosystem: Environmental > Aquatic > Deep subsurface > Groundwater | place: Rifle, Colorado... | reverse complement strand
AGGTGCCCATGGTCCTGCGCACCACCCTGGGCGCCACCCGCCGCTCCGCGGCTCAACACAGCCAGAGTCTCCATGCGTGGTTGAGTCACGTGCCCGGCCTTAAGGTTGTCGTGCCTTCCACCCCCTACGACGCCAAGGGACTGCTCAAAACCGCCATTCGCGATGACAATCCTGTGGTCTTCTTCGAAGACAAGATGATGTACCAGCTAAAGGGGCCGGTGCCGGAAAGCGAGTACACCATTCCCTTTGGCGTCGCTGATATCAAGTGCGCCGGCACGGACATTACTATCGTGGCTACGAGCAGTATGGTGCAGGCCGCCTTACGCGCAGCCGAGATGCTGAAAGAAATCGGCATCAGCGCGGAAATTATCGACGTCAGGACCACGCTCCCGCTTGATAAACATGCGCTCATCGAATCCGCTAAGAAAACGAGCCGTGCTATGGTCGTCGACGAAGGCTACGAGCGCTACGGCGTCACGGCTGAGATCGCTTCGGTCATCGCCGACGGCGCCTTTTACTACCTCGACGCGCCGGTAAAACGTATGGGCGCCATGGATGTCCCTGTGCCTTTCTCGCCGGTGCTCGAAGATCAAACCGTGCCGACTCCGAAGTCTGTGGTCGAGGCGGCGAAAAGGTTGTGTGGAAAATTGTGAAATGGCACGTTTTATAGACTCGCTCAGGGACTTACCTCGCGCGCCCAAAGCAATGGGACCGCTCGGGGACCTGGTTCGCTCCCCGAAAGCAATAGTACAGTGGTTAATCCGAACCTTCGCGACCGATGCTTTACTTCGACTAGGCTCAGTATGGTGAGTCAATCGAACCATCGGGTCGCTCGCCAGGCCCCCTCACTTTACGGAGCGACCGAGGGGAGCGTGAGCGAGGCTGCGGACGTAGAGACGAAAAGGTTCGGTTTAAGCACTGCTCCAGACGTTCGGCTGAGCTCAGTCGAAGCCTCGGCCGCAGCCGACGGTTCGACCTTGCTCACCGCACTGAGCCTGTCGAAGTGGAGCGCGTTTCCCGAGGGAGCTATTGCATCGAGCTTGAGAGACGCCTCCGGCGGAAAGCTGCCGATAATGATACTTTAGGAGGTCGGCGATGGGACTCAAAACTTTTGGCCTAATGGGTGTGGATTGGGAGGAGAGGGTCAACTTAGAGCGGCTGCGCCAAGACCGTTTGGCTAGAATTAAGAGCGCCCTTAAGAAATCCGAACTCGGCGCGCTCCTCTGCTTCGACATGAACAACATCCGCTACATCACAGCCACCCATATCGGCACTTGGGCTATGGACAAACTCGTCCGCTTCACGCTTCTTCCACAAGATGACGAGCCCATCGTATGGGACTTCGGCTCGGCGGCACGCCACCATCAGATCTATTGCCCGTGGCTGGGAGAGCGCTCGCGCGCCGGAATCTCCACCTTACGCGGCGCGACTTCACCGGCTTCGGGACTGGCAGAGGACGTGGCCAAGAAAATCCGCACCGAGCTGGAAAAGAGGAAACTCCTGAACGAGCCGGTCGGGGTCGACGTTATTGAGCTTCCGGTGCTGTTTGCTCTGCAGGCTCTAGGCGTCAAGGTGGTTGACGGCCAGCAGCTGATGCACGAGGTGCGCAAGATCAAAACGCAGGACGAAATCACGCTGCTCAACACCGCTTGCATGATGGTCGACGCCGCCTACGAGGAGCTCTACCGCTTCATGAGGCCGGGGATACGGGAAAACGAATGTGTAGGTCTGGTAAGCAAAGTCCTTTACGACCTCGGATCAGAGCATGTGGAGGGAGTTAACGCCATTTCAGGCGAGCGCTGCAGTCCCCATCCCCATGTCTACACGGACCGCGTCTTGCGTCCCGGCGACCCGGCCTTTTTCGACATCCTCCACAGCTATAACGGGTACCGCACCTGTTACTACCGAACCTTTGCCATCAGTAGTGCGTCGCCGGCAATGGTGGACGCCTACAAGCGCTGTCGAGATTATATGGATGCAGCGATCAGCATCGTGAAGCCCGGAATCACCACCGCCGATGTGGTCAAACTCTGGCCCAAGGCCGAGGAGTTCGGATTCGCGAACGAAGAGGCGGCGTTCGCCTTACAGTACGGCCACGGTGTGGGACTATCCATCTGGGAGAAACCCATCTTCAGCCGGTTGGTTTCGCTAAAAAACCCGGAGGTGATCGAGGAGGGGATGGTTTTCGCCCTGGAGACCTACTGGCCGGCCTCGGACGGTTGGTCGGCGGCGCGCCTCGAAGAGGAGGTGGTTGTTAACAAGAACGGCTGCGAAGTTATCACGCGCTTTCCGGCCGAAAAGCTCCTGGTGGCTGGAACCCACTACTTCACGGCTGGTGGGCCGCTACCAAGCACGCGGGAGACGCAATCGAATCTCAACAATCCGGGTTCGCTGGAAAGGGTAAGGCGTTAGGCGACTGAAGAATTTTAGATTGCCGATTTTAGATTTTGGATTAACGGACTCAAACACATGAACGAAATATTTGGGATTCGATTCGTGGATTCTCACTCCGACAATCGAAAATCCAAAACCTGTACTGAGCTAAGCCGAAGTATCCAAAATCCAAAATTGGCGGGGTTTCTTGCAATCGTAGTCACACTCACGATGTGTGGGGCTACGGCTCAGGCGCAGCAGCCGAAGAAAGTCCCCCGGATAGGATACCTAGGTGGTGCCTCCCCTTCCGCTATCTCGGCCCGCACCGAGGCATTCCGGCAGGGTCTGCGCGAGCTTGGCTACATCGAGGGGAAAAACATTGTCATTGAGTGGCGATCTGCAGAGGGAAAACCTGAACGCATGAGTGAGCTTGCGACCGAACTAGTGCGTCTCAAGGTTGACCTCATCGTGAGTCCGGGCGGTGCGCCAACAACCCGTGCTGCCAAGGAAGCAACTGTAACGATTCCCATAGTCATGGCGCAGGATGGCGATCCTGTTGGAAGTGGGTTCGTCGCCAGCCTTGCGCGGCCGGGCGGGAACATTACGGGATTGTCCACCCTTGCCCCGGAAATGAGCGGAAAACAACTGGAGGTTCTGAAGGAGATCGTTCCTAGACTCTCGCGCGTGGCCGTCCTGGGCACTTCGACCCGACCCGGCACCGCCCAACAGCTAAGAGAGACGGAACTCGCCGCAGGGGCGTTCGGAGTGAAGCTTCAATACCTAGACGTACTAGATCCCAAGGATATTGAGACTGCATTCCGAGCCGCAAGCAAGGGGCGTGCTGACGCAGTCCTCGTGCTTGGAGGCCCCCTCTTCACTTTTCAGCGAACACAGTTTGTAGAACTCGCGGCAAAGAGCCGTCTCCCAGCGATCTACCCCTCTCCAGAATTTGTAGAGGCTGGGGGACTCATGACATACAGCGTGAGCCGTACCGACTTGCACCGGCGCGCCGCCATCTACGTGGATAAAATTCTGAAGGGCACAAAGCCCGCGGATCTGCCGGTGCAGCAGCCGACAAAGTTCGAGCTAGTGATCAATCTCAAGACAGCGAAGCAGATCGGATTAACGATTCCGCCGAACGTGCTGGCAAGGGCGGACAAAGTCATCAAATAATCGTGAGGGGTGAGTAGTGAGGCGACAAGAACAGAAAGATTTTGGATTAGATAGAATTTTGGGGCTCTCCCTCCAATAACAACGGAAAGGAACGCGGACTGGAAGAAGAACTTACTGAAGGACTGTAATACTTGTAAGAAACTCTTGCGGAGTGACGATCTTGAGTTGGGTGCGGAGGGCGACCTGTTTTGTGAAGTGCCGTGTATTCGTGGTGAGAAACCAGTCAGGAGCCGCTTTCAGCGCAGAGACGAGTACTGGGACATCAGCTTGATGACGGATCAAATGGCGATGCCGGTCGACTTCCTGCTTGCTCGGAAGGGGAATGACCTCCGGCTTAAGGAGCCGCAACAGCGTGCTATAAGCGTTTATGGTTTCATTGGCTAACCGAGGGTTTGAGGCAAGGAGGTCGAGGAGGTTATCTTCCACTTCTGCCTGGACGTACTCCCCAACGACAATTTTGAACACCCTGCGTCGGGAGAGGATCAGCAACGCGCGAGAGGCGCTCCATGGAGCGAGAAGTCCTTCCAAAAGGACCCCGGAGTCCAGGAAGACCCTGGGAATGGAGGAAGGGTTACCCCTTCCCATAAAGTCTCTGGAAGCGTCGCCGACGTACTCTTGCCAGGTTCTTCAGAGCCTGCCCGACCGAGATCCCTCGACCCGCCAGGGCCTCCTGGATGCGCTCACAGAGATGACCAAGGGTCAGGTCAGAGGGCACAACCATCAATGTCTCGCCGAGTTGAATGAGAAGGACCTCGCTTCCCTTCGAGAGCTTGTGGAGTTTACGGTACCTGGGAGGAACCGCAATTCGCCCTTTCTCTCCTACTCGGATCGCTTCAATCGGCCGGACTGCTCCTTCTGGCATGTGATGGATTTCTCCTTTGTGAATATCCCAAAGATAAAAATAGCTTGTCCTCAAGTAGGTTGCAAGTGGTTCCATCCCAGCCTGACAATTCCGCCGAACGTGCTGATGCGGGCGGACAAGGTGATCAAATGAACACAGGCACGAGGCAACAGGCAATAAGAAGATATTCCTACTCAAGCCTACCGCCTCTCGCCTCCCATTGGCGAGTAACGAGTCAACCAGTAACGAATAACTAAGATGCCAACCGACGTCATCATGCCTGCGCTGGGGATAGCGCAGGAAAAAGGCAGTTTGGTTAGCTGGCTCAAGAAGGAGGGGCAGTCGGTAACCAAAGGTGAGCCGCTGATGGAGGTCGAGACCGACAAGGCGACGGTCGAGGTCGAAGCCCCGGCATCAGGCCTCCTTGCCCATGTAACCGCCGCTGCCGGCGACGAAGTGCCGGTAGGGCAAAGGATCGCCGTCATCCTGGCGCCGGGCGAATCCCTGCCGGGGGAGAGCGCCAAAGCCGCGCCTCCTTCCGCGGCTCGCGCCGCCCCCACAGTTTCACCGCCGGAACCTCCGTCCGTTTCAAGAGTCCACACCGCGCCGGTTCAGGGGCGCATTGCCGCTTCGCCCGCGGCAAGAAGAATCGCCAAGGAGAGAGGGGTAGATCTTGCCTCTTTGAAGGGAAGCGGTCCGCGGGGAGAGATCGTTACCCAGGATGTACAGCGGGCTAAAGAGATGGAGAGCGGCGCTCCGGGCGGTCCGCCAAGAGTAAAAGAGACCGTTCCCCTGAGCGCCATGCGCCGGATCGTCGGCGAGCGCATGTCCAAGAGCAAGCAAACAGCGCCCCACTTCTATGTCAGCATGGAGGTGGATATGAGCGAGGTAACCCGGAAAAGGGCTGCATGGAAGGGCGAGAAGGAAGGGCCCGTGCCTTCGATCAATGACTTCATCCTCTGGGCCGCCGCGCAGGGGCTGAGAGACTTTCCCTTGCTAAACGCCGCCTTCACGGATAAAGGAATCCAGATTTTTTCCGACATCAATATCGGCATAGCCGTGGCCGTCAACGAGGGTCTTGTCGTTCCGGTCATCCGCAATGCGGACCGTTTGACCCTACAGGAGCTAGCCAGGCAAGGCCAGGAATTGGCAGAGAAGGCGACGCGAAAGAAGCTCTTCCCGCTCGACTATGAAGGCGGAACCTTTACAGTCTCCAATCTCGGAATGTTCGGCGTCGACACCTTCGTGGCTATTATTAATCCGCCCCAATGTGCTATTTTGGCGGTCGGCCAGGTGGCACAGCGCGTGGTTCTCCAGGGAGAAGAGATTGTAGTCCGTCCGAGGATGTCTATGGCCTTATCCGCAGATCACCGGGTCGTCGACGGCGTGCTTGCCGCTAGATTTCTTAAAAAGGTAAAGGAGCTTCTAGAAAGATCTGAGAATAGCTAACCAACTGATTCCATCTCTTAAAGGAGGAGGGTAAAGCAATGACTGAAACAAAGAAAAACTCTTTTCTCGGGAGCGCTCTCTTAGCAACCGCTCTTGCGCTCCTAGTTTCTCTGGGCTCTGCCACCGGGGTAGAGGCTCAAAAGGTTGAGCGGATCACTTTTGTCGGAGGTCCTCCGGCAGGGGTCTTCGGCATCTTTGCCACCGGCATCGGGACATACCTCTCGAGGACCGTTCCCAATCTCGACGTATCCGTGACCGCGACCGGAGGCTCGGTGGAGAATATCCGTCGAGTCAACAGCAAGGAAGCCGACATGGGCCTTTCTTTTTCGTCGGATGTGCACGAAGCTTACCTTGGCCTGGAACAGTTCAAGGGCAAGCCTTTGACCAACTATCGCGCCGTTGGGCTGGTCTTTCTTGGAGTCGCCCACCTGATTACCCACTCCGACAGCGGAATCCGCACGGTTGACGACCTTGCCGGCAAACGGGTCGCTGTGGGAACTCCTGGCTCAGGGACTTTTGCCAGCGCCGAGAGGGTCTTTCGCTCTCTGGGGATCTGGGACAAGCTCAACCGTATTCCTTTACTTGGGGCGCAGGCTGGCGAGGCAATGAGCGATGGCAAGGCAGACGCTTATTTCTGGACCGGTCCGGAGCCTGACCGGGTCACGATAGAGGCGGCGACCAAGAGGCCGGTGCGGGCTATCGATATCTATACACCCGCCTCGAAGACCGACTTCTTTAAGCAGTATCCCTATTTCACGCGCTATGTATTTCCCGCGAACTCTTATCGGGGGATTACAGAAGATACTCCAACTGTCGGGATTCCCGTGCTCTGGTATGCCCACCGCGATCTTCCAGCCCCGCTGGTTCAAAAGATGACTGAAGCGGCCTACAACAAAGAGGGAAGCGCCCACATGCTTAAGGTCCACGCCGGATCAAAGGACATGATCCCGCAAAAGGCTTTGCAGGGGGTCACCTTTCCCCTGCACAAAGGCGCCGAGGATCATTGGAAAGCCGCGGGGATTCAGATTCCCGACGCCATCCAGGCCCGATAGATTAAAGGGCGTCTAGAGCGGTGGCCGAAAATCCAACCCAGCTCCGCTCGCTCTCGGGAGCCTGGAACGTTGCTGCCCAGATTATGATGGGCGGGGTGGCGCTCTATTACGTGTGGGCATCGACTGTCGGCGTCGTCTCGCTTCAATACTTTCGCGGCATTGCTGTCCTGTACAGCCTGGTCGTGCCCCTGCTTCTATACAGAGGCTGGCGCCGCGACCGTGTGGACGCCCCCTCTCTTCTTGACCTGCTGCTCGCTGCCGGCGCGGCGGCGGGAGTCATCTACTGGATGATCGAGCATGAGGCGATGGCCTACCGGGCAGGAGACTATAACCTGGTCGATGTCTGGATGGGGGTCATCGTTACTGTCGTGGCCATCGAGGCGGCCCGGCGAGTGCTCGGCATGGACATGGCGCTCTGCGCCATCGTGCCTATCGTCTACGCGCTGTTCGGCAATTATCTCCCCTACATCATCGGCCATCGGGGATTCACGCTCCGCCGCGTGGTAGAGTACGTTTACCTTACCTCGGACGGGATCTTCGGCATCATGGCGGAGGTGCTGGCTGAGTTCATTATTCCGTTCGTCGCCTTTGGAGCCTTTCTGGAGCGCGCCGGCGTGGCGCAATTTTTTGTTGACATTTCCCTGGCCGGCCTGGGACGAATCTCCGGAGGTCCGGCGCAAGCCTCCGTCGTCTCGAGCGCTCTTATGGGGACCATCAGCGGCAGTCCCATCGCCGAAACGGTGACCAAAGGCGCCATCACCATACCGCTGATGAAACGGGCCGGCTTTCCCCCCCACATCGCGGCGGCGGTAGAGGCCGCCGCCTCGACCGGCGCGGCCATCATGCCGCCGGTCATGGGCGCGGGCGCGTTTGTCATGGCTGAAATGACGGGCATTCCTTACATTGAGATCATCAAAGTTGCGTTGATTCCCGGGATTCTTTACTTCGTCTCTGTCGGCGTCATGGTCTACTTTGAATCGAGGAAGCTTGGGATACGCGGATTGCCGCCGGAGGAGCTGCCGCGTATGCTTGAGGTTTGGAGACGCGGTTGGTACCTGCTCCTACCGATAGCCGTCTTGATCGGGACGCTTATCGGGGGCTACTCGCCCCAAATGGCGGCGTTCTTCGGCATGGCATCAACCATCGTGATCAGTTGGTTTCGCAAGGAAACTCGAATGGGACCGACTGAGATCTGGCAGGCCTTGGTCCAGACGGGCAAGAACTGTTTGTTCGTTGCCGCTTTGACCGGAGCAGTGGGGGTTCTCATTGGCGTCCTGTCCCTCACTGGAATCGTCATTCGGTTTCCTTACATGCTGGTGGAACTGGCCGGCCAGAGCATTCTCATCACCATCGGGCTGATCGCGTGCGCCACCTTCGTTCTGGGCCTGCCGCTTCCGATCACAGCCACCTATCTGATTGTTGCTGTGGTTGCGGTCCCTGCACTGCTCAAGCTGGGCGTACCCGTGCTTTCCGCCCATCTCCTTATCTTCTGGCTCAGCCTCGACTCAAACATAACGCCGCCGGTTGCAATGGGGCCATTTGCCGCCGCCGCGATCGCCCAAGCCGACCCGATGAAAACAGGCTGGGCTTGCTTCAGATTTGCGAAGATCATCTATGTCATGCCCATACTGTTCGCTTATACGAACATCCTGCTTACCGGAACCCTGGCCGAAAATCTTTGGGCTATCGCCTCTGCTACCCTTGGCACCGTCCTCGTTTCAATCGTGGGCACCGGCTTTTTTTTGGTGCGGACAACGCTCATCGAATGGCTGCTCCTGGCCGCTGCATCTGTTTTGGCATTCATTCCCTCCCTGGCCACTGGAACAGCTGCCATAGCCATCTTTGCAGCCGTCTACCTATGGCAGCGCAAACGGGCCGTCGCCCTAGCGAGCGCCGGTCAACCCGTCGGGATCGCAACGAAATGAAAGCGCCGGAGTCGCCCTTCGGCGAGCCTGTGGTGCTTTCGATAGAGGACTCCATCGACCTCCATGCGTTCTCTCCGAAGGAGATTCCAAGCGTGGCGGAGGAGTATCTAGAGCAGTGCGTTCGCGCTGGCTTCTATGAGGTGCGCATCATCCATGGCCGCGGCAAGGGCATCCAGCGCCAGATTGTCCGCTCCATCCTGGTAAAGCACCCCTTGGTGCTATCCTTTAAAGACGCCTCGCCAGAAGCAGGCGGGTGGGGCTCAACGGTGGTGGAGCTAAAGAAGAACTGATGCAGCTGCCCGACGCCTATCAACCCAGGCCTCCGTCAACCCGGGGACTGATCAGAATCGGCGTATAGACCACCACAAAGATCAGGAAGGACAAAATCCACAGCCCACCGGATAAGGCAACGAGTTGAAGAAACCAGTAAGGAAAAATAATGGGAAATATCCCGCGCAAGACTGCGGCAAGGGTGATCAGGACGAAGGCAAAGGCCACCGGTCCGGCCGCTTTCAGCGGCCGTCCCGTATGACCTAGGGAGACCCGCGCCATCATACCCAGGGTTAGAACGCCGATCCCGCCCACGGTAAAAGCATGGAACGTTAGCTGAGGCGAGACCAGCTCGAGCGCAGCCAGAGCCTTTAGACAAAATCCCATGACGACCCAAGCGTAACCCACATGCAGAACCCACAATAGCGGCACGGCCCAGAACTTCTTCGTATACCACCCGGCCAACCGCAGGCCGTTGCTTACAGCGGCCAATCCGGCCATGACTCCAACTAAAATGGAATCAGGAAGGAAAAGCTCCGCGAGCATAAAGGCAATCACACTACCAATGGACGACCATTCAACCCATTGCCGTTTTTTTGGGCTCACGCCGGATAACGCCCGTTCGGTGAAAAACGGTATCACCCTCCCTCCCATGATCACGATCAGGAGAATGACCAGATCTAAACCCAAAAAAACGCCCGCACGGGCAAAACCATAAGCGAATCCCATGACCTCCAGATGAACGAGCAAGTCCGCCAGGGCAAAAGCGCCGAGCAGCGGGATAAAGAATAAATTCCGTTTTTGCCCGCTGCGCACCAACGGGATAGCGAGAGAAAACGCCAGCGCAGGAAGAAAAAGAAGATCCACCAGGGCAGTGAACCAGTACGGAAGGACCTCCGGAAAAAACGGCATGATCCGCCCGGCCAGCCAAAGAGCGCTTAGCGCTGCAAGGGGTGGTCCTGCAGGCGTCTGCATGCCGGTCCAGTTTCTAACCGCAGTGAGAAGAAAGCCGGCGATCACCGCGCAGGCATAGCCGAAAATCATCTCGTGGCTGTGCCAACCGGTCATGCCGTAATAAGTCGTAAGGGGACGGTTTATGACAAATGCGCCGGCCCAGATCGCGATCAAGACGACGGCGAAAATCGCGGCCAACAAAAAGAAAGGCCGAAATCCCAACGCGAACAGTGTAAAATGGATTCGCCTCATTTTCTTAGAGCACACTACCGGGCTCCCACGCGATTATCAAACGCCGCGCTGGGACCCACGCGAGTTAATATCTTTCTGAATCCCTTTTCCGCCGCGAAGAGATCTGGCAAAATAGTGGGCTGATGAGGTTCGGCGGTTTAACGACTCTGTTCCGTTTAGGCCCGCGCAGGCTCTGGCAGCTCTTTTATCATCTGCCGAGTTTTCTTAAGCTCTTCT
>Ga0209212_1009055_pt1 | contig 10507 bp, 13 predicted proteins | sample RifGroC2_FD_183996 | JGI IMG/M metagenome (GOLD analysis project Ga0209212, IMG submission 183996) | Groundwater microbial communities from Rifle, Colorado, USA - Groundwater C2 (SPAdes) (version 2) | ecosystem: Environmental > Aquatic > Deep subsurface > Groundwater | place: Rifle, Colorado... | reverse complement strand
AAAACCCGAAGACAATAGATAAAGATGAACTTGCCGCAAAGGCATTACAGATTATGGAACAGTATTCCATTACATCTTTGTTGATTGTTGATGGGAAAAATTCTCCTACAGGCATTGTTCACCTCCATGATTTATTAAAGGCGGGGGTAGTGTAAAAAAACATAATTTAACCACAGAGACACAGAGGTGCAGAGAAATAACCAAAACCTGAATTTAGACAGGATAAACAGGATTAGTAAAGAGAAAATAATTATTTTAGTTAATCTTGTTTATCTTGTTAATCCTGTCTAATGGTTTTATAATTTCCGATTCATCAAAAATTCTCTGTGTCTCCGTGCCTCCGTGGTTAGTTTTTTCTTATATGAATATATCAAAGAAGGCAAAGAGGGTAAAATTACTGATAATGGATGTGGATGGTGTTCTGACTGATGGAAGGATTATTTTAGATGACAGAGGGAGGGAGTTAAAATTTTTTGATGTTAAAGATGGACACGGTATCGCCCTTGCCCACAGGGCAGGTCTTCCTACTGCAATAATATCAGGCAGGAATTCTAAGGTTGTGAATATAAGGGCAAGGGAATTGGGGATTAAGATTGTTTATCAGAATTCATTGGATAAGTTAAAGAGTTATGAGTCTATTCTTAAAAAAACAGGACTTAAAGATGCAGAGGTGGCGTTTATAGGGGATGACCTTATTGATATTCCCCTTTTAAAGAAGGTTGGCTTTTCCATAGCAGTTGCAGATGCCCTTCCTTATGTAAAAGACGCTGCGGATATGGTTACAGAAAAAAAGGGTGGAAGAGGTGCAGTAAGAGAGGCAATAGAGTTTATATTAGATGCTAAAGGATTGTGGAAAGAGATATACAGAGAATTTGCCAGAAAAAAGTATTAGCCACAGAGGGCACAGAGAACACAGAGAAAGAAATATCTGGATTTTTAAAACCAAAAACCACAAGATTAACACAAGATTCTCACAAGATTTTTTATGGCTTTTTAGTTCCATTAAGCAATCAAAGGAAGGTTAATGTATAGCTCTGAAACAATTGACGAACTTAATCGTTTGTGCAGTGAATACTATTATATGTGTCTCGAATATCAAGGAAGACTTATTCTGCTTTCTGACAAATTGTCAGATGGTGTAAAAGAGCATGCCAAATATGGTATTGCCAGAAGATTAAGCACAATTCGGGAATGCGTAAAATTCTTCTTTGAAAGTATGCCACCTGATTTGGCTTCGGAGTTAGATTCGAATGTTTTGGCACAAGGCAATGCATATTTACACGCTTTTTTAATTAATTGCTGTGGAATAAGTGACAATATAGCTTGGTTTTTTGCTTATTATATTGGTTTGGATAGCAAGATGGACCTTGAAGCAAATAAGAATAAAATTGGTTTGTTCAAAAAAGAATTCAAGAGGCACTTATCTGTATCACTATTGAAGACAGTGAATTCACTTGAGCAATGGTATAAGTTCATCGTGAGACAAAGACATCCCACAGCGCACAGGATACCTCCATATATCATTCCATATATTCAATCTGAAAAGACTGGGGATATCGATTACACACCATACTATATTCACTCTTTCGACAAATGCCATATGGTGCCTCTTCATGCACAAGTAATTAGTGATGTGGGGGCAATTTTAGAGATAGTCAAATCACTGCTTAACGATGTGATAGTGAAAGATGCTTAACAAGACCATAAACTCTCACACATTTTTAGTTCACTGCGCTCACTAAAAATACGCTGGTTACGGCTGTCGTTATAGGGTAAAATTTGGAAAAGTTACTACAGAAAATAATAAACATTGGCAATGATACAACAAAAAAGTAAATATAAAGCAACATTAAGATGGCTTTCAATACTACCTGTAGCATTTACAGCATTTGTATTATCAGACTGGGCAGTTAGATTTCTCTTTTGGTTTATGCGATTACCCATAATTATTTTTGAACGGGTTCTGGGTTTTAATTCAAGCCACATTGGGAAACTTGTGGACAGTATCACTAATTATCTAATCGGGCTTGATAGTATTGAAATCATAACAATAATTGCGACAAGTTTGGTTACAGGTTATACCGAAGTTTATATTCTTTCTATTATTGCTCCTGCCAATAACAAAAAAACTGCCAAAATGTTAACGACAGTATATTTAGTATTATTAGTTCTTGGTTTTGTTGCTTCAATTATTAACGGAATTACTGGTGAGAATATTCTGTGGACTATCTTTCTTTTGATTGGGATTATCTTCGCATGGCACTCTGCAAAGAATGAAACTGAACAAGAAAGCATGAAATATGAAAAGTTTGTTTCAAATAATATTTTTACAATCTTTGTTTCATCATTTCTATTTACTGTATTTGTGATGGCATTCTTTCTATCTTAATTATTAATAATAATACCCCATCAAGGGTGGTAATTTTGATATTGAAGCTGGTTTTTTTATTAAGAAACAGGACATGATTTGTGTCAGCAATAAATATGGGTTCTCTTGCATTGCCTCTTAAGGTAGTAAAATGTATGTAAAAAGCATGTTTATAGCATAGTATCCACTTTCATGTTTAAGCCTCTAAGTCCTTTATAAATTTTTCATCGGGTATCACAGCCTTTAATCTCAAACTTACTGCTTCTTTTCCTATTCCACTAAAATTTCCTATTAGATTTTATTGTAAAGGAAATATGTAATATGCTACGCTAAATTAAATATATTACAACACAAGACATATTGGTGAGATTTCGGGACGGCAAAAATGCTGCCGCTGATTTGTGTTAGAGCTAAAAAATGTAATGCGACACCCGGGGTGATTGCACATAAAGTTGTGTTATAGTATGTGTAAAGGGAGGTGTGATATGGCAACAAATCTGGTATTAGATGAAAAATTAATTTCTCAGGCTCAAAAGATAGGGCATCATAAAACAAAAAAAGATGCCGTAATAACTGCATTAAAAGAATACATTGCAAGAAAAAGGCAGCTTGAACTAATTGAATTGTTCGGCAAAATTAATTTCGATAACAACTACGACTATAAAAAAGCAAGAACAAGATGAAAGTCCTTGTTGACACCTGCGTCTGGTCTAAAACTCTTAGACATAAGTCTCCAGACTCTGAAATAACAGATAAAATAAAAGAACTTATAAGGGACGGGCGGATCGTGATAATTGGGCCAATTCGTCAGGAACTCCTTTCCGGAATATCCGATATTTCTCAATTCAACAGACTGAAAGATATGCTTTCTGCATTTGAAGATATTACCCTTGAAAGTAAGCATTTTATAAAAGCTGCTGAGTTTAGCAATATATGTAGACAGAAGGGAGTTCAAGGGTCAACAATAGATTTTCTGATTTGTGCTGTTGCAAACATTGAAAATCTCATTATTTTTACAACCGATAAAGACTTTGAAAATTATAAAAAATATTTGCCGATAAAATTACTCTAACAAAACACTTGTGCGGATGGCTTACAGCCCCCGCTGATTTTGCTTGTTAAGTGTGAAAAAATAAAATGGGTAAGTATGAACGATTAATACAGCAAATAGTTGGTGGGAGGGCGGATGCAAATATTGCCTTTAGCGATTTATGTAATTTATTACTTCGTTATGGCTTTGAAATGAGAGTGAGTGGAAGTCATCATATTTTCAGAAGGGCAGGTATTGAAGAGAAAATAAATTTACAAAAAGATGGCAACAAGGCAAAACCTTATCAGGTAAAACAAATACGACACATAATATTAAAATATAAAATAGGAGGTCAAGATTGATGGATAGATATGAAATAATAATATATTGGAGTGCAGAGGATAATGTTTATATTGCCGAGATTCCGGAGCTTCCCGGATGTATGGCACATGGAGAAAATTACGAATCAGCATTGAGAAACGCCAAAGAGGCAATTCAACTTTGGATAAAAACAGCGAAAGAGTTTAATGAGCCTATTCCAGAACCGAAAGGTCGCCGCCTTGTTTATGCATAAAATTTACCCCTCACACCTTAATCAAGTTCAGGGAAGGCTCTAAACCTCCCCCTCAAGGGGAGAGGTCTTTAATCTTGATATTGAAGCTGGTTTTTTTATCAAGAAACAGGACATGATTTGTGTCAGTAATAAATACGGGTTCTCGTGCGTTGCCTCTTAACGAGGTAAAATGCACATCAAATTTTATTTTTAAATGTCTTGTCAAACCACCCTATCTCCTCTATTCTCAATTCACTTGACATCTGCCCCAAAATAGGTACAATAAGTCTAAATGGCTGATATACCATTTGTGCTGAATGTTGTATTTTATCGCTCCGACTCCGGCAATGAGCCGGTTAGGGAGTGGCTGAAAGGGCAACCACGAGAGGATAGGAGGCAAATCGGCGAAGATATCAAGACTGCCCAGTTGGGCTGGCCGTTGGGAATGCCGCTGATAAGAAAGATTGATAAGGAGTTGTGGGAGGTTCGTACTACATTGGAAAGAGGCATTTCACGGGTTTTCTTTACCGTAGATAACGATCAGATGATTTTGCTGCACGGGTTCATCAAAAAGTCCCAGAAGACTCCGCAAAATGAACTCAAGACGGCATTGACCCGTCTTGGCAATTACAGGAGAGGTACAACAAAATGAAGAACAAATATTTAGGCTCCAGTTTCGATGATTTTCTTGAAGAAGAGGGTCTTAGAGCAGAAACAGAGGCTGCTGCAATAAAGAGAGTGATTGCCCATCGGATTGAAATGGAAATGAAGCGGGCAAATCTGAGTAAATCTGCTCTGGCTGAGAAAATGCACACCAGCCGCTCTGCTCTGGATAGGCTCCTTGATCCTTCCAACGTTTCTGTCACTCTGCAAACATTGGAACGTGCTGCTCTTGCATTGGGAAAAAATCTCAAAATAGAACTGGCCTAACAAACCGCTCCACATTGACGCTTTTCTGTCATACAGTTTGCAAATACCCTCAAGCCACACACCAGACGCACAAGTGGGCGTGGTAGTAGATGTATATAAATGGACGAAAACGATGTGTTCTGTGGAGTTCAACTTAGGTTAGAATTAAATCTTTGCCAGCACACCCTTATTCACTTCTACAGCCTTATCTTTTCCCAATAAAAGTTCCACGAGTTTAAAGGCGAATTCTATGGCAGTGCCGGGACCCTGGCTTGTGACAATATTGCCATCCACAACAACCCTTTCATCTGAGACTTTTGCTCTGGTAAGTTTATCCCTTACACTGGGGTGGCTTGTAATATTTTTTCCTGTGGTGATGCCTATGGCTGAAAGGACTGTAGGTGCTGCACAGATGGCTGTTGTGAATTTCCCTTTTTTGTATAGCCTCTCAACTATTTCTTTTATACGTGGGTCTTTTTTGAGATTCTCAGTCCCGACTGCACCACCTGGGAGGACTATCATATCAAAATCCTGATTTTTTACAGAGTCCAAGGATATGTCTGATATGATATTAATCCTGTTTCTCCCTTCTATGGGATTATCTATTGTCCCTGCCATTATTACTTCAATTCCTGCCCTTCTTAGAATATCAACGACTGCAAGAGCCTCAATCTCTTCAAATCCCGGTGCTATTGGTATTAAAACCCTCTTCATAATTCACCAACAATTATTTAATCAACCAACCTGCAGCAAGCTGCAGGTTGTGAACGGTAATTTTATTTTACCCCTCACCCTAACCCTCTCCCGCAAGGGGAGAGGAAATATAGAATACAAGTTAAACAAGGAGAGGTGCCAGAATGAGAGATACAATTGCCATCAATTTAATTAATATATTCATGGCAGGACCCGATGTGTCTTTAAACGGGTCGCCGACAGTATCACCTACCACCGCAGCCTTGTGGGCATCCGAACCCTTCCCGCCAAGATGTCCCTTTTCTATATATTTTTTTGCATTGTCCCATGCACCGCCTGCATTTGCCATCATGATTGCAAGGAGGACACCGGCAACTGTTGCCCCGGCAAGCATTCCGCCGAGTGCGGCAGGTCCGAGTATAAAGCCGACAAGGACAGGGGCTGCAACGGCAGTAACACCAGGGAGTATCATCTCCGTGAGTGCTGCCTTTGTGCATATATCAATACACTTTTTAACATCAGGTTTTACACCTGCCCTGCCTTCAAGGAGTCCCGGAATCTCTCTGAACTGTCTCCTGATTTCATTGACCATCTTGAAGGCTGCCTTGCCGACAGATGTCATTGTCAATGCACCAATAAAAAATGGAAGGATACCTCCTATCAATAATCCGATAACAACATAAGGGTCTGTTATGAGTATATCAAAGGACTTGCCTGATTTTACGCTTATTGCCTGAGTATATGCAGAAAATAGTGCGAGTGCAGTCAGTGCGGCAGAGCCGATGGCGAAGCCTTTACCAATGGCTGCCGTTGTATTGCCGAGGGCATCAAGGCTGTCTGTTATTGCCCGGACATCTTTGCCGAGGTGGCTCATCTCAGAGATACCCCCTGCGTTATCTGCAATTGGCCCGTATGCGTCAACACTCATGATTATGCCGACTGTAGCAAGCATACCAACTGCCGATATGCCTATACCATATAGACCGCCTGTATAATTTGCTACAAATATTGCAGCACAGATTGCAAGGACGGGGAGGGCGCAACTCTCCAGTCCGACTGCCATGCCTGTTATAATATTTGTTGCTGCACCTGTCTGGCTTGCCTCTGCAATCCTTTCAACCGGTTTGGCAGATGTATAATGCTCTGTAATGAGTCCTATTGCAATCCCGCCTACACAGCCTGAAAATACTGCCCAGTAAACACCATTATTTACATCAAGATAATAGACCACGGCATAACCAAAAACGAGAAAAAGTCCTGCTGCAATAAATGTGGCATAACGAAGGGCTGCGGCAGGGTTATAACTCTCTAAAATCTTCATTGATAGGATACCTATAATAGAAGCTACAAGACCTGCCATTATGAGAACAACCGGCAGAGACATGAGAGCCATTGCAGAGCCAAGTTCGGCAACCTTAGTACCTGCGATGGCAGTAGCACCGATTGCAATACTTGCAATAACGGCACCAACATAAGATTCAAATATATCAGCACCGAGCCCTGCAACATCGCCGACATTGTCGCCTACATTATCTGCAATAACACCGGGGTTTCTCGGGTCGTCCTCAGGTATGCCTGCCTCAACCTTTCCTACCAAGTCGGAGCCTACATCCGCTGTTTTTGTGTATATACCGCCGCCGACCCTCGCAAAAAGGGCTATAGAGGAGGCACCCATTGCATAGCCGTTTATGATGGCAGCAGTCTCAGGTTTGCCGTAAAGGTAGAAGAATATACCAATACCGACAAGCCCGATGCTTGCAACAGAAAGCCCCATTACAGAGCCGCCGAGGAATGCTATGGAGAGGGATTTTGCTGTGTCAGGCTTATAAAGGTTTGCAGCCTGTGCCGTTCTGACATTTGCCTTTGTTGCTGCCTTCATCCCGAAGAACCCAGCCAGCATGGATGATACTGCCCCCCCGACATATGCAATGCCGGTCGGGACATTTATAAATATTGATAATGCAACGAAGATTAATACTATAAATGCAAGAAGAATTGTATACTGCCTTTTGAGATAGACCATTGCACCTTCATGGATCATCTCTGCTATCTCTTTCATCCTGTCAGTTCCGTCAGGCTGTTTCTTAATATGTCCGTAAATCCACAATGCAATCAAAAGTCCGCCAATCCCAAACAATGGTGCCAATGCAGTAAACTTTTCCATCATTTCCCTCCCTGTTAATAAAGTAGGCAGTAAGCAGTAAGGAGTAAGCAGCACTTTTTTCTGCCTACTGTCTACTGCCTACTGCCTACTGTTTTTTATAATCTCCTTTACCAAATTAATTGCCTTTTCAATCGAGCCGTCTATAATATTCAGTTCATCCCCGTGAAATGGACTTAAGACATAGTCTGACGCTTCAACACCTTCCGGGGGTCTGCCGACCCCTATCCTTATCCTGTGAAAATCACCTGTGGCAATGCACCCTATTATTGACCTTATTCCCCTATGCCCTGCATCACCGCCACCAGGCTTTTTTTTAACTTTGCCTACTTGTAAATCAATGTCATCATGGATGACGATTAAATCTGAGGCTGAGAGGGAATAATCAGTAAAGATTGAAATTACAGCAGCCCCGCTTCTATTCATGTATGTCTGGGGTTTTGCAATAATGACATCTTCTCCTTCTATTACACCTTTGCCGAAAAAGGAAAAATTACCCTTTTTATTTATCCTGATATTGTATTCTGAGGCTAACCTGTCTACAGCAATAAATCCAATGTTGTGGCGGGTATCTTCATATTTCTCACCATAGTTGCCCAGTCCTACAATAGCCTTCACTTTCCTTTTTTCTTTTCTTCCGGCTTGGCCTTTTCTTCAGTCTTTCCCTTCTCTTCTGCCTTCCCCTTTTCTTCAGCAGGTGCTGCTGCAACTGCACCCTCAACAGGTACTGCCTCTGCCGCAGTAACTTCAGCCTTAACCTCTTCTTTCTTCATCACGCTTACCGATGCTACAGTTGCATCCGGGGTTTCAAGTATTTTAATACCCTCTCCCACCATGACATCTTTTATATGGATAGCATGTCCCAGGTCAAGATTGGATACATCAATTGTTATGTCATTTGGAATGTTGGATGGCAGACAGGATACCTTTATCTCCCTCATCTGATGCCCTAATATACCGCCCTTCTCTTTTACGCCAATAGGCTCGCCAATCAGTTTTACCCTGACCTTTACCCTTATCTCTTTATCCATTGAGATTTCCAGAAGGTCGGCATGTAAAAGCTCTCTCCTTAAGGGATGTTTTTGTAAATCCTTTACTATTGCAGTGCAGTCCTTTTTCCCCTTGCCTTCAAATTTGAGGTTCAGAATGGCGTTTCTACCTGCCACATTCTCCAGTATCTTAATCAATTCTTTTGAATTTATGGCGATGGAATGATTGCTTTCCCCCCCATAAAGGACGGCTGGAATAAAGCCATCCCTTCTCATTTTTCTGGCATCACTCTTCCCAAGATGCCCTCTTTCCTTCACACCCAATTGTAATGTTTCCATTTTTAAAACCTCCTGATGAATTGTTTTAACTAAATAGCGAACTCACAGATGTGGCGCTATGTATCCTTTTAATTGCCTCTCCTAAGAGTTTTGATACAGATAAGACCTTAATCTTATTGCATGACTTCTGATGGTCATTTAATGGTATTGTGTTTGAGACAGTAACCTCCTTCAATGGGGAATTTGATATCCTGTCTATTGCAGGGCCCGAGAGGACAGGGTGTGTGCAGCACGCATAGACTTCCTTTGCCCCATTCTCCAGTAAGGCATTAGTTGCCTCAATTAAAGTCCCGGCAGTATCTATAATATCATCAACAATCATCGCCCTTTTGCCTTTAATATCACCAATTATATTCATAACTTTGGCAACACCGGACTTGTCCCTTCTCTTGTCTATAATCGCCAAAGATGTATTAAGCTTTTTTGCAAATGCCCTTGCCCTCTCAACACCACCTGCATCAGGCGATACAATGACAAGGTCTTTTATCTTCTTTTTTCTTATATACTCAATCAGCATAGGGGCTGCATACAGATGGTCAACAGGCAGATTGAAAAATCCCTGAATCTGGCCTGCATGTAGGTCCATCGTAAGAACCCTGCTTGTTCCGGCGGCAGTTACAAGGTCAGCCACAAGCTTTGATGTTATCGGCACCCTCGGTTCAACCTTCCTATCCTGACGCGCATATCCATAATAGGGGAGCACAGCGGTAATCCTCTCAGCCGATGACCTCTTTAGGGCATCAATCATTATGAGGAGCTCCATCAGGTTCTTATTTACAGGGTCGCATGTCGGCTGAACTACAAATACATCACTCCCCCTTACATTCTCTGTAATCCTTACCCCTATCTCTCCATCTGAAAAATCATAGATATGAGATTTTCCAAGCGGTATGTGAAGATATTTGCATATCTCTTTGGCAAGGGGGATATTCGCCCTCCCTGAAAATATAAGCAATTCTTTATGTGACACCTATTCCTCCAGATTAAAGCAAGGCTGAGGCTAAGGTTAAGGCTAAGAAAACCCCTGAATCTTAACCTCAACCTGAACCTTTTATTTTCTCCACTGACTGGGGCGGGAGGATTCGAACCTCCGAATGCGGGTTCCAAAGACCCGTGTCTTACCGCTTGACGACGCCCCAAAAAATGTTGATGAGTTAATGAGTTAAACAAAACTCATAACCCATGAACTTATCAACTCATTAACTGAATTACACCGATGTGCCCTTTGTTTTTAGCACATTATTATATTCTTTTAACACACTCTCCTCAATCATTTTACGGGTCTCATTATTGAGAGGATGTGCTATATCCTTAAATGTCCCGTCCTTTCTCTTTTTGCTGGGCATTGATACAAATAACCCATTGTTTCCGCTTATAACCTTGATATCTCTTATCACAAAGCAGTTATCAAAGGTTATGGATACATAAGCCTTCAGCTTTTCTTCTTCTACAGGACTTATCCTTA
>Ga0209212_1009054_pt1 | contig 10507 bp, 8 predicted proteins | sample RifGroC2_FD_183996 | JGI IMG/M metagenome (GOLD analysis project Ga0209212, IMG submission 183996) | Groundwater microbial communities from Rifle, Colorado, USA - Groundwater C2 (SPAdes) (version 2) | ecosystem: Environmental > Aquatic > Deep subsurface > Groundwater | place: Rifle, Colorado... | reverse complement strand
CTTCGGCTGGCTGCCCGGCGGCCTGCTGCGCCGGGGCTTGGCTGGGCGCGAGATGCTGCTCTACAAGCATGTTGAACTGGGCCCCTTTCCAAGCACGCGCAAGGACCTGGGGCGCTATCTCAGCCCGGCCGCCCTTGCCGCCTGCCGCGCGCAGGACACCCTGGCCCTGTGGCGCGACCTGGCGCTGAGTTACGCACGCGGCATGGATACGGCAAGCCTCATGCGCGCCGACCTGTGGACCTATTTGTCCGAGGATTGTTTGGTCAAGACCGACCGGGCCAGCATGAATCGGAGCCTGGAAGTGCGCGTACCACTGCTCGGCAACCCGGTGCTGGACCTGGTCCTGGACTGGCCGGCCAGCGTGCATTACGACCGCGATGGCGGCAAAGCACTGCTGCGCGCTCTGGCCCGCCGGCATTTGCCGGAAGCCGTATGGAACCGGCCCAAGCACGGATTTTCGGTGCCCCTGCAGCACTATTTCAATGGACAATGGAACGCCGCCTGCGAGCACTACATCGCCCGCTGCGAGGAACTGGCGCCGTTCCTCGATGCCGCCGCGGTAAGACAGCTCTGGCAGGCGGCGAAGCGGCGCAAGGCCTCGCGCAGATTGGCCTACACATTTGTCGTGCTGCTGATCTGGCTGGCTGGACACGGCGTATCGAGCGACTGAAGAGAGCAAGTCATGATCAGACCCGGCGGAAAAACCGAAAAACGCATCAAGCGCATCCTCTGGCACTTCCCCAAGGCCGGCTATTCGACCAACTTCGGCGTGCGCCTGCCGATCCGACACCCCGCGATCACGCCGCCTATCCTCAAGGACATTTTCTTCGGCGTGTACGAGTCCAAAGAAGCCGAACTGGTCGGGAAGAAGATCGCCGCCGATGATGTGGTGATGGAAGTTGGCGCCGGCATCGGCTTCCTCTCCGCTCTGTGCGCCAAAATCACCGGTAGCGAGCGGGTATTCGCCTACGAGGCCAACCCGCAATTGATGGATGTCATCAAGCAGGTGCACGAACTCAATCAGGTCGCACCAACGGTCAGCAATGTGCTTCTGGGCGAGGGCGAGGGCGAGTGCACTTTCTGGCTGGAAAAGGATTACTGGGCTTCCTCGTTGATCCAGGGGTCCAAGGATGCCACGCCCATCCGGGTCAGGCAGATCGACCTCAATCAGGAAATCGAACGCATCCGGCCCAGCTTCATGATTCTCGACATCGAGGGCGGCGAATACGAGTTTCTGCGCCATGCGCGGCTGGATCCGATCCGCAAGATGGTGATCGAGGTCCACCCTCATGTGCTCAGCCACACCCGCATCTCGGAAATGCTCGGCTGGCTATTCGCCGCCGGGTTTGCCCTGGACCTCGGCAATATGCGCAAGAACGTCGTCTATTTGTTTAAGGAGACGGTGGCAGCATGAATCCGCTGCTCAGCCTGGTGGTGCCGGTGTACAACGTGGCGCCCTTTCTGGAGCGCTGCCTGGCGAGCCTGGCGGCACAGAACCTGGACGGCATGGAAATCGTGTTCGTCGATGACGGTTCCACCGACGCCTGCCCGGCCGTCCTCGCCCGCTACGCGGCGCAGCATTCGCAAATGCGCGTGATCCGCCGGGACAACGGCGGCCTCTCGGCCGCGCGCAACACCGGGCTAGACCACATCGGAGGCGAGTATGTGGCGTTCGTCGATTCAGATGACTGGATCGAGCCCGGCTATTACCGCCACCTGCTCGATCTCGCCCGCGCGCAGAATCTGGACCTGGCGCACGGCAATGCGATGTACCACTTCGAGGGCCGCCGCGAAGACCAGCCCATTTATCGCGACGACCTGTCCACCGAAGTGATGCCCGGCCGTGAAGTGCTGCGCCGACGCCTGGCCGACAGGACCTTGCTGCACATGGTCTGGATGCACCTGTACCGGCGCGACTTCATAGAGCGGCTGGGCATGCGCTTCGTACCGCGCCTGATCCACGAAGACGTGCTGTGGACCACGCGCGCCTTTCTGCAAGCGCAGCGGGTGGCCTACGACCCGACTCCCGGCTATTACTATCGCCAGCGCATCCGTCCCCTGGCGGCCGATGTCATGGATCAGCGCCTGGACGCGATCATTGCGAGCTCCGTGTATAACGCCAGAGGACTGGCCGAGTTGGCGGCGCCCCTGCGCGAAGACCCGGAACTGCAACGGCTGCTGCGCTGGCAGCTGGTGGACGGCGCGCTGTCCATTTTCCACAAGCTGCGCAAGGTGAACTCGCTCGAGCTGCGCCGCCGTCTCTACCGCCAGTTGCGCCACGACGGCGTCTACGCCCTGCTCTGGAACAACGCCACGAATATTGCGCAGCGCCGCCGCATCGCGCGCACCTGGTTGAAGAGTTGGACGGCATGACCCGCTGTTACCAGATCAACCTGCAGACCGGCTGGGGCGGCGGCGAGGTCTATACCGTTTTCTTTGCCCGCGCGCTGGCCGAGCGCGGCGTGCGCACGGTGCTGTTCGCCACCGCCAACATCGCCGCCTGGCGAACACGACTGCCCGCCGGCAGCGAAGTGATCGCCATCGCCGGCGGCGACGAACTGGCAGCGGCGATCAATTCGCGCATTCCCGCCGGCGAGCGCGCCTGGCTGGTGTTCCACACGCCGGCGACCGCCGCGCAGGTCGCGCCGCTTCGCGCCGCTGGCCACCTGCTTTCCTGCTTCGCCCACATGCCGCTCTATGGCCGCAATCCAGCGACGCTGCGGCCCTACGACCTGGTGGTCCCGGTATCCGGCCACGTGCTTGCCAGTCTCCATGCCCATGAGATGGTCAACGCCTACGCCGAGCCGCTGTACGGCATTGCCGACCTGTCCGGGCGCGGCAGCGACGGCGCGCTGCGCCGGCAATCATCCTACGATTGGGATACGCGCAAGCTGCGCGACCGCTTGTTCGGCTTCATCGAGCCGGCGCTCGAGCTATTGCGACCGCATCCGCCGTTCGCCCGCGGCACGGGCATTGCGCTCGGCATCGTCTCGCGGCTGACACCGATCAAGCAGTTCCCGCAGCTCTTCCGCCATCTCGCGCCGGTACTGGCGCGGCATCCCGGTTTCGACCTCCACGTCATCGGCGCCGGCGGTTACGCCTCGGTGCGAGATCTCAAGCGCGCGCTGGCGCCCATCCGCTCCCGCGTGCGCTTCTGGGGCAAGCAGCGCGATGTGGCGGCGGTCTACCGCCGGCTCGACTACCTGCTCGCCGGCCTGCCCGAGAAGGAGGCGCTCGGCCTTAACGTCATCGAGGCCCAGGCGAGCGGCCTGCCGGTGCTGGCCGTAGCCGCGCCGCCCTTCACCGAGACCGTTGCCGCCGAAGTCACCGGACTGTTCTACGCCGACCCGCGCGGCGACGACGGCCGCGACTTTTCCGCGCTGCTCGACCGCCTGGCGGCGCAGCCTTTCCGTCCCGACGCCGACAAGGCGCCGGCGCACCTGCAGCGCTTTTCCGCAGCGGCCTTCGCCGAACGCGTCGGCCGCCTCGCCGCCTTCGCCACCCAGCGGCTCGCCGCCACGCCATGAGCCGCGACACCGTCATCTTCAATTTCCGCAAGGGATTCGAGCCGCTCAAGGAAGCCTTCGAGGCCAACGGCTACCGCGTGGCCGAGAACGAGTGGGCGCCTGCGCCGCAACTCGCTCGGCGCTGCGAGGCTGCCGTCGTCAATCTCTACGAGGCGATCCGCCGGCCCCGGGACGCCGTCGGGCTGCACCGCCGCCTGCGCGCCGCGGGCGCGCCGCTGATCGGTGTCGACCGCGACGCGCCGTGGCACATGGGCATGCGCTGGCGGCGGCTGGCGCTGTTCCGCCTGCTGCGACCGCTCGACATCTACGCCACGCACACGCTGCAACCAACCTGGGAATTCGCGCCGGTGAAAATTTACAACCCGAACGCGGTGTGGACGCGCCGCTTCAACCTGCACGGACATATGCTGGCCGAGATGCGCGATCCGCTCTTCTTCGAGTATGACGTCTCCTTCCTCGGCAACCTGGACGGGGAGCGCTACCGGGAGCACGCCGAGCGCGCGCGCTTCTTTGCCGCGCTGCGCCCGCGGCTGGACGCCATGGGCATCCGCCACTACATTGCCCATTCGTCCGGTATCGACGAGGAAACCCAGATCCGCGTCATCCAGCGCTCGCGCATCAACCTGAGTTACCGTTCGTCCTGCGACCACGGCGGCGCCTTGAGCTGGGGCCTGCCGGAGCGCTGCTACGGCGTACCTGCGCGCGGCGGCTTCCTGCTCGCCGACGAGCGCCGCCACGCCGCCGATGATTTCGACCTGTCAACGCAGTGGGCGGGCTTTACCGACATGGACGACTGCCTGGCGAAAATCCGCTACTACCTGGATCGTTTCGATCTTGCCCGCGATATCGCCGAGGCCGCCCATGCCAGGGTGATCCGGGATCACACTTATGAGCAACGCGCCGGGCATCTGATCGGGGCTGGACAAGCCTGGCGCATCGCTTTGTAGGAGCGAGCTTGCTCGCGAATTCCATCGTTCGCGAGCAAGCTCGCTCCTACTTATATGGCAGACTTCAAGATTAACGTGTCATCGTATTAGTTTCGAAAGTTGGATCTCGATGCCGGCAACCCCTTGCGATGTGAGAGAAAGCCAATGAACAATCCTGCGAAAGGAAGCGCCCGGTGCAACAGTCGCTAAAGGATACGTTCCGCGCCCAGAACGGCGAGGATCGATGGTTGGACAACTTCTTTGGACATAAGCGAAGCGGTTTTTTTGTCGAAGTCGGGGCGTTTGACGGTATCAATTTGAGCAACAGTTACCATTTTGAACAGATCGGTTGGACCGGTGTGTTGATTGAGCCCGATCCCGACAAGGCCGCGCTTTGCCGTTCAAGCCGTCCCGGCTCCAAGACCTACCAGTGTGCGGCGGCAGCGTCGCCCGAAATCAGCGAAGTCACATTTTTCCGGGTCGAATCCGGGGAGGTTTATTCGACGACCAAGCTGACCGGCGATCATGCGCGGCGCATCGACCATATGGGGCTCGCGTCGAAGCCGATAAGCGTCCCGGCGAGGACCCTGGATACCATTCTCGAGGAAGCCGGGGCTCCGGCAATTGACTTTGTCAGCATAGACGTCGAGGGCGCCGAGACGGAGGTCCTGCGCGGTTTCGATATCCGGCGATGGAAACCCGCCATCGTCGTGATCGAGTCGAATTCCAAGCTTCGCCTGCCGGAAGTTCGCGACTACTTTACCTCCAATGGCTATGCTTTCCGCTGCAGTATCGATGTCAACGATTTTTATCTTCGTGTGGGTCCCGCTCCTGTTCCGGCCTGGGCGATCGATGCGGTTTGCTATGCTTGGCGCCGGGTAACCAGGCGCATTTCGAGACTCGCACACAATATCCGCCGGTCCTGGAACAAGCGACGTGGCAAAAAGATCTGAGACCAGCGAAGCGGCACATCATGCTTGCGCATAACCACCGCCAGACCGCTGACGGCCCTGATTCGACCACGCAACGCGCAGGCTGCAAAGATGCGGCCTCGACCAGGATGGACGCATCCGCCGCGCCGAAGGTCCTGGTCATCCGCCGCGACAACATCGGCGACCTGGTATGCACGACGCCGCTCCTGCGCGCCCTGCGCGCGCAATTACCGGCGGCGCGCATCGTCGTCCTGGCGACGCGTTACAGCGCCGCGGTGCTCGCCGGCAATCCCGACATCGACGCCTCCTGCTCCTACACCAAGGCCAAGCACCGCGCGGCGGGCGAGTCGGCGCTCGGCATCTACTTGCAGCGGATACAGACCATTCTCGCCCTGCGCCGCGAGCGCTTCGACTGGATTCTGCTGCCCGGCGGTGCACAAGCCAGCTCGCTGCGCTTCGCGCGCTGGATCGGCGGCGCAAGGCTGCTGGTGCGCGGCGACGAGGACCTGGTCGCCGGCCCGCACGAGGTGGAGCAGAGCTGCCACCTGCTTTCGCGCATGGGCCTGCGCTACGAGACCCCGGCGCCGCGCGTGGTACCGGCGTCGGACGAACGGGCACGCATGGTCGCACGCATCGCCGCCGCCTTGCCGCGGCGGCCGTCCCGGCTGGTCGGCCTGCACATCAGCGCACGCAAGCCTTCGCAACGCTGGCCGGCCGAGTCGTTCGCAGAACTGGCACGGCGCCTGGCGGCCGAAGATAGCGCATTCCTGCTGCTGTGGGCGCCGGGGGGTACGGATAATGTGCAGCACCCGGGCGACGACGAGAAAGCCGCGCGCGTGCTGCAACTGGCGGCCGGACTCCCGATCGTGGCGCTACCGACGCGGCGTCTGGAACATCTGATCGCCGCCTTGTCTGTGTGCAACGCGGTGATCTGCGGCGACGGCGGCGCCATGCATGTGGCAGCCGGGCTGGACAAACCCATAGTCTGTCTGTTCGGGCAGTCCACCGCGGCCCGCTGGCATCCCTGGGGTCCGGCCTATGAACTGCTGCAGATGCCCGGCATGGAGGTGAAGGACATTTCGGTGGATGCCGTGGCGCGCGCTTACGCCGCTTTGCTAGGCGACGGCGTCAAATAGCCGCGAACGGCCTGCCGCGGGCGCGCACCCGATTCTGCTGTTGCCCGGACGTATCCTCTTCAACGGCGAACTGGATCTTGTACAGGTGCGCATACAGCCCATCGTGCGCCAGCAGCTCGGCATGAGAACCGATTTCGGCAATCCTGCCGTGTTGCAGCACCACGATGCGGTCCGCTTTCTCGATGGTGGACAGACGATGGGCGATGATCAGCGTCGTGCGGCCTCGCATCAGGGTGTCCAGCGCCGCCTGCACCACCCGCTCCGACTCGGTGTCCAGGGCCGAGGTGGCCTCGTCCAGAATCAGCACCGGCGCATTCTTCAGCAGCGCGCGTGCGATCGCCAGGCGCTGGCGCTGCCCTCCCGAGAGGCGCACGCCGTTCTCGCCTATGATCGTCTGCATGCCCTGCGCCATTTCACGGATGAATTCCATTGCATGCGCGGCCTCGGCGGCGGCGGCGATCGCGGCCTCGCTGGCGCCTGCCAGGGGGCCGTAGGCGATGTTGGCCGCAACCGTATCGTTGAACAACACCACGTCCTGGCTGACCAGCGCGAGATTGGCACGCAGGCTGGCAAGAGTCAGCGTCTGCGTGTCGATGCCGTCGAGCAGGATGCGCCCGGCACTGGGCTGATAGAAGCGCGGGATCAGGTTGGCGAGCGTCGTCTTGCCGCCGCCGGAGCCGCCGACCAGGGCCACGGTTTCCCCTGCGGCTATCTCCAGATTGACGTCGTCCAAGGCCGGCCGGGCGGCGTTGGGATAGGTAAAACACAAATGCTCGAACTCGATCCGGCCCTGCGCCCGGTCCAGGCTCTGCGTGCCGCTGTCTTCCTCTGGTTTTTCGTCGATGACGGCGAACACGCTTTCGGCCGCCGCCAGGCCGCGTTGCAGCCCGGCGTTGACCCCGGTCAGACGCTTGAGCGGCGAGAGCAGCATCAGGGTGGCGGTCATGAACGAGACGAAACTGCCCACGGTCACTGCGCCCGCCCCGCTTTGTTGCGTGGAATAGTAGACGATGACCGCGACGGCGACGGCCGCGCATAGCTGCACCAGCGGCACCGAGGCCCCGGCGGCAATGGTCTGGCGCATGGCGAAATTGCGCATGCGCTTGATCGCCGCGCCGAAGTGGCGCTGCTCGTACTCCTGACCGCCGAATACCTTCACCACCTTGTGGCACCCGATCGCCTCGTCCAGCACGTGGGTAATGTCCCCCATCGCGTGCTGCGCGTCGCGGCTCACCTGGCGCAGCCGGCCGCTGAACGACCGGATCACCAGGGCGATGACCGGGCCTACCACCAGCGTGATGAGCGAAAGCTTCCAGTCGAGGTAGAACATCCAGGCGAGCAATCCGGCCACGGTGAGGCTGTCGCGCACCATCACCGTCAGCACGCTGGTTGCGGCCCCGGTGACGCCCGTCACGTCGTAGGAAAGCTTGGAAATCAGCGCGCCCGAGGAAGCGTCGTCGTAATAGCGCGTGGGCAGGTTGACCAGCCGGCCGAACATCTCGGCGCGCAAATCGAACACCACGCGATTGGATACCCAGCTCAACGCGTAGTCGCTGACAAAGCCGAACACGCCGCGCACCAGGAACAATCCGACCAGGGCGAACGGAATGTAGCGGATGGTGGTGGGGTCCTTATTCACGAAGCTGCCGTCCAGCAACGGCTTCATCAGCGCCGGAAACAGGGGCTCGGTCGCCGCCACCAGTACCATGGCCAGGATCGACAGGGCGAACATGCGCCAGTACGGCGCGACATAGCGCAGCAGACGCAAGTACAGGGCGCGGCTTTTGGTTTCTGGAACAGCCATTATTGAGTCTGCATCAGAGTGGAAAAATATCCAATTATATCAGAGCCCTAAACCCTGACCGCAGGTCTTCGCGCGCTTGTTCGCGACGAAGTTCCCGCTAGCGCGACTCCGTTCGCAGCAAATCCGAGTAAAGCCGAGTCAACTGCTGCGCCATGCCCGCGAGGCCGTAGGGTTCGACCTTGCGCCGCGCCGCGGCACCCATCCTCAAGGCCTCCCCGGGCGCGGCGGCCAGGTTGAGGCAGCGCGCGAGTTCGACCACGTCGAGCGCATCGCGGCAGATGTAGCCCTCGACGCCGCTTTCGACGAACTCGGCCGCGCCGCATTGCATGGTGGTAATCAGCGGCAGCCCGCAGGCCATGGCTTCCATCGCGGCGTTGGGGAAGGGATCGTAGAGGCTGGGCAGAACGAAACAGTCGGCCATGCCGTACCACGGTTTGACGTCTTCCTGACCGCCCGCGAAATGCACCCGGGCGGAGAGCTTGGCCTGTTCTGCTGCCCGACGCAGGCGCGGGAGTTCTTTGTCCGCGCCCACCACCACCAGGTGGGCATCGCGCACGCCGGAGAGGGCGCGCAACAACTGCGGCAGGCCTTTGCGCCTGAAGCCCGAACCGACGAACAAGTACACCATGGCCGCGTCCGCGATGCCGAGCTCTTCGCGTTTGCGCTCGCGCCAGATCTGGCGCAGTTGCGGATGAAATGCAGCCAGGTCGACGCCGCTGTAGATCACGTGCAGCTTGGCCTCGGCCAGCCGGAAATGCCGGCGCACCTCTTCCTTCACCATGTTCGAGTTGCAGATTACCGCGCGCAAGCGGGGGCTTTGGAACAGGCGCTTTTCCGCCGCCAGCGTATACCAGTGGTACGCATTGAGCGTGAGGGCGATGCGCTCCCACACGCCGGCGGCGCGCTTGCGGTTGGAGAGCCACTGGCGATGCACGCCGTCGCCGGCGCGGTAGACGTCGCAGCAGCTGATGCGCTCGTGCGACTGCACCAGATCGAAACGCTGCGATTTCACCGCGGCGCAGACGGCGCGGGCGAAGCTCCAGTCGCGCCACACCCGGCCGATGTAGAACGGATCGCAGCGGATCAGGTGCCGGCCATCGCCCGCGCCCGGTCCCTTCGTTCCCGACCAATCACGCGCGAGCAGGGTCAGCTCCACATCCCGCGCGGCAAGCGCAGTCATGGCACGTTCGACAAAGCGCTCGGCGCCGCCGTACGGGTTGTAACGCTGGCGTATCAGGGCGATGTTCATCGCGGCGCTTCGCCGTGCCGGCGCGCGGCGCAAGGCGGCTGGCGCAAACGCCGCGTTTCCTGCACCGCCATCACGCGGTACAACAGCGCCCAGGGGCGCCCAACACGCGGCGCGCGCTTTGCAGATCGACCGGGTCCTTCAACATGCGCGCACGATAGCAGAGAACCCCGCAACGGTGAACGGGTCGGCCCGGCGTGCCGCCGGCTGCGGCGTTCAGCGGCCGCGCCGGGCGCGCGCTGCATCCAGGTGTTCGCACAGCTCTTGCGCGCCGTCCAGGATGCGCGGCGTATTGCGGCTGATGATATCGGAAGGGATCACAAACAGATTGCCGCGCGCGACTGCCTGCAGGTGCGGCCATTGTTTCCATGCGTCCAGATTTCCCGCCTGGCCCGCTTCCGCGGTCACGCCGGCTATCGCCTCCGGGTCGGCGGCGAGCACCGCCTCGGTCGAGATTTCCGGCGTCAACCGTTTCAGACCGGCAAACACATTTTGCCCGCCGCACAGCCGGATCGCGTCGCTGATGAGATGCTCGCCGTTGACGGTCATCAACGGCCGGTCCCAGATCTGGTAGAACACGGTCACCGGTGCGCGGCCGGCGTAGCGCCGGCGCAACTCGGCCACACGCGCCACGAACGCGCTCGCGGCCGGCAGCGCGACGGCTTCGGTGCCGGCCAGGCGCCCGAGTTGCTCTATCGCGCGCGCGATGTCGGGGAGCCGGCGCGGCTCGTTGTAGTACACCGGGATGCCGAGCCGCAGCAATTTGTCGAGCTGGCGCTGCGCGTTGCCATACTGCCAGACCACGACGAGGTCGGGTTTGAGGGCAACAACGCGCTCCAGGTCGAGCTGCGCGCTGTCGCCGATACGCGCGATGCGTTGCGCCGCCAGCGGGTAATTGCTGTACTCGACCGTGCCGACGACCTGAGCCCCGGCGCC
>Ga0209212_1009048_pt1 | contig 10515 bp, 7 predicted proteins | sample RifGroC2_FD_183996 | JGI IMG/M metagenome (GOLD analysis project Ga0209212, IMG submission 183996) | Groundwater microbial communities from Rifle, Colorado, USA - Groundwater C2 (SPAdes) (version 2) | ecosystem: Environmental > Aquatic > Deep subsurface > Groundwater | place: Rifle, Colorado... | reverse complement strand
GAGTTGTCGCCCGAGCTGGGTTATGGTCGTTACCCCAACGTGGTGACCAGCCTGGAGTATGAGCGTATGCTGAGCGCCTCGGGTCCGTTCGGCGGCCATGTGACGCGCCCCTCCGATCATAGCGAGCCCAGGCGGATCGCCTTTCTCCAGTGCGTGGGTTCGCGCAGCAAGGACAACGGTTACTGCAGCTCGGTCTGCTGTATGTACGCCATAAAGGAAGCGGTCATCACCAGGGAACATCTCCCCGGCGCCCAGTCCGCCGTTTTTTATATGGATATCCGCGCCCAGGGTAAGGATTTCGATCTGTATTACGAGCGGGCGAAGAAGGATTACGGCGTCCGTTTCATCCATTCGCAGGTGTCCCGGATCGCGGAAAGACCGAAAAGCAAAAACCTCGTGCTTGCCTACATAGACGACCAGGGGCAACTGCGCGAAGAGGAGTTCGACCTGGCGGTCCTCGCCGTGGCGATGAAACCGACGCCCGACGCCCTCGACCTTGCCGGCAGGCTCGGCATCGCGCTCGACGAGAACGGTTTCTGCAAGACCGACGGATTCGCGCCCTTGAACACCTCGCGTGCGGGCGTTTACGCCTGCGGCGTCTTCCAGGGGCCCAAGGACATCCCCGAAACGGTCGTCCAGGCCGGCGCGGCAGCCGAGGCGGCGTCCGCCTTCCTCTCCGAGGTGCGGGGAACGCTTACCCGGCAGAAAGAGTACCCGCAGGAGCGGGATGTGACGGGAGAGAAGCCCCGCATCGGCGTCTTTGTCTGCCATTGCGGAATCAATATCGGCGGCATTGTCAATGTTCCGGAGGTGAAGGAATTCGCCCGCGGCCTGCCGGACGTGGCCCATGTGGACGAAAATCTCTACACCTGTTCGCAGGATACCCAGGAGAAGATCAAGAAGGCCATCGAAGAGCACCGTCTCAACCGGGTGGTGGTGGCCTCCTGCTCGCCGCGCACCCACGAACCCCTCTTCCAGGAGACGATCCGGGAGATCGGCCTGAACAAATACCTCTTCGAAATGGCCAATATCCGCGATCAATGCTCCTGGGTCCACATGAAGCTTCCGCTGGAGGCCACCGCAAAGTCGAAGGACCTGCTCAGGATGGCGGTGGCCAAGGCGCGTCTCCTGCAGCCCCTCGATGAACCGATGCTCGGGATCACAAAGAAGGCCCTCGTCATCGGCGGCGGTCTGGCGGGGATGAAAGCCGCCCTGGGCCTGGCGCGTCAGGGATTCGCCAGCGCGCTCGTGGAGAGGGAAAAGGAGCTCGGCGGGAATCTCCGTCATATCTATCATACCCTCGAAGGAAAAGATGTTCAGGAGCTTCTGCAGGATACCGTCCGTGAGGTTCTGTCCGCGCCGGAGATCACCGTTTTCACGGATGCCGAGATCAAGAGCGTCGACGGCTATCTGGGCAATTTCCGCAGCGTCATATCGGCGTCCGGTAAAGACGAGGAGTACGAACACGGGGTCGTCATCGTGGCCGTGGGCGCAAAAGAAAGCCAGCCCGCCGAGTATCTCTACGGCAAGGAGAGCCGCGTCGTCACGCAGAAAGAGTTTGAGGAGCGTCTTACCGTTCATCCGGAAGAGAGCAAAAAATATCGAAACGTCGCCATGATCCAGTGCGTGGGCTCACGCAACCCCGATCGTCCCAACTGCAGCCGGATCTGTTGTTCGGTGGCCGTGAAGAACGCGCTCGCGCTCAAGGCGCTCTCTCCCGGGACGGCGGTTACCGTCCTCTACCGGGACATTCGCACGTACGGTTTAATGGAAACTTATTATAAGCTGGCGCGTGAAAAGGGTATCCAGTTCATCCCTTACGCCGCAGAAGCGAAACCCGAACTTTCCGCAGCAAACGGCGATCTGGAGCTGAAGGTCAAAGACCTCGCGATCGGGGCGGAGACGGTCATCGCCCCCGACCTGGTCGTCCTTTCCAGCGCCGTGATTCCCCATGACAATGCCGAACTGGCAAAAATGCTCAAGATCCCCCTCACGGCGGATAAATTCTTCCTCGAGGCCCACATGAAGCTCCGGCCGGTGGATTTTGCCACGGACGGGATCTTTCTGGCCGGCATGGCCCATTTTCCCAAGACCATCGGCGAGACGATCGCCCAGGCCGGCGCCGCCGTGGCGCGCGCCACCGCCGCCATCGCCAAGGGCTACGTCAGCATTCTTCCGACTATCTCATGCGTGGATCAAAACCGGTGTATCGGTTGCGGCCTCTGCGAATCGCTCTGTCCCTTCAATGCCATCCGTGTGGTGGAGACGGAGAAGGGGAAAAAGTCCGAAACGATCGCCGCATCGTGCAAAGGCTGCGGCGTCTGCAGCGCCAGTTGTCCGCAGCAGGCGGTCGCCATACGTCATTTTACCGACGAGGAGCTGTTCGCCCAGATCGAGGCGTTGAACGAGGGGAAAAGTGTAGCGACGATTAATTGAGCGGGTGTGAAGATGAGCTTTGAGCCGAAGATCCTTTCCTTCCTCTGCAACTGGTGCGCTTACGCCGGCGCCGACCTGGCCGGCATCTCGCGCTTCCAGTATCCCCCGAGTACCCGCGTCATCCGGGTGATGTGCTCGGGCAGGGTGGACCCCGCCTTTATCCCGCGGGCCTTTCTCGCCGGTTTCGACGGGGTGATGATCCTCGGGTGTCATCCCGGCGATTGCCATTACCTCAGCGGCAACACCCAGGCGGAAAAAAAGATCGCCCTTTTGCGCAAACTCCTTTCCGATGAGGGCGTCGGCAGCGAGCGACTCCTGCTCGACTGGGTGTCCGCCGGGGAAGGGCAGCGTTTTGCCGAGCTGATAAGGGGGTTCACACAGCAGATCGCTTCCCTGGGGCCTTTTCCCATGACCGATGAGAACGGGGGCAAGCTGCGGGCGATTCAGGCCTCTCTCGAAGGCGAAAAGATCCGCTGGATGGTGGGAAAGGCGCCGGAGCTGATGGATAAGGAAAATGTCTACGGTGAACGCACCGATCCTGAAAGGGTCAGAGAGGTGCTGGAAACGACGCTTCGCGATGAGCTGCGCAGGAACCGCATCCTGGGATTTCTTGAAACGGGGACGATGACCGCGAAGGAAATCAGCGACAAGCTCAACCTCTCGCTTAAGGAAACCCTTCCCCATCTGGTTTCTCTCGTGGGGGAGGGGCAGATCGGTTTCGATACTTCGGAAGAAGGTCATTATCCGCGATATGTAAGAAGCTAATGATGGCGAGCGCCATTGCATCCCCACCCGCCGGGGGGGGGGAGGTTCTTGGGAAGGACGGAATTTGCTCATGGAGTTATCCGACAGTACGACCAGCAAGAATTCTGCCAAACCGGTCGGTGCGGTCATGGTTGTGGGCGGCGGGATCGGAGGGATGCAGGCCTCGCTCGATTTGGCGGAATCGGGTTTTTTTGTCTATCTCGTAGACAACTCGCCGACCATCGGCGGGGTGATGTCCCAGCTCGACAAGACCTTTCCGACAAACGACTGCGCGATGTGCATCATGTCGCCCAAACTTGTGGGCACCGGCAGCCATCGGAATATCCGGGTCATTACCCATGCCGAGGTCAAGGAAATCACCGGCCCCCCGGGTTCTTTCGAGGCTGCGATCATCCGCCGGCCACGATACATTCGCGCCGATAAATGCACGGGCTGCGGCGAGTGCGCCAAGCATTGCCCCGTTACAGCGATCGACAGCTACAACGAAGGAATGAGCAAACGGGCGGCGGTTTATCTCCGTTATCCGCAGGCCATTCCCAAGATCTTTCTCATCGACAGGGACGCCTGCATCGGGTGCGGCCTCTGCGAAAGGGCGTGCCTCGCCGGCGCCGTCGATTACGGCGACAAGGAAAGCGTCGAGAAGATATCCGTGGGTTCGGTCATCCTGGCGCCCGGCTTCGAGGTGTTTGCGGCCGAGCGGCGGCCCGAATTCGGCTACGGCGTTTTCCCCAACGTGATGACCAGCATCGAGTTCGAGAGGATTTTGAGCGCGACCGGCCCCCACCGGAGCCATCTGCTGCGCCCCTCGGACGGCGCCATTCCCGAAAGGATCGCCTTCATCCAATGCGTCGGATCGCGCGATGTGAAATGCGGCAACGACTACTGTTCGTCGATCTGCTGCATGTATGCAGTAAAAGAGGCGATCATCGCCAAAGAGCATGTCCCGTTTGTCAAGCCGACGATTTTCAACATGGATATCAGGGCCTACGGAAAGGGATTCGATGCCTATTATGAGCGGGCGAAGGCCGACTACGAGGTCCGGTTCATCAGGAGCATGGTCTCCAAGGTCAGGGAAAAACACGGAACCGGCAATCTGCTGGTCACTTATTTAAACGAAGAGGGGAGGGCGAGCGAGGAGGAGTTCGATCTGGTCGTTCTTTCCGTGGGCATGACCCCGTCGCAATCGATCCGGGATATGGCGGCGAGGCTGGGGGTCAATCTGAACCGGTTCGGATTCTGCGAAACTGACACCTTTACTCCGCTTGCCACCTCGCGGGAAGGGATCTATGTCTGCGGCGCCTTCCAGTCGCCGAAAGACATCCCCGAGACGGTTGCCCAGGCCAGCGGCGCCGCCGCGGCCGCGGCGGAAAAGATCGCCTCCGCGCGAGGAACGCTGGCGACGAAAAAGGAATACCCCCCGGAAACCGAGGTAAAACCGGGGGAGGAGGCCAGGATCGGTGTTTTTGTCTGCCACTGCGGCATCAACATCGGCGGGGTGGTGAATGTTCCCGCCGTCCGGGAGTATGCGGGCACCCTGGCCAACGTGGTCCATGCGGATGAAAATCTCTATACCTGCTCGCAGGATACGCAGGAAAAGATTAAAAAAGCCGTTAAGGAACACGGCCTGAACCGGGTGATCGTGGCGTCGTGCTCTCCCCGGACGCACGAGCCCATGTTCCGCGAGACGATCAGGGAAGCGGGGGTGAACAAATTTCTCTTCGAGATGGCCAATATCCGCGACCAGTGTTCCTGGGTGCACATGCGTCAGAAGCCGGAAGCCACAGCGAAGGCGAAGCAGCTCGTCCGTATGGCCGTGGCCAATGCCCGCTTGAATTCCCCGTTGGGAGAAACCCCGGTGCCCGTCGTGCAGCGCGGCCTCGTCGTCGGCGGAGGCGTGGCCGGCATGACCGCGGCGCTCTGCCTCGCCGAGCAGGAGTTCGAGGTTTTTCTTGTCGAAAAAGAAGATCGTCTGGGAGGAAACCTCCTGCGTCTCCGTCACACCATCGATGGAGGGGATGTGAATGCCTTTCTTCGGGACCTGATCGCCAGGGTTTCGGAGCATTCCGCGATCCATGTCCTGCTCGACTCCCAGGTCGTTGATTTCAGCGGTGTGAGGGGAAACTTTACCTCCGGTGTCAGGACGGCGTCGACCGGGGTCGATCAGGAGATCCAACACGGAATCACCATACTGGCCACGGGCGCCCAGGAGGAGAAGCCGGAGGGTTATCTCTACGGCGAGGACCCGCGCGTGATCACCCAATTGGAGCTGGAAGACCGTCTCGATCAAACGGGGGGGGATCCGATCGGGCTGCAAGAGGTGGTGATGATCCAGTGCGTGGGATCGAGGAACGAGAAGCACCCTTCGTGCAGCCGCACCTGCTGCGCCACGGCGGTAAAAAACGCCCTGAAACTGAAAAAGCGAAATCCCGCGATGAACATCCGGATCCTTTACCGCGACATCCGCACTTACGGTTTTTTGGAGGCATACTACTCGCAGGCCCGCAGGGAGGGGATCGTCTTCGATCGGTACGATCCCGAAGCGGGCCCCGAGATCAAAAAGGAGGGAGAAGCCCTCGTGGTCTCCTTCGAGGATAAAATCGTGAAGGAGCGGACGACGCTGAAGCCGGATCTCGTCGTTCTTTCATCGGCGTCGATCCCGCGGGAAAACAAGGAGCTGGCCAATTTGCTGAAGGTGCCGCGGACCGCCGAGGGTTTTTTCCTTGAGGCGCACATGAAGCTTCGCCCAGTGGACTTCGCCTCCGATGGAATCTATGTCGCGGGATCCGCCCATGCGCCGAAATTGATCGCGGAAAGCATTTCTCAGGCCTATGCCGCAGCGGCGAGGGCCTGCACGATCCTCTCCAAGGACAATCTCATGGTGGGGGGCGTCGTGGCCGTTGTGGATGGGGAGCGTTGCGCCGCCTGCCTGACCTGTGTTCGCGTATGTCCCTATGATGTTCCGGTGGTTAATGTGCGCGGCGAAGCGGAAATAGACATCATCCAGTGCAAGGGATGCGGCACCTGTGCGGCGGAGTGTCCCGCCCGGGCGATCGATCTGATGCATTTTCGCACCAGCCAGTTGGAGGCGAAGGTAGGGGCGCTGGTGGAGGGATAAAGGGGGAAGGGGAAAAGGGTATGTCAGATACGCCAGCCAATGGTTTTGAACCGGAGATAGTCGCATTTTGCTGTGAGCATTGAGCATACAGCGCTGCGGACCTGGCAGGTTCGATGAGGTTGAGTTATCCCAGCAATGTGAAAGTGGTCAAGCTTCCCTGCACGGGCCGGGTGGATGTTCTGCTGATTCTGCGCACCTTTGAGAGCGGTGCGGACGGGGTGTACGTGGCCGGATGCATGGAGGGCGAGTGTCACTTCCTGCGCGGCAATCTGCGGGCGAGGCGGCGGGTCGACTATGTGAAAGGCCTGCTGGAAGAGGTGGGTTTGGGCGGCGGGCGGGTGGAGATGTTCAACATGAGCGCCTCCCAGGGTCAGCGTTTCGCCCAATTTGCGCGGGAGATGACCGAGCGGATCCGGCTGCTGGGGCCGTCGCCCGTAAGGAAATAAGGGAGATTTTGGGGAGATTCTGTCATGATAGTAGGGGATCGCAAGGATTTTAAAGAGATACTCGAGAAGCTAGGGTCCCGGCGGCGGGTACTGGTGCTGGGGTGCAACGAGTGCGTGACCGTTTGCGGCGTCGGGGGGGAGCGCGAAGTGGGCGTTCTAAGTGCGGAGCTGCGCCTGTACTGGAAGAAGGAAGGGGAGACCTTCGAAATCCGGGAGCACACGCTGGAACGCCAGTGCGACTTTGAGTATATCGATCAGATCAAAGGGTTTGCGGATGAATACGATGTCATTTTATCTATGGCCTGCGGCGCCGGCGTTCAGTATGTCGCGGAGGCGTATAAAACGAAGCTGGTCCTGCCCGCCGTGAATACGACCTTTCTCGGGGTGACCATCGAGCAGGGCGTATGGAGCGAACGCTGTCAGGGATGCGGCTCCTGCATTTTGGATATGACGGCGGGGGTCTGCCCGATTGCGCGCTGTTCGAAGAGCCTGTTGAACGGTCCCTGCGGCGGTTCATCGGAAGGGAAGTGCGAGATCGACAAGGAGATCGATTGCGCCTGGCAGTTGATCGTCGACAGGCTAAAGGAATCCGGTCAGATGGAGCGTTACGAGGAGATCCTGCCGGTAAAGGATTGGCGCACCGGTCGTGAAGGCGGACCGCGCAAAAGGGTGAGGGAGGACTTGAAACTGTGAAGACAAATTCCAAGATAGAGAAGATACTGGCGAACGGAGGATTTGTCGTTACTTCGGAGTGCGGTCCTCCGCGCGGGTCCGATCCCGAGGTCATCCAAAAGAAAGGCGAGCTGCTGCGAGGTTTTGTTGATGGGGTAAACGTGACGGATAATCAGACCGCGGTGGTCAGGATGTCCTCTCTTGCCGCCAGCGCCATTTTGAAGGGGATGGGATTGGAACCCATCCTGCAGATGGTATGTCGCGACCGGAACCGGATCGCATTGCAGAGCGACATCCTGGGGGCGGCGGCCCTGGGGATCAACAATGTTCTGTGCCTGTCCGGCGATCATCAGAAGTTCGGCGACCATCCGCAGGGGAAGAACGTGTATGACATCGACTCGATTCAGTTGATCCAGACGGTGTGCCGGATGCGCGACGAGGGGAAATTCCTGGGGGGGGAGGAGATAAAAGGAAAACCCGCGCTGTTTGTGGGGGCGGCGGAGAACCCCTTTGCGGATCCCTTCGAGATCAGGGCGGCCAGGCTGGGCAAGAAGATGCGGGCGGGCTGCGAGTTTATCCAGACGCAGTGCATCTATAACATGGAGCGGTTCAGCCGCTGGATGGAGATGGTATGCGAGCGGGGGTTTCATGAAAAGTGCGCGGTCCTGGCGGGCGTGACGCCCTTTAAGACCGCCGGGATGGCCAATTACATGAAGAAGAATGTTCCCGGAATGGATGTCCCCGATGCGATGATCGAGAGGATGAAGGGGGTGCCGAAGGAAAAGCAGGCCGAAGAGGGGATCAGGATCTGCGTGGAGCAGATTCAGCAACTGCGCGAGATTCCGGGGGTGCGCGGCATCCATATCATGGCGATCGAATGGGAGGCGAAGGTGCCGGAGATCGTCAAAGCCGCCGGGCTCCTCCCCAGGCCGGATTAGGGAAATTAGGGACGGAGCCCCTATTTTCTTGCAGGAAAATAGGGGCTCCGTCCCTAATTTCCTCTCAGCGCATGCCGGTGAGCGACGCCGTCACCGCGCGGGGGTCGCGGTGGGGCCAACGGCCGCTGTCCGCCTGCGCCAGGAAGTTGCCGACGATCGCGTTAAACCCGTCCGGATCCTCCAGGTTGACGGCGTGTCCGCAGTTCGGCATGACGGCCAGCGCGGCCGTCGGGATATTCTGCTTCATCAGGATTCCCGGCGTCAGGCAGGGCCAATCTTCGTCGCCCGTCAGGATCAGCGTCGGCACGGTCAGCGCCCGCATCTGATCCAGCAGGGCGTACAGCGAAGGCCGTTCGCGCTGGCAACCCAGCTGGGTGTTGGCCGCGCCGATAGCGGAATGGTCGGCAAGCAGGCGCTTGAATTCGGCAAATCCGCGTGGATCCTTGTTCTCGAACTGCACGCGGCTGGGGCCATAGGCATATTTTTCGGCGAAGGCGGCCATCCCCTCGCTTGTGATAAGGGCCGCTATCGTCTCCGCCTCGGCGCGAAAGCGATCGCGCTGCGACGGCTCGGAACCGTAGCCGCAGCCGCCAACGGTGAGCGACAGGGCGCGCGCCGGATGGCGGAATCCGAAGTGCAGGGCGGCGAATCCCCCCATCGACAGGCCGACGACGTGTGCCCGGGCGATGTCGAGATGGTCGAGCACCGCGGCGATGTCGTCGGCGGCCCTGCTCTGGGAATAGGCGGATACCGCCTCCGGCACATCGGAGGGCGGATAGCCCCGGGCGTCAAAGGTGATCGAGCGATACGTCCGCGCAAAATGCCTGATTTGCGGCTCCCAGCTTCGGTGGTCGCCGGCGAATTCGTGTACGAAGATCACCGGCTTCCCCGACCCGGTTTCCTCGAAGTAGAGCTTCACTCCGTCATCGGTAATGGCGTATGGCATGGATCCCTCCTTAAAGGACGTGTTTTCGCCGGCCTAATGTAGGATGATGACCGGGGCGTGTCAAGATGATTGTATATTTCCAGTTTCAAGACCCCATATCGGATGCGAGGAGAGGAGAGTGAAACCATGTTTGATGTATCCCAATTTTCACTGAGCGGAAAAGTGGCCGTCGTTACCGGCGGCGGCCGCGGGATCGGCCAGGCGATAGCGTGCGGCTTCGCAAAGGCCGGGGCACAGGTGGTCGTCGCCAGCCGTAAGGCTCAGGACCTTGAGGCAACCGCCTCGATGATCGAGGCCTTCGGCGGCAAGGCGTTTGCCCTCCCGGCCCACCTCGGCAGGATGGACGAGATACAGAGGATGGTAAGTACGGTGCTGGAAAGGTTCGGCCGGATCGACATCCTGGTGAACAACGCCGGGACCAGCCCCGCGATGGGCACCGTCCTCGATTCGGACGAGCGCCTCTGGGACACGGTCATGAACGTGAACCTCAAGGGGGTCTATTTCACGAGCCAGGCTATAGCAAAGATCATGAAGGCCCAGGGCAGCGGGAAGATCATCAACATCGCCTCGGTCGACGGCTTCAATCCCGAGCCCTTCGTCAGCGTGTATTCCATCTCCAAGGCCGGCGTCCGTATGATCACGAGGGCGTTCGCGACCGAGCTGGCCCCGTTCAACATCCAGGTAAACACCATCGCCCCCGGACCGATCGATACCAAGATGATGAATTCGCACTGGGCACATCTCGCGCCCGAGGAGGCCAAAAAGGCGAAGGCGGCCCTGGAGAGGATCCTGCCGACGGGCCGCATGGGCCAGCCCGACGAGATTGCCGGCGCCGCGCTGTTCCTGGCATCGGCCGCCTCGAGCTACACGACCGGGACGGAGATCGTCATCGACGGCGGCATGCTCCTCGGGAACCACTTATCGGGATCGGCAACATAGACGCAGGCGCTGTCATCCTGGGAAAGACGGAGACGACCGCCTTCGCCAACAACGACCCCGCCGTGACTTGCAACCCCTGGAACACCGGACACACCCCCGGAGGTTCGAGCAGCGGGTCCGGAGCGGCCGTGGCGGACCGGATGTGTCTGGCGGCGCTGGGCACGCAGACAGGGGGATCGGTGCTTCGGCCGGCCGCGTACAACGGCGTCGTCGGCTTCAAGCCGACCTATGCCTCCATAAGCACGGAGGGGGTGATCC
>Ga0209212_1009046_pt1 | contig 10520 bp, 16 predicted proteins | sample RifGroC2_FD_183996 | JGI IMG/M metagenome (GOLD analysis project Ga0209212, IMG submission 183996) | Groundwater microbial communities from Rifle, Colorado, USA - Groundwater C2 (SPAdes) (version 2) | ecosystem: Environmental > Aquatic > Deep subsurface > Groundwater | place: Rifle, Colorado... | reverse complement strand
ACGGGTAGCGACCTCACCGCGAATGACTTGTTGAGGAATGGATGCATTAAGACGGCGTTCTAACGCGCTCACAGTTTCTACGCTGGACATGCTTGAGTTTCCTTGAATTGAAGTTGAATTAGGTGCTTGGTGCGAAAGGAGAGACTCGAACTCTCACGCCTTGCGGCGCTGGAACCTAAATCCATATCCTTTTAGCACTATAACCGTTGCTGTATAATGGTTTCCAGCTCTCCCCACGTGAATTATCTGGAAAATTCTGGAAAATTCACCATACCGACCAAGCCGAAGGATACCACATGAAGAAGGTTGTTAAAAACCGAAAACCGCCAGAAAACCAGATGAAAAGGGTCGATAAAAACATCTACCAATATGGCGAATACAGCTTCCAGGTAAAAATGATGGTCGCAGGCCATCAGGTTTCCCAAGTATTCGACTTTCTTGACGAAGCCCGAACATGGCGGGATCTTCAGCGTGCCGGCAGTTCTCTCGATGTGGACGAGAAGCGCATCTATGAAGCGCGGGCCAACAAACGCGCAGCTCGCACATTCACAGTTAATCAAGCCCTCGAACGCTACGCGAAAGAGGTCACACCTTCGAAAAAAGGTGCGGCTGTCGAACTTACGCGAATAAACAAAGCCAAGAAGTCCATGCTGTCCGGCAAAAGCCTCTACATGGTCACGCCAAAGGATGTGTTGGCCTTTATGGAAGAGATCGGCGGCAGTGACAACAACAAGCGTAAATACGCAAGCTTGATTTCTCACCTATACAGAATTGCCGTTAAACGCTGGGGCATGGCCGTTGAAAACCCCGTCAGCGGCAAAATAGAAATGCCCAGCAACGGCAAACCACGCGAACGACGACTTAACGGAAACGAGGCTGAATTGCTCCTGAAACATCTCTCCGGTGAAGCCAAGAGCGTATTTGAGTTTGCCATTGAAACAGCTATGCGCCGCGGTGAACTACTGTCACTTGAATGGAAGAATATCGACCTGAAAAATTGCACCGCTACGCTGAAAGACACCAAAAACGGCGAAATCCGCGCTGTCCCTCTCTCAAGCACAGCAATCCGGGTTCTCAAAGGATTGCAGCGCGGTATTGGTGGCGGAAAGGTGTTCACTATCACCCAATCGCAACTACGCGACGCCTGGGAAGCTGCCAGAACCGCAGCGGGCATTCCGGATATACGATTGCACGATCTGCGCCATGAAGCCGCCAGCCGTCTGTTTGAGAAGGGCTTGAACGTGATGGAAGCGGCTAGCGTGACCGGTCATAAGACACTTTCCATGCTCAAACGCTACACCCACCTCAACCCAACCGATATTGCGAAGAAGCTGGGGTAATTAGTCAAATAATTGACAATCGAAACGCTACGCTATACAGTAAGCTATGATTAAGACGTTCCGGCACAAAGGGCTGCAAACATTCTTCGAGACCGACAGCAAGGCAGGCATACAGCCCAGCCATGCGCCGAAGCTCAAGCGGCAATTGCGACGGCTAGATGAATCTACCAGCCCGGCTGATATGAACATCCCCGGCTGGAAGTTACACCCACTGAGCGGCGATCTGGACGGGCATTATTCGGTGTGGGTGAACGGGAACTGGCGGTTGACCTTCACCTTTGAAGGCACCGATGCCGTCCTGGTGGATTATCAGGACTATCACTGAAAGGAATTTGAACATGAGCAGAATGCACAACCCGCCACACCCCGGCGAAACACTACGCGAGGATGTGTTACCCGCCTTGGGTCTGACCGTAACCGATGCCGCCACACAGCTTGGTGTAACCCGCGCCGCTTTATCTCGCGTGCTGAACGGGCGTGCGGCTATATCTCCGGAAATGGCTTTGCGAATCGAGCAATGGCTAGGGATAGAAAACGGCGGACGGGCGGATGTATGGCTGGCCGAGCAGGCATCGTATGACCTGTGGCAAGCGCGCAGAAGTTTCAAGCCGAAAGTGCAACGCGCTGCTTGCTCTTCGTTCCATAGCTGAAACCTAAGGCACGTTTGGGCGGAAATGCTAATTTTCATTCATCTCGCCTAATTGGATCATTGCATCAACGTTCCTTGCCACCCTGTTTTCCAGGGTGATCGGAGATAGGATTACCCCTATCGGGCACCTCTCGCCTCTGCTCAATTGGTGCCTTGATTCTCTCCAAAGCAATTTCCTGAGCCACCATGAAGTCTTTGTGCGCACTAGGATCGCCTGGGAAACGTCGTACAGCTTCTTTTTCAGCCAAGGCGCGCAACGCGGCGAGAAGGAAGCGATGTTGCTCTTCCGGTTGCCCTGAGAATCTTCTCTTGGCCTCAGCTTCGATTTGCTCCCTGCTGACTGACTGCTTCACCTTCGCCGGCGTAACTGCCTTTGTCGCATCCACGTGATCGATCTTGCTAGGCGTTGTTTTTTCTTTCCGTGGAGGCTCGATGTGCTTGGCCAGCTCCCTCGCCTCGATCAAGCGTTCGGACGCATCCGCTTTCACCTCTCTAAGTTCGCGGTCAACCTCGCCTAACTCAACCAAGTTAGCTCGGATTTCGTTTGCCGCGTTCCAGCGCGCAATAACGTCGCAATTCCCTTGATTGTTGCGAGTTCGCTTCGTGAGGGCTGAGCCGAGTTTCGGTTGAGGAAGCTGCGCTATTCCGCGAGCCAGGTTACTTCGATGATCAACGCGCTCAACTCTCCCTATCTGCTCAAGGGCACGGTTGGCCAAGGCGGCAAACCGAGCTCGCCACCACATGATTTCTTCCTGGCCTCGGCTCCGATTATTTCGATCTGGCTGCGGCTTTCGATCATCAAGCTCTCTGGATTTCTCTCCCAGCCCATCCTGAGTAATTCGACGTGTAGTACCCAAAATGTGCGCGTGGTAGCTGACTGCCCCCTTTTCACTCCCATCCCAATTTTTCGGGTGATCCTTGTGTATGGAGAATTCCACTGCAATTTTGTGGCGATCAACGATTTCGTTGCTCAACTCTCTTGTCAGCCCGATGGCCTGAAGTTCGGAAAAACCGCGAGGGATCGAGATTTGCCATTCCCTGGCCACGCAACCATTCACGCGCTCTTTCTTCTCGGCCTCGTTCCAAAGGATGCTGCGGTCGTAAACCCAAGACGGAGCACCAGCAGGCGCAACAATTTCAGAAAATTCGACACGCTGCTTTTTGCGGTAATCGTGAACATCGCCGGTTCGCTCATCAACAATTAAAGCGGCAGCACGATAAGCTGCCGCCGCAGTAGCCGACTGTCCTTTTGCCCTACTGAAAACCTTCACCGACAGGTGATAGTTCGGCTGTTGAGGATGTTCGGCACCATTGCCACCTTTTGACTTCCCGGAGCTTTCAGGCGAATCATCGCCAAGCCGCACACGATTCTGCCGCCCACGTTTCCCGCGCGGTACTGGCAACTCATCCTCGAAAAGGCTTTTTTCCTTGCTCACGTCAAAAAATCCTCAATTCCTCGAATACCGCGTAGTGCGCAAACTACAAGTTTGCATAAGCGCGCTGTTGTTTCACACCAGCCAGACTACGCCGAGCCTGCCCGACATGCAAGGGCCTCGAAAAAATTTCGCGCAATCGGACTTTTGAAACTCAGAACAAAGACGAAAACCGCCCCGCTGCTACGGAAAAAAACGAGACTTTCTACACTTCGACACTTTTACACTTCTATATAAAGTGTCGTTTTGATTCAAATGGTTACGACGCTATTTCGCTTGCTCTTTCCGAGGTATGAGAGCAAGATTCTGCCACCGCAGAAAAAGGATAAAAGGATGACCACAGCAAAGCAACGCCTCGCAGCCGCCGAGGCAAAAGCAGCAGCAGCAGCCGACCGCGCCGCCGAACTAGAAAAGCGCGCGACGGAAATTAAACGCCAAATCGCAGCGAAAGAAAAACTTATTGCTGACCGTGTATTTCAGGCCGAGCGAAAGAAATGGGGGAAGCGCCCCAAGGAGACGCACCAAAAAGTTTTGGCCGGCGTGGCTGTAATTGGATACCTGCGCAGCCTCGGCGGCGCAGAAAAAACCGCGCTGCAGCGCGCGCTCCTAGGTCAACTCGTCGAGAAGGATCGCGCCGCGCTTCTCGATCTATGCGAATTCGGCGACAACACATAAGGAGGAATCATGGCACCCGCACTGCAAAAAACTTCACAAATCGGCGCATTCGGTTTTTTGATTTATTGGCTCGCCGAACAACCAGAAAAGTCCGCAAATCTGTGGCTCGATAATCGACGCCCTACCCCACTCGCCAAGCTCAGCAAGGCGCGGATCGCGTCCATCCTCGAGGTTCTGATCCAGAACGACCTGGTTCACGATTATGTGATTTTCCCGGCGCACATACTGGTAACGAGTTCGGCTCGCTTCGAGGGGCTACGCCGTGGGTAACCAGCTCGCCATCGTACTTGTCTGCTTCGCCGGCGGCTGCATCGCGTTCTGGCTCTCTTCGTTCGAGTACAGGATTGCGATTATTGCCGGCCTCGCCGTCGTATCAATCATTGAGCTGCGCGTACCCCCCGAACGGAAAAACTTTTTGGTGCAGATCGGTAAGCAGATTATCGAATTGTTCCTGGTAAAGGTGGTTCTTCCGCCTGCTGCTCTGCTGCTTTGGCTGTTCGATTCGTTACCGCTCCCGAAAATAATTACCCCGATGCCAGGCGCACGATCCCGCGCTGAGCTTAAGAAATGCTGGTCTGATTCTTGGCTGACAGCACCCGCCAGGTACTTCCGTTCGAACAATAACGACAAGGAATAATCATGGGCGCGGTTACCGAATTTTTAACGAATATCGACAACCATGTCGTTCATTACGCCGCAGAGAAAAGCCAGGCTGTTGCTACCATCATCGAACCTGCCGTTATAACTGGCATGAGCTTGGTACTGCTTTTCCAGGGCTACCGGCAAATGACCGGGCAAGTAGAACAGCCATTCTCGGCGTTTGTAGACAGTACCGTCAAAATGGCTGCCGTTGTCGCCGTCGCATTGACCACCGGCCACTACAACGACCTCATTGTCACCACATTCCAGGACAGTCCGGCAGCGTTGGCATCAGCTCTGTCCGGCACAACAACGGCCGGCAGCGGCACCCTGACCGGCAGCACCGGCGCGGCTTTAGACCAAGTGTACGAGGATTGCATCGCTATCTGTTTCATGTTTTGGGATCGACCTGGGCTAAATATCAGCGGGTATATCACAGGCTTCGCAGTCATGCTTATAGGGGCCGTCATCACCGTATACGCCGCTTTCCTTGTGGTTCTGAGCAAAATCATGACGGGGTTGGCGCTAGCCGTTGGGCCGCTTTTTGTTGCGTCTTTACTGTTTAATGCAACAAAGCAATACTTTTCCTCGTTTATTAACGTACTAGTTAATTACGGGCTCGTTGGCGTGCTGGCCGTGGGCGCCAATTCCCTTATCATTAAAATTTTTAAACAAACGGCTGCAGATGTAGCCAATCTCGGCACGGCCGCCAAGCTTGCCAGCCTTGGGGAAATGTTTATTGCAGGAGGTATTGGGATTCTGGTCCTCATGCAGGTGCGCACTATCGCTTCCAGCATGGCTGGTGGCGCATCGATGGAAACTTTCGGTATGGGTAGAGCCGCTGCCAAAATGACCGGAAGGACGGCTCGCAGCGTTACTGGCGGACAAGGCCGAGAGAATCAGCGTGCAGCCAAGAATCAGATAGACGTACAGCAGCGCAAAGAGAAGCTGGTGGCCAGAACAGAAGCGCGCAAACCAAGAGGCGGCTCAATCACCGATGGAACGGGAACCGACGGATAATTTCACACCAGGAGAGCAATATGAAAATACATCGCACCCCATCTGCATTGTTCCTAGCCTTGTTGTTGGCCAGCCCCGGAGCATACGCTACCGGCATTCCCGTATTCGATGCAGCCACAGCCCTGAATTTCGTTGCAACACTGGCGAACGATGCAACGAAGATCACAGCCCTGCAATCCCAGGTTACGTCCATGCAACGGCAGATCGACATGAACACCGGCTCGCGCAATATGGGCAGCCTGGCAATATCTGGCACCGCATCACAATGGGGTGGCATCCTTCAACAGATCATGACTTCGACCGGAAACTATGGCCAATTGGTCCGCAGCGTTATCGGCAACAACGCCATATTGACCGCGCAGCAGAAGGCAAAAATGTCGCCGGCGCAACAGGAAATGCTCATACGCCTATGGAACCTTGGGGCCATTCAGAAGGTGATGGCAAACACAACCACGACCACGGCCGCCAGGCAGCTTACCGAAATTCAAGCCCTCTCAAGCAGGATTGATACTGCCGACGATCCGAAGGCTATTGCCGACCTGAATACAGCGCTTGCCGCCAAAAAGCTCGAACTGGACAACACCAGACTACAGCTGTACGCAATGGATCAGCAGATGCAGGCTGAACAAAGGTTGATTGAGATGCGCCAGCGCGAACTGGATAGCGACTTGTTCGGCGACAGGACAACACACAGGATGCACATTGCCCCTTAGCCGCGCCGGCGTAACTGTACGACGTTATCCAAAGGCTCCGCCGCTTTAACCTTGCGTGCTGGAGCCTTTTTCTTCATCCAGCCCGATACAACCCACCTCGCATCGCGCAGCAGTTCCACAACCGCGCCAGGCACGCCGCGCGCGTGGCGATAAAACCAGCGACACACTCCCAGGACAACTCCGGCCGCAAGCCACCACACAAAACCGACTGCCAAGCCCTCGATACGATAGGGCTTGAAGCTGTAGAACCAGGTAGCGGCCACACAGAACCCGGCGAACACAGTCAGCACAAAGAGCCAGTTGAGTGTTTTTTTCCACCACGCTACAACAATCTCATCCTCATCCGATTCTTCCGGGTACATCCGGTCATCGAACATCCGCTGAATATTCATGTTGTAGTAAACCAGCAACGCCGTGCCGATCAACCCACCGCCTAACATAATGTACATTGCCGTTTGCGCGAAGGGATGGTTTGATTGCATGACCAGCATAAACATGAACGCGAACAATCCGCCAACAGCAAAGAAAAGGCAGATAGCCTTAAACACCGGCCCGAAGAACATCAGCGCAGTAAACAACAGCCACCGCGCCACGCCTGCTGTAGATTTGATGTATGTGTCTAACATTTTGTACCTCCTTCGTTAGCGCGTTTCAAATCGTTGGCGCTCTTCTGCTCATCAAGCTCCTGCCATTGATCGGCAGTGATGACACCAGCCATGCAAAGCGCCTCGCAACACCCATAGAACCGTCCAGCCTGAAAGGTTGAATTATCGTCGCTTTCAATTTGTCGCCGCAGAAAGTCCATCGCCTTTTCGTTCACTTTGCCCATGATAATTATCCTTTCACTGAGTTAAGAATCTTCACCAGTCCCACCCTTTTTTTCCGTAGCAGATTGGTTTTGATTTCTCTGCCTTCCGGGTGTGTGTCTGTGATGCTTGGCACTGACGCGGAAAAGGGAGGGGTCAAGGGCCAACCCGGAAGCCGCACGCGGAGCGCAGCCCGACGCTTTACCAGGGCGAGCACCGAACGGGTGAGGATTGGAGCGGAGCGATCCCTTGAAGGGATAGCCCAAACAGCTTCATCGTTTGGGCTATCCCGCCCCCGACCGCGCGGCAGTACCATGCATCACGTTAAGACACACACCCGGAAGGCAGAGAAACCAATCTGCTACGAAAAAGGAGCGCCAGCGACGCCGCGCAGCGGCACAATCCTCCCGCAGGGAGGCCGCTCTTCGCTTCTCGCTTCGATCAAACGCGCACTTACCGGGCTTGAAACCAAGCTGACTCGAAAAAATACCCGCCGCCCGATGCGCTGAAGAACTCCCGATGCGCTGAAGAACTCCCGATGCGCTGAAGAACTCCCGATGCGCTGAAGAACTCCCGATGCGCTGAAGAACTCCCGGTGCGCTGAAGAACTCCCGCACTCGATGGTGCATCAGCAATTTTTAGCCAGGTATCCATCCAATGCCTCGACCAAAATATCCTGGCTAGATTTATCGAATGCCAGCCCGGCCTTTTTAAGCGATTCATAGCGCGTTCTATCCAACTTGAGGGTAAGAGCCTTGTAATACCCCGCTTGAGCCTCCTGAGCACTTCTGGCAGGTTTGGCGGCCATTGATGGATGCGGCACAGCCGTCGCCGGTTTTGCTGCGCCTTTGGTGGCCACCAGCGCAGCGGAAAGAGTTCCGGGTTTAGTCATGGCCTTATCTCCCTATTTGCGCAATTGCGTATTTACGTATTTCCACAACTCGAAAATCTCCATACCGCTCTTGCTGCGCGCATCCAGCTCCCCGGCTGTACGTCCGTCGATCATCGAGGCGGCGAAATCGATACGTTGGTACAGAATCACAGGAGCAACGGTGCCATGTTGCGAGAGTGCAATCGCCGCATCGGCGGTAATGCGCGCACGCGGGGTAGCTCCGTTGACCACAAAAACCATTCTCTTCCCGGCTGCCTGCACCAACTCGACCGTCGCACCAACGGCACGCAGATCGTGCGGACTTGGCCGGGTTGGAATTAATACGAGATCCGCCACTTTCAGCACCGTCTGGATGGTCTCGTTAAGTGCTGGCGGCGTATCGATGATGCAAAGCTTTATGCCTGCAGCAGCCAACTCCGCAAGCTGCTCAGTAAGCCGCCCAAGCTCCGCAATGACATAAACCGGCAGTTCGGCTTTGCGCTCGTTCCACCAAGCCGCCAATGACCCTTGAGGGTCGGTATCCAACAAGGCAACCGGCCCATCCCCAATGCACTCGGCCTCAACTCCAATATGTCCAGTGAGAGTTGTTTTCCCGACACCGCCCTTCTGACTCGCTATAACTAAAATTTTCATCGTATCTCCCTTAGCTAGGATGGTTGCGCCAATAAACGTAGATATGCAGATACGTATTTACGTTTTTCACGTTTGCATTGCGGCATGGGCATGCAGGAACTGTGCTAGGCCGGTAGCAGTATCACCAGATTTTTTTGGTGAATGATCGCCCGATGTTGAAATACTATTAATATTGAAACTACAACTGCTATTGGGGGGCGGGGTGTCGGCGGGGTATAGATACCCTATCGATACCCTATCCATCCCAGCCAATTCAAGGGATTCGAGGAATTTATCCAACCATTCTGCCGGCATCGCCAAGCATTGCTTTTTGGCAGTCTGTAACAGCTTGGGCGAAAAAGCCCCTGCGGCAGAATTGTGCTTCCACCAGATTTTTATCCACACCCATCCCGCATTGTCGAACTCAATCAACCCCTCGGTTTGGAGTCGTTTGACAACGACAATTAACTGATCCGCTGTCCACCCCATTTCCGCGGCGGCTATCCGCCAAACTACTTGATACACCCCAATGATGTTCGACGAAGGCGAAGTCAAGAAATACAAGAGCGTTGCCTTGTCTTCCTGGCTTAGATCGCAGATTCCCGGGTCACGCCAGAAAAAATCACTAATCGTCCGCTGTCTCATGCCGGGACCCCCGCTAATTTCGACGCCTTGGTTTTTGGCCCACGCCTAGGCGTAGGCATGGCATTGCCACGCAATGATTCGATGTACTCAGAGAGGTCAGACACATGGACGAAGCGACGCGAACCATTCAATACTGTGGGGATTGGATAGTCCCCTCTTGCTAGGCGGTTTCGGGCGGTTTGTTCGGGAATCCCTGCGGCTTCGGAGGCCGCCACGAATGGGATTAGAACCTGGCCGTTAAACCGGGCCAGCAGAATCGTGATTGTTGAATTGATCTGTTGCATCATTGCCTCCTTGCTGCGTGCAGGCAGGGAGACGATGTGGCTGATATCTCCATGCCGCAACTAAACAAAACCCTAGCGGGCGTAATTTAATGCGCGAAGGAGGTACGACGTGGCGGGATAAACGGAGGGGCAGTAACGAACGAAACGGAAACGAAAAATGGGCTAGGGGCACACACAACCTGTGATGGAGCTACATATTGCTGGGGGCTGATAATTGATTGTTTGGGAAGTTTCTCAATCACCCAGCCGAACAACACCAAGCAGACAATCAATCCAAGATTAATAACAATCGGAACATCCAAACCTAAGTGAATTAGTTGACGTGCGGCCAACACAACCACCAGCAAAAATAAGCCCTGCAGAATAACGGTCGCAATAAACAAATAAATTGCAGCGGCGATTCGTATCGACGTTTTATATTGCGGGCCAAGGAAGGTGCTAAAACTGTTCATGGCTGGCAATATACCAGCACATACAAAAAAATCAACAATAACTAATTGATTACAAACATACACTTTAGCATAAAGTGTATGTTTGTAGAGTCCACAACCCTACTCTTCAGCAGACCTGCCATAGCAAACATGGTCTACCACGGTATTCCGCAAATCTGGAAAATTCTGGAAAAATTATCTGGAAATTTCGGGATTTTGCGGGATACCGTGGTAGACTAACCGCGTTGTAACACATTGATTTTATTTGGTGCGAAAGGAGAGACTCGAACTCTCACGCCTTGCGGCGCTGGAACCTAAATCCAGTGCGTCTACCAATTCCGCCACTTTCGCGCTGTTTGCTTCCAGCCTTACCCGGCGGAT
>Ga0209212_1009045_pt1 | contig 10520 bp, 7 predicted proteins | sample RifGroC2_FD_183996 | JGI IMG/M metagenome (GOLD analysis project Ga0209212, IMG submission 183996) | Groundwater microbial communities from Rifle, Colorado, USA - Groundwater C2 (SPAdes) (version 2) | ecosystem: Environmental > Aquatic > Deep subsurface > Groundwater | place: Rifle, Colorado... | reverse complement strand
GCTTCAGCCGTTACGAAATACAAATCCCGTTAAACAGCTTTGCTAAAAAACAAAAACATGAAATCAAATTAGTTCTGAAGCCGGCAGAAGGAAATTCAAATCTCATTCCGGTTGAGAAAACTCTTAAATGTACTTTCACAATTCAAGAGAAGTCGGATTTTCCTTTATTTGTAACAACAGACAACAATTCAATTTTCACTTTTACTCTCGCGCCAATTAGACTCGGAGCGCCAATCCGCAATGAGTTACCAAAGAATGTAATACTAAAATCCAGCGGAATCTTTGGCAACTACTACAGAGTTTGGTTAAGTGATTCGGAAGAAGGCTACATCAATAATGATTACGTGAAAGAACTTCCGTCAGGAACTCCGGCGCCAAGTTATTTTATTAATCCGATTTCATGTTACCCAACAGAAAGCGGAGATGTAGTTAAGATTCCCTACTTAGAAAACGTCCCTTACGATGTTTACCCTGAACCGCTTCAGAATAGAATTGTAATTAATTTGTATGGTGTAAAATCCAGCAGCACCTGGATTATTCACAAAAGTAATTTGCGTTATATCGAAGAGATTACTTGGCAGCAAACATCAAAAGAGACTTACAAAATCTATGTCAATTTAAAGTCATCAAAAATTTGGGGATATGAATTAAAACCGAATGGAAAAGAACTTATATTCAAAATAAAATATCCGCTGACTTATAATTTGAAAGGCACCCAGCCGCTTAAAGGCATTAAGATTTCGATTGAAGCCGGACATGGCGGAAGTAACTACGGAGCAGTCGGTTTATCTGGGATTAAAGAAAAAGATATCAATTTGAAACTCAGCCAACTGCTTGAATCAATTTTTAAGAAGAATGGTGCGGAAGTTTTGCAAGTGAGAGATTCCGATAAAGATATGACGCTTGGTGAAAAGCGGGATATGGCAACAAACTCCGATGCGAATATTCATTTCAGCATTCACGCAAATTCCAGCGATCCAGAAAATGAATTTCTTGGCGCTGCCGGAACTTGCACTTTTTATCATAATCTATTCTGGGCTAAGTTTGCAGAGAATATTTTCGATAAACTCGTTGAGCTAAATTTGAAACCATTCGGCTCGGTAGGTTCTTTCAATTACAAAGTAACGCGTATGACGGAAATGCCTTCAATCTTAGTTGAGCAAGCATTCATGTCTAACGCTGAGGACGAGGAAAAACTTGCCGATGATAATTTCCGTGCAAGTATGGCGCAGAAGATTTATGATGGACTGATTAATTATCTTAAGTATATGAAAGAATAGCCTCTCGCGGAGAAACTGAGACGAAGTTCTTTCTTTACGGCATAACGGCTATCCTCAAAACCGAGATAGGAAACACAAGGATAGAAATATATTAACATGATAACAGATTTAATGACAATAAAATTCGCTCAATTGGTGAAATGTTTTATACCGTCCCCAAAGGGACTTAACAAATATTGTGTGTTCATTATTCTATAGATATATCGCTCCTCCGAAGGAGTCCTTCGGACTAACGGAGCTAAAATCCGTAGGGATAAAATATCTATAGTAAAAATACCAAATAAACTAAAGTCCCTTTAGGGACGATACAGAGAACATCTATGCTCAATGTTATATCGGTTTTGAGGCTCTGCGAGAAATAAAAACTATGGAAGAAATGAAATACTTTATTGGTTTAGACGGCGGCGGCACAAAAACAAAATGTGTAATCACAGATTTTGAGTTTAAGTCTCTCTATGAATGTCAGGGCGGTCCATCAAATTTTCTAATAATCGGCACAGAAAAAGTATCCGAAACAATTCTCTCGCTTGTTCTTGAATGTGTTGAGCATCTCAAGATTTCTACAGATGAGATTGCTTCAATATTTATAGGAACAACCGGAGCGGGCAGACCGAATGACGCCCAAAAACTAAAAGATGATTTCACAGCATATTCCAAATCGAAAGGTTATTCGTTTAATTCCTTTAATGTTGATAGTGACGCACGAATTGCGCTTGAAGGAGCTTTCTCCGGCAAACCAGGTTCCTTGCTAATTGCCGGAACGGGCTCGGTAATTTTTGGTAAGGATTCGAAAAACCAAATTCATAGAGTCGGCGGATTCGGCAGATTAATCGGCGATGAAGGAAGCGGAAATACTTTGGGCAGACGCGGATTAAACCAAGCCGCAAAAGATTTAGATGGAAGAGCAGATAAAACCTTGCTCACCATATTCTTAAGAGAAGACTTTGGAATTTCTGATACTTCACAACTAATTACCGAAGTTTACCGCAACAATTTTGATATGGCTTCCTTTGCGCCTAAAGTAATTGAAGCCGCAAGAATTGGCGATATTGCCGCCAACAAAATTTTGAATGAAGAATCCGATGAATTAGTTCTGCACGTTAAATCAATTTTCAATATGATTGGCGAAGACAAAATGAGTTTATGTTTGGTCGGCGGAACGATTGCAACAGAAAATTATTACGCCGAAATGTTTAGAAGAAAAGTTGAGACTCAACTTCCAAAAGTGAAAATTACAGCAGCCGAAAATCCGCCCGAAATTGGTGCGGCGTTTATGGCTAAATCAATGATATAATGTTCTGAAATATTCTTGGAGTTACTTAATGGCAATTCAAAAAGCAGAAAGCAGAAATCCGTGGGTTTGGGTTCCTTCGCTTTATTTCACAGAAGCAATTCCATACGTTATGGTTATGTCTGTTTCCGTAATGATGTATAAAAACTTGAATGTTTCCAATGCTGATATAGCGTTCTTTACAAGTCTTCTCTACTTCCCTTGGTTCTTAAAATTTTTATGGGGGCCGTTCATTGATATGTTCAAGACTAAAAGGTTTTGGACAATCACAATGCAGCTCATAGTTGCCATTGCATTATTTGGAATTGCAATCAGCTTAACAACTTCATCTTATTGGAGCTTAACATTAATTGTTTTTGCGTTAATGGCTTTTGCTTCTGCCACGCACGATATTGCCGCAGACGGGTTGTATTTACTCAGTCTTAAAGAAGAACAGCAATCTGCTTTTGTTGGAGTCCGTTCAACTTTTTACCGCATTGCAACTATTGTCGGCTCCGGGTTGCTTGTAGTTATTGCCGGTCAATTAGCTCCTAGCATAGGATTCAAAGGCGCGTGGTCAATAGTGTTTGTTATTGCCGGAGTTATTTTCGTTCTACTTTTCCTTTACCATAAATTCATTCTTCCCTATCCGCTGCAAGATAAAGGAACGCTAAAAGAGAAAATGAGCGGTTCGCAAATTTGGTTTTTATTTGGCGGATTCATTCTCTTCGCGGCTATTTTCTATGTCGCCTTTCTAATTCTCAGTTCTATTCTATCTCTGTTTGGAATTATCGCTCCTTGGAAAACTATTGCTGCAACAATTCTTTTGGTGATAGTCGCGGTGGCTCTCTTTAGAACTTATGTTGCAACATTTGTTGAGAAGTTTGAAAAATCCGAAAACAAAAACGCGATGCTGCTTCCTTTGATTGAATTTCTGAGAGCCTTTGTAATTTTTATGCAGAAGAAAGACATCTGGAACATTCTTGGTTTCCTTTTATTCTTCCGTTTCGCCGAAGCGCAGCTGGTAAAACTTGTTCAGCCGTTTTTACTCGACCCAATTGAAAAAGGAGGACTCGGTTTAACAACATCCGAAGTTGGAATTGTTTACGGAACAGTTGGAATAATCGCTCTAACTGTCGGCGGATTGATAGGTGGCTATGTAATTTCTAAGAAAGGATTGAAATGGTGGTTGTGGCCTATGGTTTTAATTATGCACACACCGGATCTCGCGTTTGTTTATCTTTCACAATATCAGCCTGCAAATTTTGTTTTGATAAATCTTGCTGTAGCGTTTGAACAATTTGGCTACGGTTTTGGTTTTACCGCTTACATGATGTACATGATAATGATTTCGCAAGGTGAACACAAAACCGCGCACTTTGCAATTTGCACCGGTATCATGGCACTTGGTATGATGCTGCCTGGTATGTACAGCGGCGCATTGCAAGAACAAATTGGCTACTCTAATTTCTTTTTATGGGTAATCATTTCAACCATTCCGGGATTTATAGTTGCGGCTTTAGTTAAAATAGAACCGGAGTTTGGCAAAAAGAAGGCAGTCTAAGTATTTTATTAATGCAGAGAGTTTACAATGATAAAACGAACACTATTTTTTTTGATTGCAGTATTATGTATTTCACTAACAGCTCAGGAAACTAAAATGAGTTCTGTAACACAAATAATTCATGAAGTTAAAAATCAGTTTGCACCGGATAAACGGGTTGCCATTTTCCATATCAACACAAATGATACTTCGGGCATTATCACTCTTTCCGGTGAAACAAATTTGTTTGTAGCTAAAGAGAAATTGATAAGCGGAATAAAATCACTTGGCGTTGAATTCAAAGATGAAATCAAATTGCTGCCGGCTGCTGAATTAGGCGAGCGCATCTATGGCTTGGTTAATTTATCTGTAGCTAATGTCCGCATCAAACCGGACCACGCTGAAGAAATGGCGACACAAGCTTTGCTGGGAACGCCTGTAAAGATTTTCAAAAAGGAATCAGGATACTTCTTAGTGCAAACTCCCGATGAATACATTTCCTGGGTTGAAAATGATGGCGTAACTCCCGTTAGTAAACAAGAACTTGATGAATGGAAAAATTCCGAGAGAGTTATTTATCTAAAAGAATTTGGCTTCTCATATTCAAAGCCGGATGTTACCTCAATCCGAGTTTCCGATTTAGTCGCGGGAAATATTTTAGTAAAGCTTGGCGAGGAAAATAATTTTCTCAAAGTAAAATATCCCGATGGCAGAATTGCCTTTGTTGAAAAAGAAAACTGCCAAAAATTGATTGAATGGCTAGAAAAGAAAAATCCAAACAACGCTGATATAATTTCATCAGCTGAAAAATTTATGGGAATTCCATATTTGTGGGGTGGTACTTCGGCTAAAGGAATGGATTGCAGCGGCTTTACCAAAACAGTTTACTTCTTAAACGGCATTGTTCTCGCCCGTGACGCATCGCAGCAAGTTCATACCGGAATTTTGGTTGATACTCAAAACGGTTTCGAAAACTTGCAAACTGGGGATCTTCTTTTCTTCGGCGCTCAAGCAACTGATTCAACGAAAGAAAGAATTACGCATGTTGCTATCTATATTGGTAACAACGAATTCATCCACGCTGCCGGAAGAATTAAAATAAATTCTTTTGATAAAAACGCGCCAAACTTCAGCGAGTTTAGATTATTACATTTCATTCGCGCCAAGAGAATTCTTGGTTCGGTTGATGAAAACGGCGTTACATCAATAAAGAGAAATAAATTTTATCTTGGAGAATTTTGATGAAACAAAATAGAAGAGATTTTATTCTTAACTCCGGCTTGATAGGTGGAGCAATTTTAACCGGCGGATTAAATACAAACTCACTCGCTAAAAACATTAACATCAACAAAAAGAATTCTAAAATGAAACTAACATTTAAACCTTACACGCTTGAGCTCAAACACGTTTTCACTTTGGCAACAAGTTCAAGAACAACAACTCCGGTAATGCTAACTCAAATTGAATATGATGGACTAATCGGCTACGGCGAAGCATCCATGCCGCCATACTTAGGCGAGTCGCATGAGTCCGCAGCAAAGTTTTTAGCCAAAGTTGATCTTACTCAGTTCAAAGACCCGTTTGAACTGGAAACTATTTTGAATTATGTGGATAAGATTGATAAACTAAATCCCGCGGCAAAAGCCTCGGTAGATATCGCGCTTCACGATTTGGTTGGCAAGCTAATGAAAAAACCGTGGCACAAAATCTGGGGTTACGATAAAGAAAAAACTCCTAATACTTCTTTCACTATTGGAATTGATTCCAAAGAAGTTGTTATCGAAAAAGTTAAAGAAGCTGAAGAGTACAAAATCTTAAAAGTGAAACTCGGCAGAGATACGGATAAAATGATGATTGAAACAATCCGCACAGTCACCGATAAAACAATTGTAGTTGATGTTAACCAAGGCTGGAAAGACAAACAATTTGCTTTGGATATGATTCACTGGCTTAATGAACGAAACGTGAAAATGGTTGAACAGCCTATGCCAAAGGAAATGATTGATGAGAATGCCTGGCTGACTGATAAAAGTCCGTTACCGACTTTTGGCGATGAATCAGTTCAGAGAATTCCAGACGTAATTAAAGCGCACGGAGTTTATTCCGGTATTAACATTAAGTTGATGAAGTGCACCGGATTGCGTGAAGCACACAAAATGATTGACCTTGCCAAATCTTTGAACATGAAAGTGATGCTTGGCTGCATGACAGAAACTTCATGCGCCATTTCCGCCGTTTCTCAGCTTTCATCTCAATGCGAATGGGCTGATATGGATGGCGCGCTGCTAATTAAAAATGATCCGTTTGTTGGGACAAAAGTTATTGATGGCAGAGTTGTTTTAAATGACAGTCCGGGAATCGGCATTTCGAAAGCGTTACCGCATTAGATTTTTGTCATTCTGAGTCCCGATTTATCGGGGTGAAGAATCTCAATCTTTACATTCTTGTCGCGGATTACCTCCTCAGCAAGAAGTTTATTATGTGTAGATAGGTCAATTTCTTTTCCATTCAAATTCTACCCCTTTACCACCGTTATTTTTCTTAAGACTCTTGTTATTAAGTTCTTCAATTTTCTTATGAACCTCAGTCTTTAAGGAATCATATTTTGCTCTTAGGCTTTTCAATTCTTGAATATTTCTAAATTTTAATTCTTCTATTATTGATTTCTCATAATCATTATTTGGTATAATCAATATTTTCTCAATCATTCCTTCGTTGCTTTCCAAATTATCTCTGTATGGAAGAATAGCTGGTAAAGTTCCCTTACTTATATTTTCAAGTGTTTTTTCTAAACCTACAACATCAGATTTTAAATTCGCAACTTCTGATGCCAAATTAAAACCTCCTTCTACATAGAAATACAAGTTAGCCCCAACACCTTCATCGCTCCATTTAGAATCCGTATACCTAACCGAAAAACTGATCTAGTGTTAAATCTTACAGAAATCTCCAAATCTATAACTTCCCCTTTTTTAACCTCTTTAGTTATTAAATTATTTCCTTTTACTAGTATACATCCATCTGGAATTTTAAAACATAGATCCAACTCATCTTTACTCCAATTAAACTTAGAAGTATACTTTGCTTCAATAGTAATTTCTTCATTTGCTTTGGGAAAATGGTTACTAACTTTAAACAACATTGGTTCAACATAACCCGGGTTTTTACTTTTGTACTCTTCCCAACTAGTACTTATGAATTGGTTTACTTGCCCAAAGGTGATGTTATTAATAACCATAATTAAAATTGCTAAATATTTTCTCATACCTCCCTCACTATAGCAGTAAATAAAAACTTTGCTTTATTACTCTTCCTTTATAATCTAACTATAATGGTATAAGAAATCTACGCAATACCTTTTCCTGTGGCAGTTTTCGTCATCGTTGGACAATGACGACGAGAAGAAAAAAATCCCGGCATTAACCGGGACTTATTTTTCTTACTTAATGCTTACGGCTTATAGCATACTGCTTATAGCTATTCAGTTACCTTCTTCAACTCTCTCGTATGCTTGTAGAATTCTTCTAAAGTTAATTCACGCAAGAATAACATTCCCTTTGCCGCTCTAACTCTCGGATGCGGATGCTTGAGGAAGAAATCTTTTCCAAGACATTCTCTCAGCACATTGTATTGTTCAACTTGAATCTGCTGAACAAGTCTGTTAAACGGACCATCATATTCCCAGCTTGGAAAGCTTGCGCCCTTCTGCGAACTGAAACTCTTTATGAATTGGTTTTCGAGAATGGCAAATGAGTTTAAGCTAACCGGCACATAAATATTTGCTTCTGCCGGATGGAACCGGTACCAAACATTTCTATATCCCCAAACTTTAATGTTTGAGTTGCCGGAGTATTTCTCGTACAACTGTAACGCCTCGGAAATCGCTTGCATTACTTTGTAATGTGTATCCGGCCCGCTTCCTTCCGGATCGAAAGCAACGGTAACAATTGTTGGTTTTACTTTTTTCATCAGCTCAAAAATTGGAAGCACATCTCTATCCATTTCCGGCACTTCGGTAAAAATATCACCTTGATAAAAACCAAGGCGCAAATGAGAAACATCTTCCACACTAAAACCGTAGTAGCCCCAGAAAATTTCGCTTTCAAACTCGCGCTGCATTCCTTTTAACTTTTGTACATAAGCAATATCTTTTTTGCCGGGATATTGAGTTTTGAAATAGTTGACTAACTCATTAACTCTATCTTTTAGGTAAACAAGATTTTCCTCTTCATAAACTTCCATGATGTTGCGCAATAATCTTCTTGCTAAACCTTCGCTCTGTAATGTGCGGCTATGCCCGGCAACTCCATCAAGATAATGCATCACATCTCGGTTTCTTCCATCAACGTAACTCCGGTCAAAATAATGTTCGGTAAATTTCTTTGTGAACTCACCGGAGTTTAAGAAGTTTTGTAAATTTTCCAGCAAGCTCAACATAAAAGAATTTGTTACCGCAGTAAACCCGCTCGTCATATAAGAAAAGTGATGCTTGTTCTTTGGCGTTCTCACCAAGTGCGTTATGTATGGAAGATAAGCAAGCTCAATATCATCATGATGCGGCGCCGTGTGGAAGATTACTTCATTCTCAACTACCTTCATTCCGCTTTCAAGACGGATTTTAATATTCTCTGCTATTCCGCCCGTAATCTCATCAACCTTCCAACCTAAATTGTTCAATACCAAATCGGTAATCTTATTCTCTTTGAAATCATCCTTTGTTAAACGCGAAAGTCTTTTTGATTTATCAACAACAAGATTAATTACGCTGCGCTCAATTGAATGCTGTGTAATTGGAGACTCATGTGTAACTTCAACATAACGGCGTTCGCTTAATCTAAGCGCCGCACCGTGAGTTAAATAAAATCTGGCGTTACTTAATTTCTGCAGAGCGGTTGCCGGGTATTTATTCGAAACAGAATTTTGAATTGAATCTCGTACAATGTTTGCTTTAGCTTCGCCCGCAGCAATGATTATTGCTGTAGCCTCTTTGTTGTTAGTAATTGTTTCCAAACCAATTGTTATAACCAGCCGGTTTCGAGCAACTTCAATTCCGCCAAGATCAGTAGCGGCGGCGGCTTGTGTTTCATAGTTGGTTGCAATTAAGCGCGTTGTAGAAAAGTGATCGCTTCCTTGAACGTTAAAACCAATGTGCCCGTCCGGTCCAATTCCGCCAAGGAAAAATCCAATTCCACCCATCTCACGAATTTTTCTTTCGTAGTTGGAACAATACTCATCAAGAATTTCTATTGTTTCCTTTTGCAGTCTCTCTAATCTTGAAGCCGGCCAGCGGGTTGTCGGTGTAGTTGTCGTCCATGTTCTCGTACACCTGCCAGCTGACGCCGGCGCTTTCGAGCCGCTCGGGGTAGGTGGTCCAGGTATAGCCGCCGTTCTTTCCCGGGTCGGATTCGAACCAGTCGTAGTCGTTGTAAGTAGCCGGGCCATTGCTCTTGCCGAGCGGGTCGTTGGTGCCGGTCCAGTGGAACAGGCGGTTGGTGTTGGTGCCCCCCTGGAACGAGCAGTGGTAGGCGTCGCAAAGGGTGAACGCGTTGGCCATCGCGTACTGAAAGGGCATGTCTGCCTCGGTGAAGTAGCCCATCGAGTGGTTCTTCTTCCATTTCGGCCAGGCGTTCATGCGGCCGTGGTCCCAGGCGGCTTCGGCGTCAAGCCAGGCGTGTGGCGTGCCGCTCACGCGCATGTAGTCAAAAGTCTGGACCGTGTTCAGGCGGAACGGCGCAATCATGCGCGGGTTGGCGGGGTCTGTATCGTTGGCCTGGTACCACACGTTCTTACCCTTGTTGCCCAGTGCATCCATGACCGGAATCGGGAAACGGTCACCAAAGCCGCGCACGCCGGCCAAAGTGCCGAAGTAGTGGTCGAACGAGCGATTTTCCTGCGTCAGGATGACGATGTGCTCGACATCCTTGATCGTGCCCGTCTGGTTGTTGGCCTGGATCGCCAGTGCCTTGCGGATAGCGGGCGGGAACATGGCGAACGCGGCGGCGGCGGCACCCGTGTGGGCGGTCATGCGCAGGAAATTACGGCGATCGATGCTCATAAGTTTTTGTTCCTAATGGTGGAAAACGGAATGCGGTTTTGGGTGTGTGCGGGTCAGGGTGCGCAGCGAATGACTGGCGTCTTGGCGCTCAGCACGGCCGGGTCGGCGGATGTTCCTCCTCCTCCGCAAGCGGCGAGGACTGTCATCAAGAAAAGCGAAAGGCTGAGGCGCAGTGCCCGGATGGGTGATGACAAAGGTTGCATAAGTACTCCTGATTCAATGGCAGAGGTTGATGGGACGTGGCGAAGTGAGGCTGACAGGGAGAAACTGAGCAGAACAGTGGTCGAGCAGCCAGCTTGTGAGCTGCTCGTAACTGCCAAAACTCAAAACGTTGGGGAGCAGGTCGCCGGCGTGTCCGGCGTAGCCCCCGAG
>Ga0209212_1009044_pt1 | contig 10522 bp, 14 predicted proteins | sample RifGroC2_FD_183996 | JGI IMG/M metagenome (GOLD analysis project Ga0209212, IMG submission 183996) | Groundwater microbial communities from Rifle, Colorado, USA - Groundwater C2 (SPAdes) (version 2) | ecosystem: Environmental > Aquatic > Deep subsurface > Groundwater | place: Rifle, Colorado... | reverse complement strand
GGTGGCATTCTTTGACGAGCCGACCTCCAACCTGGATGCTGCCCGCCGGGAGAACCTGGCCCACGCCTTCCGCGCCATTGACGTGGGGCGCGAGGAGGTTACGGAGCACTGGTACGACCAGCTCTTCCTGGTCAGCCATGATGTTGCCTTTACGGAGATTACGGATAAGGTGATAGAGTTGTAGGATAATATGTGGTTCAGTACGAAGTCGAAGAGAGGAAATATATGCAATATCAGACAGGTAAACCCGGCAGGATTGTGGTGGTGCGTTTTGGCGATGGTGAGGATGTTATTGGCGGCATCGCAGAGATCTGCCGCAGGGAAGAGATACGCGCCGCCAGTTTCAATGTGGTGGGCGGCATGAGGGGGGGGGCGGTTTGTCGTCGGCCCTGAAACGGATGAGATGCCGCCGGTACCGGTCTGGCGAGACCTCCGGGAAAGCCATGAAGCTGTCGGGTTCGGCACGGTCTTCTGGGACAGGGATCAGCCGAAGGTTCATTTCCACGGTGCCTACGGCAAATGGGACTCCGTAAAGGCCGGGTGCCTGCGTGAAGGCAGCGAGGCATTCCTGGTTCTTGAGGTGGTAATCACGGAGATCCTGGATGTCACGATCATCCGGGAACTCGATCCTGCATCCGGCATGGTGCTGATGAAGATGCCCCCACCACTTGACAGGACACCCCATGACTGATCAAGCACTGATACTCTGGATCCTCGGCGCAATCTTGACCGCCACCGGCCTGTCAGGGCTGCTGCTGCCGATTGTGCCGGGTGCGCCGCTGCTTTTTCTGGGGCTGCTCTTTGGCGCCTGGGCGGAAGGATTCCGCTATGTCGGGGTCTGGACCCTGCTGGTTCTGGCCGGAATGGCCGCACTTACCTATGTTGTCGAGTTTGTCGCCTCCATCCTGGGTGTCAAAAAGTATGGGGGCTCGCGTCGTGCCATGATTGGTGCTGCCTTGGGCGGAGTCGCGGGGCTGTTTCTAGGGATTCCGGGAATCCTGCTCGGGCCGTTTGTGGGGGCTGTTATCGGCGAGCTGTCGTTGCAGCGCAGCCTGGATGAGGCAAGCCGGGCAGGTTTCGGCACCGTGGTAGGTCTGGCAATTGGCGTGGCAGGCAAGCTGGCCATTGGCATCGCCATGGTCGGCCTTTTCCTTCTGATGCGTTTCATCTAGTAAAATCGCCTCACGGGGAACTATTAGAATTCTGTATTTTTTGCTTTCATGGTGTACAATCCGGACCTATGCGAACATTCATTTTATCATTTCTCATAATGATCTTCACCACCCTCTCGGCATTTGCCAAAGAGCCTGTTCGCACTATTGAGGGAACCGTCAATAAAATCTTTGACGGCGACACCCTGCAGATGACAGATACACGCGGGAACAGGGTCACGGTACGGCTATACGGTATCGATGCCCCGGAGGCGCCCAAGGGCAGCAAGAAGGCAGGTCGTATAACTAATCCTGGTCAACCGTTCGGCACCAACGCACAGAAGGCGTTGGAAGAAATGGTATTGGATAAATATGTCCGGGTTGATGTTATGGCTGTTGATCAGCACAAGATGACCGTGGCGATTGTATGGATAGTTGACAGGATTATTAATAAAGAGATGCTCAAATATGGCTGGGCATGGGCATACAGGAAAAAACTGAGCAAGCCCTATGCTGCGGAGTACATCAGCCTCGAAGAACAGGCCAGGAAAGAACGAAGGGGGATATGGGAACAGGTCAACCCTCAGCCTCCCTGGGAGTTCAGGCAGCCACCGAAGAAGTCAAAGAGGCGCAGGTAACTACGGCGAGAAACTCTGATTGCCGATCGCTGCAGCCGGGACAAACCGGAACAGCTGGATGCCATCACGTGTGTAGTTCACGGTATGGGGCCCAGCTCTCCGCTGTTTGTCTGATGAAGGACAGCTGCAGGACCGGTTAATTCTTTGCCGGTGACTTAACCTTTTTCCAGCTGCTGTCGGGATTGTACACCTTGATGGCCTCCGCAATGCGCCTGGTATTTTTACCGAGATTCTTCTCGAATATGATCCCGTCCTGATTTACCACAAAGGTCATGACTCCGGAATTTCCGTACTCCGCAGGGTACGCCACCAGGGCAAACCCCAGGATCATCTTGTCCTTGACCACATAACTGTAAGTCCCACCCTTGGCATGTTTCCCCTGTCCCTTGAGAATCTTGAAATAATAACCGTGGAACGGTGAAAGGTTGCCTTCCGTTGTGTAGCCTTCCTGTGCCGCCTTTGCGATCAGCGGTCCAAGGGGACTCTGCTGCTCCCCCTCCCTGGCTTCCCAGTACAGGCCGTCCCGGGTCCCCCGCGAGCTTATGAAACGCTGCGCAAATTCCACCTTGCCTTCCCCGCGGCAATCCCTGCTCGCGTATTCGTGCTGAGCATCCACATAGGCATCGATCACCTCGATGACATGCAGTTCGTTGCGGCCGATCCTCCGGTTCAGAATCTCCTTCCTCCCCTTGTTGATGTCAAAGACCCAGCTGTTTCCCTTCCTGACGATGGGAATCGGCATGGACCAGTCATCAGTGCCGGTATGCAGGATCATGGTATCGGCTGTCCTGGCCTCCAGGGAGTGCTTCTGCTCGTAGGCGGCGACGAATTTCTCCCGACTGGCATTGTCGGCCACGCTGTCGCCCGAAGAGATCAGATCCTTGCTGCCGGGCCCGAGGATGGCCTGTAGGGTTTTCAGGTCATCTGCTCTGGTTGCGCTGACAAGCGCCTGCACCGCTTCATCGGGCGACGTAAAACGTGTCTGCAGCCCTTTCGCTGCCAGGCAATCCGTGGCTGAGGCGGCAATGAACAGGGCCACGGTAACTGCGAAGGCCGGCAGGGCCTTCCAAAACCTTCCTTTGATCACATGCAAGACTGGTATATTCATGGTTCCTCCCATGTTATCCCAATTCCAAATCAAAGCGCTATCTTCGATGGCGCGTCTTCGGCCCCTCAACGTACTGTTTGTACGCCCCGTCGCCTCAATCCTCGCCGCCTTGATTTCATCTTTGATTTGAAATGGAATTATGTGTCACAAATTCGAGCGGATATTAACGTTTCCTGCGCGAACCATCACCCTGCTCGTCCCCGCGAAAACCGCCTCCTCCACCACCACGCCTCTGCTGCATCTGGCCGCCGGAGAAACCGCCGGGCTGCTGCTGTCTGTATTCATAGCTGCGGTTGCTGGTACCGCCACGCTCACCAGCCTTGCGCTCGAAGCTTCCTTCACCGATGCCCTTGAAGGGGGTGTCGCGTACTGCCGGACGTTGCGACCCGCCAGGCATGGACTGCGATGGTGGCTTTACCGTCTCTTTTCTGCGTATTTCAGGAGCCGGAGTACCGGCTGCCGGAGCCTGCGGCGCAGATTGCCTTACACCGCGCTGTGGCGATGGCTGGGACGGTTTAGCATTCCGCAGATCATTGCGCCATCCCGGATAACCCCGCCTTTCCAGGCTGGATGGCGATGTTGCACGCGGCGTCCGCGATCCGTAGCGTTCACTTGTTCTCAGGTCCCGGTACGCCACCCCTTTACGATGGCGCGGATTGTGTCGCCAGAAATTTCCGGTGTCATCCCGTCTGCCGCGTATATGGTGGAACCTCCTGGTCCTGTTGATGTCGATATGGACCCGGCGAACCGGCCAGTCGAACCAGACCCATGAAAAGGCGTTGAACCCGAAGTAGATGCCGGGGCCGAAGCCGATGTATGCAGAGCTGTATAATCCGGGCGGGTAGTACCAGTAATAGGGCGGATAGGCCGGATACCACCATGGACCGTACACATAAGCGGGATCATAGACCGGCACATAGACGACCTCCGGATTGGCCGGTTCGATCTTGATATATTCATTCTCTTCGATCACCTTCTGTTCGCTGGTGGAGTTGAGATTGCCCTGATCCCTGGCCTTGCGGCGCAACTCCTGGACAGTAGCCATGACCTCTTCTTCCTGGCCCAGGAAGGCATCGCCCAGCTTCCTTGTCTGGTCGAGCTTGTCGCTCATGGACTTGAGGATGTCCGGAAAATGGCACAGCGATTTGATGCTGGGATCCCAGCTCTTGTCCTGCAGGGCTTTATCCAGTGCATCTCCTTTCAGCTGCGGGTTCTGGCTTCTCCAGCGATCCGCCTCCACCACTTCCAGGGGATATGTTGACGCCATGAGGATCTGGGCGGTCAACGCATCCGGGTAGAGCGCAATGGGCGCAAGCATCTGCGTCAACTCTTCCTTGCTGAATTCGTAACCCTGATCGGAATCCCCTGCTTCCTGGGCCATTATCCCGGCCGGTATGACGAACAAGGTAATGACGATCAAAGTCACCCTCCATAAGGCTGGTAATGTAACTTTCATAAGGTCTCCTTTGCCGCGTTTGCCGTTTCAGTGCGTAGTTCACAGATGGTCATATTATATCAGGATTTCTGAAATGTGCTGGTTCTGAAATCACGATATGCCGACAGTAGTCGTTTGGTGCAGGTTTGCGGGGTCCAGTGATTGGGGAAGGTAAATATATTTGCTGTCGCCGGATTTTTAGGGTTTTATTTTCTCTGATATATGTTAAGTTGTATTTAATTTGAATTTTATAATATTGTCTGGAGCGAAGCTATGAACACCAGCGACAGCGAAACTGATCATCGTCAATATCAGCAATTCCTTAAGGAGCAGCGTGACAACTGCCTTAAGCGGCTGACTGAACTGGAAGAAAGGCTGGCCAGATTCCCGCAGCTATCCTTGCAGGCGGGAGCTAAAGAAGATAATACGGAAAGGCACTAGACTAACAGCGCATTCCGCATCATACCTGACCCATGTAAACCATTTCTGCCCGGTTCAAGGGCATAGCCTGCCATTTGACACCCTGTCCATCAAGCAATCCGCAAATAGCCACGACTTAAACACCCTGCGCACTGCAATATTGCCTGAACAATAACGCCATGCTCCTTTTGGGAGTGTGCTGTACTGCTTCGTCATATGGCGTTATAACTGAATCCGTGATGCCTTCATCGGATTCAGGTTATAGGTTTCATGATCCGTAGTGTATCGTGAAATCTCTTGAAGCTGAGGAGTTGATGGCGTAGACTTCAAAAACCCCTGTTCGGGCTTGCCCGGGCGGGGTTTTCGTTTGCCTGGCGCAGCTGTTTGAGCAAACATGGGTGCGGAACAGGCGTTTTTGTACTTTGACACGATATTCGAGCAGATGGAGGAACTGTAATTGCAGATCGTATTCGGGATCGATTTTGGAACAACCAATTCGGCGCTATCAGTATACAGGAACGGAACGGTGGAGGTTGTTAGCGTGGATGGCAACGACCAAGGCGGACTGCTGATGCGCTCGGTGCTTTACTTTAACGAGGAAAATGAGGTTTTTACCGGCCATGAGGCCATTCATCAGTACGTGAGCGATGGGGCGGCCGGGCGCTTCATGCAGTCGATCAAGACCTTTCTGCCGAACACCAGTTTCGACAGCACGGAGATTTTCGGCAAGCGCTATGCCATCGATGACCTGGTGGCGATCATTCTCCGCAGGATCAAGGCCAGGGGAGAGGCGCATGTGGGCTGCACCGTGGAGAGCGTGGTTCTGGGGCGGCCGGTGGTGTTTTCCAGGGATGCCGCCAAGGACGCCGTGGCCCAGCAGCGCCTCGAAAAGGCGGCCCGCAAGGCCGGTTTTAAAAATATCTGGTTCCAGTATGAACCGGTTGCGGCGGCGCTGACCTATGAAGAATCGCTGCAGCCCGGGCAGGAACGGATCGTGTTCATCGGCGACTTCGGTGGCGGCACCTCTGATTTCTCGGTAATTCGCGTCAAAGGGGACGCCTTTGCCCGCTCCGACCGGCGCAGCGACGTACTTGCCCTGGGCGGTGTCTATGTGGCCGGAGACAAGTTCGATTCCCAGCTCATGTGGGACAAGGTGGCGTACCATTTCGGGCGCTATGCCCGCTACAAGACCATGGCTAAGGATGAGTGGGTCAATATTCCCAAAAGCATCATCTACACGCTCTGCCAGTGGCACCGCATCCCGTTGCTGCGGGCGCGCAAAACCAGGGAGCACATACGGGTCATCAAAGGCACCACCGATGATCGCCGGGCCATCGAGCACCTGGAAAACATCATCAGCGACAACTACGGATTTTTCCTGTTTCAGGCGATAGAAAAGGCCAAATGTGAGCTTTCAGACCGGGAACAGGCCATGATCAGTTTCATGGAGCGCGATCTGTGTATCAACGAGAAGGTCGGCAAGGCAGAGTTTGAAGCGCTCAACGGGGATAACTTTCAACAGATTGCCGCCTGCATCGATGAGGTTGTGGCCAGTTCCGGTCTGCTGCCGGCCCAAATAGATACGGTCTTTCTGACCGGAGGAACCTCGCGGATCCCCCATATCCAGGACCTGTTTGTTGAGCGCTTCGGCCGGGACAAGCTGGAACAACGGGAAGCCTTCACCAGTGTCGTCCACGGCTTGGGGTCCAGTGTGCCGCTGTTTGTCTGATGAGGTGGGGGCAAGGTCCAGTCGTGAGTCGGACTGTGGTATCAAATTGCTTGATCAAACAACCTAAACGTAGCACCATGACAGCCACTAATAGAAGATCAGGAAGGGGTACACGGTGCAGGTACTTGATGACGGCCGTTGTTTCATCTGCGGCAAGGACAACCCGATTGGATTAAAGGCAGAGTTTGTTATCGACCCAAAGCTTCGCCGGGCTGAAACCCGGGTGCGGATTGACGAGGTCTTCCAGGGTTGGCAGGGGATCACCCATGGCGGCATCATCTCAGCCCTGCTGGATGAGATCTGCGCCCAGGCCTGCATGGGAAGCGGGCTCATGGTGGTTACCAGTGAGATCAAGCTACGCTACCGGGCGCCGGTTCCCACCGGATCAGTTGTAACCGTGATCGGCGAGGTCGTGGGAGAACGACGGCGGCTGGTGGATGTGAAAGGGAGGCTTGAGCTGGATGGCAAGGTCATGGCTGAAGCCGAAGTGATCATGTACCGGACCGCTGCATGATGATCTGGAAGAACTAAGATTTCCGATACTCCTGCGTGACAGGTTACCTTCACCTGCACCGCAGTCAGGATGATGTTTTGGGAAAATACCTGACACCCGACAGTCCTTCAAAATCATTGTCCTGGGTCCAGAGGGTCGCGTCATTTGTCTGTGCCGTGGCCAGAATAATACTGTCAGCCATTGGAATCTTTGCATCCAGGCTCAGTTTCGCAGCCAATAGAGCGATTGACGAAGTTAACTCGATGATTCTGCCCTGCTGCATTAATGCCGTTGCCTGGAGTGCCGAGTCTTCTCCGCGTTGACGACAGACCACTTTGAACACCTCATACAAAATAATTGTCGGCACCAATAATTCCGGGACGTTGCCAAGCGGTTCCGCAAAATATTCGGCATTAGGTCCGTCCGAGAAATACTCAAGCCATCCCGATGAGTCCACGATGTTCACAGGCGGTCTTCCTCTCTGCTTACGGTTGTATCAATCCCTTTGAGAAACCCCCGCATTTCCCGGATATCCTTGGACGGCATCAACTCGATCCTGTTGCCGTAGGCTATAACCTGCATCATCTGCCCGGGGATGAGATGCAGGTTCTCACGGACTTCTCGCGGAATCACTACTTGGTATTTTGGCGAAAGTTTTACGGCATTCATGAGTTACTCCGATCGACAGGTATTTCGTTTAACAATATAATATTCGATGCATAATACAATAGCAAGCCTTGATTAAAGGAGATTGATCATGGGTATCCAGCTCATTTTTTTCCTTTCTGAAATACTCCTCTTAGCGGCTGCGAGCCTTCTTTACTTCATCCGGGTCAAGATTGTCCCCATAAATTCCGATTCATCACATGAAATAACCTGTTAATTGATACACAAACAGCGCCAACTGGCAGCCATTTGCTAATCCCGCATATATTCAGATAGTTAGGGTGACATTGCAGATGAGGTGACCGGTTTTCGCAACAGATCACATTGATGCCGAGTGTAAAATACCTTTACACTGCTGTAGCATGAAGCCGTGCTACAGCAGCTGTAGAGCGGCTTGGCATGATGTTGTAAAGATTCTTTACGCTTTACACTGATGAGGCGCGCCGGCGTGATAATTCCATTGTTAATTGGAAATCCGCATTGTATATCTATTTCGACGATATTCACTTCAGTTCAAAGGAGATGATGTGAGCAACACGATTCTTGTGATTCTAATGGCTTGTGGCGGATTGGCGGTAGCGCTACAGCCGTCTATCAATGCCCGGCTTGGACAGAAAGTGGGGGCCTACGAGAGTTCGCTGATCTCCTTTGCCGTTGGTACGCTGGCACTGCTCGTCCTGGTTATGATCGCCGGACGCGGGAATCTGCGTAATGTGGCGGATGCCTCATGGTGGGAACTGACCGGGGGATTGCTGGGAGCATATTTTGTGACCATGACCATCATCGCCGTGCCAAGGCTGGGAACGGTGGCCGTCATGTCAATCATCATCGCCGGTCAACTGATAACCGGAGCACTGCTCGATCAGTCCGGTCTGTTCGGCCTGCGCCAAATCCCGTTTACCCCTTTACGTGGAATCGGCATCCTGCTGCTCTGCGTCGGCGCCGGTCTGGTTATTCGTAAATAGATAGACACAGTAATTTCCTTCTTGCCGGCAAGCATTCACACCATGCGGCACAGCTGCGCGCATAAAATCCCCAGCCAGGTTCCAACGATATTCCCCAGGATCGCCAACAACAGGCCGACAGAGGCCAGCCCCGGATGATAGACCTCGGCCACTACCGGCGCCGAGGCGACCCCGCCTATGTTGGCCTGGCTTGCCGCTGCCACCAGGAAGAGAGGCGCCCTCAGCAGGCGGGCCCCGATCAACAGCACGACGGCGTGGACTCCTACGATCACCAGTCCTGCAGCAATCAGGGTCAGGGCCGATCCGATGCTGGCAACCGAGGCCTTGGCGCCGATGGCGGTCAGCACGAAATAGAGCAGATCGTAGCCGGTGCGTGAGGCGCCGGAACGCTCCAGACCACGGACCGGGGAGAACGACAGCAGGATCCCGATCAGGGACACGACCATGATCGTCCAGGTGTAGGTCGTGACCACGTCCCGTATCTGCGGCAGTTGCCGGGCGATCAGGTGGGCTGCTCCGCCTCCGGCAAACGCTACACCAAGGGCGAGCAGTATGCCGGCCGGTGTCCGGCGGCTGCCGCACGTTGCCTGATGCTTCACTACCTGCTCGCCAAAATGGTCCAGTATGGCGCGATCGGACCGGTTCCAGCGGTCAAAGGCCGGCTGCAGGCCGACCATGGCGATCATGAAGCCCATCCAGAGGTACGGTACGACCGTATCGACGATCACCATCGGCGCGAAGACCGCGTCCGGCACCGACAACGCCTCCTTGGCCGCGATCATGTTGGCACTGCCGCCGGTCCAGGATGCGGAAAGGGCGCCGAAACCGGACCAGAACTGCGGGCCGACCAGCGGTTTGAACAGGGCAAAGGAGAAAACAGTGCCGGCCATGATCCCGGCGGCGCCGATGAAGAACATGGCCAGGGCGGTCGGTCCCAGCCGCAGGATCGCCTTCATATCCACCGGCAGCAGCAACAGTACCAGGCTCATCGGCAGCAGCCAGGCCGTGATCATGCCGTACACCGGGCTTTTGGGTGTGATCAGCCCGAAGGTCGCGGCCAGCATCGGCAGGAAATAGATCCAGAACACGGAGGGGAGCAGGTTGAAGAAGTGTTTCGTCCGTTTATGGCGGGACAACATCAGGACCAGGGCCTCGATGGTTATCAGGACAACGATGATGAGCAGGGGGTTGGTGATCATGGGAACCCTGGCTCGACCCCGATGCCTGGGCCGGCGCCGTGCAGATCGAAACTGCCGCTGTTATCCAGGCAGGGTGAATGGGCCAGCTCCCCGGCGATGAAAAACGTGGTGTCCAGGTCCATGAATTCAAAGCAGCCCAGCCCGGCGGCAAAGTGGGCCGAGGCTGTGATGGACAGGGCGCTCTCCATCATGGCTCCCAGCATCAGGGGCAACCCCTGTTCGCTGGCCAGCCGGGCGATTTCGGCGCCCTCCAGGATGCCGCTTTTCATGAACTTGATGTTGATGGCGCTGACAGCATTGCTGTCCATGGCCCGTCGGGCATCGGCCAGGGAACCGACGCTCTCGTCGGCACAGACCAGGGTGCCGCTTCCGGCCAGCGCCGACGTGATCGCTGCCAGTCCATCCCAGTCGTGCTTCATCACCGGCTGTTCCAGCAGCAGCGGCCGGGCCCCGAAAGTGTCGAGCCGGTCCAGGAACGCCAGCATCCGGTCGGCGGTGAATCCCATGTTCGCATCCAGGATCAGCCCGCAGTCAGGTGCGATCTTCCGCACCGCCAGGACCCGCTTCAGGTCCAACCCTTCATCCCTGCCGACCTTGATCTTGAAGGTTTTGAATCCCTGGTCGGTGAACTGCCGTGCGGCAGCCCGGGCTTCATCCAGGGAACCGATCACGATCGTGATGTCGGTATCAAAGGAAAGGACCCGCTGTTGCCCCGCTG
>Ga0209212_1009042_pt1 | contig 10527 bp, 7 predicted proteins | sample RifGroC2_FD_183996 | JGI IMG/M metagenome (GOLD analysis project Ga0209212, IMG submission 183996) | Groundwater microbial communities from Rifle, Colorado, USA - Groundwater C2 (SPAdes) (version 2) | ecosystem: Environmental > Aquatic > Deep subsurface > Groundwater | place: Rifle, Colorado... | reverse complement strand
GGCAGCCGCGATGCCGGCGACGTGGGTGCCATGGCCGTAAAAGTCGGCTGGGTCGAAGTCCCCCCCCTGGTAGTCTTCGCCAGGCGCCAGCCAGTATCCGGCGTTGAGGTAATCGTTGATGTCGATGTTCACCAGGTCCTTGCCCGGGTGGCCCAGCGCGTCGCGCCAGATGTTGCCGGCCAGGTCCGGGTGGTCATAGGCCACGCCGGTGTCGATCACGGCGATTACCACCGAGGGCTCGCCGGTCGTCACGCTCCAGCCGGTTTCCGCTCCCGTTTTTTGGTGGCTCCACTGTCGGGCATAGAGCGGGTCGCTTGGCACAAGCTGGGTGTAGGCGATGCCGATCGGCTCGACATACTCAACCGCGTCGTCGCCCCTCAGTTCGGCAGCCAGACCAGCAAGGTCCTGCTGCTCTCCGCCTGAGACGATGTAGATCTCCTTGAACCGGTCGTGAGACTTGTGGGACAGCGTCCGAGCTGAAATCTCTAGCGCCCCATCGCCCGACCTGGCCGACAGGTAGTCCGGCATAACTGGCGTCTTCAGTTTCACGACAAGCTTCCCCGGCAGATGGGAAAGGCGCTTCATTTCCGGTACGGCACCCTTGTCAGGTCTGGCAACCCCGTCTGTCACGCCGTTACCAGTGGAAAAGGGGGGGAGAGACTGGGCAGGCCGTCTGGCCTCGGCGGCAATGACGACGCTATTTGACATGACCCCGAGCAGGGGAATGAACAGCGCTAAAATGCTGCCGGCTTTACCTGCGCTTCGCCGCCTCATATCTGCCTCCCGCACGCGTTGTACATTTCACTTAATAGTCGGAGGCAGATTGGAATACTTTAATGCGAATTACTGTTGGCATTGATATGTGCGAGCGAACAGCCGTTTTAGTCTTGTCCGATCCGGCCGATCACTTGCGGGAACGATGTGGCGTCGGGGAAGTGTAATGCCGCAATTGGTAAAGCAAGGTTACCAAGTTGCTGAGGGTTGACCGCCATGTAAGTGCTCAAGGTAAAAGAAAAAGCAGAGGCGTAAACAAAATAACTTGACAGCGTTTTGAAAAAGTTATAATTGGTCATACCAGAACAAATTGTCGGCGTGGCAGTAACGGCATCGTGGGATTTCAGGGGATACCAGGATCAAGCCAGCAAGGCGAGAACAGGAGGCGAAGGTGGCGAAGCTCAAGAAGGAAGTAAAGTGGAACGTGATATCGATGAGGGTGAGCGATCAGGAGAAAAAAGTGCTGGAAGAGATAACCCGGCGCAGCCGCGGCACGATTTCCGATCTGATGCGCGAGGCGGTGCAGTGCTACACCGAGATGCTGGAAAGCAGGATGCATCATAGCTAGAACTGAAACAGGGGCGGGGTGCCAGACGCCCCGACATCGAATCAAAAAGGAATCGAACAGGTAAAGCACCATGGCGGCAACGGCCGGTAGTACCCTTCGCACCCTCCCTTTTCAGCCCATAAGGCCGAAAAAGGTCTCCAGCCAGATAGCGGATCAACTGCGCTCGTCCATTCTTAACGGCGATTTCCTCCCCGGCGACAAGCTTCCTCCCGAGCGTGAACTGGCCGACATGTTCAACGTGTCGCGCCCTTCGGTGCGTGAAGCGCTGAACGTGCTGTTGTCCTCCGGACTGGTCTGCTCCTACCAGGGGGGCGGGACCGTGGTGATGTCGCTTGTGGACACCAGCTCGCCCAACCCGCTACGCGATCTGATCCGCAAGGAGCAGGACCGGGCGCTGGAAGTGATCGAGGTGCGCAAGTGCATGGAGTCCTGGACCGCATTCTATGCGGCCCAGCGGGCCTTGCCGGACGACATCAGACTGCTCGGGACCACCCTGGCCAGCATGGAGCGCAATCTGGAAGAGGGCGAGCCGTCCGAGGAGCTGGACGCGAAGTTCCACGTGTTGATAGCGCGCGCCACCCACAACATCATCTGGCTGCACCAGATGCAGAGCGTTTTCGACGCCATGAGGGAGTTCCAGTTGAGCGTCTGGCGTGCGGTCCATCTGACGCTGGACGATCAAAGGGCGCTCTTCGAGCATCACACCAGGATCTATGAGCTGATACGCGCCAAGGATGCCGAAGTCGCCCGGGACGCCATGCTGGAGCACCTCGTCTTCGCCGAGCAGCGCAGCGCAGCCTACGTCACCAAGTTGAAACCGTAACCGTCACGAGATGCGCGAGAGACCTGCGCCCCCTCGATACTCTTTCCCCCTCCCGTATGGAACGCCCCGCGTATTTCCCCCTTTATGCGGGCGCGCCTGACCTCTCCCCACCCAGAGCCGGGCCTGCGCGCCAGCGCTCAGGCTCGGCTCTGGGTGGGGGAGGGGGAGTCTTTTTTGGGGCTGAAAAGTTAAAGCAAAACATTAGCAGTAATTACACAATCCACTGGATTTACAGGAGGTGAGGCGGATGGACATACTTGCCCTGAACTGCGGCAGTTCGTCGGTGAAGTACCAGCTTTTTGACTGGGACAGGAAGGAAGTCATTGCAAAGGGAATGGTGGAGCGCGTCGGTATCGGCGATTCCTTCATCCTGCACGAGGTGCCGGGACGCGACACCTATCGCGAAGATTCGGACTGCCCCGATCACCGGTTCGCCGTCGGCCTGATCCTGCGCACGCTGACCTCGCCTGCGCACGGCGTCCTGAAGGACATCACCCAGATCTCGGCGGTGGGACACCGCGTGGTGCACGGCGGCGAGCAGTTCACCAAGTCGGTCCTGATCGACGAGACGGTGCTGGAGGCGGTGATCGCGGTGCAGCATCTCGCCCCCTTGCACAACCCTCCAAACATCGCAGGCATTGAGGCCGCGAGCGCCGTGTTGCCCGGCGTGCCCCAAGTCGCCATCTTCGACACCGCGTTCCATCAGACCATGCCGGAGCACGCCTATCTGTACCCGCTCCCTTACGAGTGGTACCAGGAGTACGGGGTGCGTCGCTACGGTTTCCACGGCACCTCCCATCTCTACGTCTCCAAGCGCATCGCCGCGATCCTCGGCAAACCGGCCACCGAGTGCAACGTCATCACCATGCATATCGGCAACGGCGTGTCGCACTGCGCCATCAAAAACGGCATCTCGGTCGACACCAGCATGGGGCTCACCCCCCTGGAGGGCGCCATGATGGGGACCCGCAGCGGCGACATCGACCCGGCCATCCCGGCCTTCATGATGCACAGGGAGAGCCTGTCCAGCAAGGAGATCGACAACATCCTGAACAAGAAGAGCGGCGTTTTGGGCATCACCGGCCGCTTTACCGACCGTCGCGACGTGATCGAGCAGGCCGAGGCCGGCGACCGGCGCTGCCGACTGGCGCTGGAGATGGAGGCCTATCGTCTGAAGAAGTACATCGGCACCTACCTGGCCGTGGTAGGCAGGCTCGATGCGGTGGTCTTTACCGCGGGGGTAGGGGAGATGGGCGCCCCGATCAGGGGTGCGGCCCTGCGCGGGCTGGAGCACATCGGCATCATCCTGGACGAGGAGAGGAACCGGTCCGCCATGACCAGGAAGCGTGAAACCCTGATCACCAGCGACGACTCCCCGGTCAAGGTGTACGTCATTCCCACCGACGAGGAACTGGTCTTCACCGAGGACGTAGCCGCCATCCTGGAGGGAACCTATACCGACCACATGAACTTCGAGTACAGCTTCTCCAAGCCTGAATTCGTGAGGAAGTAGGAAAAACGTCGCAGTCAAAGTGAGCAAGAGCTGCGCCCCGATGCCGATTTCGGCCGGGGCGCAGTGTTTCTCAACTCCCCACCCGGACATCTCCCCATCCCGGCGCCAACTCGGCTTAAATCCCCCGCACGCGATAAAGCTCTCTCTCCCGTTGTGAGCAGTAACTCAATCAGTAGACATTTCATTGGAATACTCTTTTACGAAACCGCTCAAGTTTGTGGGAGATAGGCCGAAAACTTGGAAGAAACCGGAGCTATGCCTACGAAGCGGTAAAGCTGTGTAGGGGACTGGCTCCGCAGGTGCCTGTCCCCCTCTGTGGTTTAGTGTCATTGTAGCCGGCTAATCCATCATGCAAACGCCTTCAGGCACGGCTGTGAAAGGGGAGGAAGGGGAGTGACCAAGGGAATGCGCAGCAGAAAGTTCGGCCTGGGGTTGCTTCTGACCATCCTCGGCAGCAGCCTGTTTCTTTGGAGCGATCGCGCCGCGGCTCGGGAGAGCGACCGGTCCGGGGCGGAGGCGGCGCTTGCCGGTTCGTCCAACCAGGATCTGCTCCTTTTCTGGGAGGAGAAGGAGCTTTACGTCCAGACCGCAACACGGACGGCGAAATCGATCTCACAGGTCGCGGAAAACATGGTGGTGGTCAGCGCCAAGGACATCGCGGACATGAACGCCCATAACGTGGCGGAGGTGCTCAGAAGGGTTCCCGGCCTGTTCGTGGATCTCACTACCTCGGATTTCGGCACCACATCATCGCTCCACATCCAGGGTTCCTACGACCGGCACGTCACCGTGCTTTTGGACGGCATAGTCTGGAACTTCCTTGGGGGGGGCAACGCGGAGGTGGGCTCCATACCGGTCCAGATCATCGATCGGATCGAGATCATCAAAGGGCCGGCATCCTCTGCCTGGGGCTCTGCCCTGGGTGGCGTCATCAACATCATCACCAAGCATGCCGGGGACTCGAAGCAGCCGAAGGGGATGGTAAGTGCCTCCTACGGAAAGAAGAACTCCCGGGACTACAATGCGGAGGTGCATGGCACCGGGGGACCGATTGGCTACTACCTTTATGCCGGTCGCCAGTCCTCGGACGGATTGCGCAACGACAGGGACTACCAAAGGAACAGCTTCTACGGGAAGATGAACGTCTCCCCCTTGCATAACCTGGATCTGGTCTTCAGCGTGGGCTACAGCGATCCTGGTTTCAATGCCGGTGCTGTCCCCTTGGCGGGCAGCACGTCCAAGTCATTGCTCAACGCTTTTTGGGCGACCGGTTTTCTGGATTACCGGATTTCGCCCGAGTTGAGCTTCAAGGCGTCGGCCTACACCTTTGCCCAAAAGCTCGATGTCGCGCAGCGACGCCTCAGCGACCAGAGTCTCAAAAAAAACATCAACTTCGACGAGCGGACCGTCGCCGGCGATCTCAAACTGGTATACGCCAGCGGCGTGCATAGTGCCGTGCTGGGTGCCGACCTTAGTTCCGGCGCCTTGGACCAGACCGTGAGCGCCGCAGGCACGAGTAGCTTCACCGATCCGAGCATGAATAAATGGGCTCTCTTCGCCAACGACACCATCGCCCTCGGAAAGCTTGCCATCACGCCCGGAATCAGGGTTGACCACCACAACGTCAGTGGCTTCTTTGTCAGTCCGAGTCTCGGGGCCACTTACCAACTGGGCGAGCATGTCATAGCCCGGACCTCGGTGGCGCGGGGCTTTACCTCGCCTCCTCTGAGTTCGTCAATCGGGGGGGGACTGCGCTTGGCGCCCAACCCCGCCTTGACTGCCGAGCAGGGGTGGTCCTATCAGGCGGGATTGGAGTCGGCCGTGATGGACTACCTGAATCTGAAGGGCAACCTCTTTCGTCACGACACCAAGGACGAACAGGTTGCCGTTCCCTTCGATAGCGCCAACTTGATTTTCAGGAATGCGGGGTCGGTGGTCCGTCAGGGGTACGAGCTGGAGGCGGAAAGCGCGCCGGTCTACAACGTTTCTCTCAAGGCCGCCCATGCCTTCGTTCGGACAGACGCAGACTCGCAGCCTGAAACGACAGTAAATTATTCCTACCAGGTGGGAATCGAGTACGATGATCGACAGTCGCTTTTGGCGCAGCTTGCCGGCACCTATATCTGGTGGGACCTGCCATCTGATCCAGATCCCGCTTTGAATGCCCAGTACAACTCATTTATCTGGGACCTGAGTGTCAGCAAGAAGTTTCAGCTCTCGGAGATAACCTCACTGGACGTCTTCGTCAATGTTCATAATCTCTTCAACGGTTCCCAGTATACCGTCTTCGCTTACCCCAACCCCCGCAGATGGGTCGAAGGCGGACTCAGATTCAATTTCTGATCCGTTCACAATCAAAAAGCCCCCTTTTCGGTCAGGGGGCTTTGTCATGGCTGCCGGATCAGGGGCTCAGCTTTTCTTCCGGGCCCGGTACTGGAGATCCTGTCTGAGAGTCCTCTCAAGGGACGCGTCATAGAACTCTTTCCTGCAGTCCACCTCTTCGATGGCGTCCGTGCGCAACAGCGTCATCTGTCGGCAACCGCCGAAACAGATGGGGAGGTAGGCGCAGTCAAGACACCCGTCCTTCTTCCAGACGTCCATGTTGTGTGAAACGTGGTAATCGCTGATGCCGTCTTTCAGGGTGCCGATCGATAGGGCAGCATGGGACATGAAGGCCGGGCATTTGTAGAGGGAGCCGTCGTAGTTGACCACCAGGTCGCTTTCGTATTCCACCGTGCACGCGGATATCTGGATTTTCGCCGCCGGATAGCCGCGCTTCAAGGTCTCCTCGCGCAGGTGGAGACCAGCCTCTATCAGCCACGGTTCATAGGAACAAACGCAATTACTGCTGAAATCGCCGACACCCTTTTCGCCCGATTTTTTTATCACCGGCGAGAATTGCATTTTGGCAACCTTGTCAGGGGTAACCCCCCGGGCAGCCAGAAGATCCATAAGCGGCGGGAAAAACTGGTAGTTTTCCCTGGTGAAATTGCCGCCCAGATTGAGCCGGATCAGGTCGCAGACCTGCGCGACGTTGTCCAGGATGGCATCGAAACTGCCACTGCCCGAAACAAAGGGGCGGCTCAGGTCATGGGTTTCCCTGGGACCGTCCAGCGTGACTTTTGCGCTGACAAGCCCAAGCGGCGTCAGCTCTCGTACCAAGCTTCGCGACAAGAGGGTGCCGTTGGTAACCAGAGAAAAGCTGAACGCGGTCCCTGCCCTGTCGGCGGCAGCCGAAAGCCGGCTGGCGATCACCTTGATCAGACCGACGCTGAGCAGCGGTTCGCCGCCGTAGAAACCAACCCTTACCGCATTCCCCTTTTCCATCTGCCTGCGGATGGTCGTTTCCACAAACAGGTCGGCGGTCTCAGGGGACATGTAAAAATTGCCCCGGAAGTTGTCCTCGTAGCAGTAGCCGCAGGCCAGGTTGCAATCCAGATTCAGCACCACCAAGGCGTTGAACATGCGGCGCTGCTTGTTTGCGTTGACGAAGATGTCGCGCATCTCCAACCGCTCCGCGGCCGGATCCGGCACCAGCAAGCCCAAGCGCACCAGCGTGTCGCGATCCGCTCCAGCCAGGGTGCCCTGTTGAGCGGCTTTGAGCGTCGCCTCGGGAAGCTTGATCAAGGCCGAGCGCTTGGTTGAGTAAAGCAGGCTGTAACCCGGTTGCTCCGGACAAGGGTAAATCTTCAAAAAACGTGACAATTTCATGGCGATATTTCCTGGAAAATGGAAACGGGGGAGATTTCTTGAGGGGTGCTGCGACAAAGAAGGGGAGTGTCAACTCCCCTTCCTCGCTTCGACACGACGCCGGACTACCAGATGTCCATGATTGTGGAAGTGCAGCAGGCCAGCGGCACCTCGACGGTCATCTCGGTTCCTTCTTCCAACACTTCCAAAGTTTCTTTTTCCATTTTTCCTTCTCCTTTGTATGGGTGTCACACTACATCCACTTGTCTGCATACTCGCTTATCGGCTGATTAGGGAAACAGTTGAGGGGAAATAGTCTGCAACTAACATATAAATTTTTAGTGGGTGGAGACTAATAGTGAGTTAGATGTATTTTTAGCTTAATTTTCTCTGTTATTTGCCGAATCCTATTGTTAGACAGCTTCTGCTGTCACTTAAGTTTTCCTTAGTGGCAGGCGAAATTCTAAACCTACTAGCACCGGTTTCTCAAATGACCTTCTCCAGGCGATTGCTTCTGCTGGCAGCGATGCTTTTTCACCTCTCCGCTGGCCTTTGCCAGGGGGCCGACGTCCTCGTCGTCGCCGACAGCAGACTCAAGCCTGTGGTCGAGATGGTATCGGGGATCGGCAAGACCCTGAAGACCCCGCTGAAAATCTACTCCCCGGCCCAGGTGAAGGATGCGCTGCAAGGGATCGCAGCCAGGGAGCATGCCAAGGTCGTCGTGGCGCTGGGAAGGGAGGCGATAGCGGAAGCCCTGCGCCTCCCCGCATCGGTTCTCGTCATCTACGGCCTGGTAGTCACCCCCCCCGTCGTGGACCGGGCCAACACCACCGGGTTCTACATGGCGACCCCTGCCGGAGAGTACGCGGAGCTTATCGGCAGCCACCTGCGCGCCTTGAGCCGGATCGCGGTGCTGGGAGGGCGCGACCAGCTGAGCCTGCTGGCCCGGGGCGAATCGGCTCTGTTTACCAACTACACGGTAAGGAGCAGTTTCGAGTTCGTAGCCACGCTCAAGCAGCTAAACGGCGCCGACGCCATCCTGCTTCTCCCCGACGCCGCAGTGATGACGGCGACCGCCATCGAGGAGGCCTATCTCCTTTCCTTCAGGAAAAACATCCCGCTTCTGGGCATCTCGGAAAAGAACGTGAAGGACGGGGCGCTCTGCGCGCTGGTGGTCGATCCGGTGCACGTGGGGAAGCAGATGGGCGAGTACGCGACCCGGGCCCTCAAGGGGGCCAACATCGGCCAGCTCCCGGCGTCCCCCCCGGGGAAATTCGATCTCTTCGTCAACCTGGATACCGCCCGGAAGATGGGGATCCGGCTGCCGGATGAGCTGCTGCGCGGCGCGAAGAGGACCTTCCCATGAGAATGACCTTTAAGATGAAGGCCCTGCTCTTCATGATCCCGGTCCTGGTCGTGATCTCGCTGGTCCACACCTATGTCTCCATAAGAAGCGAAAAGGCGATGGTGCGCAGCGAGATCGTCAAACGGGCCGAGACCGTCACCACCCTGGCCACCAAGACCGGCGAGCTCCCCATCCTTTCGGAAAACCCAGAGCAACTCAAGGGTACGGTGGCCTTTTTGAAGGCCAACGCCGATGTCTCCTCGGTCACCTTCTACGACTCCTCCCAGAGGGAACTGATCCATGATGGCCCCCGTGTCTCCCGGCGGCTCCCCCCCCTTTCCCCGGACCAGCCTCTCTCCATGACCGAGGAGGCCGATTATTTCGTCTGCTTCGCCCCGGTCTTCACCGTGAGAAGCCGGGAGGATTTCGACATCCTCCAGGACTCGGAGCAGGTCGAGAAGCTGCGGGAGAACATCGGCTGGATCAGGCTGGGCTTCTCCAAGCAGTCCATGCGGGAAAACGAGAGCCGCATCGTGACCCAGGGGGTGCTGCTCGCCGGCGTCTTCTCCCTGGGGAGCAGCCTCCTGGCCTATTTCCTGATCTCCCTGGCCACCCGTCCCCTGGCCCGCATCGTGAAGGTGGCCAACGCCATAGCCCACGGGGATCTCGATCAGGAGACCGGCATCCAGCAGGGTGACGAAATGGGGACCCTGGCCCATGCCTTCTGCACCATGAAATCCAGCATCCAGCAGGTGCTCCGGGAAACGGAGACCCTGATCCTGGCGGTCAGGGCCGGCAGCCTGGAGGTGCGTAGCGACCCCGAGCCGTTCGAGGGGGAGTGGCGCAAGCTGGTGCTGGGGGTGAACGACCTGACCGGCGCCTTCGCCCAGGCCCATGAGGAGCTCAAGAGCGCCAAGGATGCGGCCGAGGCGGCCAACCGGGCCAAGAGCGAGTTCCTGGCCAACATGAGCCACGAGCTGCGCACCCCGCTGAACGCCATACTGGGGTACGCCCAGATACTCATGCGCCAGGAGAACCTCTCCCCCCTGCAGTGCCAGCAGGTCGACGTCATGCGCTCCAGCGGCGAGCACCTGCTCATGCTGATCAACGACATCCTGGACGTGGGGAAGATCGAGGCCCGCAAGATGGAGCTGGACCAGCATCCCTTCAAGATAGGGGAGTTGCTGCGCCAGGTCCTCAACATCACCAGGATACAGGCCGAGGAGAAGGAACTCTCCTTCATCCACCTGACGGAAGGGGAACTGCCCGAGTACCTTGTGGGGGACGAGAGGAAGCTGCGTCAGATCCTTTTGAACCTGCTGAGCAACGCGGTCAAGTACACCAGGCAAGGCGGAGTGACGCTGAGGGTGGGGTACCAGGGCGCCGGGGCGGGCCTTTTCTGGTGCGAGGTGATCGACACCGGCATCGGCATTCCCGCAGAGAAGATTGATACCGTGTTCGAGCCCTTCACCCAATTGGCCGGCAGCCGGCAGGTCAGCGAGGGGACCGGACTGGGTCTTACCATAAGCAAGCGGCTTGCCTCACTGATGCGGGGGCGTCTGACCCTGAAGAGCGCACCGGAAAAGGGGAGCGTATTCAGGCTGGAGCTTCCCCTGGCTCCGGTGGCGCTCCCCGGGAGCGAACCGGAACTGTCGGTCTTCCCGGTGCTGGGCTATCGGGGCAAGCGCAGGCGTGTCCTGGTGGTGGACGACAACGCGAACAACGTGGCGATGCTGGTCTCGCTGCTGCAGCCGCTCGATTTTACCGTCGCCACGGCCTGCAACGGGCATGGGGCTTTTGCTCAGCTGAGCAGG
>Ga0209212_1009041_pt1 | contig 10528 bp, 8 predicted proteins | sample RifGroC2_FD_183996 | JGI IMG/M metagenome (GOLD analysis project Ga0209212, IMG submission 183996) | Groundwater microbial communities from Rifle, Colorado, USA - Groundwater C2 (SPAdes) (version 2) | ecosystem: Environmental > Aquatic > Deep subsurface > Groundwater | place: Rifle, Colorado... | reverse complement strand
TTCATATCGGGCGTTGATTGAGTCTTTAGAACCTTGATCTTGCCAGCAATGGCCGCCCACTTCCACCTATTTTTGCCCTTTATCCGGCAATTAATTCCGCTCAGACGCTGGATTTTGCAAGAGCCTCAAGTGATTTACCGTAGGGCGGGCTTTGCCCGCCGCGTCGGGCGTAGCCCGACCTACGAGATGCGGAGGCTCCATCTTCAAATATGTAATCCTCAATAGACTGGCAGGCAAGTTCAGTCGAGCAGTGCTTCCGCAGGGTGATATGTCAGACCGAACGCTTCGGCAACCTTCCGGTGCGTTACTTTTCCGCCGATGATGTTGAGTCCATTGAGCAGTGCGGGAGATTCCTTGAGCGCCTGCCGGTATCCCTGGTTCGCCAGTTGTAACAGATACGGCAAAGTTGCGTTGGTCAGCGCCAGCGTCGAGGTGAGGGGCACGCCGCCGGGCATGTTGGCCACGCCGTAGTGGATGATTCCCTCGACGATGAAGGTCGGGTTTTCATGCGTGGTCGGATGCATGGTCTCGACGCAGCCGCCCTGGTCGATGCAGACATCGACGATCACCGCCCCCTTGTGCATCGTCTTGAGGTCTTCGCGGCGGATCAGTTTGGGCGCGACGGCGCCGTGTACCAGCACCGCGCCGATGACCAGATCGGCATTGGCGATCTGCTTGAGCAGCGTGTGCCGATCCGAAAATATCAGCTGCACGTTAGCGGGCATCACATCGCTGAGATAGCGCAGCCGTTCCAGCGCGACATCGAGCAGGACGACATGGGCGCCCAACCCGGCGGCCATTTTTGCCGCATTCACGCCGACCACGCCGCCGCCGAGGATCACCACCTTGGCGGGCGGCACGCCGGGTACGCCGCCGAGCAGGATGCCGCGCCCGCCATATAACTTCTCCAGGTACTTGGCGCCTTCCTGTACCGCCATGCGTCCGGCCACTTCCGACATCGGTGTCAACAACGGCAGTTCGCGCGAGGGCAGCTCGACCGTCTCGTATGCGACGCACACCGCGCCGGAAGCGATATGCGCGCGGGTCAATTGCTCGCTGGCGGCGAAATGGAAGTAGGTGAAGATGATCTGGCCGGGGCGGATGCGCTTCCATTCCGGCTCGATCGGCTCTTTCACTTTCACGATCAGGTCGACCGCCGCCCAGACCGCATCGGCATCGGCTGCGATCTGCGCGCCTGCCGCCAGGTATTGCGCGTCGCTGAACCCGCTGCCCAGCCCCGCGCCTGTTTCCACGATGACTATGTGCCCGGCCGATACCAGCGCTCCCGCCCCCGCCGGAACCAGCGAAATGCGGTTTTCGTTGGTTTTGATTTCTTTTGGAATGCCTATTTTCATGGGTGGCCTCTATCGTTATGGAACTGGGAAGATTTAATTTTCCTAGGATATTATTCAGGTAGCCATAGTAGCAAACCCGCCATGCTAAAGTATGCTGCCTGCAAAGCATGAAGGTGTACACCACATGAAGCAAGCTCTGCCCATGATTCCCATACAACCCTCGACGGATTTGTTGCGCCAGCGACAACTGGTGGCTGCGCTGTGCGCGCACTTTCCGCGCAGATCCAGGGTAGAGGAAACGCACATCTCCTGGGTGCTGCTGACCGGGGACGATGCCTACAAGATCAAGAAATCGCTCGATCTCGGCTTCCTCGATTTTTCCACGCTGGAGGCGCGCCGCTTCTATTGCACCGAAGAGCTGCGCCTCAACCGCCGCCTCGCCCCCGATCTCTATCTCGATGTCGTTACCATCGGCGGTAGCCCGGAACAGCCGGTGCTGGGCGGCGAACCCGCCATCGAGTATGCGGTACACATGCGCCGCTTCCCGCGCGCCGCGATGATGGATCACCTGCTGGCAGACGGCCACATCACCGCAACGCACATCGACCAACTGGCCGCCACGATCGCGCATTTCCACGCCGCGCTGCCGCCCGCTGCGGCGGATTCGCCGTTCGGCTCGGTAGCGGCGATACAGGAGGCGGCGCTGGAGAATTTCGCGCAACTCGCGCCGTCGCTCGAAACACCCGCCGACCTCGCGCTGCTGGAAAAAGTGCGTCAGGCGAGCGCGCGCGAGTTCGCCGCCTGCGAGCCGCTGTTCCGGCAGCGCAAGGTATCCGGCTGCGTGCGCGAGTGCCACGGCGACCTGCATCTCGGCAACATCGTGCTGCTCGACGATACACCCGTGCCTTTCGACGGCATCGAGTTCAGCGCGACGCTGCGCTGGATCGACACGATCAGCGAGATCGCGTTCACGGTGATGGACCTCATGCAGCGCGGCCAGCCGCAATTCGCCTGGCGTTTTCTCGACAAGTATCTGGAGCAGACCGGCGACTATGCCGGAGTTGGCGTGCTGCGCTACTACCTCGCCTACCGCGCGATGGTGCGCGCCAAGGTCGCCGCGATCCGTGCCAGCCAGGAAGACGCGGTGCAGGCGCAACATAAAATAAACACAGGAAATCCAACAGAACCAAACCCCCTCCAACTCCCCCTTGTCAGGGGGAGTGCAAAACTTACTCCTCCCCTGATAAGGGGAGGCTGGGAGGGGTTTGAGTCTAATGAGCAACCAGAGATAAGGCTCTGCCGCAGCTATCTCGCGCTCGCCCACGACTGCCTGACACGCCGCCGCCCCGCGCTGATCGTCACGCACGGCCTGCCCGGCTGCGGCAAGAGCACCTTCGCGCAGCTCGCGCTGAAACGTCTCGGCGCGATCCGCATCCGCTCGGATGTCGAGCGCAAGCGGCTGTTCGGCCTCGCTGCGCTCGCGGACAGCCGCTCGCAAACCGGCGGCGGCATCTACGGCGAGGAAGCCACGCGCCGCACCTACGCGCGCCTGCATGAACTGGCGCGCGGCCTGCTCGCCGCAGGGTTCCCCGTCATCGTCGATGCCGCATTTCTACGCCACGCCGAACGCGAAACTTTCCGCACCCTGGCAAAGGAGATGAACGCGCCCTTCGTCATCGCCAGCGTGCAGGCCGAAGAATCCGTGCTGAAGGAACGGCTCGCGCAGCGGCGCAGCCGCGCCGACGACGCCTCCGAAGCCGATGCGGCGGTGCTGCGCACCTTGCAGGCCGCACAGGAACCGCTACGGGACGAGGAACTCGCCTGCACCGTGACCTTCATCAACAACGGCGATACCGATGCGCTGCGGTCTGCGGATGATGCATGGAAGGCGCTCGATGCACGTCTGGCATGACGCAATACCTGCTGGCACATGAACCCATGTGTATGACATATACGCTGCGGGATAGCGGCACTTCGGCAAGTTCGGCAAACGACACATTGCTGCCCGCCAAGAGAATCGCCCTGATGGCCCGGTTCTCGGCCATTGCTGACTTCAGCAACGAGCGCCGAAATGTCCGCTAAGCATAGCTAAGACGACCTCAGTTCGAGCCCGGAGCGGCGAGCCAATTCGGTACACATACCGGCCCATTTATATTGGTGCCGGTATCTTTTGGAGAACGGTTAATCGCCTCTCCAGGGAAGGTACAATATGTTTTGGTTATGATTCAAAATATATTTTGGTGCCAGATTCGGCGACAATGCACTTCTAGCCCTCCGCTTGCAACAACACATCAAAACAGGAATGACAGAATGACAAGTACCCAACAACGCGCCGCACTGCAAAGCCAAATCTGGAAAATCGCCAATGATGTACGGGGTGCAGTGGATGGCTGGGATTTCAAGCAATATGTACTCGGCACCCTGTTCTATCGCTTTATCAGTGAAAACTTTGCCAGCTATATCGAAGGCGGTGACAACAGCATCAACTATGCAGCGCTCGCCGATGGGGTCATCACCCCGGAAATCAAAGACGATGCCATCAAAACCAAGGGCTACTTCATCTACCCCAGCCAGTTGTTTGCCAAAATCGCCGCAGGCGCCAACACCAACGAAAGCTTGAATACGGATCTGGCCGCCATCTTTGCCGCCATCGAAAGCTCAGCCAACGGCTACCCATCGGAGCGCGATATTAAAGGCCTGTTTGCCGATTTCGATACCACCAGCAACCGTCTCGGCAACACCGTGGTCGACAAAAACACCCGCTTGGCCGCCGTGCTCAAAGGCGTAGCCGGGCTGGATTTTGGTGATTTTGACGGCAGCCACATCGACCTGTTCGGCGATGCCTACGAGTTTCTCATCTCAAACTATGCTGCCAATGCCGGTAAACCCGGTGGTGAGTTTTTCACCCCGCAACATGTGTCCAAACTGATTGCGCAGCTCGCCATGCACAAGCAAACCAGCGTCAACAAGATTTATGACCCTGCGTGTGGCTCCGGCTCGCTGCTGCTGCAAGCCAAAAAGCATTTTGACGCCCATATTATTGAAGACGGTTTTTTTGGTCAGGAGATCAATCACACCACCTACAACCTGGCGCGGATGAACATGTTCTTGCACAACATCAACTACGACAAGTTCAATATTCAGCTGGGCAATACCCTGATCGCCCCGCATTTTGGTGATGACAAACCCTTTGATGCCATCGTCTCCAACCCGCCGTATTCGATTAACTGGATAGGCAGCGATGACCCAACTCTGATTAACGATGACCGCTTCGCTCCAGCCGGTGTGCTAGCCCCTAAATCCAAGGCCGACTTTGCTTTCGTACTCCATGCGCTGAGTTATCTCTCCAGCAAAGGCCGCGCGGCTATTGTCTGCTTCCCCGGTATTTTTTACCGTGGCGGCGCCGAGCAGAAAATTCGCCAGTATCTGGTGGATAACAACTATGTTGAATCGGTGATCTCGTTAGCACCAAACCTGTTTTTTGGCACGACTATCGCCGTGAATATTCTGGTGCTCTCCAAACACAAAACTGACACCCAAATCCAGTTTATTGATGCCAGCGGCCTGTTTAAAAAAGAAACCAATAACAACACCCTGACCGACGCCCACATCGAACACATCATGCAGGCGTTCGATAGCAAAGAGCATGTGGATCACTTTGCCAAATCGGTGAACTCTGATGCCGTCGCGGCCAACGACTACAACCTCTCGGTCAGCAGCTATGTCGAAGCCAAAGACAATCGCGAAGTGGTGGACATTGCCCAGCTCAATGCCGAGCTAAAAACTACTGTCGCCAAAATCGACAAGCTGCGGGCGGAGATTGATGCCATTGTCTTGGAAATAGAAGGTACTGAAATAGAAGGAGGCGCCGCATGATTCTGGAAAACAAATTAAACATCAGTGATCAGATTGAACTCGCCAAGACGGAAGAAAAAATAAGCAAACAAAAAGCCAAACAGCTGTTTGACTCGGGCGACATCCACAAGGCGGAAGTCGGCACCTTCACAGGTCTATCGTTTATCCACGCCTATTTATTCGAAGATATTTATCACTTTGCCGGAAAAATCCGCGACGTAAATATCGCCAAAGGCGATTTTCGTTTTGCGCCGCTGATGTACCTTGAAGCCTCGCTAAAACATATTGATGCCATGCCACAAAGCACTTTTGATGAAATCATCGAAAAATATGTCGAGATGAATGTTGCTCACCCCTTTCGCGAAGGCAATGGCCGCGCCACCCGCATCTGGCTTGATCTCATGCTCAAAACCCAAATCAAACAGGTGGTGGACTGGAACCGAGTCGATAAAGAAGAATACCTATCCGCCATGCAACGCAGCGTGGTAAAAGACCTTGAAATCAAAGCCCTACTCAAACAAGCCCTCACCGACAAAATTGATGACCGCGCGCTGTTTATGAAGGGTATTGATGTGAGCTATTACTACGAAGGCTATAGCGAATTCAAAACCGAGGAGCTATAGGCATGAGCAAGCTGAGCTTTATGGAAAAGCTGCTGGATGGCGTTGAGGTGAAGTGGTTGCCTCTAGGTGATGTGACGCAATATGAGCAGCCGACCAAATACCTGGTGACTTCAACAAATTACAGCGATGAATTTGATACGCCTGTTTTGACGGCAGGTAAAACCTTTATTCTCGGCTATACCGACGAAGTCAGCGGCATATATAAAGCATCTGAGAAGCCTGTAATAATTTTCGATGACTTTACAACTGCAAATAAATGGGTGGATTTCGACTTTAAAGCAAAATCCTCTGCCATGAAGATGATTTCATCAGGCGATGAAGATAGGTTTTTAATTAAATATATTTACTACTGGTTAAATACCTTGCCAAGCGAATTGGTCGATGGCGATCACAAGCGGCAGTGGATTGGAAACTTTTCTAAAAAACAAATCCCTATCCCCTGCCCTGAAAACCCAGAAAAATCGCTTGAGATCCAAGCCGAAATCGTCCGCATTTTGGATACCTTCACCGAGCTTACCGCCGAGCTTACCGCCCGAAAAAAACAATACAACTACTATCGCGACGCGCTACTTGGCTTCGCCGACCAGTCCGATGTTCGCTGGGTGGCCTTGGGGGAAATTGGCGAGTTCATTCGCGGGCGGCGTTTCACCAAAGCAGATTATGTCGAGGACGGCATCGACTGTATCCATTACGGTGATATCTACACGCAGTACGGAACCACAGCGAAAAATGTGAAAACGCAAGTTCGATCTGACATGAACGGCACCTTACGCTATGCAAAGCATGGAGATGTGGTTATCACCGACGTTGGAGAAACGGTTGAGGATGTTGGCAAGCCAGTGGCATGGCTTGGGGGCGATGAAGTTGCGATCCACGACCATTGCTACGCCTTTCGCCATTCAATGAATCCAACATTTGTTTCTTATTGTATGCAGACAACTTCATTCATCGCAGAGAAGGCGAAGTATGTGGCTCGCACCAAAGTCAACACCCTATTGATGAATGGATTTGCGAAGATCCGTATCCCAGTCCCTCCGCCGGAAGAACAAGCCCGTATCGTCGCCATCCTGGACAAGTTCGAGGCCCTCACCCACACCCTCAGCGAAGGCTTACCCCGCGAAATTGAATTGCGCCAAAAGCAATACGAGTATTACCGCGATTTGCTGTTGAGCTTTCCCAAGCCCGCGCCAGATGTAGCGGCGGTGGCATAGTATGGGCAAGTTGGTAGGGACAAATTGTCCCCAGGTAGCCACATATAAGGGAAGAGCCCCATGTCCAAGCATCTAAGCCCGCAAGACCAAACCACTGAATTCCTGCTCTACACCACACCCAATGGCTCAATAAAAGTGGAGGTGCTGCTCAGTAATGAGAGCATTTGGCTAACTCAGGAGCGCATGGCGCAGCTTTTCGGCGTACAGCGCCCAGCCATTACCAAGCACCTTAAAAATATATTCGAAAGCAATGAGTTGCAAGAAGATGTGGTGTGTTCCATTTTGGAACATACCACTGCGCACGGGGCAATTGAGGGTAAAACCCAAACCAGCAAAGCCAAGTATTACAACTTGGACGCGGTGATTTCGGTCGGTTATCGTGTCAATTCTGCGCAGGCCACCCAATTCCGTATTTGGGCGACTGCCCTAATCAGGGAGTACATCATCAAGGGCTTTGCCATGGATGATGAACGTCTGAAAAATGGCCGTTATTTTGGCAAGGACTATTTCCGTGAATTGCTGGAGCGGGTGCGTTCCATCCGCGCCAGTGAGCGGCGAATCTATCAACAGATCACCGACATTTTTGCTGAGTGCAGCATCGATTACGACCCAAAATCGGAAACCACCCGTTTGTTTTACGCCCATGTACAGGACAAATTTCATTTCGCGATTACAGGCCATACGGCGGCAGAAATTATTTTGCTGAAAGCCGACGCCAGTAAACCCTTGATGGGCATGAGCGCTTATAAAAATGCACCGGATGGCCGCGTGTTGAAGTCGGATTCAGCCGTGGCGAAAAATTATTTGAGCGAAGCCGATATTAAAAAACTGGAACGCGCTGTTTCGGCATTTTTTGACTATGTCGAGGGCATTATCGAGCGACGTAACACGTTTACGATGGAGCGTTTTGCCGAAAGCGTGGACAAATTTCTTGCCTTTAATGAGTACCAGATTCTGGATGGCTACGGAACAGTTTCTCGCCAGCAAGCGGAGCAGAAAGCCTTTGCGGAATATGAAAAGTTTAACAAGCAGCAACGCATCGAATCCGATTTTGACCGTGAAGTGAAAAAACTGCTGCTAAAAAAGGACGCGGAAGAATGAGCGACTACAAAACCATCGCCGAATCGAATAACTTCATCGTTCTGGATAAATACGCCAAAGAATGGCAGGTCAATGAAAGCTACCAAAGCGAATACGATTTGGAGCGGGAATTCATTCAGGATTTGCAGAATCAGGGCTATGAATATGTGCCCGATTTAAACACGCCCGAGAAGCTGCTGGCCAATGTGCGCGAGCAGTTGCAAGCCCTGAACAATATGAAATTTGCTGACGGCGAGTGGTTGCGTTTTGTGGAGATCTGGCTGGATAAGCCCAGTGATAGCATCGTCGATAAAACCCGAAAAGTGCATGATGACTATATCCATGATTTTGTGTTTGACGATGGCCATATTCAGAACATCTACCTGCTGGATAAAAAAAACATTGCCCGCAACAAGGTGCAGGTGATCAAACAATTTGAGCAAACCGGCAGCCACGCCAACCGCTACGATGTGACAATTTTGGTGAATGGTTTGCCCTTGGTGCAGGTGGAGCTGAAAAAGCGCGGCGTGGCGATTCGCGAGGCCTTCAATCAAGTGCATCGTTACAGCAAAGAGAGCTTTAACAGCGGGCATTCTTTATTCAAATATTTGCAGCTTTTTGTGATCTCCAACGGCACCGATAGCCGTTATTTTGCCAACACCACCCAGCGCAACAAAAACAGTTTCGACTTCACCATGAACTGGGCGAAGGCGGATAACAGTCTGATCAAAGACCTGAAAGACTTTACCGCCACCTTCTTCCAGAAGAACACCCTGCTCAATGTGCTGCTGCATTATTCGGTGTTTGATGTCAGCAATACGCTGCTGGTGATGCGCCCTTACCAGATTGCCGCCACCGAACGCATCTTGTGGAAAATCAACAGCGCCTATCAAGCCAAAAACTGGAGTAATTTTGAGGGCGGTGGCTACATCTGGCACACCACTGGCTCGGGCAAGACGCTAACCAGCTTCAAGGCTGCGCGTTTGGCGACGGAGCTGGATTTCATCGACAAGGTGTTTTTTGTGGTGGACCGAAAAGACCTCGACTACCAGACCATGAAGGAATACCAGCGCTTTTCGCCCGATAGCGTGAATGGCTCCGACAGCACCGCCGGGCTCAAGCGCAATCTGGATAAGGACGACAATAAAATCATTGTCACCACCATCCAGAAGCTCAACAACCTGATGAAGGGTGAAGGCGACCTGCCTATCTACGGCAAGCAAGTGGTCTTCATTTTTGATGAGTGCCACCGTAGCCAGTTTGGCGAAGCACAGAAAAACCTGAAGAAGAAGTTCAAAAAGTTCTATCAGTTTGGTTTTACCGGCACACCGATCTTTCCGCAAAACGCGCTCGGCGCAGAGACGACCGCCAGCGTGTTTGGCCGTGAGCTGCATTCGTACGTGATCACCGATGCTATTCGTGATGAAAAAGTGCTGAAGTTCAAGGTGGACTACAACGATGTGCGCCCACAGTTCAAAGCCATTGAAACCGAGCAGGACGAGAAGAAGCTCAGCGCTGCTGAAAACAGGCAAGCCTTGTTGCACCCTGACCGTATTCGAGAAATTACCCAGTACATCTTGAATAACTTCCGGCAAAAAACCCATCGCCTGCAGGCTGGCGCAAAAGGCTTTAATGCCATGTTTGCCGTGAGCAGTGTGGATGCCGCCAAGCTGTATTACGAGTCGATCAGGGATTTGCAAAAAGGCAGCGATAAGCCACTGAAAGTGGCCACTATCTTCTCGTTTTCGGCCAATGAAGAGCAGGATGCCTTAGGCGATATTCTGGATGAAAGCTTTGATGTTTCCGCCATGAATAGCAGCGCCAAAGAGTTTTTAAGCGCGGCCATCACTGACTATAACGCGCTGTTTAAAACTAACTTCAGCGTGGATAGCAATGGTTTTCAAAACTACTACCGCGATCTTGCCAAGCAAGTGAAGGCCAAGGAAATCGACTTGCTGATTGTGGTCGGCATGTTTCTGACAGGCTTTGATGCCCCCACGCTGAATACCTTGTTTGTCGATAAAAACTTGCGCTACCACGGTTTGATGCAGGCCTATTCGCGCACCAACCGTATTTTTGACGCCACCAAAACCTTTGGCAATATCGTCACCTTCCGGGATCTGGAACAAGCCACGATCGATGCCATTACCCTGTTTGGCGACAAAAACACCAAGAACGTGGTGCTGGAGAAGAGCTACAAGGAATACATGGAAGGCTTTACCGATGTGGTGACCGGTGAGGCACGGCGTGGCTTTGTGGACGTTGTGAAGGAGTTGGAACAGCGCTTCCCCAACCCTGCCGAGATTGAAAAGTGAGTAGGGTCACCAATCCCGATGTTCTTTTCCGCGCTGCCGGTCAAATAGCGTGATGGTTCGGAGAAGATCCCCCTCAAGGAACTTGAACAAACGAACCCTTTGGGGGAGTCTCTGGTTTACCAAGACAAGAGACCATCAAAGTGTGCCAC
>Ga0209212_1009039_pt1 | contig 10532 bp, 6 predicted proteins | sample RifGroC2_FD_183996 | JGI IMG/M metagenome (GOLD analysis project Ga0209212, IMG submission 183996) | Groundwater microbial communities from Rifle, Colorado, USA - Groundwater C2 (SPAdes) (version 2) | ecosystem: Environmental > Aquatic > Deep subsurface > Groundwater | place: Rifle, Colorado... | reverse complement strand
GTCCTGGAGGAGTTCCGGGATGAAACGGAGGAGCTGGGGGTCACCGAACTCAGCAAGAAGCTGAAACTGCATAAAAACAACGTCTTCCGCATCCTCGCCACGCTCCAGTCGCGAAACTACATCGAGCAGAACCGCTCCAACGACAACTACCGCCTCGGCATCAAGTGCCTCGAGCTGGGCCAGACCTTCATCCACCAGCGCGGGCTGCTGAAACAGGCCAGGCCGATTCTGCAGGCCCTTGCCGAGACCACGGGGGAAACGAGTTATATCTCCATCCTTCGGGGGAGCGAGGTGGTCTACCTCGATGCGGTCGAGACCTCCTCCACGGTCCGCGTCATCTCCCGCGTCGGCCTGCACATGCCGATCCACGCCACCGCCGCGGGGAAAGCCCTGGTCGCCTACGACTCCGACGAAGAGCTGCGGAAACTGCTGCCGGGCGAACTTCCCCGCTTCGCCGCGGCCACCCGGACCGATATCGGCGATCTCATCAAGGAGGTCGCGAGCGTCCGCGAGCTGGGGTACGCCACCGATCTCGAGGAATTCGAGGAAGGGCTTCGCTGCATCGGCGCCCCCGTTCGCGACTACACCCGCAAGGTGGTCGGCGCGATCAGCGTGTCCGGGCCGGCGCACCGGCTTTCCGACGAGAGGATCGCCAGCGTGGTCGGCCCGGAGCTCGAGCGGGCGGGAAAGGCCCTCTCGGCGCGCCTCGGTTTCCGGGAGTAACCTGCCGGTCCCTTTCGCCGACACAGCCCCGCCTTGACATGCCCGGGGAGGAAATGTACCTTCCGGAGTGAATGGAGCTTCATTCACGAGGGGAGGGCGCGATGGCGAGAAGGGGACCGAACGGCGGTGGTGAGAAGCGGAACCGGATTCTTCGCGCTGCGGTAAAGATCTTCTCCCGGAAAGGGTTCTTCAACTCGAAGGTCTCGGAGATCGCCCGGGCCGCCGAAGTCGCGGACGGGACCATCTACCTGTACTTCAAGAACAAGGACGACCTGCTGATTTCCCTTTTCGAAGAGAAGATGGGGGAAGTGGTGGCGGACGTCCGCCGGCGGATCGCTTCCGGCGGGAACGCCTTGGATCGCTTGAGGATCTTCATCGAAAACCACATGGACCTCATCGAGCGCGAGTCCGGGCTCGTCGAGGTCATCCAGGTCGAACTGCGGCAGAGCACCAAGTTCCTGAAGGATTACACCCCGGTGAAGTTCTTCGAGTACCTGGAGGTCATCAGCGACATCCTCGAGGAGGGGAAGAGGGAGGGGGTCCTCCGCCCCGACCTGAACGTCAGCATCGCGCGGCGCGCCATTTTCGGCGCTCTGGACGAATTGTCCCTCACGTACATCCTTTCGAGGAAACCGAAGTATCATCCCACCGTTACCGCCTCCGAGCTGTGCCGGCTCCTGCTCGAAGGGGTTTGCGCGCCGGGCGTGGGCCTGGCCGCCGGGAAAGGCTGAAGGGATGCTGGGTTTCGATCCGACGCCGGAGCAGGAGGCGCTCCGGGAGATGACCCACAAGTTCGCGGCCAACGAGATCCGGCCGCGGGCGGCGGAATGGGACCGGGAGGGCGTCTTCCCGCTGGATCTGTTCCGGAAGGCGTTCGACCTCGGTCTGATGACCGGGTTCATCCCCGAAATCTACGGGGGGCAGGGGCTGACGATGCTCGAGTCGTGCATCCTCGAGGAGGAGATCTCATGGGGATGCTCCGGGGTCGCCACCTCGATGAACGCCAACGCCCTCGCGCTGGGACCGATCCTCCTCGCCGGCACCGAGGAGCAGAAGCGGGCGTTCGTCCAGCCGTTCGCGACGGAGTTCCGGTTCGCCTCCTTCTGCCTGACCGAGCCGGGTGCGGGGTCGGACGTCGGGGGGATCGCCACGACGGCCCGCCGGGACGGCGACGGATACGTTCTGAACGGGCGGAAATGCTTCATCACGAACGGCGTGCACGCCTCCCAGTACACCGTATTCGCGTCGACCGACCGGTCCCGGGGGCACAAGGGGTTGTCGGCCTTCGTCGTTCCGCGGGAGACGCCCGGGGTCTCCTCGGGGAAGAAGGAAGACAAGATGGGGCAGCGCGCTTCCGAGACGTCCGATGTCCTCTTCGAGGACGTCCTCGTCCCCGAAGCCAACCGGCTCGGGGCCGAGGGGGAGGGGTTCAAGATCGCCATGCGGACGATCGACTACGCGCGCGCGGGGGTGGCCGCGATGGCGGTGGGCGTCGCCCGGGCGGCCTATGAGCACGCGGCCGGGTACGGGCGCCAGCGGGTCCAGTTCGGTCAGCCGATCGCGATGAACCAGGCGATCTATTTTCTGCTGGCCGACATGGCGACCGACATCGAGGCGGCCCGCCTTCTGACGTGGAAGGCGGCGTGGCTCGCGGACCAGGGGAGGCGGAACACGAAGGAGTCGTCCTTCGCCAAGGCGTTCGCCGCCGACCTCGCGATGCGCGCCGCCACCGACGCCGTCCAGATCTTCGGCGGGTACGGCTACATGAAGGATTACCCCGTGGAGAAACTGATGCGGGACGCGAAGCTCCTGCAGATCTTCGAGGGAACCAGCCAGATCCAGCGGATGGTCATCGCGAAGGAAACCTTGATGCGCTGACGCCCGTCACCCCTCCCGGCGCGCCAGCGCGAGCAACCGATCCGCCGCCTCCCCGAGTTCCCTCCGCCCCGGAAGGTGCGCGAGGAACCGCTCCGGGATTCCCGCCTCCCCGATGTACGCACCGCAAAGCGCTCCCGCCATCGCGGCGACGGCGCGCGCATCCCCTCCGTGGCGGACCGCGGGCGCGACCGCCTCGGCGAAATCCCCCGGCGAGCGGAGGAAACATCCGAGGGCGAACGGGATCCCCTCGTGCGCCGCCGTTCCGTTCCCCAGGGCATCCTGCATCTCCTGGACGGGGGCGCGGCGCAGGAGGAGGGCGGGGAGCTCCGCCCCCAGCTTCCTTCCCACCGTCGTGGCGGATCTCCCGATCCGCGGCCGGGTCCCCCGCTCGGGCTCGATCCCTGCGACGACGTGGGCGAGCGCCCGGGGGAAGGAGATCACGTCGAGCGAGGTCGCGGGGGTGTGAACGATCCTCGCGACCGCGCATGCCTGCGCGATCGCTCCGGCGATGGCCGTCGGGTGGGTGTGCGACAGGGAGACGAGGATGCCCGCCTCCAGCTTCAGCCTCCGGAAGTTCCCTGCCCGGAGCAGGGCGAGAGGAAGGACATGGGCGGCGGGCATGCTCTCCGGCGAATTTTCCCCGGCCTCGTGCCATGGGAGCCCGCGCTCGAGGAGGTTGCGCGCGAACCCCGAGAGGCCCGGCGGATCGTCCCGACGCCCCGCGCGGGCGATCGCGTCGGCCGTCCTCTCCGGGTCGAGGACCCCGTCCGGCAGGAGGGATCCGGCGACCGACAGCAGGAGGGAGTCGTGCGGCGCCGCGGCCCGGCGGGAGGAGGCGACGACCGGCAGGGCGTCCAGCTCCCCGAACAGCTCCTGGACGTCCCTCGGGGTCAGCCCCTGCGTGACGGTGCCGAGGGCCTCGCCGACCGCGGATCCCAGCAGGGCGCCGCGGAAGCGGTCCCGGTAATCGATCCCGTCCTCGAAAGCGAACGCGAGGTTTTCTCCGCGGGAGAGGAACGGGAGGATCCGGTTCTTCCGGACGAGGAACTGGTAGATCGCCTCGGGCTCCCCGGTGAAAAGCAGCGGCTGCTCCGCCTGGCGGCCGGCGCTCCGGCGGACCTTCTGCTCCGCGATCCGCGCCAGCGCCTCGACCATCTCCCAGAAATCCTCGTTGCCGGGTACCGGGATTCTCTGAAGGGAGGCGTGGAGGCGGGAAAGGATCTCTCCCGGTTCCTCCTGGGGTGCGGACGACGGTTCGGTTTCGTGCCGGGACCGCTCGGCGGGATATGGCGGGGCCGGATCCGCCGGGTTGTCGGGGATCCCGGCGCCCGCCGGCGAAGGGGACGGGAGGGAGGCGTCCGTGGCCGCGGAAGGGATCGGGAGGTAATCCCCGTAATGCATTCCGCAGATCTTCCGGACCTGGCTGGAAGAGAATTGCATCGATCCGAGGATACGGAACAAGGTTTCCGGCCTCGGGATATGGCCGCCGTAGACGACCTGCCGCAGCACCTCGTAACTCAGGCCGAGGCCCGGACGATCGGCATGGAACTTCCTGAGAGAGGGATATCCCAAGGTTTTCAGGCGTTTCTTCAGAAGAGTCGAGAGGATGGTCCCGGTTGGGGCGTCCATGGCCCACGCCCTCCCTTCCTTGCGGTCCCTTTGCGGCACGTTTCGGCAAGGATCATTGTATGACAACAAGAATGGTTGGCAAAGAAAAAAGGGAAGTTGCCGCGCGGCAACTTCCCTTGTAATTACCGGTGTCGCCGGTTCAAGACAACGTTATAGCGACTCCGCCACCAGCTCCGCGATATCCTTCGCCTGCACCGAATCGTCGAGATTGTTGTACTTGATCGCGTCGTCGAACATGATGAGGCAGTAGGGGCACGCCGACCCGACGGCGTTCGCGCCCGTGGCCATCGCCTGCCCGAAGCGAAGGTGGTTGATCCTTTTTCCCGGTGATTCCATCCACATCCCCCCCCCGCCGGCGCCGCAGCAGAACCCCTCCTCGCGGTTCTTCCCCATCTCGTTGATCAGGACGCCGGGGATCGCGGAAAGGGCCTCCCGGGGGGCGTCGTAGATGTCGTTGTGCCGCCCGAGATAGCACGAGTCGTGGAAGGCGAGGGCCACGTTGTTCGCCTTCCGGGGGGAGAGCTTTCCCTGGGCGATCAGGTCGCGGAGCAGGACGGAGTGATGGATGACGTCGACGTTCACCCCGAACTGGGGGTACTCGTTCCGGAAGGTGTTGAAGCAGTGGGGGCACTGGGTGATGACCTTCTTCACCTTGTAGGCGGCGAACACCTCCTTCACCATCTCCACCATCCCCAGCTGGAACAGCCCCTCCTCGCCCATCCGGCGGGCGGATTCCCCGCAGCACATCTCCTCGAGCCCGAGCGTGGCGTAGCTTACGCCGGCCCGGTTGAGAAGGGAGACGACGGCGCGGGTGACCTTCTGGTTGCGCGGGTCGTACGCCCCCGCGCAGCCGACCCAGTACAGGTACTCGAACTCCTTCTTCTCCGCGGCGAAGGGTACGTCCAGCCCCTCGGACCACGCGATCCGGTCGTCCTGGGGCAGGCCCCACGGGTTCCCGGTGTCGCCCATCTTCCGAAGCGCCGTCTTCACGGTGTCGGGGATCTTCGACGCGGCCACGTACCCCCGCCGGACGTCGACGATCATGTCGATGTGCTCGATCATCACGGGGCACACCTGCATGCAGGCGCGGCAGGTGGTGCACGCCCAGATCTCCCCCGGGGTGAGGACCTCGCGGACGAAATCGGGGACGACCCGCTTCCCGGTGGCCTTGTCCACGTTCACCGCCGACGGAACGAGGCTCCCGTAGAGATCCAGCCCCATCTCGTCCTTCGTCTTCAGGACCACGTCCCGGGGGGACAGGGGCATCTCCGCCGCGAACGCCGGGCATTCGTCCTGGCACCGGCCGCACTTGGTGCACCCGTCCGCGGAGAGGAGCTGCTTCCAGGAGAAATCGTTGACCGCGGCGACGCCGGGATTCTCCTCCTCCTCGATGTTCGGGATCGGCTGGAGCGCTCCTTTCGGGCGGGAGGTCCGGAGGAAGACGCTCGCCGTTCCCGTCCCCATGTGGATCATCTTCGTGAAGGGTAGGGAGGCGAGGAATCCGAAGGCGATCAGCAGGTGGATCCACCAGAGCGCCTTGTGCGCGGACAGGATCTCCGCCAGCGGCATCCCCCCGAAGAGGGCCGGCGCGAGAGCGTTGCCGATGTAGGAGACCGGGGCGATCACCGGATGGGTCGCGGCGATGCGGGCCGTCTCGATCAGGAACCCCGTGACGCCGATGGCGCCGATCAGCAGGAGCTGCAGCGTGTCGTCGTTCTCATACGTGAGCCCCGGCGGCCGGAAGACGATCCGGCGGACGAGGGCCCCCGCGACGCCGAGGAGCAGCACCGCGCCGAACGTCTCCGCGAAGAGCTTGAAGACGATGTAGAAGTTCCCGTCGAGGATCCGGAACCCGAGGTCGTACTCCACGGCCACGAGGCAGGTGACGATGAAGAGGACGATGAAGGCGGAGAAGATGCACAGGTGGACGAGCCCGCCGAACATCCGGCGCACCACACGCTGTTGCCCGAGGGCGAGGACCACGGTATCCCTCAGGCGGCCCCGGAGGTCGTCGAACCGGTTCTCCCGCTCCGTCCGCCCGAGGCGGTACGCTTCCACCCGCCGGTACACGCCCCACGCGATCACCAGCATGACGACCCCGAACAGGGAGTACATGATGATGGCCGCCGCGTGCGGCAGGTTCCACAGGATCTCGCGTCCGATCGTCTTCATTGGTGTCATCTCCCGGGGTTGTCGAGCCGATCCTTCTTACCAGAAGGGCGGTGCTCCGCTCAAGGGAAATCTTAGCGCAAACCGGTTCCGGGAATTCGATATACTTGGTGCACCAACATGAATGGGGGGGGGAGCGATGCCGGAAATCACCGTCCAGGGCCAGGTCGTCCAGTTCCAGGACAGCGTGAAGGCGAGCCGGCGGACGATCGTCTTCCTCCACGGGGCGGGCGGCTCCCACCACACGTTCCGGGACCAGTGGGCCCCCCCCTTGAGAGCGTGGACGCCTGCGCCGCCTGGGTCGCCGACTTCGTGAAGGAGATCGGCCTCGACCGGTTCCTCCTCGCCGGGCACTCGATGGGCGGGGCGATCGCCCTCCAGGCCGCCCTGGGGGGCCTCAAGGGGTTGGAGGCCCTCGTCCTCCTCGGCACCGGCGCGCGGCTCCGCATCAGTCCGGTGATCTTCGAGGGGATCGGGGAGCGGTTCCGGGGATTCGCTCCCGAACTGGTCGGCTGGATGACGTCGGCCGCCTCGTCCGACCTGCTCCGCGAGGACATCACCACCGATGTCCTCTCCACGCGCCCCGCCACCTTCCTCGCCGATTTCCACGCGTGCAACGGGTTCGACGCGATGAATCGCCTGGACGCGATCCGCATCCCCGCGCTCGTGGTCAGCGGCGACGACGACCGCCTCACTCCGCTGAAGTACGGGGAGTACCTCGCCACCAACATCCCGGGCGCCGTGCTCAAGATCATCCACGGCGCCGGGCATCTCGCCATGCTCGAGAAACCCACGGAGGTCAACGCGGTCATCACCTCCTTCGTGCACTCGCTGGAGGGATAAGCGCACGGGGGCGGTTCGCTTCTCCGCAGGGGGGTCCCCCGCTCAATTTGAATATTGTGCTTCGGTGCTCGCGGGGGGCTTCCACTCCGCTACGTTCGCGATCTTCGCCCGCTCACTGCGATTCCGCTCGACGCAATTTCTGCCTCGCTCCATACGCCGCTGCGTGGAACCCCCCGCTGCGCCCTCCGCACCGTGTTGCCACAGCTGTGATGGGACCCCCCCTGCGTCATGCCCCTCATGTTGAGCCGGGGATACCCCAAGGAACGCATTTCGTACGGGAGTGGGGTGCGTTCCGCGGTACGAGCGCCCGCCCTGCGTCACCCGCGATACCCCCGCCGCAAGCCACGGAGAGATCTTTGCCGCGTATTGTACGGCAGGAGAAGATCCCTGTAAGGCGCAGGCGCTTTCGGGGGACATTCCTAGGTTAACCCCGGAACTGTCAGGGACCAAGGGGAGGAGTGTCCCACGCCCACAACCCACAAACTGCCATTACAAGGTGCAGTGCAGGCGCTTTTGGTTTGTGTCCTACTTGTCATGCGACGGCCTGTGGCTGATACAGGTATTTCTGGAAACCTGCAACACCTGCCCAATCTCATCCGGCCCGCCCAGATCGGTCACGGCGTCGGCGATTGAAGGCTTGTTCGAACATAGGCACCTATTCCTCTTTGGAGTTTTCGTCCTTTTCGGTATCTGGTCGTGTCTCTTGCGGGGCAAAGTTCGGCTTCAGGCGCGCGCCGCTCGCGGTGTGTCGCCCTGCAAGCCGTTGTTAGGTGGCAGGGCCCCTCAGTCCATTGCTATGTAGAATGCCTGCATTCGGCCAGAAGCGCAGGTTCGGTTGCTACGACTTGTTGGGGTTTCACCTGGGGCTGGCATCAAGCGAACGCCCCCGCAATGGTTTGCAGTTCGAGGGCGAGCGTCGCGCATACGTGCTTGAAGTGGTTCGTGAAGCTCTCATGCTCCGCAAGCACTTCCCGCAGCAACGTCTCGACCTCTCGGCCGGAAGCATGTCCCTTAGCTTTCGTGCGTACGAGCTGGACAGTCCGCAGCCCGGTCAATTGCTGTTTTTCGGTCGATTCGCTCCCTTCATTGATCAACCGTTCAAGCAAGGCGATGCTCTGCTCCTTTTGCTCATACCCAATACCCGATTTCTCGAGCCTTGCCCGAATAGCGGTTATCACAAAGCCCTCCACCACCAGCTTGGCGAGATCCATGAATGCCTCGGCCCACTCGTCGCGGCTCGTCGTTAACGGTGTGCTTACGCGTTCGATCAGACGCACCTCACGCAGGGTCCACCAAGGGGCACTAACATCCTGCCAATATCTAAGAATAGACAGGATCTCTATCAGCGGATCCTTGAACGTCGTGAATTCGCCCTTGAAGTCGTTGGTGATTGCGCGCTCGGAAATGCCCGCCTTGGGCGGGTCGTTATACGAGAGCCAGTGGAGTTGCTCGGAATACGGGAGATTGCGCAGGTAGCAGATGTAAGCAAAGACCTGACCGGCCTCGTTTACATCGAAGGCCTGCAGATGCCACGCAGCACGGCATGCGATACCCCGCTCGCCAACGGTGTATTTGTCCTTGTCTGTTTTGTATTTCAGGATAACCTCCGGCTTAAAAAACGCCGGGGACAACTCGAAGGGCAGCGAATTGCCGCGCGCCTCGAAGTAATTCGTCGTCGCTTTCGGATCCGTGGAAATCTTTGCGAACCGCTTATTCCGCCAATCGTGCGCAACGAATTCAACGTACTCCCGGTCTTTCCGCCCGTCGCGCAAGAGGTCGAAGATAGCGCGATTTAGGCGACGTGGGGCGATGAGTTGCACGCCGGCCGTATATGCGGCCACGCCCGGAGCGACTTTTTGGCGGTAAAAGAGACGATCGCTTTCCCGGATGACAGTCTCCGGACCCTCCGGCCACATAGTGAAGTTATCTCGTCGCAGAAGGGTGAAATCGAACCTTTGAACAAGGCTGGAGTTGGTCGCTGCCAGGTATTCCTCTAACGGTGCCCAGGCGAAAGACACGCACAACGCATCCTTCGCGTTGTCCGAACGGGTGGTGATTGACACAACCTGCTCAAGATCGCCGCTCCCGTCGAAGCGGCAATAAGCCCGCTGCTCTGGCCTCCAATGAATGCCTGCTATGTGCGTGTACTCCTGATTGACCTCGAAGTAGGTTCGGTCAGAGCCGGACCAACCTTCGAAGGTTCGTCCGAAAACCAGTTGGGTGGCGCCATCCAGCGCGCTAGACCCCAGGGAGTCCGAGAGACGCTCCATCCAGACATAATCGCGACCGCCACCCCAGACGTAGCTTGCGATTGAACTGTATGGAGTTCCGTCCCAGTGGAGCAAGTCATCTTGGCTAAGAGCTGCCAAACGGTTGTTGGGGACGACCACGGTATGCACGAAACTGTAGTCGCCGCTCGCGTATATCACGAGTTCGTCGGAGCGAGCGTTCCGACGCAAGAACTCAAGATGCGCTTCAGCCTGGATCCAGGTGGCGAAATCGTCCCGGTTAGGAGGCAGTTCATTGAGGCATTTTATCTCCTCAATGATCTTCTTGTGTTCATAGCTTGGCATAAAAGCCCTCTTCGGGAGTACGCGGATGCGTCTGGGACAAAGTACAACCTAACGACCAAGCTCACCCGCTGCCATGGAACGCCAACGGAATGGCGGTCGGGTGCAGCCCCTTGTTTGCCCGGTTTGTGCTCAGACTTGTCATGCGGCCGCCTGTGGCTGATACAGGTATTTCTGGAAACTTGCGAACACCTGGCCAATCTCATCCGGCCTGCCCAGATCGGCCACGGCGTCGGCGATGGAGTTGTGATACTTGAGCCGCAACAGGGGCGTGAGCTTCTCCTGGTCAAGTTCCTCTACGCCGACCGACACGTAATGTGACAGCACGAAATCGAGAAACACCTGCTGTTTGGCGCTGAAACGGGTGTTGATATACACCTTGGCATTGGCGGCCCGCACCTCGCGGGTGACCGGCGGGAGGGCGTAGGCCACGTGGGCCAGCACGTCGAAGATATCGCTCTTCTCCGCGTCGATGATCTTCTGCATCTCGGCCAGTTGCTCACCGCCAAAACCTTTCTCGGCGAGACCCTGTAATAGCTTCTTCCGCGTCTCCGGCGCGCTCCAGATGGCGCGCAGTTCGGCCTCGTCCTTGAAGAACTCCGGCAGTTTGCCGAAGAGCAGTTCCATGAACTGCTGCGCGGACATCGGTGTCCCGTCGGGATGCCAGAAGGTCGTGGCCATCATGTGCTGGATGGTGCGCTCCTTGCCGTCGGCGAGTTT
>Ga0209212_1009031_pt1 | contig 10537 bp, 8 predicted proteins | sample RifGroC2_FD_183996 | JGI IMG/M metagenome (GOLD analysis project Ga0209212, IMG submission 183996) | Groundwater microbial communities from Rifle, Colorado, USA - Groundwater C2 (SPAdes) (version 2) | ecosystem: Environmental > Aquatic > Deep subsurface > Groundwater | place: Rifle, Colorado... | reverse complement strand
CTGCCCTTATCAAAAAAAATGAATATTAGTGTTGTTTAACTATGCTTTGTTTTCGCAGCCGAGCAATTTGATTTTGCGGATTACGACCTGTTTGATGGCGTCGCGAGCGGGGCCGAGGTATTTTCTGGGATCGAATTCGCCCGGGTTTTCGACGAATACTTTTCTGATGGCGCCGGTGCATGCGAGGCGGAGGTCGGTGTCGATATTGATCTTGCACACGTTCGACTGGCTGGCCGCGCGGCTTATCATATCTTCGGGAACGCCCTTCGAGTCTTTGAGCTGGGCGCCGTATTTATTGCAGATAGCTACCAGGTCCTGCGGCACCGACGAAGCGCCGTGGAGAACCAGCGGCGTGTTGGGTATTTTCTTCTGGATCTCGGCGAGCCTGTCAAAATCGAGCTGAGCGTCGCCTTTGAATTTATACGCGCCGTGCGATGTGCCGATGGCGACGGCGAGAGAGTCGCAGCCGGTTCTTTCGACGAATTCGAGCGCCTGGTCGGGATCGGTATATGTGGCGTCCTTCTTGGAGACCGCTATATTATCTTCGACGCCGGCGAGTTTGCCAAGTTCGGCTTCGACGACGACGCCTTTAGAGTGCGCGTAATCGACGACCTGTTTCGTGAGTTTAATATTATCTTCGAATGAATGTTTCGATCCGTCGATCATAACCGAGGTAAAGCCGCCGTCGATGCACTTTTTGCAAATTTCGAAATCTTCGCCGTGGTCGAGGTGCAGAACGATGGGGATGTTGACAAGTTCCGTGGCGGCCTGAACGAGGTGGCTGAGAAATTCGTGGCGCGCGTATTTGCGTGCGCCTTCGGAAAACTGGAGTATAAGCGGGGCGTTGAGTTCTTTGCCGGCGTCGATGATACCCTGGATGATCTCCATATTGTTCACGTTGAACGCGCCTATCGCGTAACCTTCTTTAATGGCTCTTTTGAATAAATCTTTCGTCGATACTAATGGCATTGTAAATGTCCTCCTTATTCGTTCCGTGGCGGAAATATTTTATCACGTTTATTCCCGCCGTTTTGTTATTTTAATATTTATATGTTATCAAATGCACGCGAATATGTCAATAAAATTAACGGCCGCGGCGCCCTATATCCTGCCGTAAAGCGAGCATAGTTTTTTCAGCGCGGCAGCGTATTTCGCTTTAAGTTCTCCGGCGCGGTAGCGGTATCCCCAGTTGCCGGATGCCTTGCCGGGCGTGTTCATACGCGCGCGGTTATCCAGGCCCAGAACGTCCTGCAGCGGAACGACCGCGAAGACCGCGACCGACGCTATCGCCATTTTAATGAAGTCGCCGTGGACGGAGGCGGCGCTGCCGCCGCTATATTCGAGCGCGTTTTTTTTGACTGCGGCAGGAAGCCCGGCAAACCATCCGCGCGTGGTTTCGTTATCGTGGGTTCCCGTGTACACGACGCAGTTGGCCGTGAAGTTATGGGGAAGATAAGCGTTATTGGTGTCGGCGGAAAACGCGAACTGAAGTATTTTCATTCCGGGGAAGCCGAAATCGTCGCGCAGTTTTTCCACTTCGGGAGTAATGACGCCCAGGTCCTCCGCGATAATGGGCAGATCGCCCAGAGCGCGTTTGATCGCTCTGAACATCTCGCGCCCTTTTGTTTTGACCCATTTACCGTTGACCGCCGTTTTAGAGCCGGCCGGCACTTCCCAGCAGCCTTCGAAGCCCCTGAAATGGTCTATTCTAATTATGTCGACGAGCCTGAGCACTTCCTTAACGCGGAAGATCCACCAGTCGAAGCCGCGATGTTCGAGTTCGTCCCAGCGGTACAGAGGGTTGCCCCACAGCTGGCCGGTCTCGCTGAAATAATCGGGCGGCACGCCCGCCATCGCGGTGGGTTTACCTTTGACGTCGAGGTGGAAGACCGACGGATTGCTCCACACGTCGGCGCTGTCGTAGGCGACGAATATGGGAATATCGCCGATCACGGATATGTGCAGGTCGTTGGCGTACTGCTTTACTTTAAGCCATTGCTTTATGAACAGATACTGCAGGAATTTATGGAACTCGACCCCGTCGGCGAGCTCGACCTTCGCCTTGTCTAAAGCCGCTTTTTCGCGGGCGGCAAGGGGCGCGGGCCAATCGCACCATACGGCGCCGCCGTGTTTTTCTTTGAGCGCCATGAACAGCGCGAAGTCGTCGAGCCACGCTTTCGAGTCGGGGCAGCTCTTGAATTTATTGTAGTCCGCAGCAAGCGCGTGGCCGGACGGCAGTTTTTTGAAATTGGCAAAAGCCTTTTTATAAAGCGAGTATTTGTAAATAATGACAGGACCGAAATCGATTTTTTCAGGCGGAAAATCAGGAATATCGCCGAGATCTTTTTTGCAGAGGAGCCCTTCCTTCATGAGTTCTTCGGGGCTTATCAGAAGAGGGTTTCCGGCTATAGCCGAAAAGCAGGCGTATGGGGAATCGCCGTATCCGGTGGGGCCCAGGGGCATTATCTGCCATAACTTGCCGCCGGATCTGTGAAGAAAATCGATGAATTTGTAGATATTGCCGCCGAGATCGCCAATGCCGTAGGGGCCTGGAATTGAGGTCGGATGGGCCAGGATTCCGAATGATCTTTTAAAACTCATTTTGCACCGCCGTAGTTATATAGTCGTTTATAAAACATTAACTTCTTTATATCATAAAATATCGATGATGTAAATATATAAACTTAAAAAAACGATTATTAGAAACGAGAAAAGACCGTCGCCATTAATGCGTCAGAAAAGTTCGAACGGCTTTAATTTAAAAGCGAGCCCGAGCGCGTTGATCATAGAAAGAGCAGAGGCGCAGTTTTTTCCAGCGATCTGAAAAGCAGTGCCGTGGTCTGGCGAAGTGCGCACGAACGGAAGGCCGATCGTGACGTTGACGCCGGAATCGAAATGCAGGAGTTTGAACGGAATAAGCCCCTGATCATGATAAAAAGATATCAGCAGCGTCTTGCGGCGGCTTTTATAAGCACGGTAGAATGCGGTGTCGGCCGATTCGGGGCCGTAGATCCCGACATGCGCCGCGCCGCCGGCTTCCCGCGCAACAATTTCGCGGGCGCGGAGGATGGCGGGCACGATGATTTTTTCCTCTTCGTCGCCGAAAAGCCCGTTTTCGGAAGCGTGCGGGTTAAGCCCCGGCACGATAATATCGACGGCCGATGCTTTCGGAAAAAGCGAGCGCATGAACCGCGCGCCGTTTAAGATCCCGAGCGCCACCATATTTATATCGAGGCGGGAGATAGCGTCGCGCAGTGATAAGTGCCTGCTCAGAAGCAGCAAATTGAAATATTTTCCGTGAAAAGCCATTTCAACTTTTTCGGAACCGCTGAGCGCCTGCAGTATTTCAGTATGACCGGAGTAATTAATTCCGGCGAGTTTAAGCGCTTCCTTCGATATGGGCGCGGTGACAAGCGCCGAGGCGGCCCCGGACATCACTATCCCGACGGCCTTTTCTATATATGAGTAAGAAGCCGCGCCCGATTCGCGCGAGGCTTCGCCGGTAGTGAATTGACGGGCAGGCGGGCCTCCCGCGCCTGCAATGTTTATTTTGTCTAGTTCGCAGAGAATCGAAAATTTATCGTTTAACGCAAACAACGAATCCCGGTTGCCGACTATTATAAAATTTGAATGATCGAATTTACCTGTTTCGATAAGGTGTTTTATGGCTTTAAGGGTTATTTCCGGGCCGATGCCGGCCGGATCGCCGGTAGTTATGGCGACAATCTTTTTATAACGCCCCCGGTTCATACAATCCGCCGTTTTGAAATAAACAAAGTCATCATCAGCTGACACGTCCTTTATCGCTTATGAATTTATCGTATCCATCTTTTATCTCTTTTAGAAGTTTTTCTTCGCCTTCGATCCATAGCTCGAATAAAAGCGAATATACCTTTCGCCCGCCGAAAATGTCGCGCCTTAGTTTGACGACGTCCTTAAAAGTGGTTATAAGCGAACCGGCGCCGAGCGAGCTCATTTTCGCCGCTATACCGCGCTGCGCGGCTTCATCGTAGCTGCTGTGATCTAAAAAACCCTCGCAGAAAATTTCAAATCCATTCTCCCTCGCCTTTTTTACGGCGGAGGCGAACAGGCTGGCGTTATCGGCGATAGCAGCCACCAGAAAGGCGCGCGATCCGGCAAGCTCTGAAAAATCAATCTTTTGGTCATCACCGGCCGAATAAAGGCCGGTTAGTTCAATACCGCTTCTGTAAATATTTCCTTTAAATCCGTTCCTGCGGCATACCGATTCGATGACCGATGCCCTTGAGTCGGCCGCACGGCTTTCAGACGGGCATCTGGAAATGATTATGATATCGGCTTCACCGAGCCGCGCTATTCTGTCGCGCAGCGCGCCGGCCGGAAATGTCAGGCCGTTCGAGAACGGGTCTTTATGGTCGACAACGACTATATTAATATTTTTAATAAGCCGGTAATACTGAAAAGCGTCGTCAAGAAGACAGACGCCATTAAAACCTGTATTTTCGAGATACTTCACCGAATCGACCCGATGCTTCGAAGTTAAAACCGGCACGCCTTTTTCAGCCGTGATCTTATTCTCGCCGAAGGCCGCCAGACGGCCGGATGCCTCGATTACACCGCGGTTGTTTTCATATCGCGCCGCATTATCTTTGCCGCCGATAAGCGCGAGCGCCTCCATGTATGCTTCGTCGGAGGACTCGTCGATGCTTTTAAGAAGCTTCGTTCCGTCGGATATAACGTTAAGCCCTTTTATCGGCCCGAGATAACCACGGTTAATTACCGCGGCGCCGACGCCCGAGTTCACCAGCGCGGCCGCCAGCTTTATTATAAGCGGCGATTTGCCGGTCCCGCCTACCTTTATGTTGCCGGCACTGACGGTGAAAAGTTCCGATCTATAGGGCGCAAGGGCCCCGTATCTGTATAAAGCCCATTTAAGAAGGTTGAGCGAATAGTAAATAAAACCCGAAACGACCAGCGCCGGCCAGATGACGGCTTCCATCAGCGCAAGAGGCGCGCCCGACCTTTTTTTCCCCTGTATTTTAAATATCGTCTTAGCTAAAAGTTCTTTAAGCATATAAAACCTTCGGCGCGCCTTCGCGCGCGCAAAACTACTGCAGGCATTTCACGTAAAAATCCTCGAACATTAACTTTGCGATGCTTTCGCGCTCAGAGGCGAACCTGCCGATCGCGTCTTTAAGACGGCCTGCGTTCTTCAGCGCGTAATCGGCGCGCTTTATAAGCGGCTCAGTCCTTCCGGAAGCTAACTCCGCGAATTCAGGGCCTGAAACGCAAAGCTGCTGGAGGTTAGCGCGTTTATATAACTCGCCTACCTTTTCGTCATATGAAAGCCCGACGCACGGGACGCCGGCGATCATCGAAAGCACTGAAAAATGGAACCTCATGCCTATGTTTAATGAATTAAGCGAAAGCGAACGGACCAGGTTTCCGGCGTCGTTGATATATTCGATTTTTATGATTTTGCCCCGCGTTTTTTCGTCGAGCGAGCCGATGACAATCGAATTGAAATCGCAGTCGATCTTTTCCTGCATCGAATAAAGTTTCATATTCAAGCCGGTTTTTTCGACGACGGCCGAAATGACCTTAGCAATCTCACTCGCGCCGGCGCCTTTCCACGGCCGCAGCGAAACGCCGATAACGCCTTCTTTGACGGCGCCTTCGTTTATCGAACGAATTTTTTCGCCTATAGAAGAGTTCAGCGCGAAAACCGGATCGGAATAATCGCCGCACGGATCCGCGGCCGCTGCGCCGCGCTTACCAAGAAACTCCGCCGACGCTTCGTCGCGAACGCTTATATAATTTGAAAGATTGTTCGCGGCGAAGATCATCATTTTCACGAACAATTTGCTTTTAATGCCGGTGAGACCCTGAAATAAAAGATAGTTATTAACGCCGAATAATTTTGAGACGGCCAGGAAAGAGTAGTAACACAGAAAAGAAAGCGCGCTGTAATCCTGGAAAATGCCGCCGCCCGGGATAACGAACGCGGCGGATCTCCTGAAGGCGCTTATATTATTAAAATTCAAAGGATTTTTATATCTTTTCACGAAAACGATATCGAGATTTTTGTAATCTTTTTCATATGCGATCCGGTCGTAATATTCAGGCCTTTCGACGGCCACTATCAATTCGCGCTTTACGCCGCGCGAAGCGAGCATAGTTAAAAAGGCCGTCAATATGAGCTCATCGCCAATATTTCCGGCCCCGAAATAACCGTATACGAATATAGATTTTTTTTTCGCGCATGCGGATGAATCGTTATCGTTCATAAATAATAATGCCGGTCATTTATTTTTAATGCGTATTTCTGAAGTGAGCGGAGCGAAATTAACTTTAGCGGGCGGCTGCTGCGCCGTCGTTTCTGCCGGCGCCGCGGCGGGAGCGGAAGGAGGCGTCAGCCGGACCTCGACCGTCGATAAAACCGGAGCGCCAGGCTTCGCGTTTTTATTTTTAAGCCGTTTTTCCTGCTCCGACAGGTTTTTATAGTAAGAGTCGGGTTTTTTATTCAATTCGGCGGAAACATCAGGCGGTTTTAAAGGGTCGTAGATCAATATCTCTATCCTGCGGTTTTTTTTGCGGCCCTCGGGCGTAGAATTATCGGCTATCGGGCGAAACCTTCCGAATCCTGCCGCGGAGATGGTTTCCGGCTCGAGGCTGAGCGTTTCGGTCATATAGCGAACCACCGCGACGGCCCTGGCGCATGAAAGTTCCCAGTTCGAAGGATAAAGGAAAGAATGGACGTTAATGTTATCTGTGTGACCTTCCACGCGGAAATTGAATCCCTGCGATCCAAGATATTTCATTACCGCGCAGAGTTTTTCGACGGTCTTTAGTGATTGAGGCAATATCTCTATCGAACCGAGTTCGAACATGATATCACCGGATATGATCATTTCAATTCCGCGCTGAGTGATCTTGATTTCAAGGCTGGCGGTTTTGAGCTCTTCGGAAAACATGGTCTTGAGTTTTCCCGCGATGCTTTCCAGATAAGGGTCATTCACTTTATATGGAAAATTGGAGTCTTCTTCTTCACCGAGAGTGCCGCCGCCGCTTTCGCCGATATCGCCGCCGCTTTCGCCTGCGGTCTTGCCGCCCGCATCTCCGGTTCTTTCGCCAGGGGTTTTGCCGCCTTTGTCGCCTTCTTTTTTGCCTCCGGCGCCCGGGCTCACAAGATTTACTTCGCCCGTCGCGGGAAGTTTTTTACTCTTTCCAGTCCTGATGAGTATGTCTTTTGAAATTTCGCCTTCGGAGCCCTTGTCGCCGGCCCCCAGCCTGCTTCCCAGAAGCCTCGGATCGATCGTTTTTAATTTTTCTATGAGCTCCGGGTCGGTCCCGTGAAACACGGCTTCGCCCGTGCCGCCGACGGCGGTTATATTTACGATATTGCCGACCGTGGGCCTTTTTCCGGTATTTTCGACGTACGACACTTTTTTATTAGTGCCTTTCCTGTAGACGCCGGTGTATTCGATCATCGGCTGAGGGAACTTCTTGCCGCCGGCCACCAGACCCGGGGTACCCTGAGTATCGGCGGCGCCGCCGCCGAAAGCCTTGGCCATTTCTTCCATAATTTTAGCCGCTTTATCTTTTTCGATAAGGGTAAGGGCGTACATGATTATAAAAAAAGCCAGCAGCAGCGTTATCATATCGGCGTAAGGCAGGAGCCAACGCTCGAAATTCATTTCGCCTTCCGGCTCTTTTTTTCTCTTTGACATTAACGGCTCCAGATTACTTGCTTTTTTCGGCTTTCATAAAATTCGCGCGCCCTCACGCGGGAGCATGAAGGCGGCTCTTTTGCGAACTATTTGCCGAGCGCTTCGATTTCGTTCGGGAAGAATGTTCTTAATTTTTCTTTGATGATGGCGGTGTTGTCGCCGCCCTGGATGGCCAGGACCCCTTCCATTATGCAGTAGAGAAGATTCTGTTCCTCTTTCATGCGTTCTTTCAGTTTGAGCGATATCGGAAGCCATACCAGATTGGCCATGCTGACGCCGAAGAACGTCGCGATAAATGCGACGGCGACGGCCTTGCCGAGATCGCCAGCGCCCTGGGTTCGTCCCAGACCCTCGAGCATATGGATAAGGCCCATAACCGTTCCGATGATGCCGAGCGTCGGCGAAAAACCGCCCGCGATTCCGAATATTTCAGATCCAACCTTTTCCTCTTCGCCCTTCATGTCTATCTCGGACTCGAGTATCTTCTGGATCAGCTGCGGATCGATGCCGTCGACGACGAGCTGCAGGCCTTTTCTAAAAAACAGGTTCTCGACGTTGTCCTTTTCGTCTTCGAGCGAAAGCAGGCCTTCACGGCGGGCTTTTTCGGCGAGCCTGAAAAGCGTCTGCAGAATGACTGCCGGGTCTTCGTGCTTATATAAAAAGGCTTTTTTCAGGAACCTGGGCGCCTGACGGAAGCGTTCTAAAGGGAAAGCGGTCATGGTAGCGCAAAATGTGCCGCTCAATATAAGAAATATAGCGCCTATATTAACCAAAGACCCTAAGTGGCCGCCTTCGGCGTAAAGCGATATTACGATGGTGAGTCCCGCTCCCAAAATACCGAATACAGTTGTTATATCCACGCAATCAACCTCTTATTGTTTTAGCTTCGTCAGTACGATCATTAAAATGAATTATCGTTCAGTTTATTTCGCTTTAAGTAAAACCAGCGCGTTGGCTATCTTGCGAAGGCCGCCCTTGTCTGAAACGTTGTTCAGGACTCCGCCTTTATATACCAGCGTGGATGATCCGCCGCCGTCGAGCGCTATCGCGTCGGTGCAGCCGCAGTCGATCATTATCTGTGCGATTTCGTCGAAATCGACGCCGCGGTAAGATGACGAACGGCCGTCGGCGACCGCCATAACAAGTTCGTTCGCGGCGGTGATGCCTATCGCGGTCCTGGGAGCGTCGCCCATAAGATAGCGGCCGACTTCCTCGCGGCTCTGATCGAATGTTATCTTTGCGTCGGTGACAAGAAGCATTCCCGAACCGAATGCGTCGCGTACGCTGTCCCAGGGGGACATAAGGCTCTGCGTGAACAGTATCTTCGTTCCGGCGGCCGTATTTTTAAACCTGTGGAGATGCTCTTCTGAAACCATGAGCAGTCCGCCTTCTTCAGGTATTTTAGCTTCGGCGCGAACGAGCCCGGTAACGACTCCAGCTCCGTCAAAAATATATCCCATGCCGCCTTTGGGCACGGCGACCTTCTTCACGTAATCGGAGGTGTAAATTACGATCTCGCCGTATCCGCATTTTTTATTGATGCCGTCGATCATCGAAAAGAAGTCGTTTTCAGGCCTGATTCTTCTTCTGAACTTAGGCTTTCCGATCAAGACCTTATTGTCGCGGGTAATGCCGAAAGTGGTCCTTGCCTTTACGATGAGAGGCGCCTGAATGGCGCGGCCGTCGATCATAAGGTATCCGACGGCGGCGAAAGTTTTAGCGTCGAAGAACGAGCCGTTGACCCCGGCCACCGCATCATAGTTTTTGCATATCTGGGTAAGCGTGCCTCTGCTTCCGAGTTTGTTGCCTTCCGCCAGCACGATCTTCGGATGGACCAGTCCGCGGTTCATGTCGACCCTTATAACGTGCACGGGAACATCGCCCGAAGATTTGGAGAACATTTTCTCCTCGACTGCGATGCCATATTCGTCATAAGCGCCCGCGGCCGGAGCCGCGGCTTTTTTGACCGCCGCGCGAACTTTCGCGGACGCGCTCTTTTTAGACTCTTTTTTTAACTCTTTTTTAGGTTTGGGCTGTTTTTTCGCGGCTTCTTTCGCCATTATCTCAGTGTCTATAGTGACCTCAGCTTCTTCCTTGGCCGCTTCGGTTTTTACTTCGTCGACGGGTTTAGCCTTTATCTTGAATATTTTAGCCTCGGCGTAAGCGGTGCCGGAAAATAAAATAATGGCCATAAGAGCTGTTGAAATTACGGATTTTTTAGAAAAACTGGATAAAAACACTTAAACGTCCTCCTGATCATTTTTAAAGAAAAATAATATTTTTATATTTTTTAATAAGATAAATAACACGGATGTTTTATAATTTTTTTGAATATATGCCGAAACTCCGCCGTTTATTCAGCTTCGGTAAACCCATACTGCTTGCTGAATTTTCTGAGTTTCAAAATGGCGCGTTCTTCGATCTGCCTTACGCGTTCGCGGGTCATCTGCAGGTAGTGGCCTATTTCCTCGAGGGTTCTGGGAATGCCGTCGTCGAGGCCGAACCTCTTTTTGATGACGACCTGCTCTTTTTCGTTCAGTTCGTTGAGCACGCGGGCGATCTGGCTGCGAAGCATCTGCACGAACACCTGTTCTTCGGGGCTTTTCGATTCCTTGTCCTCGATGAAGGTTCCCATGGTCGATTCTTCGTCGCCGACGCTCATGTCGAGCGAAAGCGGATCGAGCATCAATTCTTTGATCTCGAGGATCTTATGCGGATCGCATTCCATTTCGACGGCCAGCTCTTCGGCCTTAGGCTCGCGACCAAGCTTGCTGAAAAGGCGGCGCGAAATTTTCTTGAATTTATTGATGAGTTCCACTATGTGGACG